>ONZZ01000011.1_pt1 | contig 189374 bp, 151 predicted proteins | sample 1671101 | NCBI WGS metagenome assembly ONZZ01 (sample SAMN06348122, study PRJEB24527) | human gut metagenome | biome: human gut; feature: ankylosing spondylitis patient; material: feces | host: Homo sapiens | place: China | collected 2015-10
GTTTCTGTCTTTGAATCACAAGTCGGTATGCTTTACCCTTCCACTTCTCAACAAGAATAGAGTTCAATTCGAACTCAATGCCATTGATTTCCTCAGTCTTCCAGCCTCTAAGAGCAAAGATGTCATTGTAGAGCGAACTGCAGCGGTTTGCGCGGATATAGAAGGATTTGCTGTGTTTCTCTATTTCCTCCACGATTTCCTCGGAACATGATCCACAATCAGCTCTGAAACGATTGATTGTAAGTCCGTTCTGCTCAAATCTCTCAAAGAATCTCTTCAGCGTGTCCTTCTGATGAAAACGAACGTTGGTGTTACCATCGCTATTCTCAATGCCAACAATCAAGTCGTCAATAACCGCCACGCCAGGGCGATAACCAAGGAACTTCTTGTATGTAGGCTTTGCATCATACTTCTCAGTCTCTATGAACTGATGGTCGAAATCAACATCATACATCTCGCCCTCTTTCAGTTGGCCGGATGCAAACATACAATTGAGCAGTAAGGTATTGAGTGTGTCAGCCGTGTTGAAATCGTAGTTCTTACCCGTATCTGATGTGTATGAGATGTTTCCTTGCGTCAGTTCCTTTATCGCTCTGAGGATAGTATCAGAACTACAAGTACGAAGTGTCGGATGGAGCGAGAGATGGTTCATCAAATGAGTAGTGACATCCTCAATGCATGAGCCACCACAGAAGTAGATACTCATGAGGGAACGGACGATTTCACTGTACTGATAACCGAACGAGCTACACCTTAGACCGAGTGTCGAGTCGATTACAGATGACAATGTGGAGTCAAATTGCTCCATGATTGAAAATATTCCTCCAAAAGGAGTGAGCTTCTCGGATTTTATTTGTATTTTTGCCATGCCTGATGAGGTTTTGTTTGATTATTTTTTTGCAACACTAAGTTAAGTGAATCCTCTGACATGGCAAAATCCTGAGCAACTTTTTGTTGCTCAGGTACTTAAAAAAAATATTTTATAATAGTGTTGCGGAATTAAGGATCATTAAAAATCAGAGATATGAATACGGATAAGAAAATCAGTCGTCGGGAGGCTTTAAAGCGTATGGGATTTGCCGTGATGAGCGGTGCTATCGCATCTTCCGGCCTACTCTCGTTGGCATCCTGCGAAACAAAAAGGAGTAAGCGTATCATCTTTTATTTTACCGGAACGGGTAACAGTCTTTACATCGCCCGTCAGTTGGCTGGAGAGAACGCAGAATTGTTGAGTATCCCTCAGATGGTGAAACGGGGGAAGTATGAATTTGAGGCAGATGAAATCGGCATCGTTTATCCCATCTACGGTCATATGCCTCCCTATATGGTACGGCAGTTCATTCAGAAAGCAAAACTGAAGGCAGAATACAAGTTTGCTGTCCTCACCTATGGTGCAAGGAAGTGCGATGCGGTAGAGATTTGGGACCGTATATCCCGTAAAGCCGACAATGCGTTCGACTATATCAGCACTATCATCATGGTGGATAACTGGCTACCCAACTTCGACATGAACGAGCAACTCAAGATAGACAAGCACATCCCCGAGAACTTGCAGAAGATAACGGCAGATATCAACAGTCGGCAGCATTGGCACGAACCGGTGACGGAGGAGGAACGGCAACAGCACCAAGGTTTTATGCAGCGGAGTGGACTCGACCCCGAGGTGGGCTTCCTGATGAAAAGCGAGAAGTTCTTTACCGTGACTGATGCTTGTATTGACTGTGGCATCTGCACCTACGTTTGTCCGCGCGGCAATTATGAGCTGACGTCGAGAGGAGTGAAGACGTCCGGTGACTGCGAGTTCTGTTTTGCCTGCATACAGAATTGTCCGCAGAAGGCTATTCAGTTCATAAAGCAGGAAGATGGCTCTTTTCCTGACGGAACGGAGAAGAACCCCAATGCCCGCTATCGTAATGAGCATATTTCGCTAATAGATCTGAAACGGGCAAACAATCAAAAACTATAATCATTAACCTCTGTATTTTGTCGGATTTACACCCAGATGTTGTTGTACGTAACGGCTAAAATAAGCAGGAGAGGAAAAACCGAACATATCGGAAATACGGACGAACGTTAGTGATTTGTCGCGCAGCAAACGCGAGATGTCGAGTGTGGTATAACGGTTTATCCAGTAGTTTGCTGTATAACCGCTTACTTTCTTGGAAACTTCCGAAAGATATTTGGAGGTGACACATAGGCAGTCGGCATAATAGGTCACTTCACGATGCTCGCGGAAAGTTCCGTTCTCCAGCATGTTGAGGAAATGGCTCATGATGGAAGCATTTTGTACAGAGATATTGTCCTCGCCATATAGATGGGAGTGGAAATCGAAGAAGTCGAGTATCAACATCTGTGTGGAGGCGATAAGCATATCGCGATGGAAATGATGGTCTGTATTCCGGAGTCTGTATTCCACTTGTTCAAAATCCCGGAGACATAGCTCTTGCTGTTCGGTAGTCAGGGACATGATAGGATTGAGAAATAGGGAAAGTTGCCCTTTCATGCCGTAGTTGTTCTGTGGTGTACTCAGCACCACAAAGCCCGATGCGATATAGATGACCTTTACGCGAAAATCTTCTGAAGGTTGAATTTTCTCTACCAGTTTTCCTTTGCGGACAATCATCAGGTCGCCGGCACGTAGCTCGCGCTCCTCTCCATTGTACTTCAATCGGCAGATTCCTGACAGACAGAGGGCGTGTGCAAGATAGCCACTGTATGCGTCCGTCCCCAGACCTTGAAGAGTATCGGCTATTATAATATTTGCGGTTTCTCCCATTATACAGTTGTTTGGTTTCGATCACAAAAGTATATGTTTCCAATAATATAACTTCTATTGTGGGCAAGAAATATATTGCCTTTTTTATTCATTTCAAATCTGCCCGAATTTCGCAAATTCTTCATACCTTTGCATCCGTTAATTTTAGAAACCAATAACAAAACAGAACTTATGGGAGGTTTTTTCGGAACAGTCGCCAAGGCAACAAGCTGTGTGGCAGATTTGTTTTACGGCACAGATTATAATTCACATTTAGGGACAAAACGTGGTGGGTTGGCTACATACGATGCAGAAACGGAGCAGTTTACCCGTTCCATTCACAATCTGGAAAGCACTTATTTCCGCACGAAGTTTGAGGATGAACTGGATAAGTTCAAAGGAAATTCCGGAATAGGAATCATCAGTGACACAGACCCTCAACCCCTTATCCTTAACTCCCACCTCGGTCGCTTTGCCATTGTAACGGTAGCCAAAATAGTAAATCTGCAAGAACTGGAAACAAAACTGTTGGCCCAAAACATGCACTTCGCCGAACTCAGTTCGGGCAAAACCAATCAGACGGAACTTATCGCCCTCCTTATTATACAAGGAAAGACATTTGTCGAAGGAATTGAAAATGTGTATAAGCATATCAAAGGTTCCTGCTCCATGCTGTTATTGACGGAAGACGGCATCATTGCCGCTCGCGACCGCTGGGGACGTACTCCGATTGTGATTGGCAAGAAAGACGGAGCGTATGCCGCCACAAGTGAGTCGAGCAGCTTTCCGAATCTTGGTTATGAGATAGACCGTTATTTGGGACCCGGAGAGATTGTTCGCCTGCGTGCCGATGGTGTGGAACAGATGCGCAAGCCTGATGAGGGAATGCAGATTTGTTCCTTCCTATGGGTATATTACGGTTTCCCCACTTCCTGCTACGAAGGTAAGAATGTGGAGGAAGTGCGTTTTGCCTCCGGTTTCAAGATGGCACAGACAGATAAGTCAGAGGTGGATTGTGCCTGCGGTATTCCTGATTCGGGTGTAGGTATGGCGCTTGGGTATGCCGAAGGTAAAGGAGTTCCTTATCATCGTGCCATTTCCAAATATACTCCGACTTGGCCTCGTAGTTTTACTCCCAGCAAGCAGGAATTGCGTTCGCTGGTGGCAAAGATGAAGCTGATTCCCAATCGTGCCATGCTCGAGGGTAAGCGTCTGCTGTTCTGTGATGACTCTATTGTCCGGGGGACCCAGTTGCACGACAATGTGAAGGTGCTGTATGAGTATGGTGCCAAGGAGGTGCATATCCGGATTGCTTGTCCTCCATTGATATATAGCTGCCCGTTTGTAGGATTCACGGCTTCCAAAAGCGACATGGAACTGATTACCCGTCGTGTCATCAAGGAACTGGAGGGTGACGAGAATAAGAATCTCGATAAGTATGCCACTACCGGCTCACCCGAATACGAAAAGATGGTGGACGTTATCCGCGAGCGTTTCGGACTTTCATCCTTGAAGTTCAATACGTTGGAAACTCTGGTTGAGGCTATCGGATTGCCTAAGTGTAAGATATGTACGCATTGTTTTGATGGTAGCAGCCATTTTTGATTGACATTTTGTCCTTAAGAAATAAAAAAGAGGCGTGAATTGCTTGGCAGTTCACGCCCCTTTTTTTATCTTTACAGCACAAAATAGTGGTTAATGATTAGTGATTAATGATTAGTGATTAATGATTAATGCCATTCGGATAATGCTTTTCGCCAATTACTAATCACTGACCATTAATCACTAACCATTAATCACTAATCATTATTCATCATGACTTTAGTAGAACGTTTTTTAAAGTACGTAAGCTTCGATACTCAGTCCAGTGAAGAGACTGAGATTACTCCGAGTACTCCGGGGCAAATGGTGTTTGCCCGGTATCTGAAAGAAGAATTGGAAACTTTGGGTCTGGAAGAAATCACGTTGGACGAAAATGGTTATCTGTTCGCCACTCTTCCTGCCAATACAGACAAGCCGTTGCCCGTCATCGGCTTTATTGCCCACATGGATACAAGCCCCGATATGAGTGGCAAGAATGTTTCTCCGCGTATCGTGCAGAATTATGACGGTAAGGACATTGTTCTTTGCGCCGAAGAGAATGTGGTTCTTTCTCCTGCCCAGTTCCCCGAACTGCTCGACCATCAAGGGGAAGATTTGATTGTGACCGACGGCAAGACCTTGCTTGGTGCCGATGATAAAGCCGGTATTGCCGAAATTGTATCGGCGGTGGTATATCTGAAGGAGCACCCCGAAATCAAGCACGGTAAAATCCGTATCGGCTTTAATCCGGATGAGGAAATCGGTCTGGGTGCCCATAAGTTCAATGTAGCGCAGTTCGGCTGCGAATGGGCCTATACCATGGATGGCGGAGAAGTGGGTGAACTTGAATTCGAGAACTTCAATGCGGCCTCTGCCAAGATAAGCTTCAAGGGACGGAATGTGCATCCGGGCTATGCCAAGAATAAGATGATTAACTCTATCCGCGTTGCCAACCGTTTCATGTCCATGCTTCCGGCTGACGAGGCTCCGGAGCATACCGAAGGTTACGAAGGTTTCTATCATCTGATAGGTATTACCGGCGAGGTGGAGCAGACAACAGTCTCTTACATTATCCGTGACCACGACCGCACCCGCTTCGAAGAGCGCAAGAAGGAGATGGAACGTCTTGTGGCAAAAATCAATGAAGAATACGGTCCGGGTACCGCTACTCTGGAACTTCGCGACCAATACTATAATATGCGCGAGCAGATTGAACCGGTGATGCATATCATCGACACCGCTTTTGCCGCCATGAAGGCGGTAGGTGTAGAGCCTCGTGTAAAAGCCATTCGCGGAGGTACGGACGGCGCCCAGCTCTCTTTCAAGGGCCTGCCTTGTCCCAATATCTTTGCCGGTGGCTTGAACTTCCACGGCCGCTATGAGTTCGTGCCTATCCAGAACATGGAGAAAGCCATGAACGTCATCGTCAAGATTGCCGAGCTCGTAGCAAGCAAATAGATAATTCATAACTCATAACTCTAATAGTTCCATGAAAACCACTCCGTTTACCGAAAAACACATCTCGCTGGGTGCCAAGATGCACGAGTTTGCGGGATATAATATGCCTATCGAGTATTCCGGCATCATTGACGAGCATCTTACAGTATGTCAGGGTGTCGGTGTATTCGACGTCTCACACATGGGAGAATTTTGGGTGAAAGGTCCCCATGCTTTGGACTTTCTGCAGAAAGTGACTTCCAATAACATAGCTGCCCTCACACCGGGGAAAGTACAGTATACCTGCTTCCCAAATGAAAATGGAGGCATTGTGGACGACCTTCTGGTCTATCATTATGAGCCGGAGAAATACCTGCTTGTCGTGAATGCGTCGAACATTGAGAAAGACTGGAACTGGTGTGTGTCTCATAACACGGAAGGCGCTGAATTGGAAAATGCTTCCGAGCACATGGCACAGCTTGCTGTGCAAGGACCGAAGGCTATTCAGGCTTTGCAGAAGCTGACTTCCATTAATCTTTCCGACCTTCCTTACTATACTTTTACCCACGGTGAGTTTGCCGGAGAAAAGGATGTCATTATCTCCAATACCGGATATACCGGTGCGGGTGGTTTTGAGCTTTACTTCTATCCGGAGGCTGCCATGAAGATTTGGGATGCCGTGTTCGAGGCAGGCGCGGAGTTCGGCATTAAGCCAGTTGGTCTGGGTGCACGTGATACGCTTCGTCTGGAAATGGGCTTCTGTTTGTATGGCAATGATTTGGATGACACCACTTCGCCCATTGAAGCGGGTTTAGGATGGATTACCAAGTTTGTGGAGGGAAAGAACTTCACCAATCGCCCGATGCTGGAAAAACAGAAAGCGGAAGGCACTACCCGTAAGTTGGTGGGATTTGAGATGATAGACCGCGGTATCCCCCGTCATGGTTACGAGCTGTATAGTACAGACGGTATTGCCATCGGTGTGGTTACCTCCGGAACTATGTCGCCTACCCGTAAGATTGGTATCGGAATGGGGTATATCAGACCCGAATACAGCAAGGTCGGTACGGAAATCTGCATTGACATGCGGGGACGTAAGCTGAAAGCTGTGGTTGTGAAGCCGCCGTTCCGCAAACAGTAGTTTGAATAAATGACTGAGAATGAAGAATTTGGCTGCGCAATGATGCCGCATGACAAATTCTTCATTCTTTATTCTTAGTTATTCCTTTCTCTATATTCTGCTTATCCTATCCAGCATTTGGTTTGCCCAACCTATCTCTTTATTGGTCCATTCCTTTTCGGTTCCTTCTATGCCCTGGCCTTCGTAGGCCGAAAGCAAGATGATGTATTCTTTCAGTATATCGGTGGCTTGGGCTTGTTTGTTCATGCGCATCAATAATAGTATTTTTTGTTTATATATGTCCAGATTGGGGCTTGTTCCTGCCATCTCCTGGGCTTTATCAAGCATGGCGAGGCAGCGGTTGTTCACTTCTTCCGTATTAGACAGTGCCATTTCCGCTTTTACCAGGATGATGTAGTCATTGTCCGTGGCTAGTCTGTTGTCAATGTTCTTGCGTATCAGCCGGGCAGTTTCCTTATAGCGCTTGTTGGCGTAGTTCATACTTGCGTTGAAAGAAACGACATCGCTGGTAGTCCGTAGGTAGGGGCGGGCACTCAAGCTATGGGATTCACCGGCCTTTTCTATACGCTTTTGCAGGTCGCCGATGCTGCCGTAGCGAGGAATGTCCTTGTTGCGCTGGTGCAGGTTGTAATACCCTATAATTTTACTGAGGGCCGATGCGATTCCGTCGGGATTATAGCCCTTGAATGCCAGAAGTTGGCGCGCAAGGCGGTCTGAAGAGATTTCCTGGGAAGTTTTGTATTTCATCCCCAACCGGTCCGTTGCCGGAATGCTCAAAAGGGAAGCGATGGCTCCGATATCTGCCACCAGACTGACGGCATAAGCATCTTCATTATCGTCCCAGTAGGCCACATCGAGGGCTGCGCTGGCGGTAGTGGCAAAGACATCTGCCCAGAAAGCCGCACGCTTGGCACGCCGTTCGGCACGGTAAATGTTGTTTACCTGATGGTCGAGGACGAAATGCCCCAGCTCACATGCGATGACGGCAGCCAGTTCGTCTTCGGAATCAAGAGTGCAGAGGAGGCCCGTACTGATAACCATGGAGCCGTTGGGAAGCATGAAGGCATCTGGTTCGGGCGACTGGATGATACGTATGTTCAGGCTCTCTCCACGATTGCTGTCAATGGTGGTGGCATTCAGTTTGGAGAATATTCCTTGTACGTACGAGGTTATGTAGTCGTCCTGATAGGCTATCTCGTTCAGTTTATCGAGATAGTCCAGGCATTCTTCGTCGATTTCCTGGCGCAGTTTGTGCTTGTAACCGCGGTCGTTGAAATATTCGTAAAGATGATTCTTCAGGTATATTTGCTGCCAGAATTCCCGGTCCGTTTCCGGAGCGGATATGGCAATGATACCCATCTCATCCGAAGGAATGGTCTCTTGTATGCCGTTCACTTCGACGGCATAGTAAATGTTGTCGCTGTTTTCACCGGGATTGTTCATTTTGACAACCCGGCGGATAATGACCGGGGTACCGGCGGGAGATTGCTGGTACTCTTTTGTCAATTCTCCTTTGATGGCGATGTTTCCGCTTAAGTCCTTGTGCTTGGGTTTGGCAAATCCTGCCGTTGTGACAAGGATTGTCAGGATGAATAGGGTGGCGAGTCGTTTCATGATTATGGTATGTTTTCGGTTTCGATGATACAAAAATAGGAAAGTGTTTTTCCCCTTTCTTGTTTTTTCCCCTATTCTGTGATAGGAGATTCCCTATTTATCGCTCAGCGGGAGGCAGAAACAAAAAAGGGAACCTTTCAGTGAAAGACTCCCTTTTTTCAGTTTGCTTGAAACTGATTATTTCTTACGGTTACCGTAGCGGCTCATGAACTTATCAACACGACCGGCGGTGTCAACCAGCTTAGACTTACCTGTGTAGAACGGGTGAGAGGTGCTGGAGATTTCCAGCTTTACCAGCGGATAAGTTTCACCTTCGAATTCGATAGTCTCTTTCGTGTTGCAAGTGGAACGAGACAAGAATACATCACCATTTGACATATCTTTAAATACTACCGGACGGTAATTTTCAGGATGAATACCTTTTTTCATTTTGATATTTTCTTTTAAAAATTTATATTCTGTTACTATTTTGGTAATAAATAGTGTAATGGTCTTCTTTTCAGAGCGCAAAGATAGTGCAAGTTGGAGACTCTACAAAATAAATTCAGATTTATTTTTATTTAGTAGGTTTATCGCATTTTATTTCTGATTTTTGCAGGACTTAATCTTGTGAATTTATGAGGAAACTACTTGTCTTATGCTCTTTCTGGCTGTGCGTGGCAACGCTGGGGGCACAAAATGCGGAACGGAAACTGTATAGTGTTGCGTTCTACAATCTTGAGAACTTATTTGATACGATTCATGATGCAGGTAAGAATGACTATGAGTTCCTGCCTAACGGCAGTTACCAGTGGACGGCAAAGAAGTATGAGTCCAAGCTGCAGAACCTTTCCAAAGTGTTGGGGTCCCTTTCGCGTGATTTAGTGCCGGAAGGTCCGGCATTCATCGGTGTGGCAGAGGCAGAGAACAGCCGGGTGCTGGAAGACCTCGTGAAGCAGCCGGCCATTTCCAATTATGAGTTCGTGCATTATGAAGGACCGGACAGACGGGGTATAGACTGTGCCTTGCTGTACGACCCGAAGCAGTTCAGCGTTACCCACTCGAAGTTGGTGCTTTCTACTCCTTTTGAGGGGGATACGGTGCACTTGACGCGCGGCTTCCTGATTGTGGACGGACAACTGGCGGGAGAGCGTGTCTGCGTGATAGTGAACCACTGGCCCTCCCGTGGGGCGAAGTCACCGGTGCGTGTGCATGCAGCCAGGCAAGTAAAGGCCTTGAAGGACTCTCTGATGCGTAGCGACAAGAAGCTGAAGCTCATCGTGATGGGGGATATGAATGACGACCCGATGGATGAAAGCATGGAGGTGCTGGGTGCACGCAAATATCCGAAGCAGGTGAAGAAAGGCGAACTCTACAATCCCTGGTGGGAGACACTGGAAGACAAGGGAGTGGGGACATTGCTCTATCGGGGCAAGTGGAACCTGTTTGACCAGATTGTCATTTCGAAACCGTTGCTGAAGGCTAAGAAAGGGTTGCGCTATGATCACAATGAAGTTTTCATCCGCGATTATCTGATTCAGCAGGATGGCAAATACAAAGGTTCCCCCTTGCGTACGCATGGGGGCAGGACTTGGCTGAACGGTTACAGTGACCATTTGCCGACCATCATCTATCTGAAAAATTAGTATTACATAATAATGTGTAAACAGATGCCGGAGAGCAAACATGTTCTCCGGTTTTTTTGTTGATAGAAGTATAGATGGCAAAAGTATGGCTGGCAGAGATAAATGCAAAGAGTTTGTAATATAGAGATTACAATAATCTGTTAAATGAAGCCAATAGCTTTAAAATAGAATGGATTTGGTAGGATGAGCCGGATATTTTATTCCCGTCAAGTTCTTTACTTTAAAGGATAATGATTACTTTTGCGTAGAATTTTAATTCACTAACAATAAAATTTAAACAAAATGGTTAATTACAAAGATTTAGGACTGGTAAACACAAGAGAGATGTTTGCTAAGGCTATCAAAGGTGGATATGCTATTCCGGCATTCAACTTCAACAATATGGAACAGATGCAGGCTATCATCAAGGCTGCAGTTGAAACAAAGTCTCCGGTTATTCTTCAGGTATCTAAGGGTGCCCGTCAGTATGCCAACGCTACTCTGTTGCGTTACATGGCTCAGGGTGCTGTTGAGTACGCTAAGGAATTGGGTTGCAAACATCCTGAAATTGTTCTTCACCTCGACCATGGAGATACATTCGAAACTTGCAAGAGCTGTATCGACTCCGGTTTCTCTTCAGTAATGATTGACGGTTCACACCTTCCGTACGAAGAAAACGTTGCACTGACTAAGAAGGTAGTTGATTATGCTCATCAGTTCGACGTAACTGTAGAAGGCGAACTCGGTGTATTGGCCGGTGTAGAAGATGAAGTTTCTGCAGAACACCATACATATACTAATCCTGAAGAAGTTATTGACTTCGCTACCCGTACAGGTTGCGATTCACTGGCTATCTCAATCGGTACTTCTCACGGTGCATACAAGTTCAAACCCGAACAATGCCACGTTGACCCTGCTACCGGTCGTCTGGTTCCTCCTCCTCTGGAATTTGCCGTTCTGGATGCTGTAATGGAGAAACTCCCGGGATTCCCCATCGTTCTTCACGGTTCTTCTTCAGTTCCTCAGGAAGAAGTTGATACTATCAACAAGTATGGTGGCAAATTGGAAGCTGCTATCGGTATTCCCGAAGAACAGTTGCGTAAGGCTGCCAAGTCTGCTGTTTGCAAAATCAACATCGACTCTGACTCACGTCTGGCTATGACAGCTGCTATCCGCAAGACATTTGCTGAAAAACCGGCAGAATTCGACCCGCGTAAGTATCTGGGCCCGGCTCGTGACAATATGGAAAAACTGTACAAGCATAAAATCATCAACGTGCTTGGTTCAGAGAACAAATTGGCTCAACTGGACTAATCGAAAGATAATCCGAATATAGTGTCAGCCCTTGCAATATTGATGTTGCAAGGGCTGATTTGTTATATATAGGCCGGTGTTGTGGGATGGTTAAGTTCGCCGGTTATTTCAGAAGCGGATGTTTCAACGTGTACAACAGTCTGTTTCCTTTAACAAAACAGTCTGTTTCCCTTAACTGAACAGTTTGTTTCAATAAAGAGAACACTTCGTTCCAATATGCAAAAACACTTCGTTCCAATACGTAAGAACACTTTGTTTCTACATATCTGAACACTTTGTTTCTCTATACTGGAACAAGGTGTTCACCGTTATGAACTAACAGATTAGCTATATTTGAGACCGGTGAAAAGCATATCCCCGTGACACCTATTCCATACTAAAAATCCCTTGCAGATGGCTGGCAGGAGAAGTGTCTGCCAGCTATCTGCAAGGGAGATTTGCAAGAATGAGCTCTCTGTGTGGAGTACGCGTTATAATTCTATCACTAATGATTCTCTGGGGCCCATCTTCAGCTCTTCACCGAAGGTGATGGCTTTGCCGCTAAGAATATCTTTTCCCTGCTTGCTGTCTTTCAGGATTTCCTTGTAGAATTTTAAAGGAACGGTGGTCTCTGCATCTGTACCGTTCAGCATCACGAATACCGTCTTGCCTTCGTACTGGCGTGCGTAGGCATAAACACCATTCTGTACCATGAACTGCACCATGTTGCCTTTGGCAATCACATCGTTTCCTTTACGCCAGTTCAGGATGGTCTTGTAGAAGTCGTAGCACTCGTTCTGTATCTTGGTACGTCCGGCTGGGGTCAGTGCGTTTGTTGCGTCACTGGTCCATCCGCCGGGGAAGTCCTTGCGGACATAGCCGTCGCTCTTGCTCTTCACGCCATTCATCATGACTTCCGTTCCGTAGTAGAGTTGCGGAATGCGGCGGGTGGTAAGCAGCAGGGTAGAGGCTTGCTTCAGCATCGGAAGGTTGTTGCCTTCGCCCAGGAAGCGGTCGGTGTCGTGGTTTTCGATGAATGCCAGTACGGAAGCGGGGTTGGGGTAGAGGAAGTCGTATACGAAGTTATTGTATATGCGGTCCAGTCCCTTGAACCAAGTTTCGGTCTGTTCATTCTTGGCGGTGTTTATCTTGTCAAAGAAGCTGAAGTCCATAACGGTCTTGAGGTTACTGTTCTTGGGGGCTGATAGCTTGGAATCCTTCTGCCACCAGGCGGTGTAGGCGGGTTCGGTAACCCAGGTCTCGCCCACGGTGTTGTAGTTGGGATATTCTTCGTTGAGCTCTTTCATCCAGTTGCTCATGGCATCATAGTCGGCATACGGGTAAGTGTCCATGCGGATGCCGTCGATGTTGGCGAATTCAATCCACCAGAAACTGTTCTGTACCAGGTAGCGGTAAACGTGAGGGTTCTTCTGGTTGAGGTCGGGCATGGAAGGTACGAACCAGCCGTCGTTCATCTGGTCGGCATCGTACTGGGAAGTATAAGGGTCTACGTGCGGGGTCAGTTTGAAGGAGGTCTGCACGAAGTTGTTTTCGTGGTCGGGGTTGTTGAACCAGTCTTTGGAGGGCATGTCCTTAATCCATACATGCTCTACGCCGCAGTGGTTGAAAATCATGTCCATTACGATTTTGATGCCGCGTGCATGGGCTTTTTCAATCAGTAGCTTGTATTCTTCGTTAGTACCGAAGCGCGGGTCTACCTTGTAGTAGTCTGTGGTGGCATAGCCGTGATAGGAACCGCCGGTCATGTTGTTTTCCAGTACCGGAGTAAACCAGAGGGCTGTGACGCCGAGGTCGGAGAAGTAGTCCAGGTGTTGTTCGATGCCGGCAAGGTCACCGCCGTGGCGTGCATTGGGGTCATTGCGGTCTATCTTGTACTCGGCCATGCCCGCAATCTGGTCATTGTCCGGATTGCCATTGGCAAAGCGGTCGGGCATCAGCAGGTACAGTGCGTCGGAGGCGTCGAAACCTTTATGTTCGCAACCTTTCTTGTTGCGTGCCTTCAGTTCATATTCCTTTACGAGTTTCTTTTTTCCTTCAGTGAAGGTGAGGTTGAATTTGCCGGGTTTTACATCCTTGTCCAGTTTCAGATAGACCAGGAGGTAGTTGTTGCTTTCCAGCTTGACGGTGCTGCTCAATGAGACGCCGGGATAATTGACGGATACTGCCGCGTTGCCGATGCCTTCGCCATAGACCATCAGCTGGAGTTCCGGGTTCTGCATGCCGGTGTACCAAAACGGAGGGTCGATTTTGTTCACATTCATAGCTGCATACGTACTGAGGGAGAGTAAGAGTGTTCCCAAGATTAAGAATACTTTTTTCATGATAGTAACTTTACGGTTAATTTTTGCGCTAATTTAAAACAAATAACGGAGAAAGTTAATCTTTCTCCGTTACTGTACCTTATTATATTATGCAAACGTTTTCATTGGGGCTATTTGATGGGGGTTACGCTGGCGGTATCGACCTTTCCCTTGAAGAAGTCCTCTTTCTTGCGCTTTTCTCTGATGTCCTTCAGCCAGTTTTCGGCGGCATTGTATCGGTTGTCTTCTCCGATGATGGGAACTCCGTCCGCATCTACTTCCTGCACTTTGTCCTTGCTGTTTTTCGGACGGGTTTTCAGGTATGCCGTCAGGTATCTCTCTGCTTTGGACACATCTTTCAGATAGTAATAATAGACAAAGGCTGCGTCGTAGAGCAGTTTGTGTTTCTGTCGGTCGTATTTTTCATATTGTGTCAGGAGGGCGTTTGCCTGGTCGGTGTATTGAAATGCCATCTTGTAGCAATCCGCAAGCCCCACATATAGGCGGGACATAATACTGTCGTTGGGCATGGCGAGGCTTACGGCAGTTTCCAGATAAGTCACTCCATCCTCTTTCCATGATGTTTTGGAGCAGGCGCGTCCCAGATAATAGAGAACGTTGATGTTGCTATTGTCATCTTTAAGAGCCCTTTCCAGCAGGTCGTGTGCAGGGTAGAAGTCTTCGAGGGCATAGTAGCTGATTCCGGCGTAGAAGCAGGTTTGGAAGGAGCTGTCCTTTTCCTGCAACAGTTGTTCATATCTTTCTATTACTTTGGGGTAATCTTTGTTCAGACAATAGGCTTGGGCATTGATGCGGTTCACAAGGACGTTGGTGGAGTCTATGGAACGGTATTTCTCCGTTATGCTTATGGCGTCTTCATACTGGTGGCCTGCTACATAGATGTTGCCGAGTTTGGCAGCAGACAGGTAATCATTGGGATATCTTTTCTGTATGTCCAGATAGGCATCTATCACATGCATGATTTCTGTGTTGTCATAGACTTGCCCCATACTTTCGGCTCTAAGGTGTAGTACATAGGCGGAACTGTCCCTTTCTGCCAGCAGGTTACTTTCCTTTAGAGACTCACGGTATCTCTTCATGTTCATCAGCAGACTGATATACTGGATGCGTGCGTATTTATTGTCCGGATTTATGTGGAGCGCATTCTGGTAGTAATCCAGTGCCTCGCTATATTTGGCAAGTGATTTGCAGCATTCGGCAGCTTCAATGTATGCCCGGGGATTGAGAGAATCCTGAGCTACGACTTCCTGAAATACGCTTAGGGCTTCAAGGTTATTGCCCAGCCCTTTCAGCGCTTTCCCTTTTTGGTAGAGTAGGGGGACGGTCGGGGTTTCTTGATCGATCAGCATCAAGGCTGTTTCATAATCGTAGTTGGTCATCGCCTCTTGAATGGGATTTGTGGTCTGTGCCGCCAGAAGTGAACAGCATGCACTGAAACATAAGGAGATAAAAAGCTTTCGCATACAGTATATCATTTATATGAGGTTAAACTGACTGCAAGTTACTAAAAAGAATGTATTTACGAAATAATCGTAATCTGTTTTAGATAGATTAACGAAAAAGCCCCTCCAAAAATGATGGAGGGGCTTTAAAATAGTTCGGAATTCAATCCGGATAACGGAATGAATAAATGTATTACATTAAGAATCCCAGCAGGATACCTGCTGCTACAGCGGAACCGATTACACCGGCAACGTTCGGGCCCATGGCATGCATCAGCAGATAGTTGGTAGGATCGTATTCCAGACCTACTACTTGGGAGATACGTGCAGAGTCGGGTACGGCAGATACACCGGCATTACCGATCAACGGATTAATCTTGTTGCCCTTCTTCAGGAAGAGGTTGAAAATCTTCACGAAGATGACGCCGGATGCTGTGGCAATGACAAATGATAAGGCGCCCAGACCGAATATCTTGATTGAATCAAGGGTTAAGAACTCGGATGCTTGCGTAGAAGCACCTACTGTCAAACCAAGCAGAATAGTAATGGTATCAATCAGCGGACCACTGGCTGTGTTTGCCAGACGACGTGTAACTCCACTTTCTTTCAGTAAATTACCGAAGAACAGCATACCCAGCAAAGGCAGACCGGATGGTACAAGGAATGTGGTCAGTAACAAACCGATAATCGGGAACATTACTTTTTCCGTATGTGAAACCACACGGGGAGGTTTCATACGGATAAGACGTTCATTTTTACTGGTCAGCCAACGCATAATAGGCGGCTGTATCACCGGTACTAATGCCATATATGAATAGGCTGATACCGCAATGGCACCCATTAAGTTAGGAGCCAGTTTGGAAGAGAGGAAGATGGCAGTCGGACCATCGGCACCACCAATGATACCGATTGCACCAGCCTGCATCGGGTCAAATCCTATGGCAAGGGCAATCATATAAGCACCGAATATACCGAATTGGGCTGCTGCACCAACCAACATTAATTTGGGGTTCGATATCAAAGCGGAGAAATCCGTCATGGCACCGATACCCAGGAATATGAGTGGCGGGTACCAACCGGAGGTTACTCCCTGGTACAGAATATTAAGTACGGAACCTTCTTCATAGATACCGACTTTCAATCCGGCTTCCATATTGAAAGGTATATTACCAATCAGCATACCGAAACCGATAGGAATTAATAGCATCGGCTCAAATTCCTTGGCTACAGCCAAGTATATGAAAAACAAACCTACCAGAAGCATTACCACATGTCCTACCGTTGCATTGGCAAAACCTGTATAAGTCCAGAAGTCGGCAAGGTTGTTTCCTAAAAATGTGATAAATTCTCCCATATTATTCAATAATTACGAGGTCAGTACCTTCGAGAACAGAGTCCCCTTTGTTTACATTGATGGCTGTAATCTTACCGTCTTTATCAGCATTGATATTGTTTTCCATCTTCATGGCTTCCAGAATGATGATAACTTGTCCCTTCTTTACTGTATCGCCGACATTTACTTTGATATCGAGGATTACACCGGGAAGCGGAGATTTTACACCTGACTTGCCGGTAGAAGCAGCGGCCGGTTTTACTACCGGAGTAGCAGGAGCAGCAGGAGCGGATGTGGCTGCCGGACGTGCTACCGGTTTAACGACTACCTTCGGTGCTTTTTCCATTTCAACTTTGTAGGGAGTACCGTTCACTTCTACGTGAGCGATGTTGTCTTCAATATCTCCAATGGCAACTTTATATACGTTACCGTTAATTTTATATTTATATTCTTTCATCGTTTTATTTTATTATGGGTGACTTACTTTTTGTGAGGAGTCTCACGCAACGTATAAATCTTTGAACTCCACGGTGAGTAACTGCGTTTTACACGGGTAATGGTAAGTATCGTGTCTTCCACATCGTGTACATCGCTTTGGAATTCGTGCATGGCCATTGAAATGGCAGCAAAAACTTCTCCCGGAGCCTGCCCCAGTTGTTTCTCTTTTGCTTCTTGTTTATCAGTAATACCTTTAGCTTTCATGGCATTGCGTTTGCTGAGGTTAACTGATATTTTACCTATAATCTTGAAGGAGATGTAGAGTAATATCAGCCCGCAGAATACAACGCTCATGGCAGAAATAGCCATACCGATACCTACGCTGTCATGCTCTTCGAATTTTTCCATTTTGGCATTGCTGTCGATAGTCTTGTTGTTGGTACTCGGAGTGACATATTTATCTTCGCTTCCACCCTTTACTTCCCATTGGTCGGCTGCATCACTGACACGGGCATAGGATTGGTTGGCTTTTAAAGTACCGGCAGGCACTATGACTTGATCAAGCAATTTCTTGCCGGAATCATACAACCCAATCCAGTTGGCATTTGTGGCATCCAGTTTGAAGTTCGTATGAAATGTACCGCGTCTTGGTTCTCCATCAGCCCAGAAAAGTGCATGCTGACGTGGTTTTATGAGTGTCAGAACGTCACCTTTGGGAATGAAATAACTGGCAGTATCACCCGGCTGGCTGCTGAATTTCAGATAGCAACCTGCAAGGTCGGCGCTGCCGTATGATCTGTTGAATATTTCAATCCATGCGCTGTGCACACCGTAGTCATCCTGATAGTTGCTTTCGTTGTTGACCAGCACTTCATTCAGCAGCAGTTTGTTGTTCGATTTCTGTTCTTTGCAAGAAGAGCAAAAGCCTAACACCAGCATCAATGAAAGGAATATTCCGATTTTTGTTTTATTCATAATCGTTCTTGTTTTAGTGTGAAAAGCTTGATTACAAGGGAATATTACCATGCTTCTTAGCCGGGTTAGTCAATTTCTTGGTTTGCAACTGTTGCAGGGCACGAATGATGCGGAAACGTGTGTTACGCGGTTCGATAACATCATCAATGTAGCCATATTTAGCTGCATTATAAGGATTGGCAAACAACTTGGTGTATTCAGCCTCTTTTTCAGCCAGGAATTGAGCCGGATTTTCCTGCTCTTTGGCTTCGCGGGCATATAATACTTCTACAGCACCTGCACCACCCATTACAGCGATTTCAGCAGTAGGCCAAGCATAATTCATGTCGCCACGCAGCTGCTTACAGCTCATCACGATGTGCGAACCACCGTAGGATTTACGCAGTGTGATGGTAACCTTGGGTACAGTAGCTTCACCGTATGCATACAGCAGTTTGGCACCGTGCAGGATGACGCCGTTGTACTCCTGGCCGGTTCCCGGAAGGAATCCCGGTACGTCTACCAATGATACGATAGGAATATTGAAGGCGTCGCAGAAACGGACGAAGCGTGCGCCCTTGCGGGATGCGTTGCTGTCGAGCACACCTGCCAGATACTTCGGCTGGTTGGCAACAATACCTACGGACTGTCCGTTGAAACGTGCGAAACCGATAATGATATTCTTTGAATAATCTTTTTGGATTTCGAGGAACTCACCATTATCTATGATAGCACCAATTACCTCGTACATATCGTACGGCTTGTTCGGGTTATCAGGAATGATGTCGTTCAGGGAATCTTCCAGACGGTCGATAGGGTCTGTACAGTCTACATAGGGAGCTTCTTCCAGATTGTTCTGGGGAATGTAGCTCAACAGTTTGCGGATAAGGGCCAAACCTTCTTCTTCTGTCTGTGCAGTAAAATGAGTAACACCAGATTTGGTAGAGTGAACGCTCGCGCCACCCAGGTTTTCCTGGCTTACGTCTTCTCCGGTTACAGTCTTTACTACCTTCGGACCGGTAAGGAACATGTAGGATGTACCTTCCATCATCAAAGTAAAGTCTGTCAAGGCAGGAGAGTAAACGGCGCCACCAGCACAAGGACCGAAAATGCCGGAAATCTGCGGAATGACACCCGAAGCAAGTATGTTACGTTGGAAGATTTCAGCGTAGCCAGCCAAGGCATTAATACCTTCCTGAATACGTGCACCGCCCGAGTCGTTGATACCGATACACGGAGCACCCATTTTCATGGCTTGGTCCATAATCTTACAGATTTTCAGAGACATGGTTTCGGACAGTGAACCGGCAGAAACTGTGAAGTCCTGTGCGAAGATATAAACCAGACGGCCTTCGATTGTACCGCAACCGGTTACTACACCGTCACCGGGGTAGTGCTTCTTTTCCATGCCGAAGTTGGTGCATCTATGTTCTACGAACATGTCCATTTCTTCGAAACTGCCTTCGTCGAGAAGCATGGCTATGCGCTCGCGAGCTGTATATTTACCCTTCTCGTGTTGCTTTGCAATCGCTTTTTCACCACCACCGAGACGTGCTGCAGCGCGGCGGTCTATAAGCTCTTTAATCTTTTCAAGTTGATTACTCATGAATTTATATTCTTTAAGTGTTTATACAATTTATGATTTGATGATTTTACAGTCTTGCTTATTCCGGTTTCTCGCAAAGCTCGGTCAGGACACCGAGAGTTGACTTCGGATGCAGGAATGCAATGTTCAGACCTTCTGCACCTTTGCGGGGAGCTTTGTCTATAAGGCGGATACCTTTTTCTTCGACTTCGGCAAGCACACCGGCCACTCCGTCTTCAACGGCGAATGCGAGATGATGCATGCCACCGTTACCGTTGTTCTTTTCGATGAACTTGGCAATTGTGCTTTCGGGAGAAGTAGGTTCCAACAATTCGATCTTTACATCGCCCACTTTCAGGAAAGCGGTTCTAACTTTCTGATCTTCCACGGTTTCGATGTTGTAGCATTTCAAACCTAAAACGTTTTCGTAGTACGGAAGGGCTTCTTCAATGCTCTTAACGGCAATGCCCAGATGCTCAATGTGTGAAATCTTCATAACTATATAAATTAATGTTAGTATTGTATCCTTTTTAATAAAGGTATAAAGCAGCACAAAGAAAGAGAATTCTTCCTTAATAAAGAAATTTTTCATCAATTAATTAATGGTTAATTGAACTTTAGAAGGATTTTTTCAGACTTTAGATAGAGACCGGTTGTTTTCTTGATATCGTCCGCTAACGGACATCCCCACTGTCCGAAAATGAACACTTACCCCTCTATGAAACCTTTCCGGCCACTTGGCACACTCTTTGCTTTTCTGTTTGCGACAATTTTAAAGATTGAACATGAAAAAGAATATTTTACTTGCAGTTTGTTTTTTGATGCCGTTGGCAACCATGGCGCAGAATGATACTTTGGGACATGAACGCAATATTACGCTGTCGGAGGCCATTGTACTGGCCCGTACGCAGTCTGTGGATGCTGCTGTGGCATTGAATGAATTGAAAACCGCGTATTGGGAATACCGTACATTCCGTGCGGACTTGTTGCCGGAAGTGAATTTCACCGGTACACTACCCAACTATAACAAGTCCTACAGTACCTACCAGAATTCCGACGGCTCCTATAGCTTTGTTCGCAACAATACACTGGGGCTGTCCGGACAGCTTTCGGTAGACCAGAACATTTGGTTTACGGGGGGTAAGCTGTCACTGACTTCTTCGCTGGATTATCTCAAACAACTGGGTTCCGGAGGAGCGAAGCAGTTCATGTCAGTCCCCGTGAGCCTGGAGTTGACGCAACCGGTCTTCGGAGTGAATACCTTGAAGTGGAACCGCCGTATAGAGCCCGTACGCTATGCCGAGGCAAAGGCCGAGTTCATTTCAGCTACGGAAGAGGTGACGATGAAAACCATCACTTATTTCTTTGAGTTGCTGCTGGCCAAAGAATCGCTCGCTACCGCCATGCAGAACAAGACGAATGCCGACCGCCTTTATGAAGTGGCCATAGCCAAACGTAAAATGGGACAGATATCCGAGAATGATTTGTTGCAGCTTAAACTGAATTCATTGCAGGGCAAGGCCGACGTGACTGAGGCAGAGAGCAACCTGAATGCAAAAATGTTCCAGCTCCGTTCTTTCCTCGGGGTGTCCGAGCAGGAAAGCCTGAATCCGGTGTTGCCCGCCACTGTTCCCGATATAAAGATGGAGTATGACCGTGTGCTGAACAAGGCACTGGAACGCAACTCCTTTGCACAGAACATTCGCCGCCGCCAGCTCGAAGCTGATTATGAAGTGGCAACGGCACGCGGAAACTTGCGCAGCATCGACCTCTTTGCCAGTGTGGGCTATACGGGGCAGAACCATGAATTCTCTTCAGCCTACCGGGACTTGCTTGATAATCAGATTGTGCAGGTAGGCGTCAAGATTCCTATCCTTGACTGGGGCAAGCGCCGCGGCAAGGTAAGGGTGGCAAAGAGCAACCGTGAAGTGGTCTTGTCCAGAATCCGTCAGGAACAGATGGACTTTAATCAGGACATCTTTTTGCTGGTGGCTAACTTCAACAACCAGGCGCAACAGCTGGACATAGCCGAAGAGGCGGATGTCATTGCTGAGAAGCGTTACAAGACCAGTGTAGAGACCTTTATGATAGGTAAAATCAGCACTCTGGACCTGAACGATGCACAGAACTCTAAAGACGAAGCCCGTCAAAAGCATATTTCAGAGCTGTACTACTATTGGTATTACTTCTATCAGCTCCGCAGCTTGACCCTTTGGGATTTTGAACGCGATACGGAATTGGAAGCTGATTTTGAAGAGGTGGTAAGAGGATAAGTCGACGGGTTGCAAGTGATAAGTTATGAGTTATTTGCCGGTAAAAGTACCGTATATGCGATATTATAGGTAAATAACTTATAACTTATCATTCATAACTCTGCTTTTTTACTTATTTTTGCGGGAAACAAACTACAATTTTTATGATACTGATAATAGACGACGATAGTGCTGTGCGCTCTTCCCTCAGCTTTATGCTGAAGCGTGCCGGATATGAGGTGAAAACGGCTCCGGGCCCTCGCGAAGCTATGGATATAGTTAGGGCCGAAGCACCCGCCTTGATTTTGATGGATATGAACTTCACTCTTTCCACTACCGGAGAAGAGGGACTTACTTTATTGAAGCAGGTAAAGGTGTTCCGTCCTGATGTGCCCGTTATTCTGATGACTGCATGGGGAAGTATCCAGCTTGCCGTGCAGGGGATGCAGGCCGGCGCATTCGATTTCATAACCAAGCCTTGGAACAATGCCGCTCTTTTGCAGCGCATCGAGACGGCCCTTGAGCTTACGGCCGCCCCGAAAGAGGTGCCGGAAGAACAGACTACCGCATTGAATCGCAGCCATATTATAGGTAAGTCCAAAGGGCTGATGGAAGTGCTGAACACAGTGGCCCGCATAGCCCGTACCAATGCTTCGGTATTGATTATGGGCGAAAGCGGAACGGGCAAGGAGCTGATTGCCGAAGCCATCCATATCAACAGTCAACGCGTGAAGCAGCCTTTTGTCAAGGTGAACCTTGGTGGCGTCTCGCAGAGCTTGTTCGAGAGCGAGATGTTCGGCCATAAGAAAGGGGCGTTTACCGATGCCAGCGCCGACCGTATAGGGCGTTTTGAAATGGCAAACAAAGGTACTATCTTCCTCGATGAGATTGGTGACCTCGACCCTTCCTGCCAGGTGAAACTGCTGCGCGTGCTTCAAGACCAGACATTCGAAGTGCTGGGCGATAGCCGTCCCCGCAAAGTCGATGTACGCGTTGTGTCCGCCACTAATGCAGACCTCCGCAAGATGGTGTCCGAACGTACTTTCCGTGAAGACCTTTTTTACCGTATCAACCTGATTACCGTAAAACTGCCCTCCTTGCGGGAGCGCCGTGAAGATATTCCTTTGCTGGCACGTCACTTTGCCGACCGTCAGGCAGAGGTGAACGGCTTGCCGCGTACGGATTTCTCGGCCGACGCTCTGAATTTCCTTTCCCGCCTGCCTTATCCGGGCAACATTCGTGAGTTGAAGAATCTGGTGGAGCGTACCATTCTGGTCAGCGGCAAGCCGGTGCTGGATGCCACGGATTTCGATGCCCAATATCTGCGTCACGACGAACCGGCCAAAGCTGCCGAAGGTACTTCTTTTGCAGGTATGACCTTGGATGAAATAGAGCGGCAGACTATCTTGCAGGCGTTGGAACAGCATAAAGGGAATCTCAGTCAAGTGGCAGTGTCATTAGGCATCAGCCGCGCTGCGCTTTACAGACGTTTGGAAAAATATAATATTCAAGTCCCGTGCGCATAAAATTCTTTTTCTTCATACTTGTCCTTTTTCTGCTTGGTCTGGGTGGAATGCTGGTATATCTGCTGAGTGGAAAGCCGTCTTTGTACCTATACGTGTTGGAGGGGCTCATCGGGTTTATCCTTATCTATCTGATAGTATTCTATAATAAGATAGTGAAGCCGATGAATACCATCGGCAGCGGTATGGAGTTGCTGCGCGAGCAGGATTTCAGTAGCCGTCTCAGCCGGGTAGGGCAGTACGAGGCAGACCGCATTGTGAATATCTTTAACCGAATGATGGAGCAGCTCAAGAATGAACGGTTGCGCATGCGCGAGCAGAATCACTTCTTGGATTTGTTGATTCAGGCATCTCCAATGGGGGTTATTATTCTGACAATGGACGATGAAGTGTCGCAACTGAATCCGATGGCGGTAAAGATGCTCGGTGTCCGTATGGAGGAGGCGATGACAAAACGGCTGGACCAGATGGACTCCCCGTTGGCTGCCGAACTTTCGTCTATTCCCAAAGACGAGACGGCGGTAGTCCGTCTCAATGATGCGAATATTTATAAATGCACCCATTCTTCTTTTATTGACAGAGGGTTCAAACATCCTTTTTTCTTGATAGAGCGTATGACGGAAGAAGTGATGCGTGCCGAGAAGCGTGCCTATGAAAAGGTAATCCGCATGATAGCTCATGAAGTGAACAATACCACTGCGGGCATCACTTCCACACTCGATACAGTGGAGCAGGCACTTTCTACAGAAGATGATATGGAGGACATCTGCGACGTGATGCGCGTCTGTACGGAGCGTTGTTTCTCGATGAGCCGTTTCATTACCCGTTTTGCAGATGTGGTAAAGATACCTGAACCTACCCTGGTGCCCGTCCAACTGAATGAGTTGGTGTCCATGTGCAAGCGTTTCATGGAAGGAATGTGCAATGACCGCAATATAGGGCTACGTCTGGAATGCGACCCGGAGGTGGGAATGGTGCGTATGGATGCTTCTCTTTTTGAGCAGGTGCTTGTGAATATCATCAAGAATGCTGCCGAAAGTATAGAGGGGGATGCCGGAGAAAACGGACAGCAAGGTGAGATAATAGTAAGGACCACTGCCCCCGCTTCTGTGGAAGTCGTTGACAATGGTCCGGGGATAAGTAAAGAGACCGAAGCTAAACTCTTCAGTCCCTTCTTTTCCACCAAGCCGAACGGGCAGGGAATTGGCCTGGTGTTTATCCGGGAAGTTTTGAGCCGTCATGGTTGCACGTTCTCCCTACGTACCTACAACGATGGATTGACCCGCTTCCGTATACTATTTAATTGAAATTTGAAAGTTTTACCTTTCACCTTTCAATTTCTGCTTTTAAAGAATTCTTTTGCATATTCGTCCAATATCCTTTTAATGCCTTGGCCGATGGTCGCATAGTCTTTCTCGTCCAGATTGGCGAGTGAGGCGCGCACGCTCCATTCGGGGCCGTCAAAACCACCGCCGTTCAGCAACACCAGAGAGGTTTCCTTGGCAAGGCGGAAAACTACGTTCAGCGGGCTGTAGGTACGTTTCAGATATTCTACAAAGTCGTCCCCATAGAACTTCTTTGCCCAAACCAGCATGTCGATTTCTGTATAATAACCTACGCGCAACGGGTCTTCCGTCAGCGTGAAACCGGTATTTTCCCAAAGGGCATGCAATCGGCGGCGGATAATCTCCTGCATCTTTTGCTTGTATTTGTTTTCCTTGTCCAGCAGGGCAAAGGCGGCGAAAAGGCCCATCTGCATCTGTTGTGGCAATGACAGTCCGGCGGTATGGTTCAGTGCCACCTGGCGACTGTCGGCAACCATACGGTCGATAAACTTCAGTTTTTCAGGTTCCAGAGTGAGGGTGGAGTAGCGGCGGTGCAGAATCTCCCGTTTCTCTTTCGGCAGTTTGGCTATCAGCTTGTCGAACAGATTGAATTCGTGCAGGGCAATGACCGCATTGCGCCATCCGGTGGCACCGAAGTATTTGGAGAATGAATAGACGCAAAGCGTATTGTAGGGAATTTCTGCCATGAACGAACGGAAGTGCGGACTGAATGTACCGTATACGTCGTCTGTAATAATCATCAGATTAGGGTTGTCATTTCTGACGATGCTCACGATGCGCGCCATTGTATCCGGACTGAGTGTGTAGCTGGGCGGATTACTGGGATTAGTGACAAAGAGGGCCTTGATTTTAGGGCTTTTCAAGCGGTCTATGTCTTCGTCGCTGTACTGCCAGAGGTGCATCCCTTCGCTATTCATGCGGTTGGCATGTATTTTGGTCACTCGAAACTGGTAGCGGCTGAGTTGTGGAATTTCAATATAGGGGGTAAAGGCAGGAACCATGAGGACGATGCCGTCCCCTTTGTTCAGCAGGAAGTTTTCCTGCAGGGAGTCGAATATATAGCACATGGCGGCTGTTCCACCTTCGGTGGCAAACAAATCATAGGCACCCCGGGGAGGACGGTTGTCGCACATCTCTTGCGAGAGATAGTCTTGCACAAGGATTTCTGTAAAATGAAGGATGCGGTCGGGCACGGGATACTGGTCGCCTACAATGCTTTCGGTCCATTCGTGTACAAGGCTGTCGGGGTCGGCGGCATGCTGCATCAGCAGGTAGTTGTAGGTTTGTTCCAGCAATTTGGCACCCGGTGCGTTATTGTTCTTTTTCAGGAAGGCTTCGAAGCGGGAGGCAATGCCTTTTTTTTCGGGGATGCCTGCAATGTCCTCGGGCAAATCCATGATGCGACGGCACTCTTCCAAGCCGAAGCTTCCCAATAGGAAAAAGGCCTCGCGTGGAGCGGTTGCAATCCAGTTGGGGTTGCCGCGCCCTGCGTTCAGCATGGTACGGGCGGTTTTCTTCAGACTTTCGTCTGCCATGTCTATCAGGCGGTTCTTCAGTTCGAAAGGACTGATAGATTCCATTTTCTTTTCTAAAAGTTTTGTATCCATAAGCTCAAGTTTAGGTTCGTTATTTATTGTTTTCAGTCATTCGGTGAATAATCTCTGTTCATGTGGCGGACTATTTCTTTCCTTGCTTGAAATTAATCGTCCGATATATGTTTCCTTTTCGTCCGACAGTTGTTGAATCATCGTCCGACAACTGTTGAATTATCGTCCGACAGCTGTCGGACGAATAGCTATTAGTGAATGGGTATATAGTCGCTTGCATTTCCGGCAATAATTCTTTGAATGCTTCGGATTAGTAAGCATTGACACAAAATCGTCTTATAGTAGCAAAACGATGACTACACCCCATATTATTAATAAGGTATTGCCCACGGCATAGGTCACGGTGTATCCCAGAGCAGGCGTTTCGCTCTCAACGGCATCCTGCACCGCGCCTAAAGCGGCCGTAGTGGTACGTGCCCCTGCGCAGACGCCCAAAGCCAGTGCCGGATGGAACTTGAAAACATACCTTGCCAGCAGCAAGCCGATAATCAGCGGCAGGGTGGTGGCTGCTGCTCCCACCAGAAACAGGCTGATACCTACGTCGTGGAAGCCCTGCACGAAACTGGGACCTGCCGAAATGCCCACTACCGCGATGAACATGTTCAGACCGACATTGTTCAACACCCATTGTGAAGGTTCGGGAATGCGCCCGAAGGTGGGGTGCTTACTGCGGAGCCAGCCGAAGAACAAGCCCGCAATCAATGCGCCGCCGCTTGTGCTCAAGCTGATGGGGATGCCGCCGATATGGACGGAAAGTGCTCCGAACAAACCTCCGATAAGGATACCCAGGCCTACGAATATCATATCCGTCTGGTTGGTAGGACGGTCTATATACCCCAGACGTTTGGCTGCTGCTTCCACTTCCTGCCTGGTACCTACCACTTCGATGACGTCGCCGGCATCTACTACCGTTTGTGCCAGCACGGGAATGGATATTCCGGCGCGCTTGATGCTCCGGATACTGACACCGTGCATGAACTTTTCCCTTCGGATAGCTGCAACCGTCTTGCCGGCAACCGTCTTGCGTGTGATTGTAACCGGTAACTTTTCCGCAGGAAAATCCAGGAGCTGGGCATCTTGTACTTCCGGCCCTATCCAGCTTTCTTCGCCTATGATATATTCACGGCGTCCGCTTAGCACTACTTCGTCTCCCGGCTCTATCCGTAGGTTCATGCTGACTTCCACCACAATTCCGGATTTGCGGAGGCGTTCCACAAATAGACGTTTGTCGTGCTGCCGGAAGTAGACTTCCAGGTCAATCACCCGCTTTCCATTCTTGAACCATTCGTTTTCGACCCGGTAGGCACGGAAAGTGACGGGGCGTGCCGCCGGCATGAATCCCGGTTCGTCAGCCAGAGAGCTGCCCATCTTCGCCTCCAGTTCCTTGCAGGCGGCTTTCACCTTTTCCAGCCCGCCCAGCATCTTGGGACCGATGGATGATAGGACCCATGCCGAGCCTGCAGTACCGAAAATGTAGGTGACGGCGTAGGATACGGGAATGATGTTGACGTAACTTTGTCGTTGGGCCTCGTCCAGTCCCATATTGGCCATGGTGTCTTCTGCCACTCCGATGACGGCGGAGATGGTTTGCGAACCGGCCAGCAGTCCGGCAGCTTCACCGGCATTGTAGCCCATCATCAGGGCCAGCAGCCAGGTCACTAACAGTACGGATATACACATCAGTACGGCAAAGCCCACTTGGGGCAATCCGTCCTTTTTCAGTCCGCGGAAGAACTGGGGACCCACTTTATAGCCCACGGCAAAAAGGAAAAGCAGAAAAAATACCGACTTTATCGGACCCGGTACGGCTATATTCAGTTGCCCTACCAGTACGCCTACAAGCAGTACACTGGTCACTGTGCCCAGCGTAAACTTACCGATACGCAGTTTCCCCAGCCAGAATCCCAGGAATATAGTGAGGAAAATGGCAAGTTCGGGGCGTTCCCTGAGCTGGTTGAAAATCCATTCCATAATCAAGTTGTTTAGGTTATATATTGGTTATTCCGATGCTTTCTGGAGCGTCGTTTCGCTATACAACGGCTTTTAACGGGAAGTGTTTTATACAAAAGGAGTTTTTTAGAACATTTATTCCGTAAAACCGAACTTTAAGAAAAAGTTTTCTTCCGTACCTTTGTCATCCAAATTAGGTAAAACAAGGTATGAAGTTGTTTTTTAGGGTATTTCTGCTTATCCAGCTGGTTACTCTTCCATTGAGGGCACAATATATGGTGCAAGGCGTTGTCACCGATTCGTTGACGAAGGAGCCATTGCCTTATACGTCAGTTTATCTGAAAGGAACTACGGAGGGAGGGATGACGGACAATAACGGCCGTTTTTCCTTCAAGACCTATCGCCCGGAGGCCACGCTGGTCATTTCGGCCGTGGGATATAATGAATATGTCCGGTTGATTCATCCCGCAAAGTCGTCTAAGTTCAATATAGTCCTTTCGCCAGCCACTTATGCACTGGATGAAGTGGTGGTGAAGCCGAAGCGTGAACGGTATAAGAAAAAGGATAATCCCGCAGTGGAGTTTGTACGCAAGATGATAGAGCATCGGGATGACTATTCGCCCGACGAACGCGACTTCTGGAAACGTGACCGCTATGAAAAGATGACTTTTGCCATCAATAACTTCGACAGCTTGAAGCAACAGAAGTGGCTTTACCGTAAGTTCAAGTTTCTGACGGATTATGTCGATACCTCTGCCGTTACCGGCAGGCCGGTACTGGCCATTTCCAACCGTGAGTTGCTTGCCACAGATTATTACCGCAAGTCTCCGCATAGCCGGAAACAGTGGGTCACCGCCCGCAGGCAGGCAGGAGTGGACGAAATGCTTTCCCAGCAGGGTATGGAGCAGGCTATCAGTGTCACCATGACCGATGTAGACCTTTATGAGAACAACATTACCTTGTTCACCAATAAGTTTGTCAGCCCGCTTTCCTCCCTTGGGCCGTCTTTCTACAAATATTATCTGATGGATACGCTTACCGTTGCCGGAAAGCCTTGTGTTGACTTGACATTTGTTCCTTTCAACTCCGAGTCGTTCGGTTTTACGGGACATTTGTACGTCATGCTGGACAGCACCTATTTTGTAAGGCGTGCCGTCATGAACTTTCCTCAGAAAATCAATCTGAACTTTGTGGACTACATGAAGATTGAACAGAATTTTGACCGCGCGGAGGACGGTACGAGGCAGTTGCTCAATGAGAGTATCACTACGGAATTCAAGTTGGTGGACAATAGTGACGGTATTTATGCCAAGCGGGATGTGTATTACAGAAACTATCAGTATGAACCGGATGACAAGGCTCTGCAGGCTTTCCGAAAACCGGAAAAGATGATTGAAGAGGCATCGGCTTCCGGCTATTCGGAAGCATATTGGGATGCCAACCGCCAGGTGGAGGTCAGCAAGAAAGAGACTTCGGTGGACAAGATGATGGCCCAGTTGCGCAGCTATCCCGTTTATTTCTGGACGGAGAAAGTGCTGAAGGTGCTGTTCACGGGGTATATTCCCGCTCCGAAGGAAAAAGAACCTTTGTTCTATATCGGTATGATGAATACCACCATCAGCGGAAATACACTGGAAGGAGTGCGCTTGCGTGCCGGCGGTATGACGACGGCATGGCTCAATCCGCATCTGTTCGGCAGGGGGTATATGGCATACGGTTTTCGCGACCATCGTGTAAAAGGACTTGCCGAACTGGAATATTCTTTTCATAAGAAGAAGGAATATGCCAATGAATTTCCTATACATTCGTTGAAGCTCCGTTACTTGTCAGATGTCAATCAATATGGACAACACTATCTTTATACCAGTCAGGATAATGTTTTTCTTGCCTTGAAACGTCAGAAGGATGACCGTATCGGTTATCAGCGGAAAGCGGAGCTGACCTATACCAATGAGTTCCATTCCGGCTTTTCCGTACAGATGACGGCGCGCCTGCGTAAAGATGAATCATCCCGTCTGATTCCTTTCATCAAGCAGGATGACCGTAATACGTATGTAAAAAGTATTTCGACCAGTGAGCTGGAATTGAAGCTGCGCTATGCTCCCAACGAAAAATTCTTCCAGACCCAATGGAACCGCTTCCCTGTTTCGCTGGATGCTCCGGTCTTTTCGCTTACGCATACCATGGCTGCCAAAGGGGTACTGGGAGGAGACTATACCTATCACTATACGGAAGCGGGTTTTCAAAAGCGTTTCTGGTTCTCGGCATTCGGTTATACGGATGTTATCCTGAAAGCCGGAAAAGTCTGGAATAAGGTTCCTTTTCCTCTGCTTATCATTCCCAATGCGAACTTGTCCTATACCATACAGCCCGAGTCCTATTCACTGATGAATGCCATGGAATTCATGAACGATGAATACGCTTCCTGGGATGTGACCTATTACTTGAACGGCTGGCTCTTCAACCGTATTCCTTTGTTGAAAAAGTTGAAATGGCGTGAAGTGCTTTCCTGCCGCGGTTTGTATGGGAATTTGAGCGATAAGAATAATCCGGCTTTTCAGCAGGATTTGTTCCGTTTTCCTGCCGGGAGTACCACCATGGGGCATACGCCCTACGTAGAGGCAGGCGTAGGCATTGAAAATATTTTCAAGGTGTTGCGTGTCGATTATGTATGGCGTCTGACTTACCGAAATTTACCGGATATAGACAAATCCGGGCTCAGAATCAGTCTGCACATGACATTTTAACTTAAATCTTACTAATAGGACATTAAATCGGATAAAATGACTAATCCCAATTGAGTAAAATACCCTAAATTTGAGCAATTTTTTAAACTCTAAATAATACAATGGCAATGAAAGAAAACATTAAGCCGGCAACCGGACGCCTGGGCGTGCTGGTAGTCGGAGTAGGTGGTGCGGTTGCAACCACCATGATTACCGGTACATTAGCTGCTCGCAAGGGCTTGGCAAAAGCTATAGGCTCAATCACACAAATGGCTGCTATGCGCATGCAGGATGGCAAAGAAAAACTTATCAAAGACATAGTGCCTTTGGCTGATTTGAATGATATCGTTTTCGGAGGTTGGGATATTTTCCCGGACAACGCCTACGAAGCTGCTATGTATGCTGAGGTTTTGAAAGAGAAGGACTTGAATCTGGTAAAAGATGAACTGCAAGCCATCAAGCCGATGCCTGCTGCATTCGACCACAATTTCGCAAAACGTTTGAACGGTACGCACATTAAGAAGGCAGCTACCCGCTGGGAAATGACAGAGCAGTTGCGCGAGGATATCCGTAACTTCAAGGCAGCCAATAACTGCGAGCGTATTGTTGTGCTGTGGGCTGCAAGTACCGAAATATATATTCCGCTGTCCAAGGAGCACGAATCTCTCGCTGCTTTGGAACAGGCAATGAAGGAAAACAATACTGAAGTAATCTCTCCGAGTATGTGCTATGCATACGCTGCCATTGCAGAAGGCGCTCCGTTTATTATGGGTGCTCCTAATCTGTGTGTGGATACTCCGGCTATGTGGGAATTCTCCAAGAAAATGAATGTGCCCATTTCCGGTAAGGACTTCAAGAGTGGCCAGACTTTGATGAAGACGGTGCTTGCTCCGATGTTCAAGACCCGTATGTTGGGTGTAAGTGGCTGGTTCTCTACGAATATTCTGGGTAACCGTGACGGCGAGGTACTCGACCAACCGGAGAACTTCAAGACAAAAGAGGTCAGCAAGCTGTCTGTTATCGACAATATCTTCGAGCCGGAGAAATATCCTGACTTGTACGGTGATGTTTATCATAAGGTACGCATCAACTACTATCCTCCCCGTAAGGATAACAAGGAAGCATGGGACAACATTGATATTTTCGGCTGGATGGGCTATCCGATGGAAATCAAGGTCAACTTCTTGTGCCGTGACTCCATTCTTGCTGCTCCCATCGCGCTCGACTTGGTTATTTTCAGTGATTTGGCATTGCGTGCAGGCATGTGCGGCATTCAGACGTGGCTGTCCTTCTTCTGCAAGAGCCCGATGCACGATTTCGAGCATGAGCCGGTACACGATTTGTTCCAGCAATGGCGCATGGTGAAAGAGACTCTCCGCAATATGGTGGGTGAGACAGCACCGAGTTATCTGGACTAAAAAAACAGTGATAAGGTGATAAAAATAAGGTGGTAAGGTGATAGAGTGATAGCACTTTACCACTTTATCACTTTTATTACTTTATTGCATTTATCATTTTACCGTTTTTATCGCATTTATCACCTCATTACTTTTTTGATGAAGAAACCCTCCCTCCTCCCAGTTATTATCGGTACGGGCTTTGGCTCGGGCTTTTCTCCTTTTGCACCCGGCACTGCGGGAGCTTTGCTGGCTACGCTTATCTGGTTCGGGTTGTCTTATCTGGTTTCAAGTGTCTGCCTTTTGTGGCTGACAGTAGCATTGATTTTGGTATTTACGCTTGCCGGTATCTGGGCTGCCAACCGCCTGGAGGCATCTTGGGGCGAAGACCCTTCGCGCGTGGTGGTCGATGAAATGGTCGGCGTGTGGATTGCCTTGCTTGCGGCGCCCGCCGGACATGTATGGTATACATTGGGAGCATTTGTCTTGTTCCGTTTGTTTGATATATTCAAGCCCTTGGGCATCCGCCGTATGGAAAGTCTGCCGGGTGGAATAGGGGTAATGATGGACGATATTCTGTCCGGAGTCTACGGATTTATAATTTTGATTGTGGCAAGATGGATAATCTGTTGAAATCAAATGGCAAAGGTGTGTCGTGGCGCCATTCTGTCTGGATCTTCTTCAAGGCCCAGATTTCTGCGCAATTCGCAAGCTTTGTCGATTTTCTGGTGACTATCCTTCTGGTGAAGGCTTTTGCTGTTTTTTATCTTTATGCCACATTCACGGGTTCCGTAGTAGGAGGCATTGTAAACTGTGCCATTAATTACGGATGGGTGTTCCATGCCGAAGACTGCAAGAAAACGCATGTTGCCGTCAAGTACCTCTTTGTCTGGGGAGGCAGCATTATACTGAATACTTGGGGTACTTTTGCACTGACCGAGTGGCTTACCCGCATGACATGGGTCAATGGATTGTTGGGATATTATATAGACAATGTATTTATTCTGTCAAAGATAATTGTAGCAGTGCTGGTAGCTTTTTTTTGGAACTACCATCTGCAACGTTTTTTCGTTTATCGTAATCACAATATAAAAGGCTTTCTGAAACATTATTTAGAGAACAAAAAAGACGAATATGAATTATAGAGATTGGTTGCAGCAGGTGATATACAAGATTATCAACCCTGTGGTGCATGGTATGATTAGAATTGGCATTACGCCTAACTTTATTACGACTACGGGGCTGGTACTGAATATCGTGGCGGCTGCCTTGTTTGTGTATGCCGGGGTGTACAAAAGTGGTGAACTGGCCTATGTGGGCTGGGGAGGCGGTATTGTGCTCTTTGCCGGGTTGTTTGATATGATGGACGGACGCGTGGCACGCGTGGGTAAAATGAGTTCTACTTTCGGTGCGCTGTACGACTCCGTACTCGACCGTTACAGCGAGCTCGTGACATTGTTCGGCATCTTCTATTACCTGATGCTGCAAGGCTATTTGTGGGGCTCCATCATTACATTCATTGCGCTGATAGGTTCGCTGATGGTGAGTTACGTGCGTGCCCGTGCCGAAGGTTTGGGGCTGGAGTGTAAAGTCGGTTTCATGCAGCGTCCCGAACGCGTTGTGCTGACTGCCCTCGGTGCCATGTTCTGCGGTATCTTTGGTGATTGTACCTTGTTCGACCCGATGCTGATACTAATTGTGCCTATGGCAGTGATTGCAATATTGGCGAATTTGACGGCATTTGCTCGCTTGGCGCATTGCTATAAACTACTGAAAGACAAGGAATGAAAAATAGTTTGTTTCCCTCTGTGAGAGAGGCGGTGCTGGTGATTGTCATCACAGCGTTTTTCCTGATTCTGACAGCGGTCTGTATCGGGCTTCGTCCGGAACATTTCCTGATGGCGGGTGTATTTTTGGTATTGTTCTTTGCCGGACAGACAACCCGTAAGTTGGCAGTGGCGCTGTTGCCGTTTTTCATATTCGGCATTTCGTATGACTGGATGCGCGTATATCCCAATTACCAGGTGAATCCCATTGATGTAAAAGGACTTTATGAGACAGAAAAATCCCTTTTTGGCTTGTCTGTAGACGGTGCTGTCCTCATCCCTTGTGAGTATTTTGCTTTGAACCATTGTCCTGTTGCCGATTTCTTTGCCGGGATATTCTATCTCTGTTGGGTACCGGTTCCCATTGCATTCGGGTTGTGGCTCTATCTGAAGGGTGACCGTAAGGTATATCTTCGTTTTGCGATGGTGTTCCTGCTGGTTAATCTCATCGGTTTTGCCGGCTATTATATCCATCCCGCTGCTCCGCCCTGGTATGCCATGAATTATGGTTTCGAGCCGATACTCGACACTCCGGGCAATGTGGCAGGCTTAGGACGTTTTGACGAATTGCTGGGATGCTCCATCTTCAACTCCATTTACGGAAGGAATGCCAATGTATTTGCAGCAGTGCCCTCGCTCCATGCCGCCTATATGGTGGTGGCTTTGGCCTACGCGGTTATGGACCGCAGCAAAAAGTGGCTGATAGCGTTGTTTGCGGTGATTATGGTCGGTATCTGGTGGACGGCTGTCTATTCGGGACACCATTATCTGATTGATGTGATGCTGGGCATCTCTTGTGCATTGCTGGGTATTTTTGTTTTTGAGAAAGGACTGATGAAGTGGGGAGCGTTCGGACGCTTCTTTGAAAGATACAGTCGATACATTAAATAAGGTATACAATGAATAATTTTGTTTTTTATAGTCCTACAGAGTTTGTCTTTGGCAAGAATACTGAAGTGCAAGTCGGTGCATTGGCGCGTAAGTATGGTGCACAAAAAGTGATGATAGTATATGGAGGCGGTTCTGTTGTACGGAGTGGTCTGCTGGATAGAGTGAAGCAATCCTTGCAGGAAGCCGGTGTGGCTTATTGCGAAATGGGAGGTGTCCAGCCCAATCCCATTGACGGGAAGGTATACGAAGGTATTCAGCTTTGCCGTCGTGAGCAGGTGGATATGATGCTTCCTGTGGGAGGTGGTTCGGTCATAGATACGGCAAAGGCCATTGCTGCCGGAGCCCTCTATGATGGGGACTTCTGGGATTTCTTTATCGGTCGTGCCAAGGTGGAGAAAGCGTTGAAAGTAGCCGTGGTGCTGACTATCCCGGCTGCCGGAAGCGAGGGTTCGGGCAATACGGTAATTACCAAGACAGAGACACTCCAAAAACTGGGTCTCTGTGCCCCCGAGCATTTGCGTCCCGTATTTTCCATCATGAATCCTGAACTGACCTACACCCTCCCGGTTTATCAGACGGCTTGTGGCATTGCCGACATGATGGCCCACATCATGGAGCGTTACTTCACGAATACACCGGATGTGGAAATCAGCGACCGGCTTTGTGAAGGTACCTTGACAGCTATCATTAAAGAAGCTTACCGGGTGAAACAGCAACCGGACAACTATGCCGCGCGTGCCAACATTATGTGGTGTGGCACTGTGGCGCATAACGGAACTTGTGGGGTAGGGCGTGAGGAAGACTGGGCATCCCATGCACTGGAACATGAAATCAGTGCTATCTATAATGTAGCCCACGGTGCCGGCTTAGCTGTAATCTTCCCTGCCTGGATGGCTTTTATGGCAGAACATAATCCGGCAAAGATAGCCCAGTTTGCCCATCGTGTTTTTGATATACCCAAGTCCGAAGATTTGGAAGAGATGGCTTTGGCAGGTGCTGCCCGACTGAAACACTTTTTCCGTTACATGGGCTTGCCGGTTGGCTTTAAGGAGTTGGGTATCGAGCATCCCGATATAGACCGTATGCTCGTCAGTCTGCGGCGCAATAAAGGCGAACTGCTTGGCAACTACGTGAAGCTGACCATGACTGATTGCAGGGAAATCTATCGTTTGGCTTTATAACGAAAGGCATGTTTGGGGAGAGCTCCCCCAAAGCAAGAGCTAAAAAAGACGGCGAAGATAAATACCCTTCGCCGTCTTTTTTATTTGATTTCGATTTCTTCCTTCATGTCTATCTCTTCCCCTTGCAGGTCGTAGAATACATATTCCAGGAATGCTAATTTCTGGTTTGGAATAATCTTGATACCGAATCCGTACTTCATCTGCCACTTCCGTTTCAAGGAGACGAGTCCCTGATTGACGTAGGCTGCGATGTACGGGTGGATGTGTAACGAGAATTTCTTTATCTTCAATTTGTTGACCAGGTAGTCAATCTTACTCTCTAAGGTGTCCGTAAAGAGGATGGACGATTTGATGGTGCCTTTACCGAAGCAGGTGGGGCAGGTTTCCGTCGTATTTACATCCATAGCCGGGCGTACACGCTGGCGTGTAATCTGCATCAGTCCGAATTTACTGAGCGGCAGGATGTTGTGACGTGCTCTGTCTTTCTGCATGTTGGCACACATACGTTCGTAAAGCTTCTGTCGGTTTTCGGCTTCATTCATGTCGATGAAGTCCACCACGATGATACCACCCATATCCCTTAGTCTGAGCTGGCGTGCCAGTTCGTCGGCTGCACCCAGATTCACTTCCAGTGCGTTGGCCTCCTGCCCGTTGGCATTCTTGGTGCGGTTACCGCTGTTCACGTCTACTACGTGAAGCGCCTCAGTATGCTCAATAATTAGGTAGGCACCACTTTTGTATGAAATGGTCTTGCCGAATGATGACTTGATTTGTTTGGTGATACCAAAATTGTCGTAAATGGGGAGTTGACCTTTGTACAGCTTCACGATTCCTGCCCGTTCAGGGGCGATGAGGGTTACGTAATCCTTGATTTCGTGGTACACAGCCTCGTTGTTCACGTGGATGTTTTCGAAGGAAGGATTGAACAAGTCGCGCAACAGTCCTACGGCACGGCTGGTTTCTTCGTAAATCAGTGTCGGAAATTTGGTGGCCTTCTGTACTTTTGTAATGGCATCTTCCCAATGTTTCAGTAATACCTTAAGCTCTCCGTCGAGCTCGGCAACACGTTTTCCTTCGGCCACGGTGCGGACGATGACGCCGAAGTTTTTCGGCTTGATACTCATCAACAGTTGCTTGAGGCGTGCGCGCTCTTCGCTCGATTTAATTTTTTGTGATACGGAAACCTTGTCATTGAAGGGAATCAGCACGAGGTATCTTCCGGCAAAGGAAAGTTCGGAAGTCAGTCGCGGCCCTTTGGTAGAGATCGGTTCCTTGACAATTTGCACCACTACTTCTTGTCCCACCTTGAGTGTGTTGGAAACCGTTCCGTCCTTTTCAAGGTCGGGAAGTATGGTTGCTTTGGTAATGGGATTCAGCTTCTTCTTGTCGCTTAAAGTTTGCTTTACGTACTTCTCTAACGAGTTAAATTGAGGACCTAGGTCCAGATAATGAAGAAAAGCGTCTTTCTCGTAACCCACGTCCACGAAGCAGGCATTCAGGCCGGGCATCAATTTTTTGACGCGTCCCAAATACATGTTGCCCACCGAGAAGGAGATGTTTCTTCCTTCGCTCTGGAGTTCCACCAGCTGCTTGTCTTCAAGCAGTGCAATGGATACCTCTTTGGGCTGTACGTCTACAACGAGTTCGCTTGTCACAATAATTGGCTTTTAAATGATTCAATTTACTACTTAAACAAAGAACAAACCCGCGAGACATTTTGCTTCACAAGTTTGTTCTTTATTTTGTCCTTCAGACTAAAAATTACTTTTTGCTTTTATGTCTGTTCTTTCTTAGTCTTTTTTTACGCTTGTGCGTAGACATTTTATGTCTTTTTTTCTTCTTTCCGCTTGGCATAGCTTCAAAATTTTATGGGTTAATACTATTGTTTATTATTTCTTCACTGAGAGGGTGAACGTTTTTGCAGGCTTAAATGCCGGAATGTTATGTTCCGGAATGATTATTGTAGTGTTCTTGGAGATGTTGCGAGCAGTTTTCTGGGCTCTTTTCTTCACTACAAAACTACCAAACCCGCGGAGGTAAACATTTTCATCTTTGGATAAAGATGCCTTTACTGCGTCCATGAATGCTTCAACGGTTGTAAGTACGGTTGTCTTATCAATTCCGGTGTTCTTTGTAATTTCGTTTACAATATCAGCTTTAGTCATTTTTCTTTAAAAAAAATATTATTACTATAGTTTTCCTAATTTTTTGGACTGCAAATATATAGCTTTTCCGTGGCTCTAAAAAATATATTTCGGACAATTTTCTAAAAAAGTCTTGGCATTAAGCTTTGTTAGGCTGAAAATGAAGTATTTTTGCAGCATGAATATTTTTAGCGGAACATTGTTGGACTGGTATGCGGAGAACAAACGCGACCTTCCGTGGCGAAATACCACGGACCCTTATCTGATATGGATTTCTGAAATCATCTTACAACAGACAAGAGTGGCGCAGGGGTATGAGTATTTTCTGCGTTTCATAAAACGCTTCCCGGATGTGGTGTCGCTGGCTGCTGCGTCCGAGGACGAAGTGATGAAATATTGGCAGGGCCTGGGGTACTATTCGCGTGCCCGTAACCTGCATGCCGCAGCCAAAAGCATGAAGGGGACATTTCCGAAAACCTATGCAGAGGTACGTGCCTTGAAGGGAGTGGGGGATTATACGGCAGCGGCCATCTGCTCCTTTGCCTATGACATGCCTTATGCGGCGGTCGACGGGAATGTGTATCGGGTGCTTTCCCGCTATTTCGGCATTGATGTTCCCATTGATTCTACTGAAGGGAAAAAGACTTTTACCGCTTTGGCGGGTGAGGTGCTCGATAAATCCAGGCCGGCAGATTATAACCAGGCAATTATGGACTTCGGAGCCGTGCAGTGTACGCCGCAGTCGCCCAACTGTCTGTTTTGTCCTTTGTCCGGCAGCTGCCGGGCATTGTCTGAAGGAAAAGTGCAGCAACTGCCCGTGAAGCAGCACAGAACCAAGACCACCAACCGCTATTTTAATTATATATATGTACGCATGGGCGCGCATACCTTGATACATAAGAGGACGGAGGACGATATCTGGAAAAATCTCTTTGAATTGCCTCTGGTTGAAACGGAAAAAGATTTATCCGAAGAGGAATTTCTGGCATGTCCGCAGTTTCATGCGCTGTTTGCAGAGGGAGAGGTACGGATGGTCCGTATACTGCTTCGGGGGGTGAAGCACGTATTGTCCCACAGAGTGATTTACACCAACTTCTACGAGGTTACTCTGCCCGATAATTCGAGCTCCTTCTCAAGTTACCAACGGGTTGCAGTCGAAGATTTGGGTCGTTATGCGGTGCCCCGTCTTATACATGCTTTCTTGGAGAAATATGTATAAAAGTTGTTTGTATTCTTGCATGGTGTGAATATTCTCGTTAATTTTGGCAGCAAATTAATAAAATAGAAGCTTATGTCAGTAAATAAAGTGATATTGATAGGAAATGTGGGACAAGACCCTAAAATAACCTATTATGAAGGTGGAAACTGTGTTGCCCAGCTTTCTTTGGCCACTACGGAGAAAGGATACACTTTGCAGAATGGTACGCAGATTCCGGACCGTACCGAATGGCATAACCTGATATTCCGTGGCCGTTTAGGCGAAATCGTTGAGAAATATGTGCATAAAGGCGATAAGCTTTACGTGGAAGGTAAGATACGTACCCGTTCTTACGATGACCAGGGAGGCATCAAGCGTTATGTGACTGAGATATTTGTCGACAATATGGAGATGCTGACTCCGAGAACGGCAACTCCCGGTGCTGCCCCTTATGCGCCGCAGGCGGGAGCCGCCCCCCAGCCACAACAACCAGTACAACCGCAGGCTGCCCCTGCACAAGATAACCCGACGGACGACTTGCCGTTCTAATTGTTTAACTAAAACCAAAATCTTTGGACCCAGACGCTTATTTATGCCAGTTGGCAGATGTTTTTAACGGTATATCCGTACAGACTCCTTCTATTTCGGCCGTTGTAGCCATTGTGTTGGCAGGTTTGCTTTTGCTCGTTTCCGGTTTTGCATCAGCTTCCGAAATAGCCTTTTTCTCTCTTTCTCCGTCAGACCTGAATGCAATAGCGGAGAGAAAGCATCCTTCGGATGAGAAAATCAGTAATCTGCTGGACAACAGCGAACGTTTGTTGGCAACGATTCTGATTACGAACAACTTCGTGAATGTAACCATAATCATGCTCTGCAACTTCTTCTTTATGAATGTGTTCCAATTTCATTCTCCCATTGCAGAGTTCCTCATTCTGACAGTAGTCCTTACATTTTTGCTGTTGCTTTTCGGTGAAATCATGCCTAAGATATATTCGGCTCAGAAGACGCTGGCTTTCTGCCGTTTTGCCGCTCCCGGCATCACGTTTTGCCGTTCCGTATTCTATCCGATGGCATCTATGCTGGTACGTTCCACCTCTTTCCTGAACAAGCATATGGTCCGCAAGAACCATAACATATCGGTCGATGAACTCTCGCATGCGTTGGAGCTGACCGACAAGGCAGAGCTTTCGGAGGAGAATAATATTCTGGAAGGTATCATCCGCTTTGGCGGGGAAACGGCCAAGGAGGTCATGACCTCTCGCCTTGATGTGGTGGACCTGGATATCCGTACCCCTTTCAAAGATGTGGTGAAGTGCATCGTAGAGAATGTCTACTCCCGTATTCCCATCTATGCGGATAGCCGTGACAATATCAAGGGGGTGCTTTATATCAAGGACTTGCTTCCCCATCTGAACAAAGGGGATAATTTCCGCTGGCAGTCGCTTATCCGGCCCGCCTATTTTGTGCCCGAAACCAAGATGATTGATGATTTGCTGCGCGATTTTCAGGCAAACAAGATTCATATAGCCATTGTGGTCGATGAGTTCGGCGGTACGTCGGGCATTGTCACCATGGAGGACATTATTGAGGAGATTGTGGGCGAAATTCATGACGAATACGATGATGAAGAACGTACATATGCCGTACTGAATGACCACACTTGGGTATTTGAAGCCAAGACCCAGCTGACCGATTTCTATAAAATAACGAAGATAGACGAGGAAACGTTCGATGAGGTGGCAGGGGATGCCGATACGCTTGCCGGACTTCTGCTGGAGCTGAAGGGGGAATTTCCTGCTCTCCATGAAAAGGTGACCTACGGCCGTTATGGGTTTGAGGTGCTGGAGATGGACAACCGCCGTATCCTGAAAGTGAAATTTACAGTAAATGCCCCAACTCCTCTAATCCCTAATCCTTAATCCTTGCCTCATGCCCCTCTTCTTACAACATACCGCTCTTCCCTGCCGATGGGGAATTTGGAAAACGGAGGAATCTCCGGAGGAATTGCTGGCCATGCTTCCTCATCAGGAAGTATACCGGGAAGGTATGCGGTGTTTCACCGCAGCACACCGCCGTCTGGAGTGGCTGGCTGTCCGTGTATTGCTTTACACGCTGTCGGGAGAAGAGAAAGAGATTGCCTATCATCCCAGTGGGAAACCTTATTTGGCAGATGCTTCCGCCTCTCTCAGTATTTCGCATACGAAAGGTTATGTGGCTGTTGTTTTGGGATTGCCGGGTCGGGAAGTGGGCATTGACATTGAGCAGTATGGTGAACGGGTAAGGAAGGTGGCGCATAAATTCATGCGCGAAGATGAACAGCCATCCGTGTTTCGCGGAACCGACACTTGGTCACTGTTGCTGCACTGGTCGGCCAAGGAGACCATGTTTAAATGCCTGAATGCTTCCGAGGTTGATTTTCGTGGGCACATGCGCATTCTGCCTTTTGCTGTAAATGAAAGCGGCGTATTCTCCGCCGAAGAATATCGTACGGTGGAGAAACGCCGGTTCACTATTCATTATTATTTGTTTCCGGATTTTGTCTTGACATTGAGTCTGTAAATCTCTTACAGCCTTTCCAGTTGTACTGTGAAGTGTCTCATCAACGGAGCTTCCCAGGTGATGCGCACTCCGCGGGTAATACTTTCCCGTTTGTCATATACATTTTTCAAAGCGGCTGCCACCACATCCATGTGGTTGTTGGTATACACGCGGCGGGGGATGGCAAGCCGAAGCAAGTCCAGGCCGTTGAAGCGGTTTTCGCGGGTCACCGGGTCGCGGTCTGCCAGCAGATACCCGATTTCGCAGCCGCGTATGCCTGCTTCCAGATAGAGCTCAGCGGTCAGTGTTTGTGCCGGGAATTCTTCTTTGGGCACATGTGTCAGCACTTTGGGGGCATCCACAAATATGGCATGGCCGCCTGCGGGACGTTGGTAGGGTATCCCGTACTCATCCAGTTTCATGGCTAGATAGCCCACCTGGTGAATGCGGGTTTCCAGATTGTCAAATTCAGTATTTTCATCCAGGCCGATGGCAAGGGCGTTCATGTCACGACCGTTCATGCCTCCGTAAGTAAGGTAGCCTTCGAACTGCACGCAGAAGCCTTTGGCACCTTCATACCAGTCTTTCCGGCGGGTGGCTATGAATCCGCCCATGTTGACAATACCGTCTTTTTTGGCACTCATCGTCATACCGTCGGCAAGGTCAAACATCTCGCGGGTAATTTCCTTTATGCTCTTGTTGCGGTAACCTTCTTCTCTCATTTTGATGAAGTAGGCATTTTCCGCAAAGCGTGCCGAGTCAAAGAGAACGGGCTTGCCGTACTTGTCGGCAATGGCGCGGACTTCGCGCAGGTTCTGCATGGAAACCGGCTGGCCGCCTGCAGTGTTGTTGGTTATGGTGACGATGACGAACGGTATCCGTTCGCTATGTTCCTGTAATGCTTTTTCCAGTTTTTTAGGGTCTACATTGCCTTTGAAGGGAATTTCCAGCTGTGTCTGTTTGGCTTCGTCTATGGTGCAGTCCAGAGCCAATGCCCGGCGTCCCTCGATATGTCCTTTGGTGGTGTCGAAATGGGAGTTTCCCGGCACAATGTCGCCCTCGTGCACCAGATAGGAGAAGAGTACATTTTCGGCAGCGCGTCCCTGGTGGGTGGGGATAATGTATTCAAATCCGGTGAGGCGGTTGATGACTTCCTTCAGTCGGAAGAATGAGGTGGCTCCGGCATAGCTTTCGTCGCCCAGCATCATGCCTGCCCATTGGCGGTCGCTCATGGCTCCGGTGCCCGAGTCGGTGATGAGGTCGATATAAACTTGTTCCGATTTGAGTTGGAATACGTTGTAGTGGGCCTCTTTCAGCCATTGTTCGCGTTCCTGGCGGGTACTTTTGCGGATAGGTTCCACCATTTTGATTTTCCATGCTTCGGCAAATGGTAATTCCATAGACTCTGTATCTTTAATAATTTGACAATAGGTTAACGGATAAACCGATTATTGCGGTTTAATGTGCCGAATTTAGGCAAAATCTATGTAATAACCAATTTAAATATGACTTTTTGTAATGTAAATGTCCGGACGAAATCACTTCGGCCGGACATCATCAAATAAACTTGGCAGAGTTTATTACCTTCTTTACTTTCTCTGAATTAGGTTTGATGAATGAAATGATGGACGGTTTGTCCGGCTCATTAGACTCAACGCTTTTTCCTCGAAAGCAATGATAAAGTATGCATGGCAGGTCTTCTGACTTGTTTCTGTTGCAGGCGCCTTCCCGGAAGAATATTCCAGTGGCATAGAGTAATTGTCTGCAACGTTGCACGAAACTTACAGCAGCGGGACTGTCCAGGATTTACACCTGATTCCCTTTTAATCGCTTTCCCAGAAGAGGGGGAGCGAACCAATGCATGACAAAGATACGGATTCTTTTTGAGAAAACAATTCTATGAGTGATAAATTTTCTTCCCCGCTCTCTTTCTTTTTGCCGACAAATTGGCAAGGTTTTGCCATAGGCATGGCAAAAGTTTGCCAAAAGCATGGCAATAGGTTGGCAAAATTACTCTCTGATTGATAGTGACTTAAGGCGATTTAAGCAATCCGTCATGTCGGTAAGGTGAAAAGATACCAATACAAGCCACACTTGCCACAAGAACCTTCTCCAGAGGTATGCAAAGCATTTTGTTTGGTGTGGTAAAACGGGCTGTTATCTCTCTTTTGCCAGTGTGAATACAAACTCCAGCCCTCCGCCTTGGTTGTTTTTGGCAGAGATGGTGCCTCCGTGAATAAGGACTGCATTCTTCACTATGGCGAGCCCCAAGCCGGTGCCGCCCAACTTGCGCGAGCGTCCTTTGTCTACACGGTAGAAGCGTTCGAACAAACGGTTCAGATGTTCGGGAGAAACGCCGATGCCGGTATCGGCAAAACTGAAATAGTAGTAATTCTCGTCTTCGCGGAAACAACTGATGTTGATGTGTATGTTGGTGCCGGCATAAGCGATGGCGTTGTCCATGAGATTGCGGAAGATGGAGTAGAGTAGAGAGTAGTTGCCCCGCAACTGTATCTTCGATTTTAGGGAATTGACAACGGTGATTTGCTTCTGTTCCAGTTCCAGGGACACTTCGTTGACGATGTTTGAAACCAGCATGCTGATGTCCACCTTTTCCATATCGATCATGTTGGCGGCTTCGTCCATGCGGGTCAGTACGGATATGTCGCGCAGCAGGCGGCTCAGGCGGTTGCTTTGCGCGTAGCAGCGTTCCATGAAGATTTGCATCTTTTCGGGCGCGATGTTCTCGTTGTTCACGATGGTTTCCAGATAGCCTTGTATGCTGCTTACGGGGGTTTTCAGCTCATGGGCGATGTTTTGGGTCAATTGCCGTTTTAGCTGTATCTGCTCCTCTTCCTGGGTGATGTCGTTGATGGAAATCTCAAAGCTGAGGTCTTGGAAGATGATGCACTCCACGATGAAGATGCGTCCGTTCTTGTTGATGTGAACGGACATTCTTCGTTCTTCGTTATAGGAAGGGCGTTTCTGTGCCTTGTTGATGAAATCTGTTATCTTCTGGAATTCGCAGATGGAGAATATTTCTTCGGTAGTCTGCAGGTTGGAGTCTGAAATCAGATTGCCGTATTGGGTGAACAGATTGTTTACCAGTATCTCCTTTTTGTCTCTGTTGAATACGCCCAGTCCTTCGCGGGAGGTCTGCAAATGGGTGATGAGTTTTTCGCGCTCAATGTAAAGCGCCTCTTTGGTTTCGCGCAGGCGCTTATATATTTGTATGATGTGCTGCGAAATCTCTCCAAGTTCATTGTGCGGGAAGGCGGTTTGTATGTCCATGTCTATGGGTTCGTTCTTGTCGGCTCTTTTGGCAAACTCGCGCAGGTGGTTGATGGCGCTGCCCAGTTTGGAGGTGAATTTGTAGAAGACGGATATCAGCAACAGTGATACAATGACCGTGAACCAGATGTAGTGTGGGTCGGCAGCCAGATTGTTCATCAGGTTGACGTTGTAGGGGAGGGCTGAACGGATGATGCAGCCTTCGTAGGCGGTGGCAGAATAGAAATAGGTCTTGCCGGTGGTTTCGGAGATGCGCCGCAGGTCATAGCCCTTGCCGTCTTTCAGCGCTTTCTGTACTTCGGGGCGTTTGATGTGGTTGTCCAGTTCATGGCTGTCGTTCTGGGAGCTGTCGAACAATACGTTGCCATGAAGGTCTACCACAGTGACGCGCAATTCCTTGTTCACATGCTTGGAGATGTAGCTGTCCAGCATGGAGTTCCATAGGCTGTCGGGGAGGTAGCGAAGCTCCTGGTGCAACCTTTCATTGTAGTCTTGCAGCTGTATGTCCAGCAGTTCCACTTTGTATTCCTTTTCCCGCTGATACTGGTAGGCGATGAAGCAGGCGGCGAATACGAGGAACAGCGAGATGACCGAAAGGAAGAGCTTCCGGCTGAAGGACAGAAAGTGTCTGTCGTTATTCGGCTTCGAAACAATATCCATATCCCAAGCGTGTTACGATACATTTGCCATAAACTCCGATTTTCTTGCGCAGGCGTGTGATGTTCACGTCGATGGTGCGGTCCAGCACATATACTTCGTCGCTCCAGATGCGGTTCAGTATATCCTCGCGCGAGAATACGCGTCCTTTATTCTGCAAAAGCAGCAATAAGATTTCAAATTCCTTTTTGGTGAGCGGTGCCTCTTCGCCGTCAATGCAGACTTTCTTCTTGATGATGTCCAGTACTAGCGTCTTGTAGACAATCTGTTCCGGTGCATGTTCCGTTTCTCCTTGCCGGGTGCGTCTAAGTACGGCTTTGACACGTGCCGCCACTTCGCGCAGTGAGAAGGGTTTGGATATATAGTCGTCCGCTCCCAGGTTGAAACCGGTCACGGTGTCATTTTCCGTATCTTTGGCGGTAATGAAGATGATGGGTATCTGGGCTGTCTTCTTGTCCTTCTTCAGGATGCTTGCCATTTTGAAGCCGGAAATTTCTCCCATCATCACGTCCAGCAGTAGCAGGCTGTAGCTGCCAATGTCCATTCTCAGAGCTTCTTCGGCGGAGTTTGCCGTATCCACCTCGTAGCCTTCGTTTTCGAGGTTGAACTTCAGAATTTCACATAAGTCTTCTTCATCGTCCACTACTAAAATCCGGTAATCGTTCATTGCTTTGTTGTTTATGTATGACAAGGATAAAACAATTCTCTTGTCACAAAGTTAAACTTTATTTCTTTTTATCAGCAAAAATAGTGCAAACCGAATGCAGAATTTTCATGTTTGCATGAAAACTTGTGCTGAGATGCAGGCCATTTCTACTTTCTGGGTACAAAAGTGAGGCTAATTTGTTACGGAATGATGAAACAAGTGTTACATTTGGGTTACATTAAATTCCCGTTTATCTAAAAGCTCCGTCACATATAAAATATTATCTTTGCTTCGTAAATATTGAATTGTATGAAAGAACTTATGTATATCAGGAGTTTCTCTAAAAGGCGTTTGCCGGTTATTGTGGGAACTCTGCTTTTAGTGATAATCGGTTCTGTCTGGCTGAATACGGCTCCTTTCCGTTCGGGCTTTGAGATTGCGGATGAGCTGGGCGGTAATATATTCCCTTCCAGTATCCTTTCGGTGGCTACCACCGATGCTCAGGTCATAGTGCCGGTAGACTCCATGTATGTAGGTAATCCGAAGTCGTGCATCGCTGTCCGTGTCCGTTCGAGGAATGCTTATAGCCGGGTGCGGGTAGAAGTTGCGGAGACTCCGTTCTTTTCCCGTTCAGTGTCGGAGTTTGTGCTGGCAAAACCGCGTACGGAGTATATTATCTATCCTGATATCATATGGAATTACGAGGCCTTGAAGAACAACAACCAGGCGGAACCCGTCAGTGTGGCCGTTATGGTAGAGATGAACGGCAAGGATTTGGGGCAGAGGTTGCGTACTTTTTCCGTTCGCAGCATTAATGAATGTCTGTTGGGGTATGTCACGAATGGTACAAAGTTCCATGATACCGGTATCTTTTTTGCAGCATATGTAAATGAGGAGAATCCTATGATTGACAAGCTGTTGCGTGAAGCGCTGGATACGCGTATCGTCAACCGTTTTTTGGGTTATCAGGGAGGTGCCGAGGTGGTGGACAAGCAGGTTTATGCCTTGTGGAATGTGTTGCAAAAGCGCAAGTTCCGTTATAGCTCGGTCTCCAATACGAGCCTTTCCAGCAACGTGGTCTTTTCACAGCGTGTGCGCACGTTCGATGACGCCTTGGAGTCCTCGCAAATCAACTGTGTGGATGGGAGTGTGCTTTTTGCTTCTTTGCTCCGTGCCATAAATATAGAACCCATATTGGTGCGCACCCCAGGGCATATGTTTGTAGGATACTACACAGATTCCAGTCATAAAGACATGAATTTCCTTGAAACGACCATGATTGGTGATGTGAATTTGGATGATTTCTTTCCGGACGAACAGTTGGATTCGACAATGGTGGGAAAGTCGCAGAACCAGATGTCGCGCATTACCTTTGACAAGTCCAAGGAGTATGCCAATAAGAAGTATACCCAAAATAAAGAAGGTATTCATTCCGGTAAACTGAACTATATGTTTCTGGAAATATCCAAAGAGGTGAGGAGGAGAATACAACCGATAGGGAAATGAGGCGTAGAGTAGAATACAAACAGCTGATTCTCACGAACCGGCTGTTCCAATCATCGTCTATGAATGAAGACCGTTAAGGGTCTTCGATGTGCCTTAAGTTCTTCTTCTTCGATGTCCCACCATACCGGTACAGAGGCTATATGTCATCAAACATTGCCTTGGGATTTGAAGCTTCCAGGTTCTTAGCGTTGAAATTTACCTCATGCTAACAATGGGCCATGCGACGCCACCAATAGTGCTCGCTCGTTTTTGATGCACCGGGGAACTTTTGGATTATGTCTGTCACAGTATCGGTACCTTTTACCAGCACACTGGCACCGATGATTGGTTCGTCCGCTGCATCTAAAACTTTACCTGTGATTTTCTTGGCTTGCTGAGTACTTTGGGAACTAAGTTTTATACTTAATATTACTATCTCTCACTAGTAAATTACCTTTCTTGCTAATTATAAATTGTTGAAAATAAGAATGATAAATATGTACACAACCTTTTTACATATAACTTGCACATAATAAAGCTTATGTCGAATGGCTATTTTCCAAAATATTGTTTCAAGCTACTCTTTCAAATGAATACTGACCAACAGCAACTTTCGCTATTTACAATTTATATATATTAGCATTATGCTAAAAAGAAAAATGTTAATATAACTTACAAGTAAAACTTATTGCTATTAATAGTCTAACACTATTTTTTGATGAACTTATGAATCATTTTACCTTTTTTGCTTTTGAAATCTTTGTTCATGTTGGTATTTCCACATAATCAAGTTTTTTTAGTGAAAATAATTACACATATACTTTAATGTGTAAATCAAATATCTTATAATATTAGTATATATTATTAATTCGTACACTATATTCTTTATTTTAATATTGTTAAGTTGTATTATTTGTAAATATAGCATCAATATGATTTAAAGTTAATGCAATTAATAAATACTAAATAAATACTTAAAACTTTGCAAAACTACAAATACAAGTATTTTAATATTAATTTAATAATTTTTAATTTGATTGATAGTGAAATTCCTAAATTAATTCATATGTTTGCAAATAAATCCAAATAATAGAGCTTATGAAAAGAAATTATTGCTTATCATTAGTGTTGCTTGCATTGTTTGGGACAGCTATGCCTTTTGCAGCCAACGCAGCTGTTGAAAGTGTACTTAGTTCCCAAAGTACTCAGCAAGCCAAGAAAATCACAGGTAAAGTTTTAGATGCAGCGGGCGAACCAATCATCGGTGCCAGCGTGCTGGTAAAAGGTTCTGGTACCGGTGCCGTGACGGACGTTGACGGAAAATTCTCTGTAGAAGCGCCGGCGGGTAGCACATTGGAGATATCCTTTATTGGATATAAAACTGCTATGCTTAAAGTGACAAATGCTTCTTCGTATTCAGTGACTTTGCAAGATGATTCGCAAACATTGGATGAAGTGGTAGTGACAGCTATGGGTATTAAGAAAGACCGGAAATCTTTGGGATATGCCATTGATGATGTAGATGCGGAAGAGCTTATGAAAAATAAAAGTGTGAATCCGATTAACTCTTTGGCTGGTAAAATTGCTGGTGTTAATATTACGCAAGGAGGTGGTGCTGCCGGTGCCGGTTCTCAAATCATTCTTCGTGGTGGGACTTCGCTTGAACGTGACAATCAACCAGTATTTGTTGTTGATGGTGTAATCTATGATAACTCTACTACAGTAGTTGGTAACTCTGCTTTTGATGGTAGTTTATCGACAGCTTCTACCAATTCTAATCGTGTAATGGATATAAACCCTGAGGATATTGAAAACATGTCAGTTCTTAAAGGTCCGGCTGCTGCTGCTCTTTACGGTTCACGTGCTGCTGCAGGTGTTGTAATTATTACAACCAAAAAAGGAAAGGAGGGAGCCGTTGAGGTGAATTTCTCCACTAAGTATATCACGCAATGGGCTACTTCTCTTCCTAAAACACAACGGAAATATGGAAGAGGGTTTGCTGAAGATCAGTACACCGATGGAAAATATACTGGAACGACTTATAATGATTTTAGTTATAATTCATGGGGAGCACCTATTGACAATGAGGCAGCAACCTATGATAATATAGATGACTTTTTTCAACAAGGTGGTGCATGGGATACCAATATAAGCGTGGCTGGTGGTTCTAAAAATAGTAATTTTTATCTTTCAGGCTCTTATTATAATCAAGATGGTATAATTCCTAATACTGGTTATGAGAAAGCAACGTTCCGTTTTAATGGTGAACAAAAGTGGAGAATGCTCACATTCGGTGCAAATGTAGCATATTCTCAAGCAAACACTGATAAAACATTGACCTCTGCTGGGTTATATGGTTCAAGTGGTTCTGGTACCATGACGGGGGTATACCGTTGGTCTCCTACTGATGATATGAAACACTACTTGAATGAAGACGGTACTCGCTATCGTATGTTTGGAGATCGTCTTGATGTTGTTGATGAACGCGATAATCCATACTGGATTCTTAATAAGAATAAGTTGAAAGATAATACTGAGCGTTTCACGGGTAATTTTAGTATCAAGGCTGATATTGCAGATTGGTGGTGGATTAGTTATCGTATGGGCATTGACTCTTACACTACAGATGATTCAAAGACTCTTGCTGCTGGTGGAGTATATAAATTGGCATGGCAAAAAGGTATGTATAGCGAAAATTCTTATCGGTATAAATATCTTTCTACGAATTTAATGATGAATTTCAATAAACAGTTTGGAGACTTTAACTTTAACTTGATGCTTGGTACATCTACTGACGATACTCGGACTTGGACTAACTATAGAATGGCTTGGAACTTTGAAATTCCTGATTTTTACGCATTTGACAATGCAACGAATGATAACCGTGATTTTTCAAGTTCACGTTCTCAAAAACGCCTTATTGGTACATTTGGTGAATTCCGTGCTGATTGGAAGAATACAGTGTTTTTGACAGTATCAGGACGTAACGATTGGTCTTCTACATTGCCAATTGAGAATCGTTCTTATTTTTATCCTTCGGTAAGTGGCAGTATTGTGTTTACAGAATTTCTTCCTAAAATAGATTGGTTATCATTCGGCAAAGTACGTGCGAGCTGGGCGCGTGTAGGCAAAGATACGAGTCCGTATTCGTTGGAAACAGCATTGTGGCCCAGTCAGTCATTCCTTGGTGGCCTTACTGGGGTAAGTAATTATTGGACTGCTGGTAATGCTGCATTAAAACCCGAGATTACGGAATCTACTGAATTGGGTATTGAATTGCGCTTTTTTAATAATCGTCTGAAGTTGGATTACGCCTACTATACCAATAATTCGTATAATCAGATTATGTCACCTCGTCTGTCAAATGCAACTGGTTATATTCTCCGTTCTGTTAATGCAGGTGACGTTTATAATAAAGGCATGGAGTTAAGTATTGGCGGTACACCTATTCAAACTAAGGATTGGACATGGGAATCAACTATTAATGTCAGTGGTAATCGTGGTACAGTGAAAAATCTGCTTGAAGGTGTAGAAATTCTTTATGTGACTGATGTACAAGTTGGTAATGCTAAAGCGGCTTCTTTCCCTAATGGTAATTTTATGGCAATTTCCGGTAGTGAATGGAAACGTGATGACCAAGGTCGAGTTGTATTAGACAAGAATGGGCTTCCGACTAAAGGAACTAATGCCAATCTTGAAATAGGTAATCGTGAACCTACATTCTCTGGTGGATGGAATAATACTATTACTTATAAAGGGGTGTCATTGAATATGTTGTGGGATTTTCGTGTAGGTGGGCATGTTTATAATGGAACGGAATATGCTATGACGCTTGCGGGTGTGAGTGAGTTCTCTGCCAACCGGGAAAAAATAGAGGTTTCAGGTGTAAATACAAATGGTGAATTTGTAACGAATACTTTCGAAGCTAATAAAACATATACTTATAATGGTAAAGAAACCAGCGGTAAAACAATTATAGCTAATTATTATCAGGATATTTATCCTAATGAAACAGCAAACTTCATGACAAAGGTGAATGCACTTCGTCTTCGTACTATTTCACTCTCATATAATTTGCCAAAAACGTTACTTGCCAAAACAAAAGTTATAAAACGTGCCTCAATTACGGCAACGGCTAATAATCTTCTTCTTTTCACTAATTATAACGGTGATCCGGAAGTTGCAGCAGCTGGATCGGGTGCAGTAGGCTCATCCTCAGTAGGTATTGATTATTGTGGAGTTCCTGCGACAGCAAGTTTTGCTTTTGGTGTTAATCTGACTTTCTAAATATTGTTTAACTGTATGAAAATTGAATAATATGAAACTATACAAGAAAATAATTCTCGGAGTTGCAGCTTGTGTCGCGCTCTCCGCATGTGATGACTGGTTGGATGTCAACACCAATCCAAATACTCCTATATCTACTGATGCTGAGTTCCATCAGCGTTTACCTTGGATGCAATTTTATATGGAACATATTTACCATATTGTAGCCTCGAATACTAGTTTTTATTGTGGTCATTTCTATCGTAACAATGCACGCGAAGGAGGGGCGGCTAAATGGCAACTTGATTCTTCAACTCGTGCTGCTAATGCGCAACAGTGGTTTTTTACTCAGGTAGGTGTGAATTGTAATGATTTATATAATCAGGCAATGGAGGCTGGTGCTTATCACTATGCAGGTGCAGCCAAATTTTTTCGTGCTTATGGTTTTATGATGCTTACTGATTTATTTGGAGAAATCCCTTATAATGATGCATTTGGAGAAAATCCTTCTCCTGTTTATGATAATGGTAAAACAATATTCCTTGGTTGTATAACTGATATTGATGAAGCTATTGAGTTGTTTTCTAGACAACAAGAGGCAATAAATAATGTTACACCAGTGGATTTGGTAGAAGGCGATTCTTGGAATGGTGGTGATGCAGATAAATGGCTGAAAATGTGTTATCTTCTTAAAGCACGCTGGCTGAATCATTTAGTCAAGAAAGAGGCTGGAAATTATAAAGATGGCAAATATGATGCTCCGGAAATTCTGAATTGTTTAGCTAAAGCTCAACAAAGTAATGCTGATAATACTGTTATAAAACATACGGATACTAATACACCTTCTCATGATGTATTGGGCTGGAATGAGCCGATAGATTATTCTGCTCTCTATTCTTGTATTGGTATGAATAGTAATATTTATATAACTAAATGCTATTATGATAATTTGACTAACTTTGATGGAAAGGGAATAGAAGATCCACGTGCTGATAAGTTTATCCCTTGGACTCGTTCTATGAAAGGTCCTGCAACCCCTATTGATATAAAATGGTCAGAGGACGGTTTGTGGCGTCGTTCTATGGGGGTTGATATGCAAACTGATATTTTAAGTCAATCAGGTCCATATGCTTTGTCATTTGATGTAACTACCCAGAGTTGGTATTGTGATAGCCCAACTCGTAAAGGAGATACTATTTATGTGTGGACAACTTGTGGTGGTACGGGATACGCAGGCGGTGTAGATATCCTTTATCGTCGTAATAAATCTTATGACACTTCTGCGCTGAGCGGAGTGTTTTATGCCCGTCCAACAAGTCCATCCCTTATGGCATCGTATTCCGAAGCTTGTTTTATCAAAGCAGAGACGCTTTTCCGTCAAGGCGATAAATCGGGAGCATTTATTGCCTATAAAGAAGGTGTTAAAGCAAGTATTGATTTTGTTAATGATCAGATTGGCGTGTGGACTTCAGAGGATGGAAAATTGGAGTCTTGCCCCTCGTTTACTCATATTGAACAAACTGATATTGATAATTTCTTGAATAATGCACTAGGAAATTCTTCAGATATTACTCTCGGTAAAATTTTGACTCAGAAGATGTTGGCAATGCCATATTCTAATGAGAATTGGAATGATATGCGTCGTTGTGATTATGATACGAATATATTCATGAATTGGGATAAATCGTATTATTATAGGAATACTCCAGCAGGATTTACTTACTGCCCGGAAGATAAGTCGCCTCGTCGTTGGAAGCAAGCTTCTTATGAGCTGACATATAATACCACTAATCTAGCAGCCATTGGTGCCCAAGTTCCAGGAGCTGCTGAGCTTGGTGAAGGATGGTATAATAATAATCTTATTTGTACATTGCCTGTGTGGTGGGATTCAAATCAGGAATAAAAAGAAAGTTCAATTACGGTTGGCATTATCGGGATGGCAAACCTATTCAGCCATCTATTTATAGAATGTTAATTTAATATTCTTAAAATCTTAGGATTGTATGTATTCCATTGATTATCTTTGCATCCGAATTAGAAATTTAATGGATTTCATTTTGACTTTAGTTTAATTGAATAAAGATATTGAAGGCTCTAATGGTCTTCATTCATAGATGATGATTGGAACAGCCGGTTCGTGAGAATCGGCTGTTTTTTGTTTCGTTTGTTTGCATATCAACGGCGGTAATGTTACTTTTGCTCTAAAAGCGAAGATAGGCTGCACCTCAGCATAAAAAATGAACAAGTTCATTTTATTTTGCATTCGGTTTACACTATCTTTGCGAAAAATAGCTAAGATGGTATGAACTGTCTTTGCAAAGATTAGTCTATATATGGAACAAAGCAAGAAATTTATCTCTCCGGGAGCATGGTTTTCCATGACTTACCCGGCAGACTGGAATGAATTCGAAGATGGGGAAGGTTCTTTCCTTTTCTATAATCCCAATGAGTGGACCGGTAATTTTCGCATTTCGGCTTTCAAAGGGAATGCTACATATGGCAAGGACTCCGTGAAGCAAGAGTTGCGGGAAAACTCCGCTGCCACTCCGGTCAGGATAGGCCGGATGGAATGTGCATATAGTAAGGAGATGTTCGAGGAAGAAGGTGCGTACTATACTTCTCATTTATGGATAACGGGTGCGGATGAAGTTGCCTTTGAATGTTCGTTTACGGTGAAGAAGGGAGAGTCGGTTGCAGAAGCGGAGAAGATTATCGCTTCGCTGGAAACGCGTAAGGATGGGATGAAGTATCCGGCGGAGATAATTCCGGTGCGGCTTTCGGAAATCTATCAGATTAACGAAGCATACGAGTGGGTGGATACTACTGTAAAGGAGTTACTGAAGAAGGATTTTCAAGGAGCGGAGGAAGACATTGCCAAGATGCAGCAGATGATGGAAGAAAGCAACATCAGCCCTAAAAAGAAAGATGCGTGGCTGGCTTTTGGCATTGTGCTTTGTGTTATTTTCGCCAATGAAGTGGATGGTATGGAATGGCGTACCTTGGTGGATGGAAACCGGGAAGCGCCCATATTGCTGAATACGTCTACCGGTGAATGGATAGACCCCATGAAGCTGGTTTGGAGCAAAGTAAAGGCAGGAGGTAAAGTGAATCTGCCGGAGGTATACAGCTCCTTGTTCTAAGGTCCGGTCATCTTGGTACTGTGAGTTTCAACTTTCAATTTTCATTTATCAACTATTAAAGCATTGGCAGCAGTAAATTCAATTCTTCAGGTGGAAAACCTGACCAAGTCGTTCGGTGACTTGGTACTATTCGAAAATATCTCTTTGGGCTTGTCCGAGGGACAGCGTGTCGGACTGATAGCCAAGAACGGCAGTGGCAAGACAACGTTGCTCAATATCCTTTCTGGCAAGGAAGGGTATGACAGTGGCACCATTTCCTTCCGTCGTGACTTGCGTGTGGGTTATCTGGAACAAGACCCGCAGTACCCAGAAGAGCTGACCGTGCTCGAAGCGTGCTTTCATCATGGCAACAGTACTGTCGAGTTAATCAAGGAGTATGAACGTTGCATGGAGACGGAGGGGCATCCCGGTTTGGACGAAATTCTGGTGCGTATGGACCATGAAAAGGCTTGGGAGTACGAACAGAAGGCAAAGCAGATTCTATCCCAACTCAAGATACGTGATTTCAGTCAGCACGTAAAATACCTGTCCGGTGGGCAGTTGAAGCGTGTGGCACTTGCCAATACTCTTATCACTGAACCCGATTTGTTGATATTGGACGAGCCTACCAACCACCTCGACCTCGATATGACGGAGTGGTTGGAGGAATATCTCCGCCGGAACAACCTCAGCTTGCTGATGGTGACGCATGACCGTTATTTCCTCGACCGTGTATGTTCCGAAATCGTAGAGATAGACAACCGGCAGATTTATCAGTATAAAGGCAATTACAGCTATTATCTGGAGAAGCGCCAAGAGCGTATCGAGGCAAAGACTGTGGAGATAGAGCGTGCCAACAACCTCTACCGCACAGAGTTGGAATGGATGCGCCGCATGCCGCAAGCCCGCGGACACAAGGCGCGTTATCGGGAGGATGCCTTTTACGAGTTGGAGAAGGTGGCTAAGCAGCGTTTCAACAACGACAACGTCAAACTGGATGTCAAGGCTTCTTACATAGGCAGCAAGATATTCGAAGCAGACCATCTGTACAAATCCTTTGGTGACTTGAAGATTCTGGATGATTTCTCCTACATCTTCTCCCGTTACGAAAAAATGGGTATCGTTGGGAACAATGGTACGGGCAAGTCGACCTTCATCAAGATACTGATGGGGTTGGAGCAGGTAGACAGCGGCACGCTGGATATTGGCGAGACAGTCCGTTTCGGTTACTACTCGCAGGACGGCTTGCAGTTTGACGAACAGATGAAAGTGATTGATGTAGTGCAGGACATTGCCGAAGTCATAGAACTGGGTAACGGCAAGAAGCTGACGGCATCGCAATTCTTGCAACATTTCCTATTTACTCCCGAGACACAGCACAGCTATGTCTACAAGTTGAGTGGGGGAGAACGCCGCCGCCTCTATCTGTGTACGGTCCTGATGCGCAATCCCAACTTTCTGGTGCTGGATGAGCCGACCAATGACCTTGATATTGTGACACTGAATGTGCTGGAGGAGTATTTGCAGAACTTCAAAGGGTGTGTGATGGTGGTGAGCCACGACCGCTATTTCATGGATAAAGTGGTAGACCATCTGTTGGTGTTCAACGGACAAGGAGACATCCGGGACTTCCCTGGCAACTATACACAATACCGCGACTGGAAAGATGCGAAAGCTCATCAGGAGAAGGAGAAAGAGAAGGAAGTTACCAAGGCTCAGGAGGATAAGACGGCGAAGGTGCGTCTGAACGATAAGCGTCGTATGTCTTTCAAGGAAAAGCGCGAGTTTGAGCAATTGGAACAGGAGATAGCCGATCTGGAAACTGAAAAGAAAGTGATTGAAGAAGCTCTGTGCAGCGGCACCTTGTCTGTGGACGAACTGACGGAGAAGTCGAAGCGTTTGCCGGAACTGTCGGACTTGATTGACGAAAAGACATTGCGCTGGCTGGAGTTGAGCGAGATAGAATCGAACTGAAGTCCGGAATTAAAAATTAAGAATTGAAATTATAGAATTAGGAAAGTGGGAAATCTGACGAACTATCATAGCCATAGCCTTTTTTGTGACGGACGTGCCGGCATGGAGGACTTTGTGCGTTTTGCATTGAGTGAAGGTTTTACATCTTATGGCTTTTCATCGCATGCTCCATTGCCTTTTTCTACGGCATGGACTATGGAGTGGGACAGGATGGACGATTATCTGTCTGAATTCCACCGTCTGAAGGAGAAGTATGCCGGACGTATCGAACTGTATATCGGTCTGGAGATTGATTATCTGAATGAAGCGAGCAATCCGTCCATCGCCCGTTTCAGGGAGTTGCCGTTGGACTACCGTATCGGTTCTGTACATCTTCTCTACAATGACAAAGGGGAAGTGGTGGATGTAGATGTATCTGCGGATACCTTTAAGACCATTGTAGACGGACATTTTTGCGGTGATTTGGAGCATGTGGTCCGTCTCTATTACGGCCGGTTGACGAGGATGCTCGAGCTGGGAGGTTTCGATATTGTGGGCCATGCCGATAAGATGCACTACAATGCAGCATGCTATCGCCCGGGATTGCTGGACGAGCCTTGGTATGATGAGCTGGTTAGGGCGTATTTCGCAGATATTGCCCGTCGCGGCTATCAGGTAGAGGTCAATACCAAAGCCTATCATGACTTGGGCACTTTCTATCCCAATGAGCGGTATTTCTCCTACCTGCATGATTTGGGTGTACGTGTGCAGGTAAACAGTGATTCACACTATCCGGAACGGATAAGCAACGGACGTCCCGAAGCTTTGCGTGCCTTGAGGAAAGCTGGATATGAATCGGTGATGGAACTACACGGAGGAGAATGGAAAGAGATGCCTATCGTGTTTTGAGTGAATAGGATACAAAAACTCCTGACTTGCCTTTTTGTAAAGGTAGTCAGGAGTTTTTCTTTCTATTATGAACTATTCTGTTTTCAGTAAAAAGTCATCAATCGCCTTTTTGTAGGTAGCCTTATCGGCTGCTCCGCGGAAGAGCTGAGGCTCTCCATTCATAGGGATGAATACAAAAAGGGGGATGCTTGTTGCATTGAACAACGCTGCCAATTCTTTTTCTTTATCCACATTGACTTTGTAGACAACGATTTTATCGGCATACTCTTTGGCCAGTTCCTTCATAATGGGAGCCACCATGCGGCAAGGTCCGCACCAGTCGGCATATAAGTCTATGATGGCAGGCTTGCTTCCCTTGTATTTCCAGTCCTGGGATTTCTCATAGTCGAACACATTCTTGATAAACATGGCTTTGTTCATGACGACAACCTCTCCGCTTGTTTGAGCGTAGGCCAGCATGCTGGAAAACACAAGGACAACTATTGTTATAATCTTCTTCATTTCTTCTTGTTAAGAGTTTTGTTCTATAACGGCTTTCAAATCCTTACCGCTGATGACACCCGAGTGGCGCCATACGGCTTCGCCTTTCTTAAATACGATAAATGTCGGTACTGCTTGTATACGGTAGCGGGCAGCAAGTTCTTCGTGCTGGTCTACATCTATTTTGGCGATACGGGCGGCATCTCCTATTTCGTTTTTGAGTTCTTCCAGTACCGGATGCATGGCCTTGCACGGGCCACACCAGGTTGCAAAGAAATCAACTAAAACGGGTTTTTCTGATTGTATCAATTCTTCAAACTTTTCCATAATTTTTTCCTTTCTGTTTTTATTTATTTGTAATGATAACAAAATAGGAGGAGGATTTGTTCGCTAAATCATTATTTAATCGTCATCTCTTCAATGAGATGCGAAGCTCCCGCGTATTTGTCGATGATGAACAAGGTGTAGCGGATGTCTACACATGCTGCTCGTTGGGAGGACGGACGGAAGGCAATGTCGCCAGTCAGACCTTCGTAATTGCGGTCAAAGCCGGTACCTATCAGTTCTCCTTTGGCATTGAACACTGGGCTGCCGGAGTTTCCACCGGTATTGTCTGTGTTGACAATGAAGCAGATGGGCATTTCGCCGTTCGGCATGGCATAACGTCCGAAATCCTTTGCCTGGTACAGCTGTTTCAGTTTGGCGGGGACTACAAACTCCCAATTGTCGGGGTCTTCCTTCTCCATGGCTCCTTTCAGAGTGGTGTAGTAATCATATTTCACACCGTCTGCCGGAGCGTAGGGGAGCACTTGACCGTAGGTCAGGCGCAAGGTGGAGTTGGCATCCGGATAGATGGGCTGACCATTGGCAAGTTTCATGTCCATCATGCCCTTTACCCATACCTTGTGGGCGGCATTGTAGTTTTTATTGGCATCCATCATGGCAATGGAGGTCTGAAGCAGGCCGTCCGTGATGGAATATTTCAGCAAGACCATCCAGTCTGTATTAATCTTGTAGAGGCTGGGCTTGCGGATGAACTTGGCAAAGTTCTCCTTGTTGCCGAAGATGGAATGTTCAAAGCAGGCGTCGATGAAAGCGTCGCTGTTGCCCTTGAAACGCTTGTCTATGATTTGGAAAATACCGATGCGTTGTTCGGCAGGGATATACTTCATGTAGGTTTTCAGCATTTCCTTGCCAACAATACGTTCCACTTCGGGGAAGGGGACAGAGGCGAAGTAGCGGTCGGCTGCCTTCTGAAGACTGTCTTTAGCTGTTGCAATCTGTTCCTTGTCCTTGTTCTTCAAGGCAGATACCAGTCCTGCGGTGCTGGGGATACGCATGAAATCGAGTCCCGTCACCAGCGCTTCCTGAATGGCTTGCTGGTGGTAGAGGGCTGGACGGCGTTGCTTTACGATGGCGCGTATCTGGTCGAATGCCTGCTGATAGCTATTGTCGTTCAGCGAGCGTCCGCGTGCCAGGAGTGCCTCTTGTTGTGCACGTTTGGTGTCCAATACTTTCAGACGGACGAGACCCTCGTTCATACCGATGGCATTTTTCCAGTAGTTGGCAGAAGATGCATACTTGCTGGCATAGTGGATGCGTACGGCATCGTCTTGCAGCATCTGCTTCATCAGAGCTTTCTGGCGTACGTCACGCACGTGGTGGCGCATGAAGTTGGTGGTTTGCATGCGTTCCTCTACTTCGTCGGAAATCATGTAGCGCCAGTTGCGTCCGGGGAAGCCCATGACGAAGGTAAAGTCGCCCTCGCGATAGCCGTCGAGGCTGATGGTGAGGTGTTTCTTCACTTTCAGGGGGACGTTGTCTTTGCTGTAAGCGGCGGGTTTCCCGTCTTTGTCGGCATAGATGCGGAAGATGGAGAAATCTCCCGTGTGGCGGGGCCACATCCAGTTGTCGGTGTCTGCACCGAACTTGCCGATGGAGGAGGGGGGAGCACCTACCATGCGGATGTCGCTATAGGTGGTTTTTACGAATAGATAGTATCTGTTTCCACCGTAGAAGGCTTTCAGTTCCAGTTTGCGGCCGGGTGTCAGGGCGATGCCTTCGGACTTGGCGAAGCGGTCGGCTACTGTTTTCAGGTATTTGGGAGACAGATAATTGGTGCCGTTCGGGTCGTCGTCGGTTTTCAGTTGTTCGTTTACGTAGTCTGTCACGTCCAGTATCCGGTCGATGTAGGTGACGGTGAGTCCCTTGCAGGGAAGCTCCTCTTCGCGGGACATAGCCCAGAAACCGTCGGTTAGGTAGTCGTGTTCCACCGAGCTGTGTTGTTGTATGGCGCCATAGCCGCAGTGGTGGTTGGTCAGTACCAGGCCTTCGGCAGAGATGACTTCGCCGGTACAGCCACCGCCGAAATGCACCACGGCATCCTTTAGGGCAATGCCGTCGGGATTGTAGATTTGGTTGGCGGGGATGAGCAGGCCGAGTTCCGTCATGGCTACTTCGTTCTGCTTTTGCAGGTCGGTGAGCATCCACATCCCTTCGTCGGCGTGAACCGTGGCAAAGGCAGATGTAATGAATAATGATAATAGGATTCTTTTCAAGATGATATGCGTTAGAAGAGCATCTGAGAGGGGGGCTATTCAGTCGTATACTGAATAGGGTTAAGTATACGACTGAATGGCATTCAGTCGTATAGTGAATGCCATTCAGTATGGGAAGTAATTTCTCAGAGGCTTTTATTTATTCTACGATGTTCATTTCGTTTATCAAATGTCCGCAGTTGCCCAGCTTGTCGAGGATGAAGAGCACGTAGCGGATGTCCAGTGCAATGCAACGCTGCAGGTCATTGTTGAAGTTGATGTCACCGTTCAATGACTCCCAATTACCGTCGAAAGCAGTACCGATGAGCTGTCCTTCGCCATTGATGACGGGGCTGCCGGAGTTGCCGCCGGTGATGTCGTTCGTCGTGAGGAAGCAAACCGGCATGGTGCCGTCTGCCATGGCGTAGCGTCCGAAGTCTTTCTTCTGAATCAGTTCTTTCAGCTTGGCGGGTACTACGAATTCACGGTCTTCGGGATTCTCTTTTTCAAGGATACCGTCGGTAGTGGTATAGTAGTCGTAGTGTACGGCATCGCGCGGGCTGTATGATTTTACATTACCATAGGTCAGACGCATGGTGAAGTTGGCATCCGGATAGGAGGGGACGGGCTGTTTCATTTCACCCAAGCCACGGATGTAGGCCTTGTGGAGCAGTTCCATTCCGCTTTCCAGTTCCATGTATTGCTTTCCGAGTTCCTGCAGCTTTTCGTTCTTGGAGCGCGAGTAAGCCGTAGCAGGGTCTTTCTCGATGGCTTTCACGGTGGGCTTTGCCAGGAATTTATCCAGGTTCTTGCGGTTGGAGAGGATGGAGTTGTCGTAAATGTTGTCTACGTATGCGTTGTAGTCACCCTTGAACTCTCCGTTGATGGTTTGGTAGAAGGAGGGCAGCTCGTTGGCGTTCAGTGCCTTGGCAAGGGCGGGCAGGATGGCTTTGGCTACGGCGCGGTCCACTTCGTGGTCGTAGTCTTTATTGTGGATGCCATCGTATGCATTTTCCAACTGCTTCTTCGAAGCTTGCAGCAATGAGTCGTTCTTCTCTTCGAGCGCTTTCTTTATGTTATCCATAATGAGGTAGGTACTGCCGAATTCGATAGCACCGCGCAATGCTTCGTTGGTATAGTAGAGCTGGCGCAGCGTGGGGGTGCTTTTCTCGATGATGGCATCAATTTTCTCTACCACACCCTCGTATTCGGGTTTTCCTTGGGCAAAGGAGGCATACTTTTTCTCGATTTCGGCTTTGGCGCCCAACACGTCATTGTCGATGATTGCCTTGTTCATACCAATGGAGTTCTTCCAGTAGTTACTGCTTCCGGCAAACTTGCTGGCATACTGGATGCGGGTCTTGTCACTGGCATCCATATACTTGCGCAGCACTTCGAGGCGTACGCCGCGCATGTCAATCATTGCCTGGTTCACGGCGTTCATGCGTTGCTTCACTTCGCTCTGGGTGAGGTAACGTTCTGTGCTGCCGGGAAAGCCCATAATCATGGCGTAGTCACCCTCGTTCAGGCCTTTGATGGAGATGGGCAAGAACTTCGGCGTTTTCAGGGGTACATTGCTTTCACTGTATTCTGCAGGCTCTCCGTTGGCATCGGCATAGATGCGGAACATGGAGAAGTCGCCCGTGTGGCGCGGCCACATCCAGTTGTCGGTTTCACCGCCAAACTTACCTACCGAGGAGGGAGGAGCGGCAACCATACGCACGTCGCTGTATACCTTATAATAGAACATATAGAATTTGTTTCCTGCATAGAAGGGGAGTGCGCGCACTTCAATGCCCGGTTTACCCTTCAAATCGCTCTTTTCCAGTTCTTCCTTTGCCAGTTTGCTGAGGAACGGGGAAGTCAGTGCATCGATTTCCGTCACTTCGCCTGCCTTTATTTTAGCGTTGACAAGGTCGGTGATGTCTACAATGCGGTGCACGAAACGGAATTTCAATCCCGGGGTGGGCAGTTCTTCACTACGGTTCATGGCCCAGAAACCATCTGTCAGATAATCGTGTTCCACGCTGCTGTGCTGCTGTATGGCACCGTATCCGCAATGGTGATTGGTCAGAATCAGTCCTTCCGGAGAGATGATTTCGCCGGTACAGCCGCCGCCAAAGATACCTACGGCATCTTTCAGTGATACGCCGTTGGGATTGTAGAGGTCGTCAGCCTCCAGCTTCAGTCCTTGTTTCTTCATCATGTCGATGGAGTTCTGCTGTTTCATCAGTTGCAGTAACCACATTCCTTCGTCTGCACGCGCAGAGCAGACTGTCAGTGCGGCAATGGCCGCAAGCAAACCTTTCTTAAATGTAATCTTCATATAATCAATTATTAAGTAATGTCTTTGAATTTCATTGTTATCGCTTGTGGGCTTATGGCTTGATGGCATTGTTTCTTATTGCTTCCATAATGTTTGCAGGCGGACGCTGGTTCATCAGTTCGTTCTTCATAAAGTCCATGTATGGGGCTGCGTGACTGAAGAACTTATGATATCCTGCACAAAGGTAATTCAGTCCCGGCTCCCCGTCGGCTGTACATACAAAACGGTTCTTTGGGCATTCGCCGTTGCAGGCAAACAGCCATTCACACTCCCTGCATTGGGTGGGGAGCGATTGTTGCTTCATCAGTCCGAAGGCTTGTTGCCGTTCGCCGTACATCATCTCCACCAGTGTATTCTGATGGATGTTGCCCAGTTTATATTCGGGGAAAACAAAATGGTCGCAGGTATATACGTCTCCGTTGAACTCCATAACACCTGCATGGCCGCACGTCTTTGCCATGGAACATACACCCGGCTGTTCGCCTATCCAGTTGGCAAGGGTAGAGTCGAACAGCTGTATGTAGTAAGTCCCCACGTCCTGCTTTACCCATTCGTCGAACAAGGCGCATAGGAAGTCTCCCCATTGTTCCGGCGTGACGGAGAAGTCTGCCAGCTGCGTGCTCTTTTCTTTGTCTGCCAGGGAGGCAAGATGGCGTCCGTCCCCATGAGGGGCAATGCGCTCCACGATGGGGGCAAACTGGATGTAATGGCATCCTATCTCCTTGAAAAAATTATAGAAGTCCAGCGGATAGTCGGCGTTGTAGTCATTGACCACTGCCATTCCGTTCCATTCCACACCGTGCTTTTTCAGCAGGTTGATGCCCTGCATCACCTTGACAAAAGAGGGCTTGCCCTGCTTGTTCTTCCGGTATTCGTCATGGAACTCTTGCGGTCCGTCTATGGAGACGCCCACCAACCAGTTGTTTTCTTTGAAAAACCGGCACCATTCATCGGTGAGCAACGTGCCGTTGGTCTGTATGCAGTTGTCGATGGTGCGTCCGTTGGCATATTTCCTTTGCAGCTCCATGGCCCGTTTGTAGAAAGACAGCGGACGCATCAGTGTCTCTCCGCCATGCCAGGTGAACAGAACCTGGGGCATGGTCTGTGAGTTGATGTACTCCTCGATAAACTTTTCCAGAAGTTCATCACTCATTACATGCTTGGGGTTGTCTCTATATAGTTTGGATTTCTCCAGATAATAGCAATAATCGCATGCCAGATTGCATACCGCACCTACCGGTTTCAGCATTACATAGAGCGGTTTGGCAAAAGGTGCATAGGTTGACATGTATATTTTCTCTATTTTTATCATTTATAATTGTGCAAAAATACGTAAACCGAATGAAAAATCCTTTCTTTCTATCCGGTTTATAAGGAATATTAATACCTTTGCTGGGTGTAATTCAAAAATCGTTTCTTGCATGATTAGAATGAGTGTGAACCGCATTTTACCCTTTTTGCTCCTGCTTGTGCTCTTTACTTCTTGCAACCGCAAGTATAAGATAGAGGGCAGTTCTTCGGTAACCAGCCTTGACGGAAAGATGTTGTTTCTCAAGACGCTTCGGAACGGGCAATGGGTGAATGTTGACTCGGCAGAGGTTATCCATGGGCATTTCAAGATGAAAGGCCGGACCGATTCCGTGATGATGGTGACTCTTTATATGGATCAAGAGGGTATTATGCCTTTGGTGCTGGAAGATGGTAAAATCGTAGTTTCCATCTCCAATACTCAGTTGATTGCCAAAGGAACCTCTTTGAATGACAAGTTGTACGAGTTTATAGACAAACGCAATTCCCTAGAGGTAAAGATAGAGGAGCTGGAACGCAAAGAGGCGCGTATGGTGCTGGACGGTGCCAATCTGGATGATGTGCATGGACAGTTGGCAAAGGAAGGCGAAACACTTGTGAAGGAGATGAACGACTACGTCCGTCAGTTCATTGTAGATAACTTTGAGAACGTGCTGGGTCCCAGTGTATTCATGATGATGTGCAGCACACTGCCCTATCCGGTGATGACTCCGCAGATTGAGGACATCATGAGAACTGCTCCCTTGTCTTTTAAAGAGAATACTTTGGTGAAAGATTTCCTTACAAAGGCGAAGGAGAACATGCAGCTGATTGAAGAGCAGAAGCGCATGAAGCAAAATGCTTCTGTAGGAGGACAGAAATAAATAGGAATGAGTTGATAATGATAAACGGGAATGCCTGAATATCTTGATAGGATATTCAGGCATTCCCGTTTATCATTATGTTTTTATCTGTCTTGGTCTTCGTTCTTCACCATCCCTTTATACTTTTCCGGCAATGCACTCTCCACTGCCGCATAAGCCTCGTTCATACTTGCTTTGATGTTTTCTGCCCCTTTCCCTTTGGGAGGAATAGGTTCATGGATGGTCAGTATCATCCGGTGGCGGTGTATCCACTTTCCGGTGCGTGGAAGAATCTCGAACGAGCCGTCTATCGTGACGGGTACCACTTCCAGTTGCAGTTCATCCGCCAGCTGGAAAGCACCTCTCTTGAAGTAGCCCATGTGTCCCGTGAAGGTACGTGCTCCTTCGGGAAATACTACCAGTGATACGCCGTCTTTCAAAGATGATTCTGCCTGCCGCATGGTGGCAAGCACCTTCTTGGGACTGGAACGGTCGACGAAGATATGTCCTGCGCTTTCGCATGCCTTACCGACAAACGGGATTTTGCGCAGGCTCTTCTTCATCATCCATTTGAAGTTCCGTCCCAGGAATCCGTATATCAGGAATATGTCGAAGGCGCCTTGGTGATTGGGCACAAACACGTAAGAAGTACGTTTGTGTATTTTCTCCCTTCCATGCACCTCCACCGGAATAAGCAGTATATAGCAGATGAGCTGTGACCAGATTTTACCGGGATAGTACCCCCAGGTATGCGCCCCCCCTATCAGCGAACCGATAATGGTGACCAATGCTGTAAGGATAGTCAGTACCAATAAAATAGGCAACGCAAAGCAAACCTGATAAGTGATATAAAGTATCTTCATAGGTGTCGGATTTTTTATTGCTACAAAGATATACCTTTTTCTTATTTCGTCACTCTTTCTCTCTTACTAATTTTAGTACTGTAATTTCCGGCCATGCCCCGAACCGGAACGGCAGTCCCACATAGCCGATGCCAATATTTACGTACAAAGCCCTTTTGCCTTCGTAGTACATTCCTCTCCATTCCGGATAGATAAGTTCGGCAAGGGAGTGTCCGAACAAGATGCCTTGCATGGCGTGGGTATGTCCTGCAAGCATCAGTGAAATATCCGATTGGGGCAGTACCTCGCGCCTCCAGTGGGTAGGGTTATGGCTGAGCAATATTTGGAACATCCCTTCCGTACCCTGCATGGCTTGCGGTAAGTCTGCAAATTGGGAGAAAGGAGGCTCGCCATCGTTTTCCACACCGATGAGGGCTATGCTGTCACCTTTGTGATAAAGGATGTCATGCTCATTGTTCAGCAGTTTCCATCCCATTGCTTTCTGCTGCCGGATTAAATAGTCCAGATTGGCGATTTCTGCTTTCGGGCTTTGCCAGTGATAGTATGAGCCATAGTCATGGTTACCGAGGATGGAGTATACTCCGTCCGGTGCGTACAGTTGGGAGAGTATTTCTTGGAAACCATCCAGTTCATGGCTCTGCTGGTTCACGAGGTCACCGGTGAAGACAATCAGGTCCGGCTTCTGTCCGTTGACTGAATCGACCAATTGTTTGATGGGTTCCGGATTGCCCTGCCAACTGCCGATGTGTATGTCCGATATCTGCACGATGCGGTAGCCGTCGAAACCTTCCGGAATATTGGCAGAACGATATTCTACTTCTTTCGTATCGAAACGGGTGATGCCTGCAAAAGTTCCGTAGAGGATATTGAAGAAGCTGACGACAGCCAAAACCAGTCCTATAGCGGTGAACGGGCTGCGGGGACAACGACGGATGATGAAGTGCGCCAGTACTCCCACCAGCGAGCAAAGCATGAATATGGTTTTTGGAAAGACAAACAGCATGATGGTAATTGCCAGTCTGCCTATAGCCTGCGTATGGTTTGACATCGCATTGTCACCCGTAAGGAACATGAAGTAAACATAGCCTGCCGCCAGCAATAAGGTGGGAAGCCAATAGAGGCTGCGTAGAAATGTCTTTCTGGTTTTTCTTACTACATAAACCAAGTAAATGTAAAGGTCGGGGATGAGAAGGAAAAGGATGAAAACAAGAGTTACTCGGTGCATATATCTTTCAATTCTTCAATGTTCTTTTTAATATTGTCCAGATGTTTATAAATCACTTTTTTGTAGAGAATATAGATAATCAACGCATCAAACACTACAAAGAGGGTAATCAGTATGGCTTGCACGCCAACGGACATCAGATGATATTCCATCACCCAATAATTGAGGATATTGAAAAGGATAATCCAGATGGAGATGCCCATCACCTCATATTTGGTCCATTGGCGGAAAGTGGTCATACGGCGGCTGACTTCGGCAACACTCATTTCTTCAATATGTGTATTCTTGTTCCAACGGTATGTTTTCCAGTCCCACCACATGCCTGCGAGAATGCTGATGGCAATGAATCCTAAAAAGGGAACAATCTTTTCTTGCAGTTGTTCGTTGAAACCGAAGGTGGGTAGTAGCAGCCATATAAGAAGAAGGGTAGCCAGACATATCGTTCCTATTCCGATAGAGAAGCGTTGTATGACTACAAGGCGTCCCAGACTTTTGCGGGTATTTGCCTTGTAGCCGGCAATCAGTTCTGTAATCTGCTGTTCATCAGCAATCGGTTCTTTCTGCAACTGTTCATTCAGTGCGTTCCATGATTTCTTCAGTTCATCCAGTTCCATATATCTATTCCTCTTTATTCATTTTTTTCAATTTGTCCTTGATGCGGCTGAGCTTGGTGGCAACGTTTGTCAAAGTCAGCCCGGTGATTTCGGCAATTTCTTCGTAGCTTTTCTCTTCCAGATAGAGCAGGATGATGGATTTTTCCAATTGTCCCAGCCGGTTTATCATCCGGTAGAGTTGCCGTAGCATGGCTTGTGTCTCGTCGGTTTCTTCAGTCCGGTCGGCTTCTTGGTTGAGGGTAACGATTTCGGGGATGTTCTTTTCTTTGCGGATAAAGCTGATGCACGTGTTCAGTGCGATGCGGTAAATCCATGTTGAAATCTTGCACTCCCGCCGGAACTTGGGAAATGCTTTCCATAAGTTGAGCACCACTTCCTGATACAAATCGTTGAGGGTAGCGTTGGGCGTGGTGTACAGATAGCACACCTTATATATCACGCGCTCATACTCTCGTACCACGGATACAAACTCTTGTTCTGCATTTTCCATCTTTTTGCTTCTTTCGAGTTGCTTTGCACTGTTAGTCGCGGAAAGGGGCGATAAATCACAGTTCAAAAAGGATTATTTTAGCCTATATGCTAATGTGCCAATGACCTGCGGCATGGTAGCACAATATACATATAGCGCAACCAATTGGCACATTAGCATATAGGCACATTAGCACATTATTCATATTGTAGTGGCTAAAAACTTCCGTATATTCCCTATTGGCATTCCCCGGCGGCGGGCGTAGTCTTCCAGCTGGTCTTCTCCAATCTTGCCCACTGCAAAGTATCGGGATGCGGGATGTGCCAGCATCATGCCGCAGACGGAGGAGTGAGGGTGCATGGCTCCATGTTCAGTCAGCGTGATGCCTATCTGTTTCATGCCGAGCAGTTCGTCCAGCAGGAAATTCACGGATTGGTCGGGTAGGGAGGGGTATCCCACAGCGGGGCGGATGCCTTGGTACTTCTCGACCAGCAAATCCGGAATGGACAAGGATTCGTCGGGGGCATAGCCCCAAGCCTCCTTGCGGACATATTCGTGCATCTTTTCTGTGGCGGCTTCGGCGAGGCGGTCGTTCAAGGTTTGTACAAGGAGATGTTTGTAAGGGTCGTTCTTGTAAGTCTCTTCGGCCTCTTCACTGATGGTAGAGGCGAAAAGCCCTACGATGTCGGGTGTGTCCGAAGAGAGGGGACGTACAAAATCACTCAGACAGAGAAATGGACCGCCATCGGGTTGTGGTGTCTGCTGTCGGAGCAGAGGGAAGGTTGTTCCTTCTATCAAGAGGTTATCTCCGTCTGCATTTGCCTGGCAAAGCCTGAAGATGCAATGGATGGAGATTGTTTCGTCCAGTCGGCCGAGCATTCTATTGGCTTCCTTGAAGAGCTGCATGGCTTCGGAAGCTTTGGTACGTTCCTCCTCGGGAAAGGTCGTCAGCCAAAGTGCACGGCAGGAATCGCAGCCATGGATGTTGGCAATAGCCGCAAAGCGAGGCTGGAAGCCCCAGGCATGGAAGAAATAAATCCAGTTGATGTAAGGGGTTACTTCATGAATCCGATACGAAAGCAATTCATGCCCCGGTGCCAGTATTGTCCTTTTCATCCCATTTAATCTCTAATCCTTAATTTCTAGCCTTCACTCTCCAAATCTCAGTTCCTCGCCACGATAAGCGTCGTCCACCATACCGTCACTATAAACGGGATGTCCGTTGGCAAAAGTCCTTTCCACTTTCCAGTTGAAGGTATGTCCTTCCAATGGGCTCCAGCCGCATTTGCTCAAAACTTTGTCGGCTGTCACTTCCCACGGGGTATCGGGGCGTACCAGCACAAGGTCTGCCCGGTAACCTTCACGGATATAGCCGCGCTCGTTGATGCGGTAGATTTGTGCGGGAGCATGGCACATTTTTTCAACGATGGTCTCGAGAGTGAATATTCCCTCATCTACCAGTTGCAGCATGCTGACAAGCGAAAACTGTATCATCGGCATGCCGGACATGGCCTTCAAAGCACCCCCTTCTTTCTCGGCGAGCAGATGGGGGGCATGGTCGGTGGCTATTACGTCTATCAGGCCGGAGTTGACGGCTGCACGCAGGGCATCGCGGTCGGCTTGCTTCTTAATGGCAGGATTACACTTGATACGTGTACCCAATGTGCGATAGTTACTGAGCGTGAAGAGGAGATGGGCAACGCATGCTTCGGCGGTGATATGCTTCTCGGAAAGTGAATAGTCATTGAATAATTGCAGTTCCTTAGCTGTGGACACATGCAGGATATGCAACCGTGCTCCGGCAATTCTTGCCAGCCGTACTGCCAGTTCAGAGGATGCATAGCATGCTGCCGAAGAGCGGATGTAGGGATGCTTGCCTATGGGAATATCATTCTCTCCGGCAAACATTTCCTTATACTTGGCAATATTGTTCTTGATGGTTTCCTGGTCTTCGCAGTGGGCGGCAATCAGCATGTCTGTACCATTGAAAATATTTAGCAGGCTGTTCATCTTGTCTACCAGCATGTTTCCGGTACTGGAACCCATGAATAGCTTGATACCGCAGACACGGTGCTTGTCCAGCTTGCCGAATTCGCTGTAGTTGTTGTTTGTTGCACCGAAGTAGCAGGAATGGTTTACGATACACTTTTCGTTCAGTAAATCGAGCTTGGCGTTCAAAGCATCCAGTGTAGTGGTCACTGGATTTGTATTGGGCATATCCATGATGGAGGTCACACCACCTGCGGCAGCCGCACGGCTTTCGGTGAGGATGTCCGCTTTGTGGGTCAGCCCGGGATCGCGAAAATGTACATGGTCATCGATGATGCCCGGCAACAGATAGCATCCGGTGGCATCTATGGTTTCATCACAAGGGGCAGAGAGAGGTTTCCAGTTGGTCAGTACCTCTGCAATGCGCCCGTCTTCTATCACTACGGAACCTTTCACGGATTGTCCTTCGTTGACAATCGTAGCGTTATGTATCAATGTTCTTTTCATATCTTCCTAATATTTATAGTAAACCCCTATCACTCTATCACCCATCACTTCATCTCCTTATCTACAGTAGGATATTTATGAAACCAACTGTTCCATTTCAACCGAATCACTCCGAATACGGCTTCACCAAAAATACTGCTGTTCATTTTGGAGGTGCCCAGTTCGCGATTGATGAAGATGACAGGCACTTCCTTTACCTTGAAGCCGCATTTGTAGGCGGTGAATTTCATTTCTATCTGGAAGGCGTATCCTTTGAAGCGGATACCGTCCAGATTGATGGTCTCCAATACCCGGCGGCGGTAACATACAAATCCGGCTGTAGTGTCATGGATGGGCAACCCGGTGATGAAGCGTACATATTTGGAGGCAAAATAAGACATCAGTACACGTCCCATGGGCCAGTTCACTACGTTCACACCACTCACATAACGTGAACCGATGGCTACATCGGCACCCTCTTCGGAGCAGGCCCGGTAGAGACGGGGCAGGTCTTGGGGATTGTGGCTGAAGTCGGCATCCATTTCGAATACATACTCATAGTCTCGTTGCAATGCCCACTTAAAGCCGGCTATATAGGCTGTTCCCAATCCCAGCTTTCCTTTGCGCTCCACCATGAAGAGGCGTTTGGGGAACTCTTTCTGTAAGGTTCTGACGATATCTGCCGTTCCGTCGGGCGAACCGTCTTCAATGACAAGGATGTGAAAACCATGTTCCAGAGCAAAAACGGCACGGATGATATTTTCTATATTCTCCCGTTCATTGTAGGTGGGGATGATGACAATGCTGTCTGATATTTGCATACTTATAGGTAATGGGGGTTATAACTGGGAACAAATGTAATACATTTGTTCGAAAGTGAAAAGTTTTATTCCAGTATATTCTCAGAGGGCTATGAATTAGTCCGCTTCGTCACTTTGTGCTTTTATCAGTAACCAACTACTGACTTGCTTTTTCAATATTTTTGCATATGATAGTTGTGTTCTTGGTATGCTCTTTGTCAATCCCATTATGCTGGCAATGGCCGTCTTAAATTTCGAACATTCTGCTCCGTGCCAGCATGCAGGCCCCAACTACTCCAGCCTTGTCTTTTAGCTTGGAAACAGTCACCGTGGCGTCTTTGTTGACCAGATTCAATGAGTATTTCCTTATTGCCGTTTTGATTGGCTGCACTATATAGTCTCCTGTTGATGATAATGTACCCCCGATTATTACTAGTTCCGGATTGAATATGCTTATTAATCCAGCTATTTGCCTTCCCAGTTTTTGGCCTATTTCTTCCACTATCTCAATGCATAGCAAGTCCTCTTTATTGACTGCGGTGATGATTTCATCCAAGGTGGGCGGATTTTCTGCAGTCCGTTTTGATAGTATGGAACTTTCTCCGCTACCGATTCTTTCCAACAGGATGCGGTGCAGTGCCGATCCTGAGGCTTCCGTTTCTAGGCATCCTTTTTTGCCGCAGTGGCACAGTATTTCATTGTCGAAAACATTGACGTGCCCGAATTCTCCGGAAAATCCAGATTTTCCCGTGTATACCTTCCCGTCTATGATGATGCCGATTCCGAGTCCCCAGCTTATGTTGACAAAAATGATGTCTTTTTCCCCTTTGACGCATCCTTGCATATGCTCTCCATAGGTCATGGCCCTTGTGTCGTTGTCTATGCAGACCGGGTACCCTATTTTTTCATTCAATACATCCGCCAAAGGACGCTCTGAAAAGTTGAACATGCTGAAACTATATCCTGATTCCGGATTTACCCTTCCGGAGATGTTGATGCAGATGTTCATTATCTTCTTGTCGTTGATTTCTGTTCCCTTTATGAAGTTTCGGATGAGTGCACACAGTTCTTCCAAAGCTTCCTGTGTATTTTCGAACTTGTATGGTATGTTCATCCTGATTTCCACCATATCCCCCTTGAAATTGATCAGTCCGATGTTTATGGCAAATTTCTTAATGTCCACTCCGATGAAGTATCCTGATTCCGGATTGAGTCCATATAGGCTTGGATGGCGGCCGCTACTGGTCTCCAGTTTTCCATAGTCGTTTATATAGTTGTCCTCACACATTTCATTGATGAATTTGGTGGTTGTGGGCACACTCAGATCGAGTTCCTTGGCCAAGTCGGTAATAGTGGAGCTCCCATTATATATATAATGTGTGATGATCCTTTTTTTTAAGAGTGCATTCTTGCTCCCGGTTTCCATTTCTTTTAATAAATTCTGTTTCATAGGTATGTATTTTTATGTTATTTGCTCTATTTTGTTTATTATATTAATATATACGGGTTTGTTATTCGGAAATATTATGTATTTAATTTGTTATTATGTAAATTATTTGGTAATTACGTGTTAATATATGTTAATTATAGGTTATGTATTAATTAAATACTTTATTAACTATTGCAAAGATAGTAAATATATCTATATTTGCAGTGTAATAATTGAATAATAACGATTAATATCTAAACAATGAAAAACATAATTGATTTTTTATCTTAAAAAAATCTGTTCGATAGGTTTAATATATAATGGTTGATCTTAATTTTATTAATAATGAAAACACGCAGGGATTTTTTAAAAAGGACTGCTTTGTTCGGTGCGTCTGCATTCATGGCCCCTTCATTGTTGGGGCGGGAGAGTGATGGGGATTACTTCTTTTCTCAAGAGTCTGCCTCTTCCATGCTGGTCCCCATGGGCGATGCGCTTAAAATTACCGGCACGTTCTTGGATGAGATATCCCATGATATTCCCCATCAGAATTGGGGGGAAAGGGAATGGGATCAGGATTTCCGGTATATGCAGAGTATTGGAATTGACACGGTCATAATGATCCGGTCGGGTTATCGCAAATTCATTACTTATCCTTCGGCGCATTTGCTGGGTAAAGGGTGTTATATGCCTTCTGTCGATTTGTTGGACATGTTCCTTCGTCTGGCGGGGAAATATCACATGAAGTTCTATTTTGGTTTATATGATTCGGGCAAGTACTGGGATACCGGTGACCTTTCGTGGGAGGTTGAGGATAACAAGTATGTGATTGATGAGGTGTGGAGCAGGTACGGTGAGAAGTACAAGAGTTTCGGCGGATGGTATATCAGTGGTGAGATAAGCCGTAAGACGAAGGGTGTCATTGATGCCTTTCATGCGATGGGCAAACAATGCAAGGATGTCTCCGGCGGTTTGCCGACTTTTATTTCTCCGTGGATTGACGGGAAAAAGGCCGTGATGGGTACAGATAAGTTGACAAAGGAGGATGCAGTTTCTGTTCAGGAGCATGAAAGGGAGTGGAATGAAATTTTCGATGGCATTCATGATGTGGTTGACGCCTGTGCTTTTCAGGACGGACATATCGATTACGATGAACTGGATGCTTTCTTTACGGTGAACAAAAAACTGGCTGATAAGTATGGCATGAAATGTTGGACAAACGCTGAAACCTTTGATCGTGACATGCCCATCGACTTTTTGCCTATTAAGTTTGACAAGTTACGGATGAAGCTGGAGGCTGCCAAGCGAGCCGGTTATGACAAGGCCATCACTTTTGAGTTTTCTCATTTTATGAGTCCTCAATCAGCATATTTACAGGCAGGACACTTGTATAATAGATATAAAGATTTTTTTAATCTAAAGTAATATGGAGATCATGGCAAGACTGTTATTTGTATTTTTTATTTCTGTTGTTCACTTGAATATGATGGCACAGAATCCACTTGCTATAACCGGACAAGTGAAATGTCAGGGGGATGGGGTCGCGAATGTGGTAGTAACGAACGGTTTCGATTGTGTCTTGACCGATGCTTCCGGCAAGTATACCATTCCTTACCATCGTGACGCCCGTTTTGTATATGTCACTACTCCTGCAGGCTATTTGCCTCAACGGGACGGTAGCCTTCCTTTATTCTATCAGCATATTATAGAAGGGACCTTTATATATGATTTTTCTTTGGTCAAGAATCCAAGGAATGATGATAGACATCTTTTCTTGGTTCAGGCTGATGTCCAGCTGGGAAAAGGCGAGGATGTTGCGGCTTATGCGGAGTACCTGAAGGATATGAGGGAGTTTATAAACAGACATTCAGAATATGATTTGTTTGTGTTGGACTGTGGTGATATTGTAGGCAATGCCTTGTCGCTTTTTCCTTCATATAAACAGACATCGGACGTGTTGGATGTCCCCATGTACCGTGTGATTGGAAATCATGATATGGAATATGGGGTCCGTTCCTACGAACATTCGTATAAGACCTATGAAGAGTGTTTCGGTCCTATCTATTATTCCTTTAATCGTGGAAAAGCCCATTATATCGTGCTTGATAACTGTTACTATATCAATAGGAATTATCGCTATATAGGTTATATTGATGAGCGTACTTTGCAATGGATTGAGAAGGATTTGGCTTTTGTTCCGAAAGACCATTTGGTGTTTGTTTCCATGCATATCCCCTCCAGTTCTACCAAGGAGTTGGAATTTAATGCTCTGCTTCCTGATGAAACCAGCAATGCTTCAAGTTTGTATGATCTTTTGAAAGGATACGAGGCGCATTTGCTTACTGGCCATACCCATAACAACGGTAATGTTGTATTCAATGACAGTCTGATGGAGCATAATACTGCGGCTGTATGTGGTACTTTTTGGAAAGCTGATATCTGTACCGATGGCACTCCCAGCGGTTATGGTGTATATGAAGTTGACGGAAACAAGCTGACTTGGCGTTATAAGAGTGCGGGGTATCCTATCGAACATCAGTTCAGGGCTTATCCGGTGGGGGCTTCAAGGGATTATCCTGAGTATATTCTTGCGAATGTCTGGAATTGGGATGAAGAGTGGAAGGTGGAATGGTATGAGGACGGGAAATATATGGGTGAAATGGAGCATTTCACAGGTTTTGACCCGGAAGCGAAGGCCATTTGCTCGGACAAGAAACGTGTAGAGTATGATTGGATTTCTCCGATAAGGACAGAACACATGTTCCGTGCTCTTCCTAAGAATCGTGAGGCTTTAATAGAAGTGTGTGTGACAGATCGTTTTGGTAATGTATATAAAGTTAAGCTATAGACAATGATGAAGACAAATGTAAATATCGGATATCTGGTGTTCCTTTCCTTTGTTGCAGCCTTGGGAGGTTTCCTTTTCGGCTATGATACTGCTGTGATTTCAGGAACCATTGCCCAGGTGACCGCACTTTTTCACTTGGATGCGTTGCAGCAAGGCTGGTATGTCGGTTGCGCATTGATAGGATCTATTGCTGGTGTGCTTTTGGCCGGTGTGTTGAGTGATCGGTTTGGCCGTAAACTGACGATGATTCTTTCCGCTGTGCTGTTTTCCACTTCAGCTATAGGTTGTGCTGTTTGTACGGATTTTGATGAGTTGGTTCTGTACCGTATTATTGGTGGTGTGGGTATTGGTGTTGTCTCTATCATCTCTCCCTTATATATATCGGAAGTCTCCGTGGCTCAATACAGAGGCCGTTTGGTCTCTTTGTATCAATTGGCTGTCACGGTAGGTTTTTTGGGCGCCTATCTGGTGAATTTCCAATTGCTTGGGTACTCGGAAAGTCATGTGGCTTCTGGCACGGGGCTGTTTGAGAAGCTCTTTATTTCTGAGGTGTGGAGGGGCATGTTGGGTATGGAGACATTGCCGGCACTTTTGTTCTTTGCCGTTATTTTCTTCATTCCCGAAAGTCCCCGTTGGTTGATCTTGAAGGGCAGGGAAGAACGTGGCCTCCGTATATTGCAACGAATCTACAACTCGGGCGAGGAGGCTATGATCCAGATGAACGAGACCAAATCGGTGATTGTATCAGAGGTCAGGTCTGAATGGGTGTTGTTGTTGCAGCCCGGTATTCTGAAGGCTGTAATAATCGGTGTTGCCATTGCCATGCTGGGACAGTTCATGGGTGTGAATGCGGTCTTGTATTACGGTCCTTCTATATTTGAAGGGGCTGGCCTTTCGGGTGGTGATTCCTTGTTATATCAAGTGTTGGTGGGGCTGGTCAATACCTTGACTACTGTGCTGGCTCTTGTCATTATTGATAGAGTAGGCCGTAAGAAGCTGGTGTATTATGGCGTTTCAGGTATGATCCTTTCATTGGTATTGATAGGCTTCTATTTTATTGCTGGAAAATCATGGGGCATTTCGAGCCTGTTCCTGCTTGTTTTCTTTTTGTCTTATGTGTTTTGTTGTGCCGTGTCTATTTGTGCAGTGATATTTGTGCTTCTTTCAGAAATGTATCCTACCAAAGTACGTGGTTTGGCTATGTCCATAGCTGGATTTTCTCTTTGGATTGGAACATACTTGATTGGACAGTTGACTCCTTGGATGCTCCAGAATCTTACCCCCGCTGGAACATTTTTCTTGTTTGCTGCAATGTGTGTGCCTTATATGCTCATTGTATGGAAACTTGTACCGGAAACGACTGGCAAATCTTTGGAAGAGATAGAACGGTATTGGACGCGTATGAAATAAATTGACCTTATGAACTAAAATATAAAAAATTATGGACTTTAAAAAATTAGCAACACAGTATAAGGATGAACTGATGAGTCATATTCTTCCTTTTTGGCTTGAATGTTCTCAAGATCATGAATATGGTGGATATTTTACATGCTTGGATCGTCAAGGTAATGTATTTGATACGGATAAATTTATTTGGTTGCAGGGACGCGAGGTGTGGATGTTTTCGATGCTTTATAATAAGGTCGAGAAGCGTCAAGAGTGGTTAGATTGCGCCATTCAAGGAGGAGAATTCTTGAAAAAGTATGGTCACGATGGTAACTATAACTGGTATTTCTCATTGGACAGACAAGGAAATCCATTGGTCGATCCTTATAATATTTTTTCATATACGTTTGCTACGATGGCATTTGGACAGTTAAGCTTGGCTACAGGCAATGAAGAGTATGCGGAGATTGCCAAGAAAACGTTTGATATAATCTTGTCGAAGGTTGATAATCCTAAAGGGCACTGGAATAAGTTGCATACAGGTACGCGTGACTTGAAGAACTTTGCATTGCCGATGATTTTATGCAATTTGGCTTTGGAGATAGAACATTTGCTGGATGCGGATTATCTGGAAAAGACCATGGAAGTCTGTATTCATGAGGTTATGGAAGAATTTTATCGTCCGGAATTGGGGGGGCTTATTGTTGAAAATATACAAATGGACGGACAGCTTTCCGATTCGTTCGAGGGAAGGCAGGTTACTCCCGGGCATGCAATTGAAGCCATGTGGTTTATCATGGATTTAGGGAAACGTTTGGGGCGTTTGGACTTGATAGAAAAGGCGAAAAATACCACTTTAACTATGCTCGATTATGGATGGGATAAAGAGTTCGGGGGCATTTATTATTTTATGGATCGTAAAGGTTGTCCTCCTCAGCAATTGGAATGGGATCAGAAGCTTTGGTGGGTACATATCGAGACTCTGATTTCTCTATTGAAAGGGTATCATTTGACGGGCGACCGGCAATGTCTGGAGTGGTTTAATAAAGTGCATGATTATACATGGACTCATTTTAAAGATACCGAATATCCTGAATGGTTTGGATACCTGAATAGAAGAGGTGAAGTTTTGCTTCCGCTGAAAGGTGGAAAATGGAAAGGATGTTTCCATGTTCCCAGAGGATTGTATCAGTGTTGGACCGTTTTAGAGGAAATAGCAAATTCATAAATAGAATCTGTATGAGCAAAATCATAGTAGTAGGCAGTTCGAATACAGATATGGTAGTGCATACCTCTCATTTGCCAGTACCGGGAGAGACTATCCTTGGTGGTAAGTTTCTTATGAATCAGGGGGGTAAAGGAGCAAATCAAGCGGTTGCAGTGAAGCGGTTGGGTGGTGACTTGTTATTTGTAGCGAAATTGGGTGATGATATTTTGGGACAGCAGGCCTTGCGTGTTTTTCAAAATGAAGGCATAGCAACAAACTATATTGCTTTGGATAAGGAGACCCCATCCGGAGTTGCGTTGATAAGCGTGGACCAGCATGCGGAAAATTGTATTGTTGTGGCTTCAGGAGCTAATATGTCACTTGGACAAGGAGACATTGACAGTATGGAGAAGGAGATGCTGACTGGAGATGTATTATTGATGCAACTGGAAATTCCCCTTCCAACTGTAGAATATGCTGCACAGAAGGCTTATGAAAAGGGAGTGAAAGTTGTATTGAATCCTGCTCCTGCTTGTTCTTTGCCGGAATCTTTGTTCCAACATCTATATATGATAACTCCCAATCGGATAGAGGCTGAAATGCTGACCGGAGTCAAGATAAACAGCAAAAAAGACGTGGCTGTGGCGGCCGATGTTTTGTATCGGAAAGGTGTGAAAAATATAATAATAACCTTAGGTGGCGAAGGAAGCTTTGTAAGAGAAGGAGAAAAAACTTGTTGGTGACTATATACTGCCTTACAGCAAAGTCCCCTATAAGCATTATAATTGTTTATAGGGGACTTATCTTTTAATACGTTCTACTACTTAACAAGAATTCACACTGTAAGGCAATATATAGTTACCAAAAAGCAAGTATCTTAGTATTTTTAGCAACAAATAATTATTCTTTTTTTAGTTGTTTTTCTAAAGAATGGATTTGTTGATACAAATTTTCAATTGTTTTTTGATAATCATCACATTCCCCTTTAAGTTTTTCTACTTTACTCTTTAATTCTTCATTTAGTTTAGTTTGTTTGAATATTTCTGCAATATAATTATTGGTTAATCCATCTTTTGTTTTCTCTTCTCTTTCATCCAACCAAGTCCAAAGTTTAGTATTCATTCTTCCCCAAAATCCCAACATTTCATTTCGAACATATAATATAAGCATTGAACTTTGTTCATATTCATTAGCTGATATTCTATCATACACTTCTTTTGTACTACTATCAGTTTCTACAAAAACCATATTATCAAAGATATAGAAAGTATCTCCCAATCCCTTTATTCTATCTTTGAATATTTCAAGGTTTTCGATGTCTTTATTGAAAATTATTAATAGTATATTCATATCTTTGATGTTATAAAAGTTCTATATTATTAGTTACTTTTCCTTTCATTTCCATTTGTCTATTTTCCCAACTACCATCCCATTCAATTATGGCTCTAATTTTTTGAGGTTTTAAAGTTGGGGTATATAAACAAATCATAACTTCCCATTTCCCACCACAATATTCATCTGGAATTTTATAACTACCTATATTTAATTTGGGAGGGATTGTTGCTGTGTCTCCTCCACCTGGCGTACCTTGTTCTTCTGGAGGAAATATTTCATAAAGCTGAAAACTCTTTTTCCCTTGTACAGGTATATAGGTATTATTCCTTTTTTCATTACCACTCCAATAAAGAATATGTTCACTTTGCAATAATTCTATAGGAGTATTCATACCAAGCCCCCAAAATAAAATACTGTCAATACAAATTTCGCAATTTTCCGCATTAATATTACCTTCATTAAATATATCAATGGAATTATAATATCTTTTTGCTTTCCTATTTCTTTCTCCATTATTCTCCAACTCTTCTATTAATTCACTATTGTGTAAATCTATTTTTAATTTTGGTTTACGAAAATAGCTTTTAATATTATCATTGAATAATGCAATAATAACCGCAGCAACTGTTCCTATTGCTTGAATAAAACTAATAAAATAATAAAACAATTCCCCCGTACTAATCTTTTTATTCCAATCAATATTAGGGACTAATATTTTAATAGGAATAAAATTTCCTATTAAATATGCTACAATAATCAGTACAATGGCTATAAAAATACATTTTCTATTCATAAGTAGCTCTTTGCATTTTATTTATAATACAAAGATACCTATTTTTACGATATAATGATTCAAAGAACTGACAAACAATTCAAAATAATAATTGTTTCACTAAACAATTACCTTGAAAGCACCTCAAAGAGGGTAAACTTATAAATTATTGGCAAGATGTATTCTGAATTTCAGATTGTTTTTTTAAAATCTCTATTTTATTTTTAAGCTATTCAGTAGTATCTTTGCAAAAGTCGGAGAGCGGATTTTCAATACTCTCAGAATTTCTTTCCAACATTGATAACAAAGAAAGAATGCAGAGTATAAAAAACAAAGAACAATTAGAGTGGGTCAAGGTAAAAACTTACCTCACTATCATAGATGGACAATATGCGTTTGAAACGCTCTATTGAAAAGTCTATCATTAATATGTAATGTTCCTTACGTTCTCCGACTTTTTTCTTACTAGTTTAAGATGTACTTGGTATATGCCTACTCTTCCTCATAATCTTCATAAACTACCATCAAATACCAATTACCATCTTTATCAAAGAATGGATTTTGTTCGATAGGTCTATATCCCATATCTATTTTTTCATTAATTGATTTTTTAAGTTCAGCTACATTTTTGCCGATAGCAAAATCAACTTCCGTAATATACAATTCATCCGTTTCTAAAAACTCTTTATTATCCATTGTTGCAAGATTTAAAATTATTAAATACTTTTCTTTCTCTTTTTGCAAAGGTAAAAAGCCTTCCTGCAAAGACTAATAAAGAGGTGTGAAAGGAGGTTAACTTCAAATTCGATTCAATAGCCCTATTTTGAATAAACTATTTGCTATATTTCTTCTCAAAATAATTAATGACATCCTGTTTATATTCTGACTTAAAACTCCATAAATTATATGTAGTATTTATCATAGCTGGATTATTAGCTTCAACAACTAATTCTAAGCTTATTTTCCCCTCAATAAATTTATGTTCTTTATTAACGGTTGGATTAGATTGATATACTTCATAGTTATCGTTATTGCAGTAATAGAATAAAGCATTGTCTATAAACTTTTTGTCATTGGTAATTAGACATTCTAAAAAACAAATTCCATTGTCATTAAAAAACAAAAAGAAAGAGTCTCTAAAATTAGAAGAATACGAATATCCATCATATCCAAAACTTTTGATAGGAGTAAATATTTTGGGAGCCAATTTACTATACACTTCTTTTTTAGCTTGAACTTTATTCTTACCTAAACAATTTTGAGCATTAATTAATCCTATACTCATTGCAAATACGAACACTATGCATAATAACTTTCTCATAACTTACATAAAGTTATCCTCTTATGCAACCCCAATAAGAAATGATTATACATAAAGAAAGTGGGTTGCTGCCCACTTTCAGTAAGGTATCGCCAAACACCTATATACACGCAGACAGACAACCCACTTGGATATAGCAGGTTGACTGTGCCTTGTGTATATTGTTAAAAATTTGGCGATTTTAACTGAATAAGGCACTTCCTTAATTTTCCAACAATGTCTTTTACCTCGAAAGGTATTTGCAAATATATTATTTATATAAAACATACCAAAGTTAATCTAATGTAATTTTGCTTGAACCAATTATAGTACAGTATATTTGCAACTTCTAACTTTATTAAAAAGCTGGAGTGGTGCTTAAAAGAGCTAACCAAAAAATTAAAGCACTTTAAATGCTTAAAAACGATATAAATATGGAAGGATACATTTTCTTATTTTCTCGTTTCGAACGCAGCTCTCTCGTTCAATGGGAAGCAGCTGCGTGTTATAGAAAAGTTTAGTTGTCTTTTGTTACTACACTCCAGTTTTTATTATAACGATTTGTTATGCGATTATTTTTTGATAACTTATCACATTATTAGCATTACGCAAGAATAGCCTAAATCTACTATAAGCACTCATTTTTCTTGTATTATACCTAAAAACAAATTCATTTGCGTATAATTGTAAATGCTTTCTGCTTAGATGATGATATATTCCTATGATACCTCTTTTTAATATAGACCAAAATCCCTCAATAGTATTGGTATATATTCTTCCATCAACATATTGTCCTTTTCCATGGTCCACTGAATAATGATGGAATAGTTTACTTACAGCATTATAACCTTGCCATTCATCTGTATATAAGACAGTGTAATTCCTATCTACAAATTTTAAGATATGAGGAGTAATCTCCTTTTGTGATGTATTTTTTACTACTCTACAAATTATATTTCCATTTCTTTGTAACATTCCAAAAACAGGAGTTTTGTCTATAAAACTTCTTCCACGAGAATTTTTAACTTTTTTATCCCGATGTCTGTTTTTGTTTCGGCCCCCGACAAAACTCTCATCACATTCGACCTCTCCACTAAGCATTCCTTGGTTTTTACAGATTAAGCAGGTTCTTATTTTTTGTAACATATACCAAGCAGTTTTTTGAGTTATCTTTAAATCCTTTGATAGTTGTAAGGATGAAATTCCTTTTCTATGAGATATAAGTAACCATATTGCGACAAACCATTTCCTTAAAGGCAATTTTGTTCCATGAAACATTGTACCATTCTTTACATTAAAAATCTTTTGGGTATTCTTACACATATATCTATGATTACCCAAATGATATACTTGTGATTTCTTATCAAATGGAGATTTAATTTTACCATTCTTCCAACGTAATTTTTCAAGATAAATAATACATGATTCTTCATTTGGAAATACTTTAAGAAGCTCAATTAATGAATTAAATTTCAACATACAAATTAAATATTAAACCGCTGACTATTAATTATTTCTTTTATTGCAAAGGTAAAAAAGGAGGGTGTGAAAGCTATTAAAAAGGATTTAAGGAGAATAATTTTATCAACATTAGAGTTTATATTGAATAGTTTACATATACACTGATTATCAGATGCTTATAATTCAATCCATATAAAGTCTATTCTTAATAACAATTCATTTAGTATCAGCATTGACAAAGAGGAATACAGAAAGAAAACCTCCTTTGTGAAATAATCACAAAAGAGGTATAATAAGCGATAAAATAAATTCAAATAGAAAAAGATTTGAACCTTTAACAAGTTATCATCTATGAAAAGGTGAATCTAAACTTAGGAGATATATGTCTAAGTAATTTGCTTGTGTTCATATAGTGCCTAAAACTTAACAAGTTCAAATCTTTTTTTGCTTGAATGAACCTACTAAACCTTAAGCGGTTAAACATTTTATTTATTATTCACTTGTACAAATATACAATAAATTTCGTTAATTGAATAATTGGGTATATATCTGATTTATAACCCTATGGGCATGGTGACTATATACTGCCTTACAGCAAAGTCCCCTATAAGCATTATAATTGTTTATAGGGGACTTATCTTTTAATACGTTCTACTACTTAACAAGAATTCACACTGTAAGGCAATATATAGTTACCAACTTGTTATATAGATGCTTGCAAAGTGGTTCCGGTTGATACTACGGCTGCAGGAGACACTTTCAATGGAGCTGTTTGCGTGGGTGTTTCCGAAGGGATGAGTTTGGAGCAAGCTGTATTGTTTGCATCAAAAGCTTCTTCTATTTCTGTTACAAGAATGGGCGCTCAATCATCTATCCCTTATCGGAAAGAGTTGGATATAAATAATTTAGTTTAATCTGTTAAAAGAGGAATATTGTGGATAGACGTCATTTTTTGTCAATGTTAGGTTTGGGAGCAGTTGGTTTGGCTCTGCCGGGAGTAGCTCAAGCGGATATTTTAAAGCAAGCGGCTGCCAATCCGAATATAAAGCCTATTTCCGGCTCTTGGTTTGAATTTCAGCATCCGGGAGGCAAAGAAGGAGTATATTGGGACAAAGATTTAAGACAGTTTACTGCTGCCCAATGGAGGGAAAAGATTCGTGAAATCAGTGAGACCGGTATGGAATATTTGGTGATGATGAATGTAGCTGCTCACGGCAAAGCCTTTTTTGATACGAAATTGGCTCCCAAGTTTGAAATGGGTTGTGAGGATCCTATTGAAACAGTGCTTTCAGCGGCAGATGAGTTTGGTGTGAAGTTCTTCGTGAGCAATGATTATTGGGGGCCAGATCTTGATGCTCATCGGATGATGACAGATAGAGAACTGGGTAAGAAAAGGAATCAATCGATGGAAGAAATCTATAAGAAATATGGGCATCACCAGAGTTTTTATGGGTGGTATTTTCCTAATGAGTCATGGTTGGATCCCTATTTTTGCGATTTTGTGATACCTTATGTCAATGAGTGCGCGCAAGTGGCCAAGTCATTGAATGCTAACTGTGTGAATATAATTGCTCCATACAATATAAAGAAAGAAAAATGTGATGATTATTTTGTGAGGCAGCTTGAACAACTTAATGTGGAAATCGTGGCCTATCAGGATGGAGTGGGAGTCGGTTCAACCAGGTTGGAAGACTCTGCCCGTTATTACGAGAATTTGTCGAGAGCGCATCAAAAGGCAGGACGTTCCAGAATATGGGCTGACATGGAGTTGTTTTACTTTGAACAGACCACTCATGGCAGTTTGCTTCCGGCAGACTTTGACAATAGGATCATCCATCAAATGGAAGCTATTTCACCTTTCGTGGACAAAATTTTGGTTTACCAGTATCTTGGGATCATGAATAAGCCCGGATCTAAGGCTCATGCCGGCTTGAGAGGAGAGACGGTAAGGTTATATAATCAATATATGGATTGGTATAACAGGCAAAATTTTAAATGAATAGGATATGAAAAGAATTGTATATTTTTTAGTTTCTCTGTTGGGATTTACCAAATTGGCGGCACAAGATCCTGCTGATTTTGTCCTTCCATCTATAATAAGTGATCATGCGGTGATGCAACGCGATGCCGAAGTGAAGCTTTGGGGATGGTGCCCCAGTGTTTGGGATTTGAAGATTGTGTGCAGCTGGGCTCCCAATGACACGGTTCATGTATCTTCTGATAAATATAAATATTGGGAAACTTATGTAAACACCCCCAAGGCTGAAGGACCGTACACCATTCAGTTTTATGGTTGGGAAGGTAAACTTTGTGCAGAGGTGAAAGACATTCTGATGGGAGAGACTTGGCTTTGTTCCGGTCAGTCAAATATGGAGTATTGCTTTAAGTGGCGTGTGGATGACATCACCGATAGAAGTACACTGTTTGACAATAAAAAGATTCGTTTTTTCAAGGTGGCTAAGTCATCCTCCGCATATCCGGTTGAGAGAATTCAGGGAAAGTGGGAAATCTGTTCCCCCGAAACTGCAGAAGACTTTAGCGTAGTGGCTTTTTGCTTTGGGAAAAAGTTGAATGAAGGGTTGGGCAATCTTCCTGTCGGGTTGATAGGGTCTTATTGGGGTGGCACTGCCATCGAGCCTTGGATTGACGAATTTACGTTGCGCCATGAGAAACTGGAAGAAAAGACTAAAGCATTGACTGCCGGATGGGCACCGACTGCTAATTCTTCTCTTTACAATGCGATGATCCATCCCATTATAAACTACACTATTGCCGGGGTTATATGGTATCAGGGAGAAGCTAACAATGAAAGGCATCAGGATTATGGAGTAATGTTTGATGCTATGATTAGGGGCTGGCGTAATGCTTTCCATCATTATCTGCCTTTCTATTTTGTCCAGATAGCTCCCTGGAGTGGCTATGCAGATAAAAATGCTGCGTATTTGCGTGAACAACAAGCCGATGTGGCTGCTACATTAAGAAATACCGGCATGGTTGTGGTGGGGGATTTGGTAAACGACCTGACAGATATTCATCCGAGTCTGAAGAGACAAGTAGGAGAACGATTGGCTGATATGGCTTTGAAAAATAGTTATCATAAAGAGGATATACAACCGTATTCGCCTATGCTAAAATCCTTTAGAGTAGATGGTCGTAAAGTAATTGTAACAACGACTGCTATTGGCAAACTTGCTTGCAGGGATAAGGCCATTCGCCATTTTGAGGTCGTGGATAAAGAGGGCAATTTGCATCCGGCTAAGGCTTCTATATTAAAGAATGGAGATATAAGTGTCATTGCCGATAAGGTGAAGGAACCGGTAGGAGTACGTTATTGTTTTTCCAATGATGCTATGCCTGATTTATTTGATAGTAACGGATTGCCTTTGGCTCCATTTAGAACAGATCGTAAAAAATGAAAAAATCTTTATTATATTTAGTTTGTTGTTTTATTTGCCTCTCTGCTTTTTCTCAAGCTTCTGATTTGAAGTTTCGTGACGGGAAGTTCAAGATTGTTCAGTTGACAGACCTGCATTGGGTAGAGAGTGATTCTTATAAATTGAAGAATGACAGCACTTGTCATTTGATTCGTGAAGTTATTCGTATAGAAGATCCGGATTTGGTTGTTCTTACAGGTGATGTAGTAGTTTCTTGGAATGCTAAGAAAGGATGGGAGAAATTGACCAAAATATTTTGGGAAACCCAAACTCCTTTTGTCGTGACCTTTGGCAATCATGATGAAGAAACGGATATGAACAATGCCCAGATATTGGACTATCTGTGTACACGGCCTTATAACCTGACTTATGATGCTGAAAAAGGACTTTCTGGCTCTGGCAACTGCATGTTGACCGTCCGTTCTTCTGATGCTGCATCCGAAAAATGGGTACTCTATTTCTTCGATTCTCACAATAATACCAAAGATCGTTCTTTTGGCTATTATGATTGGATTAAGCATGACCAGATAGAGTGGTATAGAAAAAGTAGCAGTCTGGTTACTGCTCGTAACAAGCGCATATTGCCTTCCTTGGCTTTCTTCCATATTCCTCTGCCTGAGCATGAAACGGCAAGGTGGACATGCCGGGAGTTTGGCGAGAAGCAGGAGGGTGTTTGTGCTCCAAGTGTGAATACCGGGTTGTACTCCTCATTTATAGAAAAGAGGGATGTTATTGGGGTGTTTGTAGGTCATGACCATAATAATGACTATATGGTTGATTTAGACGGCAACATAACTTTGGCCTATGGCCGGAAGACAGGTTATCCTTCCGCCTATAATGAAACGCTTAGCCGGGGGGTACGTGTCATTAATTTGCATGAAAATGAATCTGTTTTTGATACTTATATAAGAGATTTGAAAGGGACCTATTTTCATTATCAATTTGAGCAGAAAAACAAGGGCAGTAATATTCCTCGTTTCAGTGGTTCCTTTGTGCAAGAGTTTTTGGTGACAAATTGGGACGACGAACGTTGGAATCAGGAAATGGATATGCTGAAAGAAGCTGGCATGAAGTACCTGATTTATGCACCTGCATTGCTGGTGGATGAAAAAGGGAAAACAACTACAAATTATCCGTCTGCTCTGACGAAGAAGAAGCAAGGCAGCAGAACGCTTGAAAAGTGTTTGCAAAGTGCACAAAAAAATGGCATTAAAGTATTTGTAGGATTAAACTTTAATGAACGCTGGTGGAAAGTGGATTATGATGCTCACTGGTTGCTGGAACAAATGGAAGTGGGTAATAAGGTGGCAGATGAGCTTGTTGCCTTGTATAAAGAAAAGTATCCGGATGCCATGCATGGCTGGTATTGGGTTTGGGAGGTGGACAACTTGAATTGTATGACTTCTGAACGTCAATCAATTTTAGCAGAGGCATTGAATATGAATTTGAACCATCTTTCCGAGATTGCTCCGGGAATGCCTCTTATGTTGTCTCCGTTTATGAATTACAAGGTGGGTGGAAATGCTGAAGAATATGGCAAGATGTGGACGAACGTCTTTGCGCAAACCGACTTCCGTCCGGGAGATATATTCGCTCCTCAGGATTGTGTGGGTGCAGGTGGACTGAATTTGGATAATTTGTGGGAATGGTTCTCTAGTTTGAAGAAGGCTGTCAACACTAAACCTGGACTGAAGTTTTGGGGAAATGTAGAGACATTCGATCAGCGCTTTTGGACTAGTGCTCCTTTGGAAAGGGTTCAAAAACAGCTGGAGATTGTAAATGGTTATGTCGGCAACCTGATTTGTTTTGCATACAATCATTACAATAGCCCGTTTGTAGTCAATCCGGCGTATCATCAGGCATATCTTCAATATTGCCGGACGGGATGTTTGCCTATAATGGATATTCCTGAGAGAGTGAAGAGTGCCGCTGTACGAAAGGTGGCTAAGGGAATCGAAGTCAGTTGGATACCTGATGAGGTGAAAGCGGTTGACGGATACAGTATCTATCGTGATGGTCAGTTGATTATGAAATTGCAAATACGTGACGGACAACTTCCGAGGACTTTTGTTGATGCAGAAGGAACAATAGATAATGCTTATGAAGTGGCTGTTTATAATGTGATTGGCAAAGAATCCGCTAAAGTAAAGGCTGAATGACAACTATAAAATTGATAAATATGAAGAATGTAACTTTTATTATTTGGATTTTCGTTGTACTATGTGCAGGCTGCGGTTCTTCCACTTCAGTTGTGCAGGATGAAGTCTCTATGACTAAAAAACAATTGGCTGATAAAGTGAAAGGTGGTTGGGCGGCAAAAACTATTGGCTGTACTTATGGAGGACCGGTTGAATTCTTGCATAATGGTACTATGATTCAAGACTATACTCCCATAAAATGGTCCAAAGATAGGGTGAAATATTATTATGATACATTTCCGGGATTGTATGATGATATATATGTGGATATTGTATTTGTGAATGTGTTCGACCGTTTGGGCTTAGAGGCACCGGCCGATTCTTTTGCCGTTTCGTTTGCTGATGCTGGATTTCCTTTGTGGCATGCCAACCAAGTTGCGAAGTATAATATTAAGCAAGGCATTATGCCCCCCATGTCCGGACACTGGTTGAATAATCCTCATGCAGATGATATTGACTATCAGATAGAAGCCGATTTTGCAGGTCTAATGTCACCGGGCATGCCTAATACCGCTTCTGAAATTTCAGATAAAATCGGCCATATCTTTACGTATGGCGACGGCTGGTATGGTGGTGTGTATGTAGGAGCTCTGTATTCCATGGCTTTTGTTTCAGACGATATGGAGTATGTGGTAGAAGAGGCATTGAATACAATTCCCGAGCAAAGTGATTTTTATGCTTGTATAAAAGATGTGATTGGTTGGTATCGGAAATACCCTGATGACTGGAAACAGACTTGGTTTGAATGTCAGAAGAAGTGGACTTCGGAAGTGGGTTGCCCCGATGGTGTTTTTGTTCCGTTTGATATTGATGCAAAGATAAATAGTGCCTATGTGACCATAGGGCTGCTTTATGGCAAGAAAGATTTTTATCGGACAATTGATGTTTCGGCACGTTGCGGACAAGATTCTGATTGCAATGCGGCTACTGCTGCCGGCATATTGGGTACAATGCTTGGATATAGTAATATTCCGGAATTATGGAAAGAAAGTCTTTATGAAGTAGAGGACACCCCATTTGCCTATACGGAAGTTTCGCTGAATAAGCTTTATGAGTTAAGTTTGAAACTGGCTTTGGAGGTGATAGAGCAGGAAGGAGGCTCTATTCAGGGAGAGCAGGTTGTTATTAAAACGCAACAGCCGGTTGCTGTAAAGTATGAGAAAGCTTTTGAAGGCCATTATCCGGTAGAGAAGAAGGCTGTTAACTTTTTGTTGCAGGATTCTTCAGAGTTCATGTTTGATGGTAACGGATTTGTTTTGAAAGGATATGTGAAATGTTCTGATGAATCGTATATTGCGAGTGTTGCGATGTATGTGGATGGTTCTTTGGTAGAAACAGCCAACCTTCCCGTTGCAAAATCTACTTCTATAGACGATAGGAGGGTTGATTTGTTTCATAGATACCAGTTGCCTGATGCGGCGCACACGGTTGTTTTAAAATGGTTGAATCCTCGTAAAGACGCACAAGTTTATTTAGGTGAGGCGGTAATTTATTCCGGCCAGCCCAATCAATTAACCTATAAATAATCAGTCGTAATGTATATAGTTGAAAATTATGGATTGGCAGTAGCTCTTTGTTGGGTTACAATGCTTTGCTGGGGCTCTTGGGGAAATACCCAAAAGCTGGCAGCGAAAACCTGGCGATATGAACTTTTTTATTGGGATTATGTTGTTGGTATTCTTCTTTTCTCTTTGATATGGGGATTTACTTTGGGGAGTGCGGGGGATGCCGGTAGAGCTTTTGTTAATGATATGCTTCAGGTTGATGCTTCAAACTTCTGGAGTGCGTTTCTGGGAGGTGTCATTTTTAATGCATCCAATATCTTGCTGTCTTCTTCCATGTCATTGGCCGGTATGTCTGTCGCTTTCCCCGTAGGCGTTGGATTAGCTCTGGTATTAGGAGTATTTATAAATTACTTTAGCGTCCCTAAAGGCGATGCAACTGTGTTGTTTTCTGGAGTATTTCTGATTGTGCTTGCTATTATTTTTAATGGTATGGCTTCCGGTAAAGTTGCTAAAGGAGGAACAGACCAGGCAATGAGGAAAAAGGGGATTATCATAGCCGTGTGTGCAGGCATATTGATGGCATTTTTCTATCGTTTTGTAGCGGCTGCTATGGATTTAGAAAACCTGGAAGCGCCGACTGCGGGTATGATGACTCCTTATTCAGCATTGTTTGTATTTGCAGTGGGTATTTTTGTCAGCAACTTCTTCTTCAATACATTAGTCATGAAGAACCCCTTTGTCGGCAAACCGATGGCGTATAGTGACTATTTCAGTGGAAATATGAAGACGCATCTGGTTGGAATTCTGGGAGGGGCTATCTGGGCATTGGGGACTGCTTGTAGTTATATTGCTGCGGGAAAAGCTGGTGCGGCTGTCTCCTATGCTTTGGGACAAGGTGCCACTATGGTTGCTGCCTTATGGGGGATTTTTATCTGGAAAGAATTCAAGGGCGCATCTAAGCCAATAAATTTGCTGCTTGCGTTTATGCTGGTACTTTTCCTTTCAGGCTTGGGGTTGATAATTGTATCTGGTGGTAATTAAATTTTTTATTTTTAAATAATATACTATGAGACAAAAAAAACAAATGAAAATGTGGGGGCTGTTGGGATTGTTGGCTGCATTACCAATAATTTCTGTATGGGCAGGAAATAATGGCTCTGACGAATCTCGAAAAGAAAAAATGGTCAAATCGGTTTCTGTGATACAGCCTATTACAGGTACGTGGATTAATTTGGCCTACAAGGACGTACGGAATAAGTATACTAATCCACAACATTTTGATAATACGGATCCTAAATTATGGACTGCTAAAGTGCGTGAATTGGCCAATATGGGGATTGAATATTTGGTGTTTATGGAGGTTGCCAATGAAGGGAAAGCGTATTATCCGTCAAAGTTGATGCCGTGGGTATATAATGATAAATTGCAAAGCCCCGTTGACGCGATTCTTGACGAGGCGGCCAGACATGATATGAAGGTATTCATGAGTACGGGTTGGGCAAAAGACCAGGATGACAACCTGCTTGATCCGGCAATAAGGGAGCGCCAGCTTCAGATTATGGAAGAACTTGCGTCTCTCTATAAAAATCATAAGGCTTTCTATGGCTGGTATCTTCCGGTTGAAGATTGTATTTGCCCCATTTTTGCAGAGCATGCTGTGCAGTCAGTAAATACACTGACAGAGAAGGCTAAGTCCTTGACTCCCGGAAAGAAGACCTTGATATCTCCGTACGGGATTGGCTTGTCTGAATTCGACCATCCTGATTTTGAGAAGCAGATGGCAAAGTTGAAAGTGGATATCATTGCCTATCAAGATGAGGTGGGATGTGTGCGTGACAAGTTTACCCTTCCTCGTTTGAAAAAGAACTGGCAAAGGATGCGCGATATACACAACCGTCTGAATATTGAGATGTGGGCTAACTGCGAGACCTTTACTTGGGAGGAAGGAACCAATGACCGCCAGTCTGCTTTGATTCCGGCTGCTTATCCCCGTTTGCTGTCACAGCAGGCAGCGGCTTCTGCAGCCGGTGTTGATAGGATTATTTCGTTCATGTTCGGTGGAATTATTGAAGATCCGAAGTCCTCCTACCAATTGGGGCATCCGGTTTGGTCTAATGATTTGTACAACAATTATATGGCATGGAAAGAAGGGGACATTTTTTGGAAATTGTTTGAAGCGGCTTTGCTTGAGGCATTGGGCAATTCTGCTACCCCCGAAATGATTGGCAAGGCTGACATGAAGGCACTGGCAGATGGTCGGGTAGCCGAAGAGGATAGTGGAGACAGCCGTTGGGTAAGGTTTGAAAAAGGTCATCATGAGGTAGTGATTGATTTGCAAAAGAATACTTCGCTTCGAAAGGTGCTGGTACGTACTTTGAACTATAATCAGGAAAAGATAGGTGCTCCTTTGAAGGTTTATGTTTACACTTCTCAAGATGGCCAGACTTATAATCTGGCTTCAATAAAGGATGCTCCGTATTTTCCTAACAACAAGCATGATGCTTGGATTGACGGGGTGTTCTTCGAGAATCTGGATGAAAGGGCGCGCTATGTGAAGATTGCTTTTGATGCTTTGGAAAATGTATATATGGATGAGATATTTATTAATCCAGTAATCAGATAGAGGATATTGCAATGGGATTATTACGTGGGGATCATAGGGGAGTGAAGCCGCCCAAGCGTGAGTTCGTACCATCGTATTAATGTGTTTGTCCGTCTTTAAAGTAGTTTAGGGCTGTTAGAGTTTAGTTTATATGGAGCCGTATCCTTGACAGATGGGAATCGGACATTGAATGCATTGAAAAACTTCATTTAATTATTTAATCAATAGAAAATCTATGAAAAGATTACACACATCAATGAAATGTATTGTTGGCATACTGTTGGTTGTCCTGATGGTTGTGCCGAACGGGCTGAAGGCCGAAACCACAGAGGTGTTCCAGGCTTCTAAAGTAACAGGAGTTGTTCTGGACGAACTGGGCGAACCGGTTATCGGTGTTACCGTGCGTGTCAAGAATGACAAGAGGAACGGTACTATCACGAATGCCGATGGACGCTATGTGATCAGTGTCTCAAAAAATGCGACATTGATATTCTCTTATATAGGTTACAGGACACAGGAGGTCGCAGTGAAGGGCAGAAATACGGTCAACGTGACATTGTCGGAGGACAGCCAGATGCTGGAAGAAACAGTAGTCATTGGTTATGGCAGTGTGAAAAAACGTGACCTTACAGGTGCTGTATCATCCTTGAAAAGTGAGGACTTGCTAAAAACCAACCCTGTGAGCATAAACCAGGGTCTGCAAGGAAAAATGGCAGGTGTAAATGTGTCTCAATCAGACGGTGCTCCTGGTGCGGGTATCAATATCCAGATCCGTGGTGCGAATTCATTTACTACCAGTACGGAACCTTTGTATGTGGTTGACGGCATGCCGTATTCCATGGGAGAAGGGCGTTCTACAGACTTTGGCATGAAGCAAAGTAATAACCCCTTGAGTACCATCAGTCCGCAGGACATTCTCTCCATTGAGGTTTTGAAGGACGCTTCGGCTACTGCCATTTATGGTTCCCGTGCAGCCAATGGGGTTGTTTTGATTACTACCAAATCAGGTTCTGAGGGAAAGACTAAAGTTCAACTCTCTGCCAATCTCAGTATTTCCAATCCCGTTAAGAGAATAGATGTGCTTGACGCATGTGACTATGCCTTATATCGTAATGAACGAATCACGAACGGGCTGTTGTATGACGGTTATTCGGAGGCTGACAGTTCTTTGGAATATCCATTGCAGGGATATTGGTCTGAAATAAAGGAACCCGATCCCATCACAGGTGAGATGGTGGTAGTAGGTAAGGAATATAAGCCCAGCCCTTGGGATTACCGCAATGGTTTTGATTATAAAGGAAAGATGTTCTATGGAACCAACTGGCAAGACCAGATCTTTCAGACTGCAATTAGCCAGGATTACAATGTTACCGTATCAGGTGGTGATAAGAAAGGCAGCTACATGTATTCTGGCGGGTATACAGATCAGCAAGGTGTAATTGTGAATTCTTACTATAGGCGTTATACGGCAAGAGCTAACAATAACCGTAAAATCAATGATTTTTTAGAGTTAGGTACTAATATCAGTTTCGCAACAGCGGATAATCGTTTTGCCCGTACTAATAGTGAAACTTATGGTGTGATTCCTGCTGCCATTTCATTCAACCCGACCCGTCCTGTGTTTGATCCGGATAAAGACTCAGGCTTCTCAGAAGATTTTTCTACCGGTTTAGCCAATCCCTATCTGACTGTACACACGGAAAAGAACATTCAGGAGACACTTAATGTTTTTATTTCCAGTTTTGGTGAACTGAAGTTTACTGACTGGCTGAGATATCGTCAAAAATTTGGTTATGGTTACAGTTACTATGAACGTAATACCTATAATAATCGTTGGACCGGTTCCGGAATCTCTCCTACTAATGGATATGCGACGAAATCCGATGACGCCTATGAAAGTATCACGACAGAGTCTCTATTGACTTTTGATAAAAAAATTGGAATCCATGCTGTTAATGCCATGTTTGGTATGACTTATGAAAAATATATGTGGCACAGTAAATGGATGGCGGCATCCAATTTCCCTAATGACATGAATGAAGACAATGTGATTCAAGCCGGTATTAAAGATCGCCGGATTGAGAGCAGTAGAGGGAAATCTCAGTTGATGTCCTATTTGTTTAGGGCTAATTATAATTTATTGGACCGTTATTTGTTTACATTTTCAATGCGCCGTGACGGATCTAGCAAACTGTCGGAATCACATCGTTGGGATAATTTCTATTCTGGTGCCATTGCGTGGCGTCTTTCTGATGAAGCTTTTCTGAAAAGGTTGAATTTTTTTGATAATTTAAAGCTGCGTGTCAGTGCCGGTCAGACAGGAGGGCAAGGTGTCAGTGCATATGCTACCCGTTCTCGCTTTGTAACTTCTGATTATGGCATGGGCGGTTCTTTACAGAGCGGTATGGCTGAGGACCGTTGGGGCGGTCCGGCTGCAACTCTTTTGAAGTGGGAGACGACCAACCAGTTCGATGTGGGTTTAGATATTGCTTTCTTGAATAGTCGTGTAAACTTGACGGTCGACGCTTATTATAAGAAAACAAAGGATTTGTTGCTTGACAAGCTTATCCCCATGAGTTCCGGGTTCAGTCGTATACAGGCCAATTATGGGAATGTGACGAATAAAGGTCTGGAAATTTCCGGACATTTTATTCCTGTCAAAGTACGCAATTTTTTGTGGAGCATTGATGCTAACATATCTTTTAACCGCAATAAAGTAGGTGGCTTGGATTCAGATCAATACTCGGATGTTGCTTGGGGGATTGAAAATATGTTTTTGGTACGTAATGGTGAGCCTATTGGTACGTTGTATGGTTATGTTGAAGATGGATTTTATGATAATGAGGCTGAGGTACGTGCGGATCCTTATTATAGGAATGAAACGGATTCTAAGGTAAAGAGCATGGTAGGGGAGGTCAAATATAAGAATTTTGATGAGGATCCTGTGATTGACAACCGTGATCGCCAGATAATTGGTGACACCAATCCCGATTTCCAATATGGTATAACCAATACATTGGAATGGAAAAACTGGACATTCAGTTTCTTTTTGCAGGGAACACAAGGTAATGATATTCTTAATGTCAATCTTAAGAAGTTTGATATGGCCAGTGTGGATAATATGCCTTATTTTATTTACAATAATCGTTGGACCGCAGAGAATAGGGCAAATGCTAAATGGCCACGAGCCAGTAGAACCAGCACACGTGCAATGAAGGCCTCTGACCGTTACATTGAGGACGGTTCTTATCTACGTTGTAAGAATGTCAGCTTAAGTTATCGTTTCCGCCATCCTATCAAATTTGTGGAAAGTATCAATCTGGCAGTCAGTGTCTCAAATTTGTTCACTATCTCTGGTTATAGTTGGATGGATCCTGATGTGAACTCTTTTGGTAGTGACCCTAAACGTAGAGGTGTGGATATGGCTTCCTATCCGAGTGCTCGCACATTCAACTTTGGTATTCAAATTGGATTTTAAATAATTGATGTTAGTATGAAAATCAAGAATATTTTAATGACATTGGGCTTGGGTTCCATGTTGATGACTTCTTGTTCATTGGATGAAGAAGTATATACATTTATTTCAGGTGAGGATCTTGCTGCTGACGGTGAATATGAACTGCTGGTGAATGGTGCTTATCAGCCATTGGCTTGGTTGTTTGAGTGGGGTAGTTATGACTCTGCGGTTAATTATGATAATGATTATCAGACAGGTCCTGGTTGGGCTTTTAAGGAAACCGGAACTGGTAACTTTTATAACAATGGTAGTATTAATAACCTTTTTGAATATTATTCGACTGCCATTCATCGTGCTAACTATCATTACTATTTGATAAGTACGATGACTAATGTGGCTGAAAAGGAGAAGAATAATGCTCTTGGTGAACTTCGGTTCCTTAAAGCGTGGGCCGAATTTGAGCTGGTACGTCGCTTTGGTCCTATTCCAATATTTAAAACGTCTATTAATGAGGGAAATGATACTTACCAGCCTAGAGCCTCTGTTAAGGAGGTATATGAAGATATTATTGCAAATCTAAAAGAAGCCGAAACTTTGCTTATGCCTCGTACGGATGCCAATTATCAGAAAGGGCATGTTTTTCGTGCCTCTGCTAAATCACTGTTGGCTTTAGTGTATGCGACGATTGGTTCTGCTTCAATGGAGAGTGGCAGGGTTATGGTCAAAGGTGGTCCCGGCAAAGTGACTAATCCTGATGGTACAGAGTCTGCTCTAATGCCTCAGGAAATTTGGCATGATAAGATTCGTCTTCCTGGTTATGAGGAGTTTGATTCACAAGAATATTATAGATTGGCGAAAGAAAAGGCGGGTGAGGTAATAACAGAAGGTGAGTGTACATTGGCTGCCAGCCAGAAAGACTTGTGGGCTCTTTCCAATAAGAATGGTCCAGAATTCTTGTTCTGTCTTCAGACTTATCCTGATGGAGACAATTTGTCTGGAAATTATTTAAGTGAATCTTATTATGGGTATTGGGATGATGATGGCACGATGGGTAAAGGGTATTATACCTACCGTGACCATTGGCTACAAATGTTTGATGATTGGGATGATGAACGCATTACCTGGGGAATCCTACACCGTTATCCTGGTTCTTACAATTCAGAAACTGGAGTTTATACTTGGTATTACTATCCGTTAAGAGATAGTGTCTATGTGAATCGTGAAGAAGCACCATATGAAGGCATCGAGCCTTATCAGAAAACAGACCAGCCTGCTTATGGCGCATATTTTGGCTCTCGTTTCACTAAATTTACGGCTGTAACGGGCACAATTGATGGTACACGTAAAGACTATAATTGGCCGTTTTTGCGTTATGCTGAAGTGTTGCTCCTTTATGCAGAAGCTGATAATGAATTGAACGGCCCTACTCAAGATGCATTCTCCAAGATGGAAATGTTGAATAGGCGCAATAATAGTACATTGGTGAGTGAACGTCATAAGAAAAAGCCGTTTGATAAGGAAACTTTCCGTTCGTTTATCCTCGAAGAGCGTGCTAAAGAGTTTGCGGTGGAGGGCAATCGCCGTACAGATTTGATCCGCTGGGGTATTTATCTGCCTGTAATGAACGCCATTGGAATGGATGAGAATGGTAATTTGAAGAGACGTGAAGAAAAACACTGGCTTATGCCTCTTCCACCCGATGAAATTAACGGTAATCCTTATATTGAGAAAAATAATCCTGGATGGTAATTGTTTAATTATTAATGGAGAATACAATGAAAAAGATAATAAGTTTAAAGGAGATGTACTTTGTTTGTGCCCTTCTTATAGGAATGTCTTGGACTTCTTGTTCTGATGACGATGAAACGGCTATTCCTATAAAATTGGCCAGTATAACTACCATTGCAGATTTAGATAAAGTGATTGTTGAAGCTGCTTTGGGTGATTTTATAGCTGTCCATGGAACAGGTTTGGACACCCATAATATTGATTCTATTTTGATTGATGATGTCAAGGTTGATATGCAGGAGGTATATACCGAGAATAGCATTCTGTTCATGAAAATTCCTGTGAAATTGGCGACTAATAAGACCAATAAAATCTATATTTATAATTCAACGGGCTGTTTTGAACTTCCTTTCAAGACTTTGGCTCCCGATTTGAAACTGACGCGTATGTTCAATGAGTATACCAAACCGGGCGATACTATTATGATTTATGGAGATTTTTTCAATTTGTATGAAATCGATTCACTGAATGCGGTTGTTGATTTCAATGGAAAGGTTTCCCCTGTTATACGGTCTGCTAATAATTATCTGACAGCCAAGGTGCCGGTTGATGTGGACAAGAATATCCGTGTCAAGGTCAAGGGATTGAAGCACAATGTAGAGGCGGTCTGTCCGGGACGTTATTATGACCGTGAATTCATGATCATGGATTTTGATGAACTGTTGCCAAGCGATGTAGCCAATGTTGTGACCGATGAGAAGGATCCGCAGCGTTTGAGCGGAAATTTTTTGAGAATTGATGAAAATTCTGTATATGTAGATCCTTGGTGGTGGTATATTGCAGAAAGGGGTGGCATTGAATATACGGAGGATATGCTGGGACTTGAGTCATGCAAGGATTATGTGGTGAAATGTGAGTTCCGTACATCCAATCAGTTCATCAAGGATAAAATAAGTTTCAGTATTTATCATTATTGGGCGGCAGCTCCTTGTGATTGGATTGCAACAGATTTCAATGTCCAGAACTTTAATCGGTGGGAGACCATTACATTACCGTGGAATGTATTCCAATCTGTGGATTATCCAGACTATTATCCGGGTTCATACACTAATTTTAATATGCTTCTGAAAATAGATCCTGAAATAGCCCGCAATTTTGCTTTCGATAATATTCGTATTTGCAAAAAAGGGGATTGATCTGTATTTTGTAGTGAGGACGGTAATTAGGTAATATATATTGCTGTCCTCATTTATATTTTGATATAATTTGTTTTGTAATACTATTTACTAAATCTGATAAACAATATGAATTTGAAAGGATGTATGGCTGTGTGGGCTGTTTTAGCCATAGGAGGATATGCCCTGCAGTCTTGTAATACTGCTCCGGTCAAAGAGGTGTGGCTGGATGAACTTGGCCAAGACTCATGCTATGTGCAGGATTGGGGAACTGTTGAGATAAACCGTTCGGTCGTGCTTACACCATTGACAGTCAATGGTATCGTTTATGAGCGCGGTTTGGGGGCACATTCTATCAGTCGTATACTGTATGACTTGAAGAGTGAGGCTGTGTCTATTTCCGGACTTGCTGGTGCCGACGATAACAATAGGTTTGCCGGCAAGCTTCAATTTAAAATAGTCGGTGATCAAAAGGAACTTTGGAAAAGTGGGGTCATGAAGAAAGGGGATCCCGTTAAAGAATTCAATGTGAGTCTGAAGGGGGTCGATAAAGTCTTGCTTCTTGTAGAGGAGTGTGGTGATGGTATCATGTATGACCATGCGGACTGGCTGAATGTTAAGATAGAAACTCGCGGTGATGTGAAGCCTGTTCGTGCTTGGGCAAAACCCATCGCTAAAGAAAAGTATATTTTGACTCCGCCGGCTCCTGAGGTTCCGGTTATCAATAACCCGCTGGTTTTTGGTGTACGTCCGGGCAGTCCTTTCTTGTGGTCCATAATGGCTACAGGTGACCGTCCGATGATCTTTGAGGCAAAGGGGCTTCCGGAAGGAGTCAGACTGGACGAGAAGACAGGCCGTTTTACGGGTAAGGCAATGAAGGAAGGTGATTATAATGTTTTACTGAAGGCAACCAACAGCAAGGGAACTGCCGAAAAGGAAGTGACGGTCAAGGTGGGCGGTGAGATAGCCTTGACCCCTTCGATGGGATGGAACAGTTGGAATTGCTGGGGACTTTCCGTGGATGACCAAAAAGTGAGGGATGCTGCCCGCATGATGAGTGAGAAATTGCACGCGTACGGTTGGGAATATATAAACATTGATGACGGATGGGAAGCACCGGAACGTACCAAAGGCGGTGAAATCCTTTCTAATGACAAATTCCCGGATTTCAAGGCTCTGACCGATTATATCCACGGATTAGGACTGAAATTCGGTATTTATTCTTCTCCGGGTGCTACCACATGCGGTGGTCATGTAGGCAGTTATCAGCATGAGGAAATTGATGCCAGGACTTGGGAACGCTGGGGAGTGGATTACTTGAAGTATGACTATTGCGGTTATCTGGATATTGAAAAGGATTCGAAAGAAGAGACCATTCAGGAACCTTATATCGTTATGCGAAATGCTTTGGATAAGGTAAAACGTGATATTGTATTTTGTGTAGGTTATGGCGCTCCCAATGTCTGGAATTGGGCGGCTGAAGCAGGAGGTAATCAGTGGCGTACTACACGTGATATTACTGACGAATGGAATGTGGTGACTGCGATTGGGACCTTCCAGGATGTGTGTGCAGATGCCACGGCACCAGGTAGAAACAATGATCCGGACATGCTGGTGGTTGGCAAATTGGGGCAAGGCTGGGGAAGCAAGGTGCATGATTCTTACTTGACAGCTGATGAGCAATATTCCCACATCTCTTTGTGGTGCATTCTTTCTGCCCCTTTGTTGATCGGTTGTGATATGGCAAATATGGATGACTTCACACTGAATCTTCTGACAAACAATGAAGTGATAGCGGTCAGTCAAGATCCGATGGTGGCTCCGGCTAGAAAGATGCTTGTCAAGAACGGACAGATCTGGTCTAAGAAATTGTATGACGGTTCTTATGCGGTAGGGTTCTTCCATGTGGATCCTTATTTTATTCTTTGGGATCAAGATGATGCTGAATCCATGCAGATGCGTGACTATGAATTCGACTTTGATTTGAACCTGCTAGGTATTGAGGGGAAGGCGATGGTCCGTGATTTATGGAGGCAGAAGGACTTGGGAGAAGTGGACGGCAGTTTCCAGACTAAAGTGCCTTATCATGGTGTCACTTTCGTAAAAATAACCCCAATAAAATGAATTCTGTCAAATTTGGAGAAGAATGAAGAAATTATATTTATCCATCGCTTTTTTGCTGACTTTTACTTTCCAGGTCCCTGCGCAACTGCAGGGACTGGATGTGGTGAAAGTTCCGGAGGCACAGCAGCCATATTCCGGAGAGTACATATATATACCTGATGTGGACGGCTATAAGGCTCTGAAATGTGATTTTCATGTACATACTATTTTTTTCGACGGGGATTTGAAACCGGAAAACCGCGTATGGGAAGGGGCGATTCGTGGGTTGGATGTCATAGCTATCACGGATCATATTGAATATCGTCCGAACAGTTACATCAAAGCCGACCACAACGAATCTTATAGAAGGGCCAAGACTATTGAGGCAAGTTCTAAGGTTATAGTTATTCAAGGAGCGGAAATCACCCGCTCCAAACCGATAGGGCACATCAATGCCCTTTTCTTGAGCGATGCCAATGCGCTGGATGTGGATGACCCTTTGACTGCAATAGACAATGCTCTGGCCCAAGGAGCCTTTATCATGTGGAATCATCCGGGCTGGCCCAATGACACAAGCACTATCTATAAGGTACATGAAGAGCTTATCAGGCAGAAGAAAATTCATGGGATTGAACTGGTAAATGGCTTCGAGTACTACCCAAAGGCTTTTAATTACTGTAAGGATTACGGTTTGACATATATGGGAAACACTGATATACATGGCGTCTATAGGCAGACGTATCGTACGGATATACAAAGCGGTCCTATGACAGTTGTTTTTGCCAAGGAGCGTTCGGAGGAAGGGGTAAAGGAGGCATTGTTTGCCGGACGTTCTGTTGTGAAGTTTGGAGATATTCTGATTGGTTCTGAGAAGAATCTGACGGCCTTGGTAAAGGCCTGTCTGACATATGAGGTGAAGAATACGCATGATAACCAGGCGCTGGTGAAAGTCATGAATAAATCTACACTGAACTTTGAAATCCTGTTGGATAATAAGTCAGTTACTATATTAGGCAATGCAACCACTGAATTTAAGGTCCGCTTGAATGACAAGGCGAAGTTCACTAACACTTATATTACGGATAACAGCCAGCTGGTGATTGATGTGTCGTCTTTACGGTAGGGCTTGTCATAAACCTTTAATTAATTCGTATACTATGAAGAAAATTTTGATTATACTTTTAGCTTTTCTATCTCCTCCTTTTTTTATGGTGATAATGGGGGGATGGATTCATTGAGGCAAGAAAAGGTTTATGTTCATATGGACAAGCCTTTTTATCTGGTGGGTGATACCATTTGGATGAAGGGGTATCTGGTTGATGCGCGGACGCATAGGAACAGGATGTCCGGAGCCGTTTTCTGTATGTGGAATTGATCAGTGACAGAAATAAAGTGCTGCTCCGTAAGAAGATAATGGAGGAGAAGAGTATATTCCGTAATTTTTTTCTTGGAGGAAGATATTCCAGAAGGGGCGGTATAGGCTTCGTGCTTACACCAATCTTATGCGCAATGCAGATGAATCCTTTTTTATACGCGACAGTTTGCTGTCTATAAGGATACGGAATCCTTGCTTATGTTGAAGGTGAGGTATGAGAAGGAGAAGGAAAATAGGTACCTCATGCTACTTTGTTACGTCGTGATGGAGAACCATACTCCAAGAAAAGCGTAGAGTATATGGTCTGTACCAAGGATTCTAATAATAAAGTCTGTGTCGGAAGAACAAATTTGGCAGGTGATATACTGGCCACTTTTCAAAGCGAGCATGAGGGCATTGGCTACTTTTTATTATCTGCAACAGATGGCAATTCACTATACGGTTGCGTCTGACAGTTCAGACCAGGAAAAGCGCTTTAAATTGCTGCTAGCTGTATCCGATCGGGTTGCCTTGTCTGTCACTTAGGATGATTCTTTGATATACTATAGGATGTGTGTCCCTTTCTGTCTGCATGCTGGAAGAGAAGTTGGTATTGTTGCCCCACGTATGTGGGCAGGTCGTACATCGTAGTCATATCTCTACGATGGAACTGAGGTCTCATTTCCAAGAGGGAAATGCCGGAGGTGATTGTACACTTCACTGCATTCAATGCGGTGAAGAAGCTTTGACGGAACGCCTTGTCTTTGTCCGTCAGCATGCCTCTCTTTTTCAGATGTCAGTGTTGGGCTCTCCGACAAAGAGCAGGGCTTTTCTGCATCCGGCGTTGTCTGGGAATTCCTTATGGCAACCTGAATGGGCATAAGTTATTAGTGGCCATCGCTAAAGATAGATAGGGCAATTTCTGCATAACCCACGATTTCCCTGATATGAGGGGATTCATAATTACCCCTTTCTGGAAAAAGGCACAACACTATAAGATCCGGCTGAAGGAGGACACTTATCCATCAGTCCCCCGGCTTTTATGGAGGTCTATGGTCAGGGCTAAGGCTGCCGATATTTGTACGAAGTGAACAATAAGACTGTCAACGGGATGAAGGTGTATCAGCTTCCTGAGGTGACGATACAAGGAGAGTACACTGGTCCTGATTACTTTTATCAGTCCTTTTAAGGGCGATCACTGTTTGGGGGCATGAGTGTCTACCGATAAGTCTTGGTATAATTATGAATATATGAATAATAAATGTATAATAATAAAAAACGAGTATTATGAAAGGACGGATTTTGTGTTTTGTGATTGTAGTGTGTAGTTTTCTTGTTGCCCATGCTGATGGAGCTGACTCATTGGCGCTGACCCCTCCCATGGGATGGAACAGCTGGAACTGTTTCAGTTGTGATGTGAACGAACGGCAGATACGCGAGATGGCCGACCTGATTGTGGCAAACGGGATGCGGGATGCGGGTTATACTTATGTGAATGTGGATGATTGCTGGCAGGTGGGACGTGATGCGGATGGGAATATTGTGGTTGATTCGGTGCGTTTCCCTTCCGGTATAAAAGCTTTGGCAGACTATATACATTCCAAGGGATTGAAGTTCGGCATTTATTCCTGCGCTGGTTCACTGACTTGTGCCGGGCGTCCGGGGAGCCGTGGATATCAGTTCCAGGATGCTCGCACTTATGCGGAATGGGGTGTGGATTTTTTGAAGTATGACTGGTGCTTTGATGAGGGGCAGAGTCCTCAGGGAGCTTACCGTACCATGCGTGATGCCTTGAAGGCTAGCGGTCGTCCGGTGGTGTTCTCTATCTGTGAGTGGGGGAGCAGCAAGCCGTGGACATGGGCCAAAGGTATCGGCCACTTGTGGAGGACTACGGGGGATATTATCAATGCCTTTAAAGGTACAGTACATTGGGGCGGATGCAGTGTTGTGGATATCATCGATAAGAATGCGGATTTGTGGCCTTATGCTGGTCCTGGGCATTGGAATGACCCGGACATGCTGCAAGTCGGCAACGGAGTGCTGACTGCTGAGGAGAACCGTTCACATTTTACCATGTGGTGTATGCTGGCCGCACCGCTGTTGGCGGGAAATGACCTGAGGACTATGGACAGGGAGACGCTGTCCATTCTGACGAATAAGGATGTGATTGCTATAAATCAGGACAAGCTGGGCATACAGGGTCGTCGTTACATGAAAATAGAACAGCATGAGATATGGGTTAAGCAGTTGTCTGACGGGGAAGCCGCTGTATGCTTCTTCAATCGTGACGAACAGCCGTGGACATTCGAGTATCAGTTTGGGAAAGACAAATCCCATCTCCACTTTGCGGATATCCGGTTTTGGGAATTGGAGTATGATGTTTATGATATTTGGGACGGGAATAGGCATCTTGGCACCTCCAACGACAATCTGAGTTTCAAAGTCCCTGCGCACGGTGTTGTCTTGGTAAGACTTTCCCCTAAAAACAAAAAATAATAATTTGTCATGGTAAAACTACTTTTCAGTGTAATGTGTATACTCATGTCTGTTTCCGGCTTTGCCCAGGAGCAGATCAAGATCAAGCACGGCCCTTATCTCCAGAACCTAAAGGAAACGGAAGTGACAATAGTCTGGCTTTCGGATAAGCCTTCTATAGGTTGGGTGGAGATTGCTCCGGATGATGGTACGAGTTATTACCGTACTGAGCGTATCAAGTTTTTTGATACGGTCAATGGCGTGAAGAATGTTTCGGAATTGCATGCGGTACGTGCCACGGGCCTTGCTCCCGGTACTAGCTACCGTTACCGTGTCTATGCCAGGGAGGTGCTTTCCCGCAGGGGGGAGGAGGTCATATATGGCAATGCTACGGCTCCGAGTATCTATGACCGCCGAGGATTGAAATTTACCACCAATGACAGTAGCAAGTCCGTGGCCTCTTTTGTCATGCTGAATGATATTCATGGCAATACGGACTATATACCTAAATTGCTGGCCGCTGCGGACTTCAAGAAAACAGACATGGTCATCTATAACGGTGACATGCTCAATAACCTACTGGATGAGGAGGAGTTGTTTAAAGGCTTCATGGACATCTCCATAGATATGTTCGCTACCTGCAAACCGTTGTATTATGCCCGTGGAAACCATGAGACACGTGGCTCATTTGCCACTTCCTTTCATCGTTTTTTCTCTCCGAAGGAACCCCATCTGTATTTTTTGATACGGCAGGGACCTGCTTGCTTCATTTTCTTGGATACCGGTGAGGACAAGCCTGACTCTGATATTGAATATCATGGTATCACCGACTATGACAATTACCGTACACAACAGGCGGAGTGGCTTGCAGAAGCCGTTAAATCCAGAGAATTCCAGGATGCGTCTTTCAGGATAGTGATCGCCCATATGCCTCCTTTGCCTGAAACTGACATCTGGCACGGGCAGGCCGAGGTCTTGGACAAGTTCGTTCCGATACTGAACGAGGCTGGAGCTGACGTGATGCTGTGTGGGCATTTGCATGAATATTTTAATAACAAGCCCACGGACAAAGTGCATTTTCCGGTAATAGACAATTCCTCCAATACAGTTTTAAAAGGTGTCATAAAGAGGGATAGGCTGGATATTGAGATAAGGGATATGAGTGGCGGGATAGTGGATACAATTTCTATAATGGCCCGATAGTTTTGTTATTTGTTGTTTTGGAACTTGGAATAATAATATTTGATTTGAAATAATATGAGAAACATGCATGATGTAACTGTGAAATGGATTTTTTTTCTGCTTTTGGTTATGGCGGGAAAAGCTGCAATGGCTGAAGGCATTACCTCACCGGATGGAAACCTCCGGCTTGATTTTGTGGTGAACTCTTCCGGTGAGCCTGTGTATCGATTGTCTTATAAGAACAAAGCCGTGGTGAATCCATCGAAGCTGGGGTTGGAATTGCAGGACGATCTGGGCCTGATGGATGGTTTTACACTTGTGGAGGCCAAGACCTCAACATTTGATGAAACCTGGAAACCCGTGTGGGGCGAAGTGGCACAAATACGGAATCATTACAACGAGCTGGCTGTGAGGTTGGAACAGAAGGAACAGGACCGTCATATCGTCATCCGTTTCCGCCTTTATGATGACGGTTTGGGATTCCGTTATGAGTTCCCTTTGCAAAGAGGTCTGCACTGTTTTACGGTCAAAGAGGAGCATACCCAGTTTGCTATGACAGGGGACCATACCGCTTTCTGGATTCCCGGTGACTATGACACTCAGGAGTACGACTATACTGAGTCCCGTTTGTCCGAAATCCGCGGCTTGATGGATAAGGCGGTGACGGTGAATGCCTCCCAGTTTGTTTTCTCGCCTACGGGTGTGCAGACCTCCTTGCAGATGAGGACGGACGATGGTCTGTACATCAATCTGCATGAAGCGGCTTTGGTGGACTATTCCTGTATGCATCTCAACCTGGATGACAAAAAACTCGTTTTTGAATCGTGGTTGACGCCGGATGTTTTGGGAAATAAGGCCTATATGCAGGCTCCCTGCAAAACCCCGTGGCGTACTGTCATGGTGAGCGATGATGCCCGTGATATTTTGGCCTCCAAGCTTACCCTGAATCTGAACGATCCTTGTGCATATGAAGACGTCTCATGGATTAAGCCGGTGAAGTATGTAGGCGTGTGGTGGGAGATGATTACCGGCCAGAAGTCATGGAGCTATACGGATGAACTGATTGCCATGCGTTTTGGAGAAAACGACTATACTAAAATCAAACCGAACGGCCGGCATGGCGCCACTAATGAAAGAGTGAGACGCTATATAGACTTTGCCGCCGAACATGGTTTCGACCAAGTATTGGTGGAAGGCTGGAACGAAGGATGGGAAAGTTGGGGAGGGAGCTCTCGTGACTTCGTGTTCGACTTTGTGACGGCCTATCCCGACTTTGACGTGAAGATGCTGAATGCTTATGCACACAGCAGAGGGGTCAGGCTGATGATGCATCATGAGTCTTCGGCTTCGGTACGCAATTATGAACGCCATCTGGACAAGGCCTATCAGTTCATGGCGGATAATGGCTATAACTCTGTAAAGAGTGGCTATGTAGGCGATATAATCCCCCGTGGAGAACATCACTGCGGACAATGGATGAACAACCACTACCTCTATGCCATACAAAAAGCTGCCGAATATAAGATTTGTGTGAATGCGCACGAAGCAGTACGTCCTACCGGTTTGTGCCGCACCTATCCCAACCTGATTGGCAATGAATCGGCCCGTGGTACGGAATTTGAGCCTTACGACGGCAATAAGCCCTTCCATACCACCGTGCTTCCTTTCACCCGTCTGATTGGTGGTCCGATGGATTATACCCCGGGCATCTTTGACATTTACCTGAATTTTATGAATCATGACAATCACGGGCAGATTCATTCCACGCTGGCAAAGCAACTGGCATTATACGTCACCCTCTACAGTCCGTTGCAGATGGCTGCCGATTTGCCGGAGAATTATGAATCTCATTTGGACGCTTTCCAGTTCATCAAGGACGTGGCGGTAGACTGGGATGAGAGCAAGTATCTCGAAGCGGAGCCGGGAGACTATATCACCGTGGCCCGTAAAGCCAAGGGTACGGAGAACTGGTTTGTGGGAGGCATTACCGATGAGCACGCACGTACTTCAGCTTTTGTTCTTGACTTTCTGGAACCGGGCAGGCAATACGTAGCTACGCTTTATGCCGATGCCGAAGATGCTGATTTTGAAAAGAATGCTACAGCTTACCGGATTAGGAAAGGTATTGTGACGAACAAGAGCAAGATGAATGTGAAGCTGGCGCGCAGCGGTGGATTTGCCCTGAGCTTGACAGAGGCCACACCGGAAAATATGAAAGGAGTAAAGAAATGGAAATAGGTTGACCGTTAGATGCCATTTTTATTAATTAATTGAAACAATAATGCCTATGAAAACACTGAAACAGAAGATGCTCTCTGTACTCTTTGTGGGGTTGGCGATAGCATCGTGTACTCATGATTTCTCGGAGGGATTCCGTCCTCCAGAGATGAAGCTGACGGTATCGGAAGCCCGTACGGCATTTGAACGTGAAGCGGACGCTTTGGACATCGTTCCGTTTGGTGCGGGTGCTGTCACGCGTTCTTTGGATGATGACATTGTCATTACGCCTCTTTGGAATGAGGCTGTCAGTTTTTCCGATGCAGAGGGCGCTTATGTTGTTGTCCCTTTCAATCTGCCTTTAGGCAAGATTTTTGCAAGAAAGCAATTTGATGAGGAAATTCCCGAAGATGAGAAGTTTGCCAATACGGATATTCGCTTGTTTATAGAAAAGAAACATGAAAATGAGTATCTTTACAGCATAATCCATTTAACCGGTAATTATTCTTATGTCATGGAGGAAAGTAATGACATGGCCTCGTTGCGATTGGATGATCTGGCATCTTTCTCCGGCTCTATCCGTCATTACAGTCTGCAAGGTGAAATGATGTGGGGGGATATTTATCATCATGGGCGGATTGTGGGAAAAATTTCTGCTATACCTGAGCCAAGCAGAGAAGAGCTGGATTCTCTGAGAGACAACCGCGGCTCGGTCCGTCCTCGTGGTTATGTGACCCGCTGTGACCCTCATTTGGTGGAATATGAGATTTGTTATCATACGGGTTATCCTACGGCTGAAGGTATTGTAGAGACTCATGTAGAATGTCATTTTGAGTATCGTTGGGAGGAGTATTGTTATCAGATATGGGTTGAAGACGGTACGGACAATTATCGTTGTCCTAATTGTGGTGATCCTAATTGCAACGGTAGTTGCCGGCCTACCCCTCCAGATCCAGATGGAGGAGATGTTCAGCCGGTCTTATCTCAAAAGGCTCAGGCTATAAAGAAAAAGCTTGATGTCACATTTGCAGGTTTGATAGATAATATCAAGAAAGTGGTGAGAATGAAAGAGGGCAAGACCGGTGACGGCAATCTGGCTGAGGGCGTTTCAGACAAGGCAACCATTTCTGAAATATTATATAAGAATGTACCTTTGACTCTGACTTTCAACAGTTCGCTTACGGAATTGCAACTGATGATCGTGATGGCGCATGAATATACACATCTCGAATTGCTTGAGAAATCCAGAACCGCTGGCAGCAGCAATGAATTTGCACTTAAAGAGCCTGAATTGTTGTCAGCAATCAACAATTCGTCCGAGCCAACGGATTGGGGGAAGATAAATGACGGGCACCATGAATATATGGGCAGCCATGTGGAAAGATGGAAGAACGTTTACGAAGTGCTTTCCCCGGTCAGAGTGAGGACTTCTATAAGTATGGAAAATGGGGAGGAGGGGCTACGAGTTCTGATGCGTTTCTGAAATTGACGAAATCGGAGAGAGATAAAATTATCGAATATTTGACAAATAATAATTTATAATAATGCTTATGAAAAAGTTTATCTTGTTATATTTATTTACACTGTGTACTGTACTGTGTGCGTATTCTCAATCTGCTGTCTATGTGATTTTTACTCCTATAGAATCAGATACCAAAGGTGTAGAGCATTCCGTTTTTAATATTCATAATTTGGGCGGAGGTGTAGTTCATATTTTCACTATATTTGAACTTGCGAAAAATACTCGTAAAAAATTGTATTTTTATAGATTTGAGTATGATAATCGGAAGGACAACGTTGATAATCCATTCCAAGTTAAGTCCAAAGACTTTTTAAACTCTGTCAATCTTGTAGATTGGGATTTGGTAGAAGGTAAGACCAATGTCGAGTCTAAATTTAAATATATAATGTCTCATGATAAAATATATTTTATAGACCGGAATGAGTCTACGAATGATTCTGTGAAAATATATCCTGTAAAACGATGGGTTCCTAAGTATTAATGTTGTAGAAGCCGGTTGATAGCTTATAATTTATTTATCTAACGGTCGCTTATTCATAATATGGCTTTTAGCCGGCTTTTATCTTTAGTATATTGTATTTCTGCCATATAAGGTACTTTGTAAATATGCTGAGGGCATAAACGAACTCTCATTGATAAAGTCAATGTCTGTTGGTTTGTAACCACCAAGTAGACATGTTGTTAGCTAAAAAATAACGCTTATGAAGAAACTTATCCTATTACATCTATTTACACTATGTACTGTGCTGTGTACGTATTCCCAATCTGCTGTCTATGTGATTTTCACTTCTACGAACTCGGATGATAAAGGTGTTAATAATCTTATTTTTGATGTTCAGGATTGGGATAGGGATGCAGGGCATCTATTTAGTATATTTGAACGTGCTAAAGATACTCGTAAACAATTGTATTTTTATGATTTTATATATAAAAACCATAAGGACAACGTTGACAATCCATTTTAGGTTAAGTCCAAAGACTTTTTAAACTCTGTCAATCTTGTAGATTGGGATTTGGTAGAAGGTAAGACCAATGCCGAGTCTAAATATAAATATATAATGTCTCATGATAAAATATATTTTATAGACCGGAATGAGTCAACGAATGATTCTGTGAAAATATATCCTGTAAAACGGCGTGTTCCTAAGTATTAATGTAACAGAAGCTGGTTAATGGCTTATAATTTATCTAACGGTTGATTATTCATATCAATAATTCATCTGAGGTGATGGATTGGGGAAGATAAATGACGGGCACCATGAATATATAGGCAGTCATGTGGACAAGATGGAAGAACGTTTACAAAGTGCTTTCCCCGGTCAGAGTGAGGACTTTTATAAGTATGGAAAATGGGGGGAGGAGCTACGAGTTCTGATGCATTTGAAAATTTGACACAATCAGAGAAAGAAAAAATTAATGAGTATTTAATAAAGAACAATTTGTAACAATAGCGATTATGAAAAAAATAATTTTCTTGCATTTATTTGTACTGTATAATATATTATATGTATATTCTCAATCAAGTGCTTATGTGATTTTCACTTCTACAAAATTAGATATTAAAGGTGTGAGTAAACAAGTTTTTGAGATTAGAGATTGGGATAGAGATGCTGTTCACATATTTAGTATATTTGAACGTGCTAAAGATACTCGTAAACAATTGTATTTTTATGATTTTATATATAAAAACCATAAGGACAACGTTGACAATCCATTTTAGGTTAAGTCCAAAGACTTTTTAAACTCTGTCAATCTTGTAGATTGGGATTTGGTAGAAGGTAAGACCAATGCCGAGTCTAAATATAAATATATAATGTCTCATGATAAAATATATTTTATAGACCGGAATGAGTCTATGAATGATTCTGTGAAAATATATCCTGTAAAACGGCGTGTCCCTAAGTTCTAATGATAAATAAAATCTGTATATTCCAACGCAATGAAAAAGCTCTATCTTAGTAAAGAACTTTTATTGGGTGGGGCAATAATTGCAGCACCGTTGTGCAGCTTGGTGATGACGGGCGTATTCCAAAATGATATGCCATTGTTCCCACTCTTGATTATTTGCCTGCTGACGCTTTTCTTCCGACTGCTATTGTTTTTGAAGACTGGCAGAAAGATAAAAGAAGTCCGTCTGACAGCTTGTGACATAGCCGTTGCTCTGTTTATAAGCTATATCTTCCTGCGATGGCTACTGCAAAGGGAAGATGTTGCGGAGCTTTCAATATTCAGATGGTTTCTGTTTGCAGTGGTTTATATTTTGGCGCGAACGGTGAATCATAAAGAAACGCTTTTTTCAGCGTTGATATTATCTGCATCATTACAAGCGGTTGTGGCCCTTTTGCAAAAAGTGGGTTGTTTGTCGAGTCTCCATCCTCTGTTTGATGTGACGGGCACTTTCAACAATCCGGGACCGCTGGGCGGGTATCTTGCTGTGGGATTGGTTGTTGCCGTTTTATTGTATGCTTCCTCTTTTCGGCATTGGAGTACGAGAACTGTCTTGAAAGTAGCTTCGATAGGTGTTATGGGAACTGCATTTTATTGGGCTGATTCACGCGCCGGTTTGCTGGCAGTTGCGGCAGGATTGCTGATGGCTTATGGGGGGAAGATGAAATTTTTCGGATGGCGTGGACGTGCGTGGTGTGTGTGTCTGTCGGTGGCGGCTGTTGCATTTGTTTGTATCCTGTTGTTTGCCTATCGCCCGTTGTCGGCCAATGCCAGGTTGCTGATATGGCGGGTCTCATCGGATATGGTGATGGACAAGCCCTTATTGGGACACGGTGTAGGGGCGTTTGAAAAGAAATACATGTTCTATCAGGCGGATTATTTCAGAAATCATCCTCAATCCGATTTTCTGAATGTAGCCGACAACGTGACTTATCCCTATAATGAACTGTTGCATATTGCAGTGGAAACCGGAATGTGCGGGCTTGTTTTGTTCCTGCTGGTGGCGGTGTCACCGTTTGTCTTTTCTGATGAAAGGACATTGAAGGCCGTATTGGCTGCTTGGCTGATATTCGCCATGTTTTCATATCCGGTCAATGTGGTGCCACTTATGATGAACTTTGCATTGTTCACAGGATTGTGTCGTGGCAAAATTGTGTCTGTTCTGGGTGTAAACAGAATTTTTTGTGGAATTGCTGTTGTTCCTCTTATGGGGTTATTGGCGGTGTGTGGCCATGTAATGTTGTTTTTCTGTGAAAGTTCAACATTGTTGATTGACGTGCTTGGCAGGAAGGTTAGGAATGTGGAGCAGGTGGATTTGTTACAAAAGCTGCCGCTTTCTTGCGAAACATATTGTATGCGCGGTGATATATATCTGGAACGGAAAAGCTATGGGCAGGCCGAGGAGTCTTATAAAGTTGCTGCAGAAATGATTCCTACACGTATACGCCCCAACTATAAACTGTGGAATCTGTATCTGTTGCAACAAGATACTGTGAATGCCCGAAAGATGGCTTTGCATATTCTGGCGCAACGGGTAAAAGTGGAGAATACATTTTCCATTAAGGTGAGGGGGAGGATGAAACAGTTTCTTGATGAAATAGATTAAAAATGATGGCGGGATTTATATTGCGGAAATATTTTAGGAATGGAGGCTTCAACGTGATTTCAGGGCTTGTTGCGGTCTTGCTTGCCTGTTCCTCCTGCTTTTCTGATTTGAAATTGGAACGGGCTCTTGTGGCTGCTGAAGAGAACAGGTCCGAGCTGGAAAAGGTGTTGAAGCACTACTCTTTGGACAGTCCTGACCGCCAGAAATATAAGGCGGCGGTTTATTTGATAAGGAATATGATGGACTGCTATTCCTTGGATTATGTGTATGGGGATGAGTACGTGCGTGTGATAGATTCTCTGAGCAATATAAACGGGACTCCCGTGCAGGAGGATTTTATGCGGGATGTTGACAGTATAAGCCGGTGCTTGAACAGAAAGATACTTCAAAGCGGTTCGGTGATAAAATGTGATTTGAGACATCTTACTGCCGGGCAGTTGATAAGACACATTGACATGAGCTTCGAGTCGCTGCGTTATCCTTGGACGAAGGAACTGGATTTTTCGGATTTTTGCGAATATGTACTGCCGCATAGGATAGGGCATGAAAGACTGGAAGAGTGGATGACAGACTATAGGAACAGCATGAAGGTCGCTCTTGACTCGTTTGCAAGGACTGCTATGGCCGATTCCTGCATTTGCAGTTATTATCTCCGCAAATATGCGGAAAGGGATTTCTTTTATACGACGATTGTACCGGAGCTTTCTCCATCGTCACTGCTTTATTCTACGATTGGCTTGGGAAACTGCAAGGAGTTACAGGCGTTGACTGTCTATTCGTTAAGAAGCCTTGGCATTCCTGTTGCCATTGATTTCACTCCCCAATGGGGAAAAAGGAGTTTGGGCCACAGCTGGTGTACACTGATCGGCAAAGGTTATCAGCTTCCGTTTCTTTTTTACGACAAAGTACCTTTGGGTGAACACCTTGCGGATATGCGGAAGCGTGACGGGCTGGCAAAGGTATACAGAAGGATGTATAGCGAACAAGAGGGCACATTGGCAAGCCTTTTGCCGCAGGAGGAGATTCCCCCACTGTTTGAGGACAAGCATTTGAAAGATGTCTCCGAGCTCTATTTCACTCCGGTGGCGGCAACGGTAAACTTGTCGTTCTCGCCTCCTGAAAAGAAGGAGTATGCTTATTTGTCTGTGTTCAATAATAAGGGATGGATTCCCATAGACTGGGGCCGTATCAAGAATGGAAAAGTTGAATTCAAGAAGGTCGCAAAGGGTAATGCTTACCTGGCCACTTATTACCATCGGGGCAAGACGTACCCGGCATCGAATCCCTTTATTGTGGAGGAGAACGGTGATACAAGGTTATTGGCCCCTGATGTCAACTCCTTTACTTCTGTTTTTTTAAGGCGGAAATATCCCGACAAGAAGCATGTCTATGAATTGTCAAGGAGTCGGACGGTAGGAGGCCGTTTTCAGATAATGGCTGATGTCTCCGAGCGATTTACCGATGTATGTACGATAGATGAATTCCCGGAAACACTGGCTCCGGTTTCGATTGTATTTGATACTCCTGTGGAGGCAACGGCACTCAGATACCTGTCTGCTCCTGACTCGAATGTCTTTCTGGCAGAGCTGGAATTGTATGACGAGCAGGATAACTTGGTTGAGGGGGAGATAATCGGTACGGATGGTAGTTGGTATGGCAATGGCCGTGACAAATATAAAGTGTTTGACCATGATATGTTGACCTACTTTGATGCGCCTGTATCCTCTGGTGGTTGGGTAGGACTGTCATTCGGTCGCGTCCGGAAAATAAAGAGGATAGTATATGCTCCTTACAATGATGATAATGGGATAAACAAGGGGGAGCTGTATGAATTGTTCTATTTTGATGCGGGCTGGGTTTCGCTGGGAGAGAAGTATGGTGACAGTTCGTATACAATGAACTATGACAGGGTGCCTCGGAATGCCTTGCTTCTGTTGAGGAACAAGACGAAAGGACAGGAGGTGCGTATATTTACACAGGAGGATGGAAAGCATGAATGGTGGTGAATCTGATATGAATCATGAAATGAATGATACGGTTTCCTTATTGTTGATGGTGACGATGTTCCAGTCTGTAGCCAGCCTGCTAATAGGGATATTCGGCTATAGCAGAAACTTTGCCGTTTTCGGTGTTGCTTTCCTTATGGTCGGATTTGTAATGCGGTGGGCCGCTCAATTTTTAATGATAAGTTTTCATTGGTGTTTTATTAAAATTGAGCCACTAATGTAGCTCCTTCTAACTCCTGACTATAAGGAATGCAGGTTAAATCAAAGAACCGTATGCTTGACTTTGAACTTTAGCCTCAATCTTTAGCTATTCCCGTTTCAATCATTAACAGAAAACATTCAAACTATTAAAGAAAAACTTTCGAAGTATAAAGGATAAAGTGGGTAGATATAGGGAGAAAAAGTGCTCTTCAGTCTTGGTCTGTCTATCCCAAGCCTTGGGATAGACAGACCAACCCCTGGGATACATGTCCGCAGGCTGGGGATAAACTTTGTGTAACATAACTCCTGAATAGGGATTGTGCAGGCTGTGTTATTCATAATTGGAGGAAAAGAAGTTTCATTGCCTTCCCCGATAAATAGGGCGATACAGAAAAAAGGTGAAGGATGTGCAGGCTGACAGCAGAAAGATTATTTCAGAGAACATAGTTGCCGACAGGTCAAAGCTAAAGATTATTTGTGTATTTTTGCACCGAATTTATTTCGGTAGGATACCTTATGAGAGGCAATACCGGGGGAAAAAGCGCAAAGCAATGAATATAACTGAACTGCAACAATCTTATGCTTCCCATCCCAATGTAGAGGGGGTGTGCAGGCTTCTGAAAGATAACTCTGTCCGTCACCTATATTGCGGAGGTTTATATGCCTCTGCCGCTTCTTTGTTTTCGTCTGTATTGGTTCAGTGGGCTACTTGTCCGCTCGTTTTCATTCTGGGCGATATGGAGGAAGCCGGTTATTTCTATCATGATTTGACGCAGATATTGGGGACAGAGCAGGTATTGTTTTTTCCTTCTTCATTTCGCCGCGCCATCAAGTACGGGCAGAAGGATGCGGCAAACGAAATACTCCGTACAGAAGTGCTGAGTCGCCTGCAAAAAGGAGAAGAGGGGCTTTGCGTGGTGACCTATCCGGATGCGCTGGCCGAAAAGGTGGTCTCTCGTAAGGAACTGGGGGAGAATACACTGAAACTGCATGCAGGCGAGAGGGGGGATATGGACTTTGTGACGGACGTATTGCGCAGCTACGGTTTCGAATATGTGGATTACGTTTACGAGCCGGGGCAGTATGCCGTTCGTGGCAGTATTATCGACGTCTTTTCCTTCTCTTCCGAATATCCCTTCCGTATAGACTTCTTCGGCGATGAGGTGGAAAGCATCCGTACCTTCGAGGTGGAAACACAGCTCTCGAAGGAGAGGAAAGAAAGCATCGTGATAGTTCCCGACTTGAGCCATAGCCTGGAAAAAAGGGGAAGCGGCGGCATGGTGTCGTTCCTCGATTTCCTTCCGTCGGACAGCTTGCTTGCCATGCGCGATTTCCTCTGGCTACGCGAACGCATCCAGACCGTGCACGACGAATCGCTCACCCCACAGGCCATCGCTGCCCGTGAGTCGGAGGAGAATGGAGCCATCACGCTGGAAGGCAAGCTGATTGATGGTGGCGAGTTCACCCTGCGCGCCCTCGATTTCCGCCGGATGGAGTTTGGCAACAAGCCCACCGGAACACCGGATGCCACCGTCTCGTTCCATACTACGGTACAGCCTATCTTCCATAAAAACTTCGACATGGTGGCGGAGAGTTTCCGCGAATACCTCTCCCGTCACTACACCATCTACATATGCAGCGACAGCCTGAAACAGACCGACCGCATCCGTGCCATCTTTGAGGACCGTGGAGACAACATATCCTTTACCGCCGTAGAACGGACACTGCACGAAGGCTTTGCCGACGACACTTTACGTATCTGTATCTTTACCGACCATCAGTTGTTCGACCGCTTTCACAAGTATAACTTGAAGAGCGACAAGGCACGCGGCGGTAAGGTGGCCTTGAGCCTGAAGGAGCTGAACCAATTCACCCCCGGCGACTATGTGGTGCATACCGACCACGGTGTGGGGCGTTTTGCCGGACTGGTACGTATCCCCAACGGTGACACCACGCAGGAGGTGATGAAGATTGTCTATCAGAACGAAGATGTGGTGTTTGTCTCCATCCACTCTCTGCACAAGGTTTCCAAGTACAAGGGAAAGGAGGGTGAAGCGCCCCGCCTCAACAAGCTCGGCACCGGAGCCTGGGAGAAGCTGAAAGACCGCACCAAGACGAAGATAAAGGATATTGCCCGCGACTTGATAAAACTCTACTCGCAACGCCGCGAGGAGAAGGGGTTCCAATACAGTCCCGACAGCTTCCTGCAACGGGAGTTGGAAGCCTCCTTCATCTATGAGGATACCCCCGACCAAAGCAAGGCTACTTCCGACGTGAAGGCTGACATGGAGAGTGCCCGCCCGATGGACCGCCTTGTGTGCGGTGACGTGGGTTTCGGCAAGACGGAGGTGGCTGTTCGTGCCGCTTTCAAGGCTGTGGCGGACAATAAGCAAGTGGCTGTACTAGTGCCCACTACCGTACTTGCCTATCAGCATTTCCAGACCTTCAAGGAGCGATTGAAAGGCTTGCCTTGCCGGGTGGAGTATCTGAGTCGTGCCCGCACCGCTGCTCAGGCAAAGGCTGTAGTGAAAGGGCTTGCCGAAGGGGAAGTGAATATTCTTATCGGTACCCACCGTATCCTGGGAAAAGACGTTAAGTTCAAAGACCTTGGTTTGTTGATTATTGATGAGGAGCAGAAGTTCGGCGTCTCCGTCAAGGAGAAACTCCGCCAATTGAAGGTGAATGTGGATACGCTGACCATGACGGCTACACCCATTCCCCGTACCTTGCAGTTTTCGCTGATGGGTGCGCGCGACTTGAGCGTCATCCAGACACCGCCGCCTAACCGCTATCCCATCCAGACGGAAGTGCACACCTTCAACGAGGAAATCATTGCCGACGCCGTCAATTTTGAGATGAGCCGTAACGGGCAGGTATTCTTCGTGAATAACCGTATTTCCAATCTGTTTGAGTTGAAGGCCATGATAGAGCGGCACATTCCCGACTGCCGTGTCTGTATCGGACACGGACAGATGGAGCCTGCCGAACTGGAGAAGATAATCTTTGATTTCGTCAATTACGATTACGACGTGCTGCTTGCCACTACCATCATCGAAAGTGGCATCGACATACCCAATGCCAATACCATTATCATCAACCAGGCGCAGAACTTCGGCCTCAGTGACTTGCACCAGATGCGCGGACGTGTGGGGCGGAGCAATAAAAAAGCTTTCTGTTACCTGCTGGCACCGCCTTTGTCCTCCCTTACTCCCGAAGCAAAACGACGCCTGCAAGCCATCGAGAACTTCTCCGACCTGGGCAGTGGCATCCACATTGCCATGCAAGACCTTGACATCCGTGGTGCAGGCAATATGCTCGGTGCCGAACAGAGCGGTTTCATTGCTGACTTGGGCTACGAGACTTATCAAAAGATTCTCTCCGAAGCTGTGCATGAACTGAAGACCGACGAGTTTGCCGACCTTTATGCCGAAGAACTGAAAGCAGACGGAGGCGTCATCAGTGGAGAACAGTTTGTCGACGAATGCCAGGTGGAAAGCGACCTTGAACTTCTGTTGCCTGCCGATTACGTGACTGGCAGCAGCGAGCGTATGTTGCTCTATCGCGAGTTGGACGGATTGACACTCGACAAGGATGTGGATGCTTTCCGTTCCCGCCTCGAAGACCGCTTCGGCCCGATTCCTCCCGAAACGGAAGAACTGCTGCGCATCGTTCCCTTGCGACGCCTGGCTGCCCGCCTCGGCGTGGAGAAAGTCTTTCTGAAAGGTGGGCGCATGTCCCTGTTCTTCGTCTCCAATCCGGACAGCCCGTACTATCAGAGCCAGGCTTTCGGTAAGGTCATTGCCTACATGATGAAATATACCCGTCGTTGCGACCTGCGCGAGCAGAACAACAAACGGAGTATGCTGGTGAAGGATGTCAGGACGGTGGAAGAAGCTGTCTGTGTGTTGCAGGAGGTAGTGGCAATGCAGGTGGAGGAGTAACTGTTGCCACTCCTGCCACTAACGTCCGAACTGCAAGGAGAATCCCAAATTGAAGAAAGTGATGTTGTTTTTGAACCAGCTATGATCTACTCCGTCATCATAGCCGTCCGTGTTGTAAAGTCGTGCATCGGGGTTGGCAAACCAGTCTGCTGTTAGGAAATCACAGCGAATCATACCCGAGAGTTTACAGCTGATGCGGAACTCATAGCCTGCAGCGAAAGTTATTCCACAATATCCTTTATGGAAAAGGTGTCCGTTCCGTTCACCGCGTTTATATGTCCGTTCTTGATAGTTCATATACCCGATGCCGAATGATAGGAACAGTCCTTGATTACCGTTGCTCCACAAGGGACGGTATGTGATGTTGGGGCGTATGCAGTGCAGATGTGCCTTATCCGGCAGGCGGGCCATGCGCAGATAGTCATATTGAAGTCCCACGGCAAATAGGGGCGTGATGTAGTAGCGGCCTTCTGTCATGAGGTCATATCCCACCCGGTTGCCGTTCTTGCTGAAGAAGTCGTTGCGGTTTCCTTCTACATGGGGCAAGGAAACACCGCCACCAAGGATGATGCTGTAATTTTGCGGTAGGCATTCGCTTTGTGCCAGCATCCCTGTCACTCCGATGGAGAGTAGGGATAGGCAGAGGAGGAGGAATCGTTTCATGCAGTTGCTGTGAGTTTCTTGGAAATATCGTATTTTTATCGTTTCCCGTATAGCTTGTCTATCAAATCCGTCCGTCCTATCCGGCGCAGTTCGTTTATGATGTTCCTGCGCTCTTCGGGTTTGTACCAGAAGAAGAATTGGCGTTGAGCCAGTTTCTCGCGCTGCGTTTTGGCACTGAATACCGGTTCCAACGTATAAGGATGGAAGCCCGTGTACCATGCTTCGGTGGCAACGGTCATGGGAGTAGGGGTAAAGTCTTGCACTTGCTCCAGATGGAAGTCCAGTCGCTTGGTGATGACGGCAAGTTCTGCCATATCTTCCTCCTTGCATCCGGGATGGCTGCTGATGAAATAAGGAATAAGCTGCTGGCGTAGTCCTTCTTCACGGTTAATTCTGTCGAATATCTTCTTGAACTCACCGAACTGGCTGAACGGAGGCTTGCGCATGATGTTGAGCACGCGGTCTGACGTATGCTCCGGTGCTACCTTCAGGCGACCGCTGACATGGCGGGCAATGAGCTCACGGGTATATTCCTGCGTACTTTTGTTAGTGTTCGGGTCCTTGCTCTGGTGCAGCAGCAGGTCATAGCGTACACCGCTGCCGATGAACGACTTCTTGATGCCGGGCAGGGCATCTACGGCATGATAGATATCGAGCAGCGGACGGTGGTCTGTATTCAGATTGGGGCATACCTTGGGGTAGATGCACGACGGACGCTTACATTTCCTGCAGACGGCCTCATCCCGTCCCTTCATGCGGTACATATTGGCCGACGGGCCTCCCAAGTCACTTAAGTAACCCTTAAAGTCGGGCAGCTCCATGATAGCTTTCACCTCTTTCAGAACGCTTTCCTTGCTACGGCTTACGATGAACTTGCCCTGATGCGCGGAGATGGTGCAGAAGGCACACCCTCCGAAACATCCGCGATGCAGGTTGACGGAGAACTTTATCATGTCGTATGCCGGAATACGTTTTCCCTTGTACTTGGGGTGGGGCAGGCGCGTATAAGGCAAGTCGAAAGAATGGTCGAGCTCTGCCTCCGTCAGGGGAGGATAGGGGGGATTGACTACCACTGTCTGTTTGCCGACCTTTTGTAACATGCGGGATGCTGTATATTTGTTGCTTTCCTCCTCGATATGACGGAAGTTGGCAGCTTCTTTCTTTTTATCCTTCAGACATTCTTCGTGGGAAAAGAGGGTAATATCTCCTTCTTCTGCAGCTACCTCCTTGTCGAGATAGACCATTTGCGGAATATCGGCAATGAGCTGTTTGAAGCCTTTGGTGTCCATTATTTGTTGGCATTTCAGCCTATTCGCAAGTTCCACCACCGGTTTCTCTCCCATGCCGTAGATGAGTGAATCGGCACCGCTGTCGAGGAGGATACTGGGGCGTACACGGTCTTGCCAATAGTCGTAGTGTGTCAAACGGCGCATACTTGCCTCGATGCCACCTAGTATGACGGGGACATCGGGAAATAGTTGTTTCAATATCCGGGTATATACAATGGAAGGATATTCGGGGCGCATATCCGGACGTGCGTCCGGTGTATATGCGTCATCACTGCGCAAGCGTTTGTTAGCAGTGTATTTATTGACCATCGAATCCATGCAGCCGGGACTGATGCCGAAAAACAGACGGGGGCGTCCCAGTTTCTTGAAGTCGCGTAAGTCGTCGCGCCAGTTCGGTTGGGGGACAATGGCTACGCGTAGTCCTTCCTCTTCGAGGATACGACCTATGACGGCGGCTCCAAAAGACGGATGGTCCACGTAGGCATCACCGCTGAAAAGTATTACATCTAATTCGTCCCAACCACGCAGTTCCACTTCTTTCTTGGTGGTGGGAAGCCAGTCTGTAAGGCGATATTCTTTCATTAATACATTGTAAACTGTAATGTCATTCGTTCTCCGTCGTAAATCTCACGGAAACCTATCTGCTGCTCGGAAAGATACTCTTTCATGTCATTGAAGGCAGTGGCGTTGTCCATGATGATTTCCAGCTTCTCGCCTTTCCCGGCCTTGCACATGGCTTTTATGGCAGGGATTAGAGGGCTGTAATGCTGTTGTCCGCAGGTATCGATGGTTTTCATTTATTCTTCTTCTATTTCTATAGTGCCTTGTTGGGAAAGCCATTGCAGATAGAGCTTAATGAGTTGCTGCAGTCCGAAGGCCTTCATGTTGTTGTGATAGATAACGTCGATGCAGAGGTCGAGTAGGTCTTTGCTATCTTCCTCTTGTGCGGCGATGAGGGAGCGAATGTTCAGTTTCAACTTGTCGAGCACGGTTTCGTCTACAATGCCGTTACTGTCGATGAGATGGCGGAAGAGTCCGTACTTCTCAATGGTGGCAAGGTTTTCTTCTGAAACTTCTAAGCTGCGGGTTCCGCTGGGGTTGGCTTGTATGGTGTACATGATGTTTAATGTTTAGTGGTTAATGTTTAATGATTAATAGAAGCAAAGATAGTTTTTTCACCACAGATTACACAGATTTCTACAGATTATTTATAGGGATTGCTGTTTTTCTCTGTGTTGCTCTGCCTAATCTGTGGTGAGAAAGTGAAGTATTGAGGCCATAATTGCATTTCTGGACGTTTCTTCCCTGATACTTTCAAAAGGGAATCCCATGATGAAGGTACGGTAATCGCTGCCTTGATAGGCTACGGCGGCAGATGCGTTGCCGGTGGCATAGGTCATGACTGGAAAAGCGGGAGACATGGGCAGGATACAATCAGGGGAAGTGACTGGATAGTCCTGCTCATTCGGCAGTCGGGGAAGGGTGAAAGTACGCCCCAGCCCTTGAACAGCGATTTTATCCCCGTCTGTTTTCAAGGAATTTCCATACCGGTACTTCAGAATATTCTGGATAAAATCCCTATTGCCCTGCGAATTGTCCATGTCGCTGCCTATGTATGCGCCGCTAATTAGGAGATTGCCTCCCGACTGGCAAAATGAGGTCAGTATGCGCTGCATGGGTGAGGAGAATGTCTTGTAGTATGTATTGCGTGCCGGATTGCTGGAATTGTCTTCTTTCTCCAGTCCGAGGATATAGTCTACTATCGGATAATCCTCTAAAGAGAGAATGCCTTTTTCCACAGCCTCATCGCTGCATGAGACGAAGCTGTAGTTACCGGCGGCTTGTATGGCCTTGCCGTGTACAAAAGGGTAATCGAAAGTATTTCCGATGATTTTCATACCTTCGTATTCCTCTCCACTCTCTCCCAGGCGTTTTCCCGCTTCCTTCCGGTTGAAGTTCTGCTGGGTACCGCAGAGGGAGATGTCATAGAGATAGGGAACGCCGGGATCTTGCGATAGGTCGAAACCTACAGTCTCGGGAGTGTCTATGACGGCCGGCCCACTGATACGGTCGAATCCGTTGACGATAAGTATCTGTCCTTTTTCCCGTTTGGCTTTATAGGCAGCAAGGATTTCCGAAGGGAAGCTTTCGCCGCCCCGATTCACGGCGGTTACTTTGAAGGAATAGACGATGCCCGGTTCTATTTTTACGGTATGGAACGGAGAACTGACACGTACGCCATTGTCAAATCCTCCACGTCCGATACGTGTATATACAATGTATTCGCGTGGTTTGGCAGTCGGTTCCAACGGGTCTTCCTTGCCTTGCCAGGAGAGCTCTAAAGTATTTTTCTTTTTACCGAAGCGGATGGCAAAGTGGCTGACGGGAAGCGGCTGGACCATGTACTCTTTCCCGTGCTGGTTGCATATATATTGCAGAATGGCTTTATAGAGTGCACGTCCGACGGTGAACTTGAAGTTGGGGTCATGCCCCAGACGCATATCTGCGAAGTTCTGGTGAGACAACAGTTCTACGATGGTGGAAGGAACGGCGGGCAGGCGCGTTTCACTATAGTTGCGGTTCCATAGGCTGCGACGTGTCCAGTCTACGTTGAAGGTGGAGCGGATGTCACGCTGCAACTGCGTCAGTAGGACGTCCGAGAGGTCGCGGGAGGCATGGCGGTCTGTACCGGCATTCAGCCTGCCGTTGTTGAAGTTGGTGGTATAAATGCCTAGAGTGCCTATAATCTCATTTTCCTTGCTGAAACCGGCATCGCTGTGCAGGGCCATACTCATTTCAAAGGGGATGCCCAAGCCTTCTTCTGCCGGGTTGAATACTGATTTCCCGGCAAGATAATTCACCGTACGGGAACGTGCGTTGATGTCATCGTTCATATCATTCTTCCCCTCGTAGCCTCCATAAACAGAGTAAGGCATGCCTGCCCATTGGGCAGAGTAGCGTGCGCCTTCCAGGTATCTGGGCAAGCCACTGGTTTGTCCTCCGCGGGCAATGTTGCCCATGCCTCCTCCAAAGCGGACGGCATCGGCACAGACCACGCCTTTCTCCTTGCTTTCGTTGCTCAATACCACCATGCCATAGTCATTCCGGCCTTTGTCGAAAGTGAATGTGCCGAGGTACACCCATGTGCCGCCTCCTATTTGCTGGTTCACCTTGAATTCTGTGACGCCTCCGTTGTGGAATACAAGGTATTTGGCATCGCTTACGCTGCCCGGCAGAGTCTGATAAGATACGTATACGGCATATTCTCCCGTTTCCGGAATATCGGGCACCCATTCGGCAAAAGTCTTGTCTTTCTTCTTTTCAGTTTTGGCAAAGCGTGCCGTACCGGTGAGGAAAGGGTTTTCATTGTCCTGATAGATTCGTTTCCGTTGGGCAAATCCGGGTTGGGAGGTCTGTTCCCAACGTGCTTTCCGGCTTTTCACGTCCAGATAGAGGGAACCTTGTCCTCCATCTCTGCTTAGGCTACCGTCATTGTCTACGATGACTTCCCGCTTTTGTGTGTCCCTTTCGCGGGGAGTGAATACATTGGCTCCTGCATTCTCCAGCATGGGCAGGAGGTAGGGCAGGATGAACGACTGGGTGAACTGGTCTTCCGTGGTGCAGAACAGCCTCGGGCGTTGCCATCCCCATTTGTTCTTGTCATTGATGTAATATTTCCCGTGGCTTTGCCAAAGGGCAATGTGATTTCCTTCCAGTCCTCGGGTGATTTCGTAGGGGCGTGAAGTACGGGTTACCCAAGGTATACCTTTGTATTCCAAGTGACTGAACGTACGTGCCTTGTCTTTCTTCCCTTTCCGGTAGAGGTTGGGGATAAGCTCTTCAATGTTTTTCCCATCAGCAAAGACGGTGAGGTCGAAGTTGTTTACTGGTCCTGGTAGGATTTGTCCCAGATGGCGGTAAATGGCATCGACGGTTTCAGGCCGTAGAGGCTGGTAGGCAAAGCGCTCGTTTGCATAGACAAGTAATTTCTTCTTCCGGAAGTCAATGCGGAAACTGTCTAGCTTGCAGGTACCGATGTTGGTCGTATGGGTGGTGTATTCCTTAAAGAATGTCTGGAGGCGTTCTTCCACATTCTGCTCTAGTTCTTGTGCCGGAAGGAGGATTCCATATAAGAGCCATATGCCGGTTAGGATAAGTTTTTTCATATTGATGAAATAATGAAGTTGTCAATATCTGCTTTTATCAGATAGTGATGCGTGCAAAAGTACATAAAAGAAAGCTTCGTTGACGATTGCGGTTATTTTCTTTTTATTATTTTTGCAGACATATATAATATGTAAACCTTATGAAGACACTTTTGAAAAGCAGTATTGCCTTCCTTTTGCTTCTGGTACCGGTTTTGGCCTTCGGGCAGCAGGTTCTCCAAATCATGAATGTCGGTGCACGCCAGACAACGTCCCTTGACGGACAATGGAAAACGATTGTAGATCCCTTTGAAAACGGTTATTATGACTATCGTTTGAAGCCTTATGACGGCGGTTATGCCCAAGACAAGACTTATTCTGATAAGACCCAACTTCAAGAGTATGATTTTGAAACGGATAAACTGCTGTTTGTTCCCGGTGACTGGAATACACAACGGCCTCAGTTGTACTATTATGAAGGCACTGTGTGGTATCGAAAGCATTTTGAATACTCCCTGCAACCGGGCAAACGTCTTTTCCTCAACTTTGGAGCTGTTAATTATGAAGCCATTGTATGGCTGAACGGCAAACGTCTGGGCAGGCATATCGGTGGCTTTACTCCTTTTAATTTTGAAATTACCGGCCTTTTGAGGGAAGGTACCAATAGCCTCGTGGTGAAAGTCGATAACAAACGCCATCCCGAAGCTGTGCCTACGGTCAATGCCGACTGGTGGAATTTCGGTGGCATCACCCGGCCGGTTACCTTGATTGAAACGCCTTCGACTTACATACGTGATTATTACGTACAATTGAAGAAGAATGATAAAGATACGGTTGAAGGCTGGGTACAACTGGATGGTTCTGCCAAAGAGCAAAAGATAGTGCTGGATATTCCGGAACTGAAAGTGAAGAAAGAGGTTGTAACGGACTCCAACGGTTATGCTTCGTTCCAGGTAAAGGCCAAACCGGTCTTGTGGACTCCGGAAAAACCTAAGCTGTATGTGGTGAATCTGTCTTCCGAAACAGATAAAGTCTCTGATGAGATCGGCTTCCGGACTATCCGTACAGAGGGAACTAAAATACTGTTGAACGATGAAGAGATATTCTGCAGAGGTATCAGTATCCACGAGGAGACTCCCTACTATAGCGGGCGTGCCTATTCAAGAGACCATGCCCGTACTTTACTGAGTTGGGCAAAGGAGCTTGGATGCAATTTTGTCCGCCTGGCCCATTATCCCCACAATGAAGAGATGGTGCGTGAGGCAGAGCGCATGGGATTTTTGGTATGGTCGGAGATTCCGGTGTATTGGACTATTCATTGGGAGAATAAGGATACCTATCAGAATGCGGAACAGCAGTTGTGTGATATGATTGCACGTGACAAGAATCGATGTAACGTTATCATCTGGTCTATAGCCAATGAAACGCCTCTTAGTGAACCGCGCCTGGCATTCCTTACCAAGCTGGCAAACAAGGTCAGGAGTTTGGATAATGTCCGCTTGGTTGGTGCGGCGATGGAGAAGGAAGAAGTTCGTCCGGGCGTTATGACTGTGAATGACCCGTTGGGAGAACTCCTTGACATTATCAGCTTTAATGAATATGTGGGTTGGTATGACGGCGATTCGGAAAAATGTGACCGTGTGAACTGGGTGTTCGATGCCCGGAAACCGGTCTTTATCAGCGAACTTGGAGGAGGTGCTTTGTATGGACGGCACGGTTCCAGGAAAGAACGGTTTACGGAGGAGTATCAGGAAGATTTGTATATCCGCCACGTGAATATGTTGAAGCGTATTCCGGGACTGGCCGGTACTACACCGTGGATACTGAAGGATTTCCGCTCTCCGAGGCGTCATGTACCCGAAATACAAGATGATTTTAATCGCAAAGGGCTGGTGTCTGATAAAGGACAGAAGAAAAAAGCTTTCTTTGTTTTGCAGAAATGGTACAGAGAATTGGAAGAGAGTTATAAATAGGATTTGTCCGATACATATTGAAAAAAGAGGCTGTCTCCATAATGAAAATTTGGAGACAGCCTCTTTTTATTTTTTATATTTCATCCGTTTATAGCGGAATGTATTCCACGAAAGCCTCCATCGCTTCATAGGAAGCAAGTCCGAGGCTGTCATACAAGGCGGCTGTTCCGCGGTTGCGGTCTTCACTGCGTTGCCAGAACAGACGTTCGTCATTGCCCAGGAACGGTGCACTTTCCATTTGTGACTGATGCTTCAGGATAGAGTTACGCTTGGCACGCAGTTCCTCCGGGCTGATGGGCACAGCCATTTCGATGTTTTCGATTTCCCATTCGGCCCATGCACCGCGGTACATCCAGATGCGGCATTCCTTCAACCATTTGGCACCTTCTTCTTTTTCCAGGTCGATGGCGGCAAATACGGCGTCCGTACAAACACGGTGTGTTCCGTGCGGGTCGGCCAGGTCACCGGCAACGAAAATCTGATGGGGTTTCACTTCACGCAACAAGTTGCGTACGATTTCCACGTCTGCTTCGCTGATAGGATTCTTCTGTATCTTGCCCGTTTCGTAGAACGGCAGGTCGAGGAAGTGGCAGTGATCCAAAGGTATGTTATTGTATGTACATGCGGTACGTGCTTCGCCACGACGAATCAGCCCCTTGATGGTCAAGATGTCGCGTGTATCCATGTCACCGTCTTTCTTCTCCTTCAGATACTTGCGGATTTCGGCATATTTGTCGTTGATAACCTGGTCCTCGCTGTTGTTGAAGATTTGGTTGAACCCGTTGATGAAGTGCAGGAAACGGATAACTTCTTCATCGCCTACGGCAATGTTACCGGAAGTTTCGTAAGCCACATGCACGTCATGTTTCTGTTCTACCAGACGACGGATGGTACCTCCCATAGAGATAACGTCGTCATCGGGATGCGGAGAGAATACGACCACGCGTTTGGGATAGGGCTTTGCACGTTCGGGGCGATAGGTGTCGTCTGCGTTCGGCTTGCCGCCCGGCCATCCGGTGATGGTATGCTGCAGGTCATTGAATATCTTGATGTTCACGTTATAGGCTGAACCGAACAATGCCAGCAGTTCACTCAAACCGTTTTCGTTGTAGTCCTTGTTGGTCAGCTTCAGAATGGGTTTTCCGGTGAGTTGGCATAGCCAGACGATGGCGCTGCGGATGAGCTTGTCGTTCCATTCGCAGGAAGTTACCAGCCAGGGGCGTTGGATACGTGTCAAGTTGGCGGCGGCAGACAAGTCGATAGCTACATGTGCATTGTTGTGGGTCTGTAGATAAGATGCAGGGATAGTATCTGTTACCGGACCTTCAACGCATTCTTTCACCTTTTGTGCTTTCTCCTCACCCCATGCCAGTAGATATATTTTCTTTGCCGAGAGGATGGTGGCTACTCCCATGGTGATGGAGCTGATGGGGGTATTTTCAATGCTACCGAACATTTTGGAAGCTTCATTGCGGGAATCGCTGTCCAGCAATATCAGACGGGTGGTAGAGTTCTGGCGTGAACCCGGTTCGTTGAAACCGATGTTACCTACACGACCAATGCCCAGCAAAGCGATATCTAAGCCACCGAAACTTTCAATGCGCTGCTCGTAAAGACGGCAATATTCAAAGATGGTGTCTTTGGCGATGGTGCTGTCGGGGGTGAAAACATTCTGTTTGTCAATGTCCACATGGTCTATCAGCATTTCCTTCAATGCGTTGAAGTTACTGTTGATGGCATTGGGAGCTAATGGATAATATTCGTAGAGGTTGAATATGACTACGTTGCGGAAACTTAATCCCTCTTCCTGGTGCATACGTACCAAGTTTGCATATACATTGCGCGGAGAGTTACCGCCTGCCAGTGCCAAGACACAGAAACGTCCTGCCTTTTGCTTGTCACGGATTAACTGTGCAATGTCAAGGGCAATTTGGTTGGCGCCTTCTTCTGCAGACTCATAAATATCTGTAGGGATTTTTTCCAGTCGGGTCAATACCGACCGTTCAAATGCATTCTCAGGTCTGTAGTACCTGGGGGAGACTCTGTTGAGAGTGATTTGAGAGCTTAGATTGGTTTTCATAAAATTTATTATTAATAAATGATTAAGTATTGTACTGTTCTTTCAATCAACAAATATACGAAAAACAATGTTCATCCGCATATTGCTGAAGATTAATTAAGAAATACTGTTCGTCCCATATCTCATATGGGGTTTGACAGCCGTACGGAAAGTGTCTTCGGTACATTCCATAAAGTCATGGCCAATCGCCACCGTGAGTATGGATTTTACGTTGGGTCAACATAGGATTTAGGGGTTAGAATTATTAAATTAATCATGTTGTCGCTTTGACATTGTTTCGAAGGACAAAAATAGGTACTTTTTGGAGAAGATGTACTCTTTCTTTGGGGTATTTTCATTAAATACTCTAAAAAAGCGGATTGGGTGCATTTTGTATAATGTCTCGTTCGTTTGGGGTATAAGTGAGGATAATCATATAAAAATAGACCATTCATTGCACTTTTTGTCGTTTGGGTTTGTTATATTTGTGTGTGTTTATAAACTCTAAAATATTAATGTATGAAAAGCTGGAAAGTAGAAGCAGCCATCATAGCTGTGGGGTTGCTTTTGTTGGGAATCATGGTAAAAGGCGGTATCAACAATTTTGTGAATAAGGATCGTGTAGTCAGTGTGAAAGGGTTGGCTGAGATGGAAGTACCTGCCGACAAAGTAGTCTGGCCTCTTGTCTACAAAGACATAGGTAATGATCCTGCACTGCTTTATGCCAATATGGAGAAGAAAAACGCTGCCATCGTGGGTTTCCTTGAAAACAACGGCATTGAGAAGGAGGAAATAAGTATTGCACCACCCGAAGTGATTGACATGCAGGCCGAACGTTATGTTGACCGCAACGTGGCTTATCGTTATAATGCCACGTCTGTCATCACTGTCACTTCCAAGAATGTGGATAGGGTACGTAAACTCATGTCCGGGCAAGCAGAACTCTTGAAGCAGGGCATTGCCATCACGGGAGGGGATTATAAATATAACGTGTCTTATGAATTTACCGGTCTCAATGAAGTGAAACCCAAAATGATAGAAGAAGCTACCAAAAATGCCCGTGCCGCAGCCGAGAAATTTGCTAAGGATTCGGACAGTGAACTGGGAAAAATCCGCAATGCCTCGCAAGGGCAGTTTTCCATCAGTGACCGCGATGCTTATACTCCTTATATAAAAAGCGTACGTGTAGTGACTACTGTGAACTATTATTTGAAGAAATAACGAACTCGTCCGCATCTTTCCAAGCGGGAAACTTTAACCTGAACTCCTGCAGGGAGGAAAGGCTGAGGGAGGCGGTGGCAGTTGTCTCTTCGTTGTCGGGTACAGTGGCAAGCACTTCCCCCTTCGGAGAGTAGACCACACTGCCTCCGCTGTGTGGAATGTCTCTGCCGTCTCTGCCGATACGGTTGACACCGCAGACATAACTGATATTTTCCAAAGCACGTGCTTGCAACAGAATGTCCCAGACTTTCCGGCGGGAAACGGGCCAGTTGGCAACATAAATAAGAAGGTCGTATTCGCTGTGCTTATTGCGGCTCCAAACTGGGAAGCGGAGGTCATAACATACAAGCAACAGTATGTTCCAGCCGCGATACTGGATAATGGGACGTTGGCAGCCGGAAGTGAAATGCTCTGTTTCGTGTCCCATCCGGAAGAGGTGTCGTTTGTCGTAATAGTAGGCATTGCCTTCGGGCGTAAGGAAGAATGCACGGTTGTAGTAGGAGGGATTTCCTCCTTTCGAGGCTGTTTCGCAGGCAATATAGCTGCCTGTAAGAGCGAGTTGGTATTCTTCAGACCATCGGCGCAGAGTCGTGATGGTTTCTCCCGTTGTAGGTTCGGCCAAGCTGCTGGTGTCCATACTGAAGCCAGTGGAGAATGTTTCCGGTAAAACAACAATCTCCGTTGTTCCACGAAGAGTTTCTAACTTCTCGCGGAGACGACGGAGATTTTCTTGTTTATTTTCCCAGACAATGTCTGTTTGCAGAATGCTTATTCGCATGACATTAATGCTTAATACCTGATTAGATATTTCCTAAATCAAAATTTTCGGGATTTTTTCCTTTAAAGTTCTTGAAGTACAGTTTTATCTCGCGCATATCCTTTTCTATGTCTCCGGTAGGCATGACAGTTTTGGTAGAGGAGATGGTCTTGGAAGGATAATCAATCCCGATAAGCATAATGGGTACTTGTGCTTTCAGTGCTATGTAATAAAAGCCTTTCTTCCAGTTTGGATTGGCTTTACGGGTTCCTTCGGGAGTGATGGCCAGATGGAAATGCTTACTGGCGGCAAACCTTTCTGTCATTTGGTCTACCAAGGAAGACTTGCGCCCCCGGTTCACCGGAATGCCGCCAACGGCTTTGAATATCACTCCAAGAGGAAAAAAGAACCATTCCTTTTTCATCATGAAGCTGGTTTTACGGCCGATGGCACCATAAAACAATTTACCGATAAATAAGTCCCAATTGGAAGTATGGGGTGCCGCACAAATTACACATTTGTCGTAGTTGGGCACCGTCACATTTGTCTTCCAGCCCAGCAGACGATAATAAATGAAGCTATAAAAGGCTTTCTTCATCTTATTTCAGTTTGCCCATTGCATTAATAATCTCGTCTACTTTTGCATTGAAGTCAGTACGAAGTTTTTTGTAGAAACCTTTTACATTTCCTGGTTCGGTATGGCTGATGCGGCTTATGAATTCATCTTGCATTTTTAGAATTTCAGCCATCAGTGTATCGGCTTTTTGTTTGTCTGTTCCAGGTACATATAAGCTATTTACAAGACACTCTGTGAATAATTCACCCGCAATATAGTTTATATTCTTTTTTAGTTCTTTTCTACTTGCCATAATCTTTACGTTTAAAATGAATAATCTGAGTTATTTTCGGTAAAGATAATGTTTTTCTTTGTTAGTGTAGAGGAAAAAAGGGTTTTTATGTGTTTTTAATTTATTACTTTTGTGGAATAATTCTACAAACTGTGGATGTATTCCACAAGGTAAAATGGAAGATGCCCCCATGAATAAAGAATTACTATCTTATCTTCTGTCTGATATATAGCTTATTAGATGTAACGGATAAGATAGTGGTGGATTGGCATCGAATTTGCTTTGATAGAAGGAAATAGGGTTAAATTTAATAGACAAACAAGCATGAAACAGTTTTTTACGAAAAAAGAATTAAAGCTGAAGAAGAAGAGGCTACTGATGATGGTTGCCTGCATGACGGTATTGTTGGCTGGTTATTTTATTCTGACTTGGCCTAAGAAGGTTGAACCGGAAGCTCCTACCGTAATCGTAGAATCTGCAGAAAAAGGAGATGTAGAGATATATGGTGAGTACGTGGGACGTATTCGTGCCCAGCAGTTTGTAGAGGTACGTGCGCGTGTGGAAGGGTATTTGGAGAATATGCTTTTTGCAGAAGGAACATATGTCACCAAGAACCAGGTGCTTTTTGTAATAAACCAGGACCAGTATAGGGCAAAGGCTGACAAAGTCCGTGCACAGTTAAAGAAGGATGAAGCGCAGGCATTGAAGGCAAAACGTGATTTGGAGCGTATCCGCCCCCTTTATGCGCAGAACGCTGCCAGCCAGCTGGATTTAGACAATGCCCAGGCTGCTTATGAGACTGCAGAGGCCTCGGTAGCGATGAGCCAGGCCGATTTGGATCAAGCTGAATTGGAATTGGGGTATACATTGGTCCGTTCTCCGCTATCGGGACATATCAGTGAAAGAAATGTGGATTTGGGAACATTGGTCGGACCGGGAGGCAAGTCCTTGCTGGCTACGATTGTGAAAAGCGATACAGTTCTGGTAGACTTCAGTATGACGGCATTGGATTACCTGAAAAGCAAGGAACGGAATATCGATATAGGGCGTCAGGACTCGACGCGTTCCTGGCAGCCGAACATTACGATTACTTTGGCGGATAATACTATTTATCCTTATAAGGGGTATGTGGACTTTGCCGAACCTCAGGTGGACCCGCAGACGGGAACATTCTCCGTACGTGCAGAAATGCCGAATCCTGACAGAGTGTTGTTGCCGGGGCAGTTTACAAAGGTGAAGCTGTTGCTGGATGTACGTGAGGGTGCTGTCGCCGTTCCTCAAAAGGCAGTTACCATTGAGAAAGGTGGTGCATATATTTTTGTGATGCGCCGGGACTCTACGGTTGAAAAGCGTTTCATTGAGTTGGGACCTGAATTTGGCAACAATTGGGTGGTTGAACGTGGTCTGGCTGCCGGAGAACAAATTGTGACGGAAGGTTTCCACAAGCTGACTCCGGGTATGAAAGTACGTGCCCAGGTTGCCGTTCCTAAAAAGGAGGAAGAACAGACGAGTGATTCTCTGAACAAGCAGGTTGTTTCCGAAACGAAGCAGACTACTCCGACTGAGAATAAATCAAAGGACAACAACCCTTCAAAGTAATGATGTTATGAAAGTAAGTTTCTTTATAGACCGCCCGGTATTCTCGGCGGTGATATCGATTGTGATTGTAATTGTCGGTATCATTGGCCTGACCATGCTGCCGGTAGACCAATATCCACAGATAACGCCTCCAGTAGTGAAAATCAGTGCTTCCTATCCGGGAGCTAGTGCATTGACTGTTTCGCAGGCGGTGGCAACCCCTATCGAGCAGGAGATAAACGGTACTCCCGGCATGCTATATATGGAGTCCAACAGTTCCAATTCTGGAGGATTTTCGGCTACGGTCACTTTCGACGTGTCTGCCGATCCGGATTTGGCTGCCGTAGAAATACAGAATCGTGTGAAACTGGCGGAGAGCCGTTTGCCGGCCGAAGTGATTCAAAACGGTATTTCTGTGGAAAAGCAGGCTCCCAGCCAGTTGATGACCATCTGTCTGACTTCCAGTGACCCGAAGTTCGACGAAATTTATTTGAGTAACTTTGCTACTATCAATGTACTCGACTTGTTGCGCCGTATCCCCGGTGTTGGACGTGTTTCCAACATTGGCAGTCGCTACTATGCCATGCAGATATGGGCGTTGCCCGACAAACTTGCCAACTTCGGACTGACGGTGCAGGATTTGCAGAATGCCCTGAAGGACCAGAACCGTGAGTCTGCTGCGGGTGTTTTGGGACAACAGCCGGTGAATGGGCTCGACATTACTATCCCTATCACTACCCAGGGACGCTTAAGTTCGGTAAAGCAGTTTGAGGATATTGTGGTCCGTGCCAATGCCAACGGTTCCATTATTCGTCTGCGCGATGTGGCTCGTGTTTCATTGGAAGCATCTTCATATAGTACGGAGAGTGGAATCAACGGTGAGAATGCTGCTGTTCTCGGTATTTATATGCTTCCCGGGGCCAATGCAATGGAAGTTGCAAAAAGCGTGAAGGCTGCTATGGAGGAAATCAGTGCAAATTTCCCTGAGGGGATGAGTTATGAGATTCCCTTCGACATGACGACTTATATTTCCGAATCCATTCACGAGGTATACAAGACGTTGTTCGAAGCGCTGATTCTGGTGGTACTGGTCGTATTTCTTTCCTTGCAAAGTTGGCGTGCGACGGTGATACCGATTGTTGCGGTACCTATTTCCCTGATTGGTACCTTCGGTTTCATGCTTATTTTCGGTTTCTCTCTGAACATACTGACTTTGCTTGGATTGATTCTCGCTATCGGTATTGTGGTGGATGATGCCATTGTGGTGGTGGAGAACGTAGAGCATCTTATGGAGACGGAGAAATTGAGCCCGTATGAAGCTACCAAAAAGGCGATGAACGGATTGGCAAGTGCCTTGATTGCTACATCATTGGTGCTCTGTGCCGTATTTGTACCGGTAAGTTTCTTGAGTGGAATCACCGGACAGTTATACCGTCAGTTTACCATTACTATCGCCGTTTCTGTGTTGCTTTCTACGGTAGTGGCCCTGACACTTAGTCCCGTCATGTGCTCGCTCATATTGAAACCCGACAATGGAAAGAAAAAGAACATAGTTTTCCGCAAAATCAATGAATGGCTGAACTTGGGCAATCACAAATATGTGGCTGTCATTAATCGGGTCATCAAGAATCCCCGCCGCTTAATGAGTGCGTTCGGGCTGGTACTGGTTGCTATTTTCATTATCCACCGGTTGGTGCCTACCAGCTTCCTGCCGGTAGAAGACCAGGGCTATTTTAAGATAGAGTTGGAGTTGCCGGAAGGTGCTACTTTGGAGCGAACCCGTGTGGTGACGGATCGTGCTGTGCAATACTTGGAGAAGAATCCCTATGTGGCCTATGTGCAGAACGTGACAGGTAGCAGTCCCCGTGTGGGTAGTAACCAGGCGCGCAGTGAGCTGACGGTTATCCTGAAACCGTGGGAAGAACGTAAGGGAATTTCCATCGATAAGATAATGGAGAATGTGGAGAAGGATTTGAAGGAATATCCCGAATGCAGGGTTTATCTTTCCACGCCTCCGGTCATTCCGGGATTGGGTACTTCGGGAGGTTTCGAAATGCAGCTTGAGGCGCGTGGAGAAGCAACGTTTGACAACCTGGTGCAGGCGGCAGATACACTGATGTATTATGCCCAGAAACATAAGGAGCTGACGGGGCTTTCATCATCCTTGCAGTCTGAAATACCGCAGCTTTATTTTGATGTGGACCGTGATAAGGTGAAAATGCTGGGTGTGCCCCTGGCGGATGTATTCTCTACCATGAAGGCTTATACCGGTTCTGTATATGTGAATGACTTCAATATGTTCAACCGTATATATAAGGTGTATATTCAGGCTGAGGCTCCTTATCGTGAGCATAAGGATAATATCAACTTGTTCTTTGTAAAGGCAAAGGACGGAGCGATGGTGCCGCTTACTTCCTTGGGAAATGCCTCTTATACCACCGGTCCGGGCAGTATCAAGCGTTTCAATATGTTTACTACTGCCGTCATCCGCGGTTCTGCGGCACAAGGTTACAGTTCCGGTCAGGCAATGGAGATTATGGAGCAGATTGCGCGTGACCACTTGCCAGACAATATTGGTCTGGAGTGGAGTGGCCTTTCCTATCAGGAAAAGAAAGCGGGAGGACAGACGGGCCTTGTGCTTACGCTGGTATTCCTTTTCGTATTCCTCTTTTTGGCTGCGCAATATGAAAGTTGGACGGTGCCTATCGCTGTATTGCTTTCACTGCCGGTTGCCGCTTTGGGTGCCTATCTGGGCGTTGTGATATGCGGATTGGAGAATGATATTTATTTTCAGATTGGCTTGGTGATGCTGGTGGGACTTGCGGCAAAGAATGCCATTTTGATTGTGGAGTTTGCCAAGGTGCAGGTCGACAAGGGAGGAGACTTGATACAGTCTGCCATCCATGCTGCCCAACTCCGTTTCCGCCCTATTCTGATGACTTCCCTCGCTTTTGTATTGGGAATGCTTCCTATGGTATTGGCAAGCGGACCTGGCTCGGCAAGCCGTCAGGCCATCGGTACGGGTGTTTTCTTCGGAATGATATTTGCCATTGTATTCGGTATTGTGCTTGTACCGTTCTTCTTTGTCCTGGTATACAAGACAAAAGCAAAAGTGCAGCATAAGATTAAGAAAGACTGATTTTAAAGACAACATTTATGAAAAGAAAGAACATATATATTATTTTGTTGCTGAGTATGTTTGCCCTTACCTCATGCAAGGTGGGCAAGAGCTATGTGCGTCCGGAGATGGCATTGCCAGATAGCCTGGCACAGCAGCAGGATAGCATGAGCATAGCCGATGAACAGTGGCAGGCGGTTTATACGGACAGCACGCTGCGTGGTTTGATAGACCGTGCTCTGGAATATAACAAAGACATGCTGATCGCAGCTTCCCGTGTCAAGGAGATGGCTGCCCAAAAACGTATCAGTGTTGCTAACCTTCTGCCGCAGCTCACCGGAAAAGTGGAGGCTGAGCGTGAGGTGGAGAATTACGGTGGTCATAGCCGTGATGTAGGCAATTCTTACGAAGCCAAGGCATTGCTCTCTTGGGAACTGGACCTTTGGGGAAACTTGAGATGGAAGAAGGTGGCTGCTGTGGCCGAATATCTGCAAAGTGTGGAGGCGCAGCGTGCGTTGCGCATGACTATCGTTGCGGAAGTGGCGCAGGCGTATTATGAGCTGGTAGCCCTTGATACGGAACTGGAGATTGTACGCCAGACACAAAAGGCGCGCGAAGAGGGAGTGCGCTTGGCCCGTATTCGTTTTGAAGGCGGGCTGACCTCGGAGACCTCTTATCAGCAGGCTCAAGTGGAGTTAGCCCGTACGGCTACGCTTGTTCCGGATTTGGAGCGCCGTATCTCTCTGAAAGAAAATGATATCTCTTTCCTTGTGGGGGAATTTCCTACCCGTATCAAGCGTGTCAATTTTCTGCAGGAACTGGATGTGCCGGAGTCCTTACCGGTAGGTCTGCCTTCGGATTTGTTGGAACGTCGCCCCGATGTCCGTGCGGCAGAGCAGCAGTTGAAGGCTGAACATGCCAAAGTGAAAGTTGCTTATACCAATATGTTCCCCCGTCTGGCCCTGACCGGACAATTTGGATTGGAAAGTGATGTGTTGTCCAATTTTCTGGAATCCCCCTATTCCTTATTGAATGGGGCGGTCTTGGCACCGCTTTTCGGTTGGGGAAAGAACCGTGCTGCACTGAAAGCGCAGAAGGCTTCTTTTGAAGCCGAAGTGCATAGTTATGAAAAGACTGTGCTGAATGCTTTTAAGGAAGCGAAGAATGCCATTGTGGATTTCAATAAGATAAAGGAGGTCTACCAACTGCGTGCCAAACTTGAACGCTCTGCCAAGGGATATGTGGATTTGGCACAGTTGCAATACATCAACGGCGTCATCAATTATATGGATGTGCTCGACGCCCAGCGTGGTTATTTTGATGCCCAAATAGGGGTAAGCAATGCCATCCGCGACGAACTTATTGCCATGGTAAATGTCTATAAGGCATTGGGGGGCGGCTGGCAAACCGAATGACGTGTGATTAAAGAAAACTGTAAGGGCGTGTATATACTATCAAATATTTCGGTACATACACGCCCTTTTTCTATAATTGGCTTATTTCATCTGGGATTCTGTATTTAGAGTCTCCTTGTCTTCTTTCTTTTTCTTTGCCTTTTCTACTTCAAGAGCTACGTTTACGGCATTCATGCCTTTAAGGCCACGTTCAAGGTCGAACGTCACAATATTGCCTTCTGTTATATCTGTCAGCACATTATTAATGTGGAAAAAGTATTTTTCGACTCCGGATAAGTCCTTGATGAAGCCGAAGCCTTTCGATTCATTGAAAAATTCGATACGTCCTCTGCGGATGACCGGTTCTTCCTTGTCTTTTTTGGGAGTTGATATGACGATTTCTTCCAGCTTTATTTCTTCTTTAGGAGTGTTTTCTGCCGGAGGAGTAGAGGTTATCATGCCGTTTTCGTCAACATAGGCAATCATATCTTCAAAGCTGCTCGCTTTGTTGGATAGCTTTTTTTCTTCTTTCTTTTTCTGTTTTTCAGCCCGTCGGGCGAGTCTTTTCTTCTCATTTTCACGCTTGTCTGCGGAGATGGATTTGGCCATGTATTTTTATTTTTTTAGTTATAAAAAAAGCAGGGGGCATTGCTACAACACCTCCTGCTTCTGTCAGTAGTTAAGAATATTAATATCTTCTAGAGTTGTAACCGCCTCTTCTGTCGCGATTGCCGCCATTGGAAGGTCTTTCTTCGCGGGGGCGTGCCACGTTTACCGAGATTTGTTTGTGGTCAAATTCAGCACCGTTCAATTCGTCAATGGCTTTCTGGCCTGCTGTATCGTCCGGCATTTCTACGAAACCAAAACCTCTGGATCTTCTTGTTTCTCTGTCTGTAATGATTCTTGCAGAAGAAACTTCTCCGTACTCTGAAAATAAATCGTTTAAGTCAGCGTCTGTTGTGCTGAAATTTAAACCTGAAATGTAAATGTTCATTTGAAATTTTAATTAATTGTAATTATTAAATTGGAGTATGGAGAATAATTATGGAAGAGACCGCCTAATAATAGTTGTATATTAAAAGAAGAACAATGCGATAACGACTCGTAACTCAAACTTTGCGACAAAGATAACACAATAAATCAGTTAATTGCTTTCTTCTCCTTTTTATTTTAGGATAAAAAACGATAAATGTCATTTTATACATTATTTCGGCTTCTCGTTTGCATATCTTACGAAAAAAAGCGAAATTTGCGACGCTTTTAAACGGAACTTTACTAACACCTTTAAATAATTAAGAGAAATGACTAAAAGTGCATTGCAAATTGCAAGGGCTGCCTATCAGCCCAAACTTCCGAAAGCGCTGAAAGGAACTGTTAAGGCTGCAGAAGGCGCAGCTACTCAGTCTGTTGCTGACCAGGAAGAAATCAAGAAATTGTTCCCCAACACGTACGGAATGCCTTTGATTAAGTTTGAAACTACCGATGAGGCGGTTGACTTCCCCGCAATGAACGTGGGTGTTATCCTTTCCGGTGGACAGGCTCCCGGCGGCCACAATGTGATTTCCGGTATTTTCGACGGTATCAAGAAGCTGAACAAAGACAGCAAATTGTATGGCTTTATTCTGGGTCCTGGCGGCTTGGTTGACCATAATTATATGGAACTGACTGCTGACATCATTGATGAATACCGCAATACGGGTGGTTTTGACATCATAGGTTCGGGCCGTACAAAGCTGGAAAAGGAAGAACAGTTTGAGAAAGGTTATGAAATCCTGAAGGAACTCGGCATCAAGGCACTGGTAATCATCGGTGGCGATGACTCCAACACCAATGCTTGCGTACTGGCTGAATACTATGCTGCCAAGAATTATGGTGTGCAGGTAATCGGTTGTCCCAAGACCATCGACGGTGACTTGAAGAATGATATGATTGAAACTTCTTTTGGTTTCGATACAGCTTGCAAGACTTACTCTGAAGTAATCGGCAACATCCAACGTGACTGTAACTCTGCCCGTAAATACTGGCACTTTATTAAGTTGATGGGACGTTCTGCTTCTCATATCGCTTTGGAATGTGCATTACAGGTACAGCCCAATATGTGTATCATCTCTGAAGAGGTTGAAGCGAAGGATATGTCTTTGGACGATATTGTGACCAACATTGCCAAGGTCGTTGCCGAACGTGCAGCCCAGGGTAACAACTTCGGTACGGTTCTTATCCCCGAAGGATTGGTTGAATTCATCCCGGCCATGAAGCGTCTGATTGCTGAGTTGAACGACTTCCTTGCTGCCAATGCAGAAGAGTTTGCTCAAATTAAGAAATCTCACCAACGCGATTATATCATCCGTAAACTTTCTCCGGAGAATGCGGCCATCTACGCAAGCTTGCCCGAAGGCGTGGCTCGCCAGTTGTCTCTGGACCGCGACCCGCACGGAAACGTACAGGTATCTCTGATTGAAACAGAAAAGTTGCTGTCCGAAATGGTTGGCACTAAGCTGGCTCAGTGGAAAGAAGAGGGCAAGTTCGTAGGCAAGTTTGCTGCACAGCACCACTTCTTCGGTTACGAAGGACGTTGCGCTGCTCCGTCTAACTTCGACGCTGACTACTGCTACTCTTTGGGTTATGCAGCATCTGCATTGATTGCTAACGGAAAGACCGGTTACATGTCTTCTGTACGCAACACGACTGCTCCTGCCGAAGAATGGATTGCAGGCGGTGTGCCCATCACTATGATGATGAACATGGAACGTCGCCACGGTGAAATGAAGCCGGTTATCCAGAAGGCTCTGGTGAAGCTGGACGGTGCTCCGTTCAAGGCATTCGCGGCTCAGCGCGACCGTTGGGCTATGGAAACAGACTATGTTTATCCGGGTCCTATCCAGTACTTCGGTCCGACAGAAGTTTGCGACCAGGCTACGAAAACTTTGCAGCTGGAGCAGGCTAAATAAGTTGACGCATCAACAAGTTGACAATAAAACGGAGGGGCGGTTCATTCCGCCCTTTCTTTTCATTTACTCATGGCAACCAAGACCTCCACAAATACCCGGCGTAAAACTACTGCCGCACGTCGTTCTTCCTCTCTGCGGAGCAAGAAGAAAACGCAGCCGCGTACCATGCCCGTATGGTTGCGCAATCTTTTGGCGGTCTGTATCATTCTTGTTTTTTCTACCGGCTTTTACTGGTTTTTCATTCGTCCTTATGCTTATCGCTGGAAGCCTTGTTATGGCCAGAAAGGTTACGGTGTATGTATGCCTTGCAACTATGAGGTGCATGGCATAGACATATCCCACTATCAGGGAAAGATAGATTGGGAACTCTTGACACATAATAGAGAAGCCAAATTTCCCATCCACTTTATTTTTCTGAAAGCTACCGAAGGCGGCGACCATGGTGACGATACGTTTACGCAGAACTTCGGCCAGGCGCGTAAATACGGTTTTATCCGTGGTGCCTATCATTATTTTATCCCTAAGACCGATGCCCACAAGCAAGCCGATTTCTTTATCCGTACCGTGCAGCTGGCAAAGGGAGACCTGCCTCCCGTACTCGATGTGGAGACTACCGGCAAGCAGTCACCGCAGGAACTTAAAGCGGCAGTCAAGACTTGGCTGGATAGGGTAGAAGCGCATTACGGCGTAAAGCCCATTCTTTATACTTCCTATAAATTCAAGAAACGCTATCTCAGCGATTCCATTTTCAATGCTTATCCTTATTGGATAGCCCATTATTATGTAGATTCCGTGCGCTATGAGGGCAAGTGGCACTTTTGGCAGCACACCGATGTAGGCACTGTGCCCGGTATCGAAGAAGAGGTGGATTTGAACGTCTTTAATGGTACGATGGAGGAACTTTTGGAGCTTACGTTGAAAACTCCTTGTATAGAACGCTAAAGGTCAACTTTAGCTTCCTGATATTGACCTTTAGCTTCTTAGTATAGACCTTTATTATTTCTGGAATTTCACCGCTGCCCATCGGTTCTTCTCACGGTGGTGGACAAGGTGCAGCCCGTTGCGTTCGGCTTCTTCGCGGATGACGGGAATGTCATCTATGTAGAAACCGCTCATCAACAGCTCCGCACCGGGATTCATGCGGGCTATGTAGTGCTTCATATCTGCCAGGAGGATATTACGGTTGATGTTGGCGATAACCATATCAAACGGACCTTTGCTTTCCAGAGAGGAGGCATCACCTTGGGATACTGTAATGTTATCCACTCCATTCAATTCTATATTTTCGAGGGAGTTGCGCACGCACCATTCATCTATGTCGATAGCTGTACAAGGAGAGGCTCCACGCATGCGTGCCAGTATGGCAAGGATGGAAGTTCCGCAACCCATATCGAGCAGTGATTTGCCTTGCAGGTCACTGTCCAGCAGTTCGCCGATGATGAGGCTGGTGGTCTCGTGGTGTCCCGTGCCGAATGCCATCTGCGGATTGATGACGATGTCATATTCAGCTTGGGGAACATCATTGTGGAAAGTGCTGTGGATGACACAGCGGTCTCCGATGACGATGGGCTGGAAGAAGTTCTTTTCCCATTCTTCGTTCCAGTCTTTATCTTCGGCTTCCACATAACTGTATTCTATTTGTGTGTCGGGCAGGGGAAAGTCGGCAAGTGCCTCTTTGAGGACGGTTTCGCTATAAAGTTCTTTCTGTATGTAAGCGGTGATGCCGTGGGCCTGCTCGACAAAACTTTCAAAGCCGGCTTCGCCCAAGACGCCGGAAAGTACATCGTTGACTATTTCTGTACACGGAACGGTGCGGAATGTAAATTCTAAATATTTCATCGGAATATGATTGTTTGTTAAATACAGAATATGATTCTTAGAAGCAAACCTGTTTCTGCGTATATTTGTTTATCTTTTTGCAAAGATAATGCAAACCGGGGGTAGAATAAAACGAACGTGCTCTTTTTTTATCCGGCAGGGCCTTTGATTTATTGAATGATAGGGTATTTAGGGAATTCCCTATAAATCTTTGGGGAAAATCTGCTGCATGGGATAAAATCCGGCGTTATCTTTGTGACGTGAAGAAATAGATAAACGTAAAATCCATAAACCAAACTAATATGAAAAAGATTGTTTTTTTATCGCTTTTTGCCTTGTGCCTCCCATGGACACTGGTGGCACAAAGTATAGATGACGACCTTTACTACACTCCTTCCAAGAATAAGGAAGAGAAAAAAGAAGAGGTGAAGCAGGAGAAGAAAGTAGCTGCTCCCGTAGAAGAGATTGTAGTAAAGTCGAATGCGCCGACCACTATTTATTCATCGCCGGGAAGCACTACTGTTGTAGTAAAAGACCGTAAGGGGAAAATCCGCGATGTGGACGAATATAACCGTCGTTACGATTCCCGCGACAATGATTTCGTGATGGAGAACGATACCCTTTACATCAATGAAAAAGAAGATGACGGCCTGGACGGCGAATGGGTGAACGGTGAGTTCGAGGGTTCGCAGGATGATTACGAGTATGCTACCCGTATTATCCGTTTCCGCAATCCCCGTTATGCCATCAGCATCAGCAGCCCACTGTATTGGGATGTGGTCTATGGCTTGAATTCCTGGGATTGGAACGTGTACACCGATGGTCTGTATGCATACGCTTTCCCGACATTTACCAATCGTTTGTGGTGGGACTGGCGCTATAACTCTTATGGTTGGGGCGGCTATCCTTACTATGGCTGGGGATGGAACAGCTGGTACGGTCCGAGTTGGAGTTTCAGCTGGGGCGGCTGGTACGGCGGTGGTTGGTGGGGACACCATCATCATTACCACCACCACCACTATTATCCTGGATGGTATCATGGAGGCGGTGGCCATTGGGGAAATGCATATACCAATAGACGTTCTTACGGTTCGAGCCGTTCTTCTTATGCCGGAAACAGAGTATCGTCCTCTACTTCCCGCCGTTCTTCTGCTGTAAATGGAGGGCAGGCTGTACGTCGTAGCAGTACAACTTCCGGTCAAGTGAGACGTAGCAGTACCGGTACGTCAACCCGTCGGGTGGTAGGTACAAGAAGTTCGTCTACAGTTCGTTCAAGTTCTTCTGCAACTCGCTCAAGTGTAAACCGTTCGAGTGCGGCTTCTACTCGCCGTTCCACTTACACCCGTCCAAGCAGTACACGTAGTAGTTCATATAATAGTAGTGTAGAAGGAGTTCGTAGCAGTCGTTCTTCCGGTATACGTTCTTCTGTTGGAACTTCCACTCGTAGCAGGACTTCATCGACTTATAACAGAGGTTCAAGCGCCGCACCGACACGCAGCTACTCCAATGACAACAATCGTAGCAGCAGTCGTTCATATTCTGCTCCTGTACGTTCGTCCGGTAGCACCCGTTCTTCTTCCAGCTTTTCTTCCGGTGGTGGCTCACGTTCCAGCTACTCAAGTGGCGGCGGTGTCAGTCGTTCCAGTGGTGGTTCCAGAAGAAGGTAAGTATAAGCATGTTTTAATTTAACAAGACTAAGAATTATGAAGAAGATAATCATGATAGCCCTTGCTATGTTTACAGTTGTAGGCGCGGGGGCACAGACAATATATGATGCAACGAATATTGCACAAAAGGAATTGAATGGAACCGCCCGTTTTGTCGGAATGGGCGGAGCTATGGGAGCATTGGGTGGTGATATTTCTACCATAGGAACCAATCCTGCCGGTATCGGTATTTATCGTAGTAATGATGCCATGCTTACCTTTGGCTATTCAATGACGGGTACAGAAAGCAATTATGTAGGCAATAAATTTGAAATGAATAAAAGTCGCTGGAGTTTTGATAATGCCGGCTTTGTGATAGCTTCGAAGATAGGTAATCATACTCCTTTGCGATATGTGAATTTCGGTTTCAATTACCATAAGTCGAAGTCGTTCTATAAGAATATGACGATGCAGGGGTTGATGGGAAGCATAGATAATCAATATGTATCTCAAGTGCGTAGTATGGCACAACAGGCTACGGATGCAGCTTATGCGTTCTATCATCGTCCTCAATATGATTATCCGGATCAAGGAGATTATTTGGACTATGGTCGCAAGGATATTTATCAACATAATTATGCTGGATGGCTGGGGACTATGGGGTATCAAGGTGCACTTGTTCTTGAAGATATAGAAAGTGAGGACTATAATACTTATCTTCCTTATATTCCTTCCGAAGCGGATGCTTATTTCTTGTCTCGTGAGCGTGGCGGTGTTGACCAGTATGACTTCAATGTTTCATTCAATGTAAATGACCGCTTCTACTTTGGCGTTACTCTTGGAGCCTATGATGTGGATTACAACAAATATTCTCTCTATGATGAAATGTATGCCTATACATTGGAAGGAGACACACATGTTTATGATGACGAAGGTTATTCCTTGGAGAGCTTTAATCGTATACATGGTTCGGGTTTCGACTTTAAATTCGGCGCCATTTTCCGGCCAATTGAAGATTCTCCGCTTCGTATAGGTTTAGCTGTGCATACTCCTATCTATTACAAACTGACTTATACTACGGGGGCATTGCTGACTTCGGATTTGTATTTGCCTGATAATGCAGGGAATGAACATCTTACCCGTACAACTGTAGATACTTATTCTGCATTGGGCGGTAGAGACATGGATCGTGATTTTAAGCTGCAAACTCCGTGGGTGTTTAACGCCAGTTTGGGCTATACGGTAGGTAATTATCTGGCTTTAGGAGCTGAATACGAATATGAGGATTACTCAAGCATGAAGTTCAAATATCTTGAAGGTGATGAGATGGCATGGGAAACGGGTGAGGCTGACCTCTGCATGAAGGGGGTAAGTACGCTTCGTTTAGGAGCAGAATACAAGCCGATACCTGCTTTCTCTTTGCGTGCCGGTTACAATTACAGTACTGCAGCCTATAAAAAGGATGCTATTAAGGCATTGCCTTCCAATTCTATAAATACAGATACGGATTTTGCCAATAGCAAATCGATGAATACTTTCACTTTAGGTATCGGTTATCGCTTTTCTTCGTTTTATGCGGATTTGGCTTATAAATTCGATACTTATAAATCTGATTTCTATCCGTTTTATAATGATATAAATGGCTTGGTAACACCGCCAACAACGGAAGTTACCAACACTCGCAGTAAAGTGCTATTTACATTGGGCATGCGTTTTTAGAAGAACAATTTTCATTGCAGATAACCTTTCATTGTCAATACCTTAGGGTATAAAAGAACTCCCCGGAATGTACAAATACATTTCGGGGAGTCTTGTGTTATAGGGGAGGGATTACAGATACCATGCCACGCCAAATGAATAGGGAGATACTTCCGGTCCCTTGTCTTTCTGGAATAATCCGTATGTGGAGTAGCGCAGGTAAATGCCGATATTACCATAACCGGCTTGTGCCAGCAGGTTTATGCCGACGGGCTGCACATACATACCTTTGCCTACGGTTTTCTTCTTGCCTCCGTTGATGTGTGAGAATGACTTCACGCTGTGACGTATCTCAAATTCGGGACCGGCATTGAAGAACACTTTGTTTCTTCCCACTCTTTGCTGCCATTCCATCAATACGGGTACACGGAAGAAGAAATGGCGCAGACGGCTTTTGCTGTAGCTGGTCTCTTCATTTCCTGCGGTGAAAATACTGGTTCCATTTTCCTTTAGTAAAGCATAGTTACCGTCGATATTGAAAGAACGGTATCCCCAGCTGACTCCCAGGTTGATTCCCCAATGCGGATTCTTCTTGAAGTTGTGATATACGGAGAGGATGTTGAAGCCGAATTCCCATGACTTGGATAAGTCGAGTCCCATCTTGTCGCTTGCTCCGAAGGAGAGGAAGTCGTCAGCCAGCCGGCTGTAGCCGATGAATAGACCGGAACAGTGCGGTTCGTAAGCATTGTACCTTCTCTTTTTGGGGATGAATGGCAGGGCATCGAGGAAAGTACGCTTGTCTGCATCCACCTTCTCGAGATAGACTCCTTCGTAGATTTGCACTTCTTTTTTCTCGCCGTCTTCCAACTGCTCTTCGTACACCTTGATGCGCATGTCTCCTTTTCCTTTCCGGATGATGATGGAGTCGCCTTGTGTCTGTACTGTAGCTTTCTGTTCAGGGTCAGTCTGTTGTTGTGCTGCCATGCGGCCGGCCGGCACAGCAAGCAGGCAGGCCAAAATCATAATTCTGGTTTTCATATCGTATATTGTTTTTAGTGTTATTCCGATTTGTAAAGCATATCCATCATTTCCTTTTCACTGAGCAGACCCTCTATGTAAATCAAAGTGCCCATGGAGTCTTTTCCTATCTTGAAAATGATGTAGCGGTTCAGCTTCTTTCCATTGCGTTCCACCTCTTTCAGTTGGTAATAAGCGCTGCGCAGCACACCGCTTTCCATTACCTCCTGCGCCTTCTTTGCGTTATCTTGCTTGTCGTGTACAATGGCCTGCTGAATTTCCCGGCGATAGGGGGATACATTCTTGAACACAAGGCTCTTGTAGGTAGTCATGCGGTAAGATTTCAGGATACTGCCGTTCAGTTCTACCCTGGTCACGTCCTTTTGCTCGCCATACTTGCTGAATAGGTCGGCTATTTGCAGTCTCTCTTGTGCATGTACAAAGGCTGGCAGGCAAATCAGCAGGGAAAAGAGGCACAGACTACGTATGCAAATCAGTATAGATGTTTTCATAACCTTGTTATATTAGTGTTGAAACAGTAAGTTGCTTAAATCTTCATCCGTGAAGCTGGCGTTCTGCAGGGCTTCTAGTGCTTTGGCTTCCACCAGTTTCTCGTCTGTATACCGCTGGCCGTCGATGACGACATAATTTTCGGGAACACCGGAAAGCGGAAATATAATCTTAGCTACCCCGAGAAGCAGGAGCAATCCGGCGGCAATGCCGCTGACAGCATAGAATGTGCGATAGAGACGGAAAGGCTTCCGCTGTGCGGGTACTTCCTTTGCCGATTCTGTTGTTACGGATTTTTCCTCTGTCGGTTCTGCCATTGAAGTTGCTTCCCGGTTCAGATAAGCGAATAGGGGGCGGTACGTTTGCAGGTGCTCCGGCACTTCCTCTTCGGTAAAGAAACGGCGCAGTTCACGCTCTTCTTCGCAGGAAGTTTCCCCTTCGAAATATTTATCCAGCAGTTCATCTATCTTCATGGCTCATTTCTCCTTTCTTTTCTTTCTTGTATGGTTCGCAGGTAAACGTCTCTCACTTTCTTCCGGGCTCTTGACAGATTGCTGCGGATGGCTTCCGGTCCGCATCCCGTGATTTCGGCGATTTCGTCCGTTTCGTATCCTTCGATGTCCTTCATCCGCATGATGGTGCGTTGAAGATTGGGCAGCGAGTCGATGATTTCGTGCATCAGACGGATTTCATCTTTGATTTCCAACAGCCGTTCCGGTGTTCCGGTGGGGGATGCCGCCTGCACTATGTCGAGAGATAGGGTGTCGTTGCGTTTGCAGCGCCACATATCTATACAGATGTTGTGCGTCAACGTCATGGCAAATGCTTCGATGCTCCGGTATTGCTCCAGTTCAAGCCTTTTGTTCCATAGCTTGAGCAGTACCTCCTGGACGGCATCTTCTGCATCCTCCGGTTCGTCGGTCAACTTCCGTGCATAGTTCAACAGCTTGGCACGGAGTGGAAGAACGGTTATTTTGAATTCTTTGAGTTCCATTTACACAGATAAGACGAATGGGAAATACAAACGTGACATTGTAAAGTGAAAAAAGTTGGAATAAAAAAAGGGACTTACTAACATTAGCAGTCCCTTTTCTTCACATTACTATAAAAGTATAGGATTATTTCTTGAAATAGCGGTTGTACAGACCTTCGAAACCTTTACCGTGACGGGCTTCGTCCTTAGCCATTTCGTGAACGGTGTCATGGATAGCGTCGAGGTTCAATGCTTTGGCACGGGTAGCGATACGCTTCTTGTCTTCGCATGCACCTGATTCTGCGTTCATTCTCTTCTCGAGGTTAGTCTTGGTGTCCCATACGCAGTCACCCAGCAGTTCAGCGAATTTAGCAGCGTGTTCTGCTTCTTCCCAAGCGTAACGCTTGAAAGCTTCTGCAACTTCGGGATAACCTTCACGGTCTGCCTGGCGGCTCATTGCCAAGTACATACCAACTTCTGTACATTCGCCCATGAAGTGGTTGTTCAGGTCCTTAATCATTTCGTCGTCGCAACCTTTGGCTACGCCGATTACGTGTTCGTCGGCAAATACCAACGGGCCGTCAGCTGTTGCTTCTTCAACTTCTACGAACTTGCTTGCGGGAGCTTTACACAATGGGCACTTTTCGGGAGCTGCATCTCCTTCGTATACGTAACCGCATACAGTACATCTAAATTTTTTCATTTTCTCTCAGATTTTAATTAGTTGAATTAGTTATTCTTTGTTGTTCTTAAACGTTCTTCTTCTATGCAATGTTTACAGATTCCTTTATAATAGTAGTGGATTTCCTGCACATCATGTCCGTCCATATCCATGTCGACTACCTTCTTGATGCTATTATTGCACATCAAGTCATAAATCTTTCCACAACGTTTACACAAAAAGTGACCGTGCGGACTGGTATCGGCGTCATAACACGTATTGCGCTCGTCAATGGTCAGAGTCAGTGCGGCACCTTGCTCGCTTAGTAGTTTCAAGGTATTGTATACCGTTGTCTTCGACAGTGTCGGTATGGAGGGAGACAATGCCGTATATATTTCATCCACCGTGGGATGCGTACGATGCTCCATCAGGTAGTTCATAATGGCTATGCGCTGCACTGAAGGCTTAATGTTATGATTCTGCAATCGTTTTACTACATCCATGCCAACTTGATATTCAAACTTGTAATTATTACATTTTTAATTCTTTTGCAAAGGTAAGAAGTTCCTATAATTCTCCAAAAGATTTCCGGAAAATTTTTAGTTGCGGTCATTAAAATTGTTTATATGTGTTCCTCTTCTTGTAGGTAGGTTGCCGTATTTTTGTCATAAAAGCGAAGATAGGATGCACCCGGCTTTAGTCAGTTTCTCGTGCCGATATAGAGAAAACGTTTTTCTCTTATCTCTCTTAATCAGAATTTTGCCGTATCTTTGCATCGAATAAATAATATAACATCCTTATGAATTACGGATATGTAAAAGTAGCGGCGGCTGTGCCCCGTGTCAAGGTGGCTGACTGTAAGTTCAATGCCTCAGAGATTGAAAAAGAGATTATTATAGCCGACGGGAAAGGTGTGCAAATCATAGCTTTTCCGGAGTTATGCATTACCGGATATACCTGTGGCGACCTCTTTGCCCAGCAACTTCTGCTCGAAGAGGCGGAAATGGGGCTGATACAGATTCTGAACAATACGCGCCAGATGGATATTATTTCGATATTGGGCATGCCCGTTGCACTGAACGGTGTGTTGTTGAATGCGGCGGTTGTCATTCAGAAGGGGAAAGTGCTGGGCATTGTTCCGAAGACTTATCTTCCCAATTATAAGGAATTTTATGAGAAACGCTGGTTTACTTCCGCTTGTGATGTGGCGGAAAACAGTGTGCGCCTTTGCGGGCAGATTATTCCGATGGGGAGAAACCTGCTGTTCGAAACAGCGGATACCACTTTCGGAGTGGAGATATGCGAGGATTTGTGGGCGCCCATACCGCCTAGCTCGACGCTGGCACTGCAAGGTGCGGAAATCTTGTTCAATCTTTCGGCTGACAATGAAGGCATTGGCAAGCACAATTATTTGCGCTCGCTCATCAGCCAGCAGTCAGCACGTTGCATTGCCGGTTATGTGTTCAGCTCATGCGGTTTCGGAGAATCCACTACGGATGTGGTGTTTGCCGGTAACGGGTTGATTTATGAGAACGGGACTCTGCTGGCGGCAAACGAACGTTTTTCTTTCGACGGGCAGGTGGTTGTCAGCGAAATTGACGTGGAACACTTGCGCATGGAGCGCCGGGTGAATACGACTTTTGCCGCCTGCCATGCAAATTGTGCTTCGGAGCTTCCGGTACGAATCTCTACGGAGTATGTCAACAGCAAGGATTTGAATCTGACGCGTACTTTTGAACCGCATCCGTTTGTCCCACAGGGGGCGGCGCTGGACGAGCGTTGTGAAGAGATATTTTCCATTCAGGTGTCCGGACTGGCGCAGCGGCTGGTGTATACCAAGGCGAAGAGTGCCGTTATCGGCATCTCGGGCGGACTGGACTCTACGCTGGCGTTGCTGGTTTGCGTAAAGACTTTCGATAAGTTGGGATGGTCCCGCCAGGGCATCATCGGCATCACTATGCCGGGCTTCGGGACGACCGACCGCACTCATACGAATGCCATTGACTTGATGAATTCCCTCGGTGTGACCGTCCGCGAAGTCAGTATCAAGGAGGCCTGCGTACAGCATTTCAAGGATATAGACCATGACATCCATGTGCACGACGTGGTTTACGAGAACGCGCAGGCACGGGAGCGTACCCAAATCCTGATGGATATTGCCAACCAGACCTGGGGAATGGTCATCGGTACCGGCGACCTTTCGGAACTTGCCTTAGGATGGGCCACTTACAACGGCGACCACATGTCGATGTATGGTGTGAACGCCGGCGTCCCCAAGACTCTGGTGAAGCACTTGGTGAAATGGGTGGCGGAGCATGATATGGACGATGCTTCACGTGCTACCTTACTCGACATTGTGGATACTCCCATCAGCCCGGAACTGATTCCGGCAGATGAGAACGGTAATATCCAGCAGATTACCGAGGACTTGGTGGGTCCGTATGAGCTTCACGACTTCTTCCTTTATTACTTCCTGCGTTGCGGTTTCCGTCCTTCCAAGATATTTTTCCTGGCAGCACGCACATTCAAGGGGATGTATGATGAAGAAACCATCAAAAAATGGTTGCAGACTTTCTGCCGTCGTTTCTTCAACCAGCAGTTCAAGCGCTCCTGCTTGCCGGATGGTCCGAAGGTGGGCAGTATCTCTCTGAGCCCGCGCGGCGATTGGAGAATGCCGAGCGATGCTTCGTCGGAGATGTGGCTAAGGGAGGTGGAAGGACCCTAATTCTTTACTTCGGGTATGCCGTAATATCGATATGGGTATTTGATGACTGCATCTTGTTTGCATTCTTGCTGCATGTGTTTTGCAGTGCGACTGCAAACGTGTTGCAGTATCACTGCATAACTGTTGCAGTCGTACTGCATATCGGTGTGCAGCGCCACTGCAACGGCTTTGCAGTGGCACTGCAAAATGTATGCAGGATTTTGCAGTAATAAGCTGTTGATTAATAAGTAGTTGTAAAAGTAGGGATATGCTGCGTGTATGGAAAAGTGCAGCTTAGTTTCGTTTCCCGTAGTATCGTTTGTAGATTTTCTTGTATTCCTTTCCCTTTTTGAAACTATCCAGCCATGTGTTGAGGCTGTCCAGCAGGATAGGGGACTGTTTGCTTACCCCCCAGGAATAGAATTGCGTGAAGCTGATGGCGGTATTGATGTCTATTTGAGGAATACTGTCGGCTGCGGTACGGGCAATGCTTTCGTCGCATACGGCATAGTCGATGTCTCCGTGGGCTACCAAGGTAATCAGTTGTTCGGGACCGTACTTTTCTATCTCCTCAACGTAGATGGTGTCGCCTATTTCATTTCCCAGGTTGCGGATGCGTAGTATGGAAGGGGAGCCTTTCACTACGTGCAGTGTCTTGCCCGCCAGGTCCAGTTGGCTTTTGATGAACAGTGATGAGTCGGGAACATTCTCGAGCTTGCGCTGCACCAGCACTTGCTTGTTCAATACGATGGGGGTGGTAAGCAGTAAGGAGTCTTTCAGCTCGCTGGTGGCAAGGATGCCGTAGGCAATCACGTCATATTTCCCATCGGCCAGGCCTTCTAGCCGCTTGTTGAAGCTCATTTCCGGTGATATGGCAGCTTGCAGTCCGTGGTCGCGTGCAAAAGCTTCTATCAGCTCGTAGTGGAAACCGGACAAGGTGTCATCATCCACATAGAAGCTGATGGAGTTGTATTCCGTCGAAGCATGTATGATGCCTTCGGCAGCTATTTCGGCATAGTCGCGCGGATGACCTTTCGGCTTTTCTTCTTTCTTGATGAGATAGTGGGCTATGAGAGCCGCTGTAATCCCCAGAAATGCGTATTTGAGCAGTCTGCTTTTCGTCATACGCCCATCTGTTAGTCATAGAAGTTCCATGAGACACCAATCTTGAACAGGCGCGGATTGATGGGGTAGTGCGGCACCAGGAAGGAATTGGCACTTCCCATACCTGCGTTGACATGATACATCATGGCAAAGATACGCGTCCGCTTCAAGTGCAGGTTGGCATATACGTTTACGATGGGGTAACCGCCTATTTCCACCAAGTCGTCCGTAGGTTGCAGATGGAATTGCTGGACGCCGGGTGCATAGGCGGGTGCGTTGTACTTGGTGAAGTAACGGACATCGGCACCCAACTGAACGGTTAGCACCTTCTTGGCGAGTTTGGCCAGTATGTAGAAGTTATGGTAGAGCGAGAGTTGGGGCAATGGAAGTACTGTTTCATTGCTCGTCTTCTGCCAGGTCACTTCGTTGTCCAGGTGGAAGATACCGAGGCGGAAGTCTTGTTTCAGCGTAGCAGACAGCACTTGTATGTTGCCTCCGTTCTGTTCGGGCAGGGCGCTTTGGTTGAAGTAGGTGTAGTTCTTGATATTCTCTACACCGGCACGGAGATTGGTTCCCCAACGAGAAATGTTCAGTTCGCCTTCCACACGCGTGCGGAATTCTTTGTCCATGTTGTCATTGTCCCAGTTGTAGTGGTTGGAGTGATAATGGCGCATATAGAAGGAAGGAAGCGTGTTGCTCACATAACCGCGGGCGTAGAAGTTCACCGTATCTTTCCATAGACGGAAGTTCAGGTCCAGATTGGCGTTGACACGGAACTGCCCGATGGCTTTGTCTACCAAGCCCACTTCACCGTTTACGTTGTAGTGTAGCAGTTTGCCTTCGCGCTTGGCGAGTTCGCCACCCAGAAAGATTTCCTGCTCGGTGTAGCGGATGCGGCGCATGTCGGTAAGCGTGTCCGTGTTCATCAGGTCGTACCGGCTAAACTTGTGGGAGATATAAGCCGTAAGTCCGGCTTTGGCATATTTGTTGAAGCCCTCCAGCAAGGCTATTCCGAACACGTTCTTTACACTGAATGCAGTGGTAGAGTCGTTACTGTAATTCTTGTAAAGTTTGTAGTCTTCCGGGAAGAATCCTTCGGGCTCGCTTCCCGAACGGAATTGGTGCCGCGACCGTTCTACTTTCAGGGTATGGATAAAGCTGGTGACGGGGACGAACTCTTCTTCGAAAAGTGAGTCGTTGTCTGCGGTAGAAACAGACGGCAAGCTGTCATTGACGGCTGCAAGTGTGCCGACCGATTTTGATGCTATGCTGTCGTTTGGCAATGCTATGTCGTTGTTCGAAGCGGATATTTTGGCTTCGGAGGACGGGGAGGAAGAAGCTTGGGGTGCGGATTCCGTCGGTTTGCCTTCCTGTGTGCTCCGTACTTTCCGCGTAAAACCAAGACGATAGCGCTGTGTCAGATAGATATAAAAATCCTTGTTGCGGTTGGAACTCCGTTCCAATTTGACCGGTATAGTGGTGGATTCATACTCTTTCTTTCCTCCAGACATGTTTTCGGGACGGGTGATGTATTGGTCGTCTGCAATACCGCCGTTTTCGTTCATTTTCAGGAAGAAATTGTTGTAGACTGCTTGTACCTGATATTTTTCACCGATATAGCTACCGAACAGACCTGCATTGAAGTGCGAGGTGGACTGGTTCTGGTAATAACCGCGCCCGTACAGATAGTCGATGTTAAAGCCAAATGCCAGCTGTTTGTTGACGTTGACGGAGAAGTAGGACTTGAAGCGTTCTTCACCGTTCACTTTGTTGCCGGCCTTGTAGTAGGTAAGATTGGTGTAAGGCACGTTGCTGTTAGTGAAAAGCACCTGGTCGGGACGTATGAAAAAACTCGAAAAGGGAGCCATGAAGATGGTGGGTTCGCTTTCCTCTCGTTCGAAGAACAGACGTGAGAGACGTGGAGAACCTAAATTCCCCAAGTAATTGTAGTGGCCGAACATTCCTTCCACCAGATTGGTACTCTGGAAGTTGAGGCTGGCTGTATCGGCAGGTATGATGGTACGGTTGCCTAGTGTCTCACTTAGTTTCCACATGTAAAGCTTTGGCGGAAGACTTTGAATCTCAGTATTGGTACTGTCTTCCAGATTGTCCGGCTGGGTATTCGGGTCAATCTGGTTACCGAACCGGTCGCGATTGTTCATTGGGTTTAAGGTGTTTTGCGCCATAGCCCCCCATATCCCTATAACGGACAGAAATATATATGTCAGTACAATTCGTCTCATAATTAGGCGCAAAGATACAATAAAAAATTATTTGCTTACTGAATTCAGCCTTTTTTGCTTCTTTTAAAATGTCTTGTTTTCTGTTTTGCCCTATACTGCTTCCGGTTCTCTGCCCTTGAATCCATGCTTTGGGGGCTTGAAATGAAATAAGCCCTTGCAATAAATCAATATCACAAGGGCTTATCCGCTTTCCTTTATCTCTTATTCTGGCGTAAAGTTCCTCCTCTTATGGGGGAGTGGCTTTACACAGCCTTTCATTTCATTTCCTGAATAAGTTCCATTCCTTTCTTGATAGCTTCTTCGTTCATCGGTATCAAGTGGTGGTGGCGTTCGGGCAGTGTCTTCTTCAATCCTCTGAGTACACTGTCCAGTGTAACCATCGGCTTGATTTTCAATAATCCACCCAATACAATCATGTTGAACGCCTTGGCATTGTTCATTTCATTGGCGGCATCCATGGCGTTGATGCGGTAAACGTGGATGTCCTTGCGCGTCGGCGGGTTGATGATGCCGTAACCGTCGTAGATGAGTACGCCTCCGGGTTTTACCTTGCTTTCGAATTTCTCCAGTGACGGCTGGTTCAGGATGATGGCAGCATCGTACTTGCTCAAGATGGGTGAGGATATTTTCTCGTCACTCACGATGACTGTTACGTTGGCTGTACCACCACGTTGTTCCGGTCCGTAAGCCGGCATCCAAGTCACCTCTTTGCCTTCCATCAATCCGGAATATGCCAAAATCTTTCCCATGGACAATACACCTTGTCCACCGAAGCCTGCTATAATGATTTCTTCTTTCATTGTTCTTCTGTCTTTAGCATGATTATTTATCTTTCAGGTCGCCCAGCGGATAGAAGGGGAACATGTTCTCTACCATCCATTCATTGGATTTCGCAGGAGACATCTTCCAGCCGGAGTTACAGGTGGAGACGATTTCCACAAGGTTGGAACCTTTGCCTGCCATAGAGTTCTCGAATGCTTTGCGGATGGCCTTTTTCGCTTTGCGGATGGCAGGAACAGACTGTACGCTTTGGCGTGTCACATAAGCGGTGCCTTCCAGTTGTGCAGCAATATCGGCCATCTTCAGCGGATAGCCGTGCAGATGCACGTCGCGTCCGTAGGGGCAGGTAGCAGTCTTCATGCCTACAAGGGTAGTGGGAGCCATTTGTCCCCCGGTCATACCATAGATGGCATTGTTGATGAAGATGATGGTGATGTTTTCGCCGCGGTTCAAGGCGTGGATGGTTTCGGCAGTACCGATGCAAGCCAAGTCGCCGTCTCCTTGGTAAGTGAACACCAGGCGGTCCGGCCAAAGGCGCTTGATGGCAGTGGCAAGTGCGGGCGCACGTCCGTGGGCGGCTTCCTGCCAGTCGATGTCTATATAATTATAGATGAACACGGCACATCCCACGGGGGAGATGCCTATTGCTTTGTCTTCCAGTCCCATTTCTTCGATAACCTCGGCTACGAGTTTATGAACTACGCCGTGGCTGCATCCCGGGCAGTAGTGCATGGGATTGTCGTTCATCAGAGTCGGTTTCTTGGCAACCAGATTCTCGGGCTTTATAATATCTTCTTTTGTCATAATCACTTCTCCTTATCTGTTGGTGAACCGTATGAAAAACTCCATCAGCTTGACGAATATCGCCGCGCCGCAGACGTAGATGAACAGCTTGAAGTCATCTTTTGCAGCAAAATATATAATGATAGCTGCTAGGGCGAGTACCATGAAGAGAATGTTCAGTACGTTTCTTATTTTATCAGGATTCATTTCTTAATCAGTTTTTCTTTCAATGCATCTACTATCTCATCCGGATCGGGAACAATGCCGCCGAGACGTCCGAAATGTTCCACTTTCACTTTACCGTTCACTGCAAGGCGGACATCTTCTACCATCTGTCCGGCATTCAATTCTGTAACGAGCATGCCTTTCACCTTGTCGGCGTACGCGGCAATGGCTTTGGTCGGGAACGGCCACAACGTGATGGGGCGGAGCATACCTACCTTGATTCCTTCTTCGCGCGCCAGCTCCATTGCTTTCTGTCCGATGCGTGCCATGGAGCCGAAGGCTACAATCAGGTAGTCGGCATCATCGCAATGAATTTCCTCGAAGCGAACCTCATTCTCTTCTATCTGCTTGTATTTGGCCTGGAAACGGATGTTGTTCTTTTCCATTTCTTCCGGTTTCAGTTCCAATGAGGTGATGATGTTGGGCTTGCGGCCGTTGGTTCTGCCGGTAGTGGCCCATGGGCATTGTTCGATGACTTCCGCATCGGTGCGGCGTGGCTTTTGTGCCGGGAGCACCACTTTTTCCATCATCTGGCCGATGACACCGTCGGCAAGGATGATTGCCGGGTTGCGGTATTTGAAGGCAAGTTCGAATGCCAGTCCTACGAAATCTGCCATTTCCTGTACGGAAGCCGGAGCAAGGGCAATCAGACGATAGTCACCGTGGCCGCCTCCTTTTACTGTCTGGAAATAGTCGGCCTGGCTCGGTTGGATGGTTCCCAGACCGGGACCGCCGCGCATAACGTTTACAATCAAGCAAGGCAGCTCGGCACCTGCCAGATAGGAGATACCTTCCTGCTTCAGGCTGACACCGGGGCTGGAGGAGGAGGTCATGACCATTTTACCACTTCCGGCACCGCCGTACACCATATTGATAGCTGCCACTTCACTTTCTGCCTGAAGAACCACCATGCCGGTCGTTTCCCAAGGTTTCAGTTCGGCAAGAGTTTCCAATACCTCCGATTGCGGAGTAATGGGATATCCGAAGTAACCGTCTGCACCGCAACGGATGGCTGCGTGGGCGATGGCTTCGTTTCCTTTCATTAATACAACTTCTTCTGCCATATTCTACTGATTTACAGATTTATTCTACTTTTATTTTATATACTGAGATACATCCGTCCGGACATACTGTGGCGCACGAGGCGCAGCCGTTACAAGTATCTTCCAATATCTGGTGGGCATAGTTATACCCTTTCACATTCACCTCCTTGGTGAGGGCTATTACGTTGAGCGGACATGCTACCACACACAAGTTGCAGCCTTTGCAACGTTCGGTGTCTACTACGATTGCTCCTTTGATTTTTGCCATAATTTACGTTCTTTATTTATTGATTGTACATATCCTTGTTGTAGAAGTTCAGGATGTCCATAGCCATTTGATAGGCATGCTGTGCCGGGCTTTCGGGGTTCAGGTCGATGGCATACTGATAGTTGTTCAGCGCTTGTTGCCAGTTGCCTTGTTTCCGATAGGCATTTCCCCGCAGGTAGTAAGCTTCGTCTTTGCCGGGAAAGTCTGTTTGCAGTATTTCGTCAAGCTGCTGAATGGCTTGTTCTACATTTCCCTGGTTGATAAGCTCTTTTATGGTATTCAGTCGTTCCATATCTAAAAAATATCCGGGTTATCGAACCACAAAGATAGTTTTTATTTGAAGATAATGAGCATCTTCATTGTGAAAAATAAGAAAAAGGGGCAAATAAAAAGCCCGAAGTTTCTCACGATTCTATCAGAATGTCAGAACTTCGGGCAGATATCATAAAGAATATGGTTCTACTGCTTTACAAGTGTACCGGTATCTTGTCCACTCTTCGTTGGTGGCGTCCGCCTTCGAATGGTGTACTGAAGAATTCCTTCATAATCATGTCGGCTTCTTCGGTACTGATGAATCGCCCTGGCATGACGAGTACATTGGCATCGTTGTGCTGGCGTGCCAAATGGGCTATTTCTGCCGTCCAGCAGAGAGCGGCGCGGATACCCTGATGCTTGTTCAGCGTCATACTGATACCTTCACCGCTTCCGCAGATGGCAATTCCCGGATAGCACTCTCCGGCTTCAACGGCCAGTGCCAACGGATGTGCAAAGTCGGGATAGTCGCAACTCTCGGTTGAGTAGGTCCCGAAGTCCTTGTAAGCCCAGCCTTTGGCTTCCAACCAGCCGCGGACATATTCCTTCAATTCGAAGCCTGCATGGTCGGAACAGATTCCTATTGTTTTCATGATGGTCAGTTAATATACCGATGTGCCAATGTGCTGATGCCTGCAGTTGTGGGGCGCGGGCAATCAGCACATCAGCACATCGGATAATGATTATAACATTGCTTTTACTTGCTTGTAAACGTTCTCTGCGGTGAAACCGAGCTTTTCGTCCAGCACTTTATAAGGTGCCGAGAATCCGAATGATTCCAATCCCCATACTTTACCGCGGGGACCTACCAGCCCTTGCAGTGTGACGGGCAGACCGGCTGTCAGGCCGAATACCTTGGCACCACACGGGATAATGCCTTCTTGATATCCCGGAGCTTGGCTACGGAACAGGCCTTCGGAAGGGACGGACACGATACGCACCTTGATGCCATCCTTGCGCAGCAATTCAGCGCCGGCTACCAATGTGGCAACTTCCGAGCCTGAAGCAACGAGGATTACATTCGGATTTTCATCGGAGCCGGCTACGATATAAGCGCCTTTGGCAGCTTGTTCGTAATCGTTGCCTTCGGGCAGGTTGGCGATGTTCTGGCGGGAGAAAATCAAACCGGTTGGGGTTTTGGTATTTTCCATTGCCAGCTTCCATGCTACAGTTGTTTCTTCTGCATCTGCCGGGCGGAGCACCAACATGGAATTGTGTCCCTTGTGGTTTTTCAGCTTTTCCATCAGGCGGATTTGAGCTTCCTGTTCTACCGGTTCGTGGGTAGGGCCGTCTTCACCTACACGGAAGGCATCGTGCGTCCAGATGAACTTCACGGGAACTTCCATCAGGGCTGCCATACGTATGGCAGGTTTCATGTAGTCTGAGAATACGAAGAATGTTCCGCAAGCGGGGATTACACCGCCGTGCAGTGCCATACCGATACAGCAGCAAGCCATAGTCAGCTCGGCAACACCGGCCTGGAAGAATGCACCGCTGAAGTCACCTTTCTTGAAGGCATGTGTTTTCTTGAGGAATCCGTCTGTCTTGTCGGAATTGGAAAGGTCGGCAGAAGCAACAATCATATTTTCTACTTGAGTGGCGAGAGCACCGAGTACAGTGGCGGATGCTGCGCGGGTGGCAACGCCTGCTTTCTGTTCGATGGCGGCCCAATTCACTTCGGGAGTCTTGCTGGAGAAGAACATTTCCAGTTTGGCAGCCTTTTCCGGATTGGCTTTTGCCCATGCGGCTTTGGCTGCATATTTTTCAGTCATGATTTTCTTCAGCTCAGCTGCACGCTTGGCATATAGTTCGGCCACTTCGGGGAAGATGACAAACGGATTTGTCGGGTCACCACCTAAATTCTTGATGGTGTTTACATAAGCGTCGCCGCCCAGAGGAGCACCGTGTGTGGCACAATCGGCCTCGTAGCTGCTGCCGTCTGCCTTGCGGGCACCTTTACCCATTACGGTATGGCCGATAATCAGCGTCGGACGCTCTTTCTCAGCTTTGGCTTCGTTCAGTGCACCGCGGATGGCATCGGGATCGTTACCATTGATTTTAATGACTTTCCAGCCCCAAGCTTCGTATTTCTTGCCGGTATCTTCGATGGTCACATCCTTTGTTTCGGTAGAAAGCTGAATGTCGTTGGCATCATAGAACATGATGAGATTATCCAACCCTAATGCTCCGGCGATACGGCCTGAGCCTTGGGAGATTTCTTCCTGGATGCCACCGTCAGAAATATAAGCGTAGATGGTCTGTGGCATTACTTCTTCGAAACGTGCCTTCATGAACTTAGCTGCGATGGCTGCACCGACTGCAAATGTGTGTCCCTGGCCGAGCGGTCCGGAAGTGTTTTCGATGCCGCGCATGATGTCACGTTCGGGATGTCCCGGAGTAGGGCTTCCCCATTGACGGAATTCTTTCAGTTCGTCCAGCGTGAACTTGCCGGTCAGGGCCAATGTAGAGTAAAGCATCGGTGACATGTGTCCCGGGTCGAGGAAGAAACGGTCACGACCTTCCCAAGCCGGATTTTCAGGGTCATATACCAGGAACTCTGAGAAGAGTACATTTACAAAGTCAGCACCACCCATGGCACCGCCCGGATGCCCGGAGTTGGCTTTCTCAACCATGGATGCAGCAAGGATACGGATATTGTCCGCCGCACGGTTCATAAGTTTGTTGTCGTTCATATTGAATCTAATTAATTTTGAATATTATCAATGGGTTATTGGGGCCTTGTAGGTTTTCCAAGGGCAAAGATAACTCTTTATGCGTAATTCACAACACTCGAAGAGTGTCTTTTTTATCAGTATTACTGCCTTTTTGCTGCTAAAATGATACTAAACGTATTTAGCTGATTTTGTGCGGTGCACGGTAGTTTTACTGTAATTCAATAGTAACGATTGATTTGGCCGGAAGTTTAATCTTGAGAATATCTTTATTAATTTTTACCTCTTTGAACGGAACGGGTTTCACATTGTCGGGATTTTCAAATGAATTGTAGTCCGTCAGATTGGTGGAAGTCAATATTTCACCAACTGCTTTCTTGGCTTTCGTTCCAGACAGATTGATGGTCACTTCCTGTGCATTGTCTGCATCTACGTTGGACATGGAAATGTGTATCTTGCCGTTTTGATCTTTGGAGGCGGTAGCACTGACCATTGGTATTCTGCGGTTGTCGCGTACATCCATCATGTCGCAGTTCAGCTCAAGAGGGATGTACGTGGCATCTTGGTGTACATTGTACATTTTGAATACATAATAAGTGGGGGTGAGTACCATGTTTTTTCCGCTGGTCAGAATCATGGATTGCAATACATTGACGATTTGGGCAATGTTTGCCATTTTCAGACGGTCGGTATATTTATGGAAGATGTCGAAGCTGAGGGAGGCGACAAAAGCATCACGCAATGTATTCTGCTGGTACAGATGTCCGGGATTGGTACCCGGTTCAGTGTCCCACCAGGTTCCCCATTCGTCAAGCATAAGAGCCACGTTCTTTTGAGGGTCGTATTTATCCATAATGGTGCAATGCTTCTTGATGACATCTTCTATTTCGCGGCATTTGCCCAGTGTCCAGTAATAATCGTCTTTACTGAATCGGGTGGCGGCGCCTTTACTGCCGTTCCATCCGCTGACGGTATAGTAGTGCAAGGAAAGACCGTGCATACGGCCGCCTACGCGGTCCATCAGCACTTTGGTCCAGTTATAGTCGTAGTCGCTGGCACCGCTGGCTATCTTGAAAAGGCTATTGCCGTCATAGTTGCGGCAGTAGGTGGAATAGCGGCGGTAGAGGTCGGCATAATATTCGGGACGCATGCTTCCACCGCAACCCCAGCTTTCGTTACCCACGCCGAGGTATTTTACTTTCCAGGCTTTGTCGCGACCGTTCTGGCGGCGCAGGCGTGCCATGGGGGAGTCTCCTTCGGAGGTCATGTATTCCACCCATTTGGCAAGTTCTTCTACGGTACCACTGCCTACGTTTCCACTGATATAGGGTTCACATCCCAGCATTTCGCAGAGATTGAGGAACTCATGGGTTCCGAAACTGTTGTCTTCGATAGTGCCTCCCCAGTTGTTGTTCACCATTTTGGGGCGGTTTTCTTTAGGGCCGATACCGTCCATCCAGTGGTATTCATCGGCAAAGCAGCCTCCTGGCCAGCGAAGGACGGGTACACGGAGCTCCTTTAGTGCATTGAATACGTCGGTGCGATAACCGTTGATGTTGGGAATATCGGAGTTTTCACCTACCCAAAGTCCACCATAGATACAAGTTCCCAAATGCTCTGCAAATTGGCCGTAGATTTCTTTGGGAATGATTTGCTCGCTCTGGTCTGTGTGTAAAGTAATAGTGGCACTTTTCTGTGCGAAGAGTGACAACGAGGTGGAGAGAAATATGCTACTGATAAATAACTTTGTGTTCATAGTTTTTTAGTGTTATTAAATACTTAGTTCTTGAATCTTACTGCTGCTTCTTCGATGGGCAAACCAGCTTTATAGCTTTCGATGTAGGTGTTGAATCCGCTTACATCTTCGGCTGTCGGTGAGATTTCAATACCGGCATTTCCGGTGAATACATGCTTGTCCAGGAAGTCGGCAAGGGATTGGTCGTTTCCGTTGTTTGCAAGGTAGGAAGCGAGGAGGGCAATACCCCAGGCACCACCTTCGCCGGCTGTTTCCATAACGGAAATGGGTGAATTGATGGCAGCTGCCAGTATTCTCTGGCCTACTCCTTTGGTTTTGAAGAGTCCTCCGTGACCGGTGATTCTGTCTACTCTGATTTTCTCTTCATTGAAAAGGATGTCGTTGCCGATTTTGAGAACTCCCACTGAAGCATACAGATGGGTGCGCATGAAGTTGGCAAGGTTGAACTTGTCGTTTGCCGAACGTACAAACAGTGGACGTCCGTCTGCCAGTCCCGTTATAGGTTCGCCTGATATGTAGTTGTATGAGATGAGGCCTCCGCAGTCTGCATTGCCTATCAGAGCGTGGTTATAGAGCTTTCCGTAGATTTCGTCCATATCTACGGGGATACCCATCAGTTCCTGGTATTCTTTGAAAATATTGATCCAGGCATTGAGGTCGGAAGTGCAGTTGTTGCAATGCACCATAGCTACGAGGCTTCCGTCGGGGGTGGTTACCATGTCAATCATTTCGTAGGGCTTGGACAATTCTTTCTCCAATACAATCATTGAGAAAGAGGAGGTGCCTGCCGATACGTTTCCAGTGCGCTGCTTTACGGCGTTGGTGGCAACCATGCCGGTTCCAGCGTCACCTTCGGGCGGACAGACGGGAATTCCTGCTTTCAGATGTCCCGATACGTCGAGGCGACTGGCTCCTTCGGGAGTAAGGAAGCCTGCGTTTTCACCGGCCGACAATACCTTCGGCAGAATATCCCGAAGCTTCCAGTCGTATCCTTTCGGAGCAATAAGTCTGTCGAACTTATCCACCATTTCAGAAGAATAGTTTTTGGTGATGGGATCGATAGGGAGCATACCGGAGGCATCTCCTATGCCCAGTACCTTTTGACCGGTTATTTGCCAGTGGACAAAACCTGCAAGGGTGGTCAGGTAATTGATGGATGGAACGTGTTCTTCATTATCCAGGATGGCTTGGTAGAGGTGGGAAATGCTCCAACGCAGAGGGATGTTGTAGGCAAATAGTTCGGATAGGGCTGCGGCAGCCTGGCCGGTATTGGTATTTCTCCAGGTACGAAAGGGTACAAGGATTTCTTCTTTTTCGTTGAATGCCATATAGCCGTGCATCATAGCACTGACACCGATGGCTGCCAGGGTTTCTATCTCTGTATCGTGAAGGCTCTTTACATTAGCACGAAGGTCTGCGTAGCAATCCTGCAACCCATACCAGACAGCTTCGACGCTATATGTCCACAGTCCGTCGACTAACTGATTCTCCCAAGTATGGCTTCCCTGGGCGATGGGTTTGTTTTCCTGGTCAATCAAAACCGCCTTGATTCGTGTGGAACCGAGTTCTATGCCAAGGATGGCCTTACCTGCCTCAATGGTTGATTTTGCATCTAATTTCATGGTATTAATGATAAATTACGGATTTATAGTACGATTATAAACTACGGATTACTGATTGCAAACTACTGGTTACGTTTGTGGTACGCGTAATTAGTAATCCGTAATGATTATCAGCAAAGTGCCTTGTTCAGCATATAGTAGACTTCATTCATGCGCAGTTCTTTTTTGAACTCGCTGATGGTGGTATTTTCATCGATGACCACCATTTCGATGCCGGTCATTTCGGCAAAGTCTTCCCAATATTCCACCGTCAGGTCGTAGGAGAAGCTGGTATGATGTGTACCTCCGGCCAGAATCCAGGCTGCAGCGCCCACCTCGAGGTTGGGCATTGGAATCCACAGTGCGCTGGCAACGGGCAACTTGGGCAGAGGCTTACTCTTGATGCATTCTACTTTGTTCACAATGAGGCGGAAGCGATTGCCCAGGTCTACGATGGTAGCGGCTACACCTTCACCTTGCTTGCTGGTAAATACCAGGCGGGCTGTTTCGCTGTCGATACCGATGCTCAGACGGTGCACTTCCAGTTTCGGCTTCTGTTCGGCAATCAGTGGACAAACTTCCAACATGTGTGCCTGCAGGATGGCGCTCTTTTCTCCGTCGAAGTTCAGTGTATAGTCTTCGAGGAAGGAGCACCCCTTCGGCATGCCTTGACTCATCACCCAAGTGGTACGGTACAGTGCCGCAGTTTTCCAGTCGCCTTCGGCACCGAAGCCGTAACCTTCCGCCATCAGTCGCTGTGAGGCCAGTCCGGGGATTTGGTCAAAGTCACCCAAATCGTTGAAGTTGGTGGTGAAGCCTTTGGCACCCGTGTCTTTCAGCACGCGACGAATGGCGATTTCGGCCTTGGCGGAGTTCCATACTTTGGTGTAGGCTTCCGTACGTGCGTCTTCCAGTTCGGGAGCGTGGTCGTAGAGCTTGAAGTATTCTGCTACGAGTGCCTTCACGTCCTCGTCGCTGACAGCATTGTAGTATGCCATCACATCATTGATGGGATAGTAGTCCACATGATAGCCCAATACTTGTTCGGCGCTGACCTTGTCACCGTCTGTCACAGCCACGTTGTTCATCTGGTCGCCGAAGCGGATGATGAGCATATCCTGCGCATCAGCCCATGCGGCAGCTACGCGCATCCATGCGGCAATCTGGTTTTGGGCTTTTTCGTCCTGCCAGTGGCCTACTACCACTTTGCGGTTCTTTCGCATGCGTGTCACGATGTGTCCGAACTCGCGGTCGCCGTGAGCCGATTGGTTCAGGTTCATAAAATCCATGTCCATCGTCTCCCAGGGAATTTCCTTGTTGAACTGTGTATGGAAGTGTAGTAATGGCTTCTTCAGTTCCTGCAAACCGTGAATCCACATTTTGGCAGGAGAGAAGGTGTGCATCCAGGTGATGACTCCGATACACTTATCGTCGTTGTTGGCGGCTTTGAAGGTAGCGGTTACTTCTTTGGATGAATTGACCGTACCTTTATATACTACCTTTACGGGCAGTTTCCCGGAATCATTCAGACCTTTCACCATTTCATTACTATGTGCGTCTACTGCGATAACTGCGTCACCTCCGTACAAGAGCTGTGCTCCGGTTACGAACCATACTTCATATTGTTCAAATGCGTTCATACGATTTATTTTTATAGTTTATATTTAAAGAATGATAGTTATTTCTGTCCATAATAAGCGTTAGGACCGTGCTTGCGGCTGAAATGTTTTTCTATCAGCAGCGGATTCATGGTCAGATTGGGGTTCACGGCATAGGCTATACTTGCCATTTTTGCCACCTGTTCCATCACTACGGCATTATGTACCGCCTCGTGTGCGTCTTTTCCCCACGAGAAAGGACCGTGGTTCTTTACCAATACTCCGGGAGTATGTACCGGGTTCAGCCCCTCAAAGCGTTTTACGATAACATTTCCCGTTTCCAGTTCATATGCTCCTTCCACTTCCTCCTTCGTCATGTCTGCTGTGCAGGGTATGGCGTCGTGGAAGTAATCGGCATGTGTAGTCCCGATATTCGGTATGTCACATCCGGCTTGTGCCCAGGCTGTGGCGTAAGTAGAGTGCGTGTGCACCACACCGCCGATTTCGGGGAATGATTTATAGAGAACCAGGTGGGTCGGCGTGTCTGAAGAGGGCTTTAACCGTCCTTCCACGACCTTGCCGTCAAGATTCACTACCACCATATCCTCTGCCTTCATTTCATCGTAACTCACCCCACTGGGCTTGATAACTACCAGACCGGATTCGCGGTCAATGCCCGATACATTGCCCCATGTGAAGATAACCAATCCGTGCTTCACCAGTTCAAGGTTAGCATGGAATACTTTGTCTTTCAGTGCTTCCAGCATATTATTTAAATTACTAATTACAAGTTGTTGAATATTAGGTTTTCAGAGCTTAAATTTCGGAGCTTTGCGGTATGCCTTCTCATTAAACTGATATAAAGCAGCTCCACGTTTGGACCCCGTTTTGTCTATTTTGTCAGTTTTTTCTATATAGTCCATTTCTGCTATGCGTTTTCGGAAGTTTCGTTTGTCAATGCTCTCGCCGTATATAGCTTCGTATAAGCTTTGCAGTTGTGACAGCGTGAACAGTTTAGGTAGTAGATTAAAGCCGATTGGTTCGGTGGACGCTTTTTGTTGCATCAACTTCCGAGCTTTCTCCACCATTTGCGGATGATCAAAGATTAGCGCTGGCAGTTCATTGATATTTACCCAGAAAGCATTGTGTTGCTGTACGGATTCTTTGTCGTATTCGTTGATGTTGATGAGCGCATAGTAAGCAATGGAGACTACGCGTTCTCCTGGGTCACGATCTATGGCTCCGAAAGCTTGGACTTGTTCCATATATACATCTTCCAGTCCGGTTAGTTCATTCAGGACTCGTTTGGCTGCATCATCCACGCTTTCGTCTTCCTGCACGAATCCACCCATCAGCGACCATTCGCCCATTGCCGGTTCAAAGTTACGCTTCAGCAACAGCAGGTTCAATTCTCCTTCATTGAAACCGAAAATAATGCAGTCGATACTTACATAAAGTTTCGGATTTGAACTATAGTAATTACTCATATCTTAATTTTTGTTTAAGGGGTATGCTGCATGGATATATATCATGGCAACATACCGATTTACCAGAAATACCAATAAAAAGCAGCAGTAATACCCAGGATGATAAGGGTATGAATGATATCCCATTTATTCCAACTCGCACGTGTAGCTGCTTTTTGTTCGGGAGTTGAAGTTCCGAATACCAGCCCTTGAATCTTTTCAGCGCTTGGGGCAGCTGTAAACATGCTGACTGCGATAACCACTACGATGCAGAACAAGAACATCCATCCGCAGAAAAACAGCCAGTTCATATCATAGAACAGATACTTGAAGGTACTGCTTGACACATCTCCTACATTGCTGTAATATACTTTTGCCCCCAGACGGGTTAAACCGATAATCATTCCGGCAATCAGTCCCCACATACCGCCTTGTGCAGAGGTGCGTTTCCAGCAGATCCCCAAGAGGAAGGCTGCGGCAATGCCTGGTGCTAATACAGATTGTACATCTTGTAAGTAGGTGTAAAGGACATCGCCTACACTGCGCATAATGGGAATCCAGAGTATACCCAATATCACAATCGCAACAGTTGCCATCTGTCCAATTCCTACCAGTTTTTTCTCAGAAGTGTTCGGCTTGAAACGTTTGTAGAAGTCAATGGTGAAAAGCATAGCAGATGAGTTGAACAAAGATGCGAGAGAACTCATCAATGCTGCAAGAATACCGCAAACAACCAAACCTTTGACTCCTGCAGGAAGTAATTTTGCTACTAGAGTTGGGAAAGCAGCATCTGCATTGGCATTTCCGTTTGCCAGCATAGGTAGAAAACCTTCTCCCCCGGTTCCGAGATATTTTTGGTGTAATGCGAAAGCAATCATGCCTGGGATAAGGAATAAGAATACGGGCAATAATTTCAGGTAAGCTCCGAAGATGGTACCGCGCCGTGCTTCCTTTTCATTCTTTCCGGAAAGTACGCGTTGCACGATGAACTGGTCTGTACACCAATACCAGAATCCGATAATGGCTGAACCAATCAGTGCACCCAACCAAGGGAAGTTAGGGTCGTTATTACTGCGTATAAGTTCTGTCATTGTGTTGCCATAATCGTTCACTGTGGCTGCACCGCAGATTCTCATCATCTCATCCCAGCCTCCCAATTCTTTGAAGCCGAGTACCAGGATTATCAGTGAACCTAACAGCAAGATGGGGGTCTGCAGGATGGAGGTATAAAGTACCGACTTCATTCCTCCGAAGATTGTGTAGAGCGCAGTCAGTATAACCAGACCGATGGCGGCAATCCAAAAGAAGTCGATCCCCCAAAGTTCTTTTATACCGAATACTTGTTGGAATACCAATCCTCCTGCATAAACCGTCACGGCAACTTTTGTCAGTACATAGCTGATTAAAGATATTACAGACAATATTGTACGTGATTGTGGATTATAGCGGCGTTCTAGGAATTCAGGCATCGTGAATACCATGCTTCGCGAATAGAACGGTACGAATACCCAGCCTAAGATAAGGATCATCCAACCTTGTATTTCCCAATGTGCCATCGCCATACCGCTGGAAGCACCGGCACCGGCTAGTCCGATTAAATGTTCGGAACCGATGTTGGATGCAAAGATAGATGCACCGATAGCAAGCCATGTGGCATCACGACCGCCTAAAAAATAGTCTGCTGAGTCATTCTGTTTCTGTTTGACAACCCAGACAATAATTCCAATTAAAGCCAGGAAAAAGATTCCAATGACTAGCCAATCTAATGTTTCCACGATAATAAATGATTTATAAGGTTACTGTTATTTTTCTACGGAAAATTTGAAGACACATTCACTGTTGTAAATTTGTCCGGGTTCCAGTACGACAGAAGGCCATTGGGCTTTGTTGGGGCTATCCGGATAATGTTGTGTCTCGAGGCATACGGAAGCGCGTTGGTTGTAAGTAATGCCTTTTTTACCTTTTACGGTGCCGTCCAGGAAATTCCCGGTATATACTTGTATGCCTGGCTCATTGGTATAAACTTCCAGAGTGATGCCGCTTATAGGCGATGTCAGTTTAGCTGCCACTTGGGATAGGTCACCTTTAGTATTCAGTACCCAATTATGGTCATATCCGTTTCCGTTCTTTATTTGTTCAAAGTCCGTCCGGTTGATGTCTTGTGCTACACTCTTGGGAGTGGTAAAGTCCATTGGTGTTTCTTTGACGGAGATGATGTCACCCGTTGTCATGAAAGTACTGTCTACCGGAGTATAGTTGTCTGCATTGATGTATAAGATGTGGTCTGTTGCTGCCTTTGAAGGATCACCAGATAAATTGAAGTAAGAATGGTTAGTCATATTGATGACCGTCTTTTGGTCTGTTGTTGCACTGTATTTTATATCAATGGCATTGTCATCCGTTAACTTGAAAAGTACTTTTGCCGTAACGTTGCCCGGGAAATTCTCGTCTCCATCCGGTGAAATGCGGGTAAGCTCCAGAGTTGTGCTGTCAATGGGATTGGCATTGTATACTTGGTACTGCCATCCTTTGGGACCACCGTGCAGGCAATGTCCGAAATTGTTCTGTGCTAACTGTATGGTATCTCCGTCAAGAACGATTTTCCCTTGATTAATCCGGTTGGCGTAGCGGCCGATAGAAGCACCAAAGTCACTTGGAATGTTGATGTAATCGGCAATGCTGTCAAAGCCCAATACTACATCTTGCATAGCTCCGTTTTTGTCGGGCACCATAATGGATACAATACGTCCTCCAAAGTTTGTGATGCATACTTCCATGCCCGCTTTATTCTTCAGCGTATAAAGATGTGTTTGGGCGTCATTGACCGTTGTTTGGAATTTTACTGGATCAAGACCGGACAGCGTAAGCGTTGTTTCTGTCTTTTGATTGCACGCAGCTAGCATCATTGCGGCAATTCCTGCAAGTAGAACATGTCTTTTCATGGTTTTGTATTTAATGTAAATGAGATGATTATCTTCTTTTGGTGTAAAAATAACACTTTTCTTTAGTGTAGGCTGTACACTTTTATATGTTATGCAACATAAGTGTCAAAAACATATCTGTGTCAACTGGCTGTATAGATAGGCACGTCCGGAATAAACTTCTCGGATGATCTTGTTTTTTTAGAGTGGAAAACGGTGGAATAGGGGGGAAGAAAAAGGCGCTTCCCATTGCTGGGAAACGCCTTTTATTTGAATACTGATGTCTGTTATTCTAATCTGCGGGCACCGTCGCTGATGACTACATCATATACTTTCGGGCTTCTGCCGAACTTCTTCTTGAATTCATCTTTTGCTTTTTCGATGAATGTGCTGTACAATTCATCCTTTACCAGATTGATTGTACATCCACCGAATCCACCGCCCATGACACGTGAACCGGTAACTCCACAATCGAATGCAAGGTCATTCAGAAAATCGAGTTCTTCGCAGCTTACTTCGTACAACTTACTCATGCCCTGATGTGTTTCATACATCTTTTGGCCTACAGTTTCATAGTCGCCTTTTTCCAGGGCATCGCAAACGTCAAGTACGCGTTGAATCTCTTCGATGACATATTCTGCACGCATATAGTCTTCTGCGCTGATGTCGGCTTTGGCTTCTTCCAGCATGCCCATGGTAACGTCGCGCAGGAACTCTACGTGTGGATGCTTCTTCTGGACAGCAGCAACAGCGGCTTCGCAGCTTTGACGGCGTTTGTTGTATGCTGAAGATGCAAGTTCGTGTTTCACTACAGAATCTACAAGAACCAGACGATAGCCTTGCGGGTCGAATGGGAAATACTGATATTCCAGTGAACGGCAATCCAGGCGGATGAGGCTTCCTTTCTTTCCGAATACGGAAGCAAATTGGTCCATAATACCACAGTTTACGCCACAATAGTTGTGTTCTGTAGATTGTCCCACTTTTGCCAATTCAAATTTGTCTATTTTGTTGTCACCGAACAAGTCGTTCAAAGCATAGGCATAGGTACTTTCCAAAGCTGCTGAAGAGGACATTCCTGCACCTAGGGGCACATCGCCTGCAAAAGCAGTATTGAAGCCTTTTACATCTACACCGCGTTTCATCATTTCCCGGCACACGCCAAAGATATATCTTGCCCAGCTTGCGCGGGGTGCATCTTCTTCATTCAAACCAAATTCCACATAATCTTTCAGGTCGATGGAATAAGCTTTTACTGTGTTTGTGCCGTTGGGTTTTATTTCTGCAATCATTCCTTTGTCGATTGCTCCGGGGAATACAAAACCACCGTTATAGTCTGTATGCTCACCGATAAGGTTGATGCGACCCGGAGAAGCATAAACAGCTCCCGTTGTTCCGTCAAAGTGCTTGATGAAACGGCTTCTTACGTATTCTATATCCATGATATTTATATTTTATAAGGTGAATAAATAAATTACCTATATTTTCTTGTTAATCAACCTTGATGTCCTTATTAACATTTTTGCAGCCTACCAAACCGTAGAACAACAGATAGCCAAGGGCTGCGATGATAACCCAGTAACTCGGCATGAAACCTGCAATGTCGGCCACCAAACCTTGGATAACGGGCAAGATACCGCCGCCGCATACCAATACCATGAACAGACCGGAAGCGGCTGCCAGATATTTACCCAATCCTTCTACGGCCAGATTAAAGATGCCACCCCACATGATGGAAGTACACAGACCTACCAGTACCAGATACATTGCATTGATAGGTACTTCTGCAAATCCGAAAGAGAGACCTCCCGTAGCGCTTTGTTGGAGTACTGGCAGATTGACAAGCGAACCGGTAGATGAGAAGATGGCAAGGAATACCAAAAGTAAACCTAATGCGGAAGTAAAGGTAAGCATTGCCTTACTGGAGATTTTTGCACCCAATGAAGCACCGGCCAGACGTCCAATCAGCATGAGGAACCAATATGTACCTACAACAAAACCGGAAATAGTGGAAGAAATGCCGGCTCCTCCCTTTTCAATAGGGTCGGTTAAGAACAAATTCAAGGTGCCCGGTACACCAACTTCAACACCTACATATACAAAGATTGCTATAGCTCCCAAAATGAAGTGGCGGAATTTTAAAGCGCCTGACATCAACTTACCGATAGGTTCTGTTGAAGTTGCAGCATTGGGTTCCGGTATGGGCACAATCAGAAGAACGAAGAACGCGATGGCAAATACAGCCATTGCCGTGTACATTACAGGGAATATCTGAGAGATGGTAGCTTTTTCAATGGAACCGGCAATCAGGATACCTACGAACATCGGAGTAATGGTGGCCATTACGGAGTTGAAAGAGCCGCCCACTTGGATAAGCTGGTTTCCTTTGTTACCTTCACCGCCGAGCTTGTTCAGCATCGGGTTGACCACTGTATTAAGCAAACACATGGAGAAACCGGCGATGAAAGCGCCAATCAAATATACGGCAAAAGCCATATCAGGGCTTGAATGACCGGATAAATATTGGATACCTACACCGATAAAGCCTACAGCTACTGCTATCAATGCCGTTTTTTTATACCCTACCCGTTGTAGTAAGATGCCGCTTGGTATTCCCATCACTGCATATGCAATAAAGTTACCAAAGTTACCCAACATTCCTAAAGCGTTGGATACTGAAAACTGATTTTTCAGTACGATTCCCATAGGGGCAGCAAGGTTGGTAACAAATGAAATCATACCAAAAAGGAAGATCATCGTGATAATTGCGATGAGTTTACCATTCTGTTTTTGTTGTGTCATGGTTTTGTAAAATTAATAAGTTTATAAATTGGATTAGTTATTTCATTCTTGTACGCCAAACTTGTAGATTGTCACTTGCTGGTACTCATCACCCGGTAGCAATACTGCCGACGGAAAATGGGGCTTGTTGGGTGTATCGGGAAAACACTGGGCCTCAAAGCAGACTGCACTTCTTGCAGGGAAAGTGGCTCCATGGGCACCTTCAAAGCCTCCGAGCCAGTTTCCAGTGTAGAGCTGGACGCCATTTTCAGTGGTATATACTTCCATGGTTCGTCCGCTGTTGGGCTCCATGCAGGTGGCTGCAAGGCTCAACTCTCCACTTTCAGTCTTGTTCAGTACATAGCAATGGTCATATCCTGCGCCATTCACAATTTGTGTATGCTTCTCATCAATTCGTTCACCAAGAGTATGGGGAGTACGGAAATCCATTGGAGTACCTTCTACTTTCAATATCTCTCCGGTAGGAATGGATACTTCATCGATGGGTACATAAAAATCTGCGTTGATGGTAACGATATTGTTTAATACTGTAGGAGAGGGATTGGCTATACCGGCAAGATTGAAGAAACCGTGATTGGTCAGATTGACGATGGTGGCTTTATCGGTAGTAGCCCGGTATTCGATGACCAGAGCATTGGTCTCATCCTCCAGGCGATAAGTCATTTCTACTTCGAGATTTCCGGGGAAGCCCTCTTCGCCGTCAGCGGATGTGTAGTTGAAGATGACTGTTGATTGCTCTGGCTGGACAGCATCCCATACACGGGTATGGAAGCCAGTCGGACCACCGTGCAATGAATTGGGACCGTTGTTGATTGCCAATTGGTGCTCTTCGCCGTATAAAGTAAACTTTCCTTTGGCTATCCGGTTGCCGTAGCGTCCGATGGTAGTGTTTAGAAAAGGTTCCGGACTGTTGATTACATGTTCAATACTGTCGTGTCCTAATACAACATTGGCATATTTGCCATTTTTGTCGGGTACCATGATGGAAAGTATTGCACAACCGTAATTAGTAACTGCAACTTCCATTCCCTGGGCATTCTTCAGGATAAACAAATCTGTCTTTTTGTTATTTATATCCTTTTGAAAGTCTTTTGGGCTTAAACCGGACAAATTACTTTCTGTTGGAGTAGTGTTTATCATATCCATGGTATTAATTAAATTTCTTGCAAATAAAAAGAAATTCTTTTGTTCCCCCAAGCAATTGGAAGGAAATGTGGAGAACATTTTAGGAAAGTTTAGCGTTTAACAAATGGAATACAAATTGATATTTTTTGTATGTTTGCTCCCGAAATCTAAAAAATCACATCATTAACAGAAAGTTCTAATAAAAACAACGAATGTATCCTCTAAAATTTGAGCCTATTCTGAAGCAGACGCTTTGGGGAGGCGACAAGATTATTCCATTCAAACATTTGAATGATACCCTTGCTAATGTAGGCGAGAGTTGGGAAGTGTCGGCAGTAGAAGGTAGTGAGTCTATAGTGGCCAATGGTGCTGACAAAGGATTAACGCTGCCGGATATGGTCAGAAAGTATAAGGAAGACCTGGTAGGAGAAGCTAACTATGCACGTTTCGGAAATAAGTTTCCTTTGTTGATAAAGTTTATTGATGCCAAGTTGGACTTGTCGATTCAGGTACACCCGGGTGACGAGTTGGCTAAGAAACGTCATAACAGTTTTGGTAAAAATGAAATGTGGTATGTTATTGCTGCTGACCAGGGTGCCAAGCTGATTTCCGGTTTTGCAGAGCAGATTACTCCGAAAGAATATAAGGAACGAGTGTATAATGGTACGTTTGCGGATGTTCTGCAGACTTGTGCCATCAAACCGGGCGATGTGTTTTATGTGCCTGCAGGTCGTGTACATGGAATCGGTGCGGGAGCTTTTGTAGCAGAAATACAGCAAACGTCGGATATCACTTACCGTATTTTTGATTACAATCGTAAGGATAAGGACGGTAAATCAAGAGAACTGCATACAAGCCAGGCTATTGATGCCATTAATTTTGCAGATGTGCAGGACGATTTTCGTACGGAATACGATCAGGTGCAGAATGAACCGGTAGAAATGGTGGCAAGCCCGTATTTCACGACTTCAATCTATGACATGACGGAAGAAATCACTTGTGACTATTCTGAACTGGATTCTTTTGTTATCTTTATTTGTGTGGAGGGCTCTTGCCGTATTATTGATAATGAGAAGAATGAAGTTTCCGTACAGGCGGGCGAAACAATCCTGCTGCCGGCTGCAACCCAAGAAGTGACGATTGTGCCTGAAGGAGCAGTGAAGTTGCTTGAGACGTACGTATAAAAGTGCTCAGACTATATCGGATAAAAAAAGAGGGGATGACCATAACAGTCATCCCCTCTTTTTTTATCCGATATTCTATCTCTTTCTTCCAAATATTTTTCTGAATTTCTTCATTACCTTTACCCCCAATACTATACCGTCAAAAACAGCCATACCGGTGTTGAATGCTCTCATCATGGCATTTGCCTTGTTGGTAGCTGGTTCCAGTGGAGCAAAAATTTCTTGTGTAAGCCCAGTCATGATTTCTTTCTGGAGTCGTATTTCTTGTAGCAGCATGGCTTTTTTCTGGGCGATGCTTTCTAAAGTGACGGGAGTGGTATTGGTCGTATTATCCATGAATATTTCGAATTAATTGTCTAAGAATAATTCTGCGATAAGTTTTACTGTCGGGTCAATAATGAGTTTTTTGCGGAATAGGACAAGCAGAACGATGAGTAGGATATGGAAGCACGTGATAAGTGCAAAACTCATCATTAGCCCACCTACCAGCGGAGCTAAGATATAGACCAGCGTAAACGACAGATGAAACAGAACCACTACGCCGAGTATAACGACCAATAGCACCAATAAAAGCGTAGAAAGCAGTTTGGACAGTTTTTCGGTGACTTCCAGTTTGGTGTATTCTTTTTGCAGCTCCAGGTATTTCTTGAATTCAATGAAGAGCTGCTGCATATTTTCTATACTTTTGTCGTCTGCAAACATAGTGGTTCTGCTTTTTACCTTATTCCGTTACCTCGCCTTTGATTTCCGCAGCAATTTCATCTACCAAGTCTTCCATTTCGCTTCGGTTCAGACGAATCCCTTTCTTACGGAGAATTTCTGCGATTTTGTTACGGGTGTCTTCTCCTTTTTCAGGAGCAAATAAGATACCGAGGGCTGCACCTACTGCGGCGCCACCCAGGAAAGCTGCTAAAACATTTAATCCTTTCATAATGATATTCCTTTCTTTTTTGAGGTTCGTACGACAAAACTAACAATTTTTTTTGAAACTTTGTTCGGAATATCAGTTTTTTTATGATTGTCCTTATCTTCCAACTCCTTTTTGGGTGTTGTTTTGCGAGGTTTGCTTTTTTCTTCTCCAAAAGTCTCCATTCGTACGGCTCCCGCGATAGATTTTGTTTTCCTTGGTTTTAGCTTTAATTTCTTCAGTCTTGATTTCTTGGGCTTTTAAGCCATCGGCGGTGACAAAAGGGTGTTCTTTTATTACTGGGATGCTTTTCCCTATCAATTTTTGGATATCTTTCAGGTAAGGCAGTTCTTCCGATTCGCAAAAAGAGAGAGCAATACCGTCGTGGCCGGCACGTCCGGTTCGTCCGATACGGTGTACGTATGTTTCCGGAATGTTGGGCAACTCGTAGTTGATGACGTGTGATAGTTGGTCCACGTCGATGCCTCGTGCTGCAATATCGGTTGCTATCAGTACGCGCAGTTCATGGTTCTTAAAGCCGGTCAGTGCTCGCTGTCGGGCATTCTGCGATTTGTTTCCATGTATGGCTTCGGCTCTTATTCCGGACTTGCTGAGGATACGTGCAAGTTTGTCTGCTCCATATTTAGTTCTGGTGAAGATAAGTACGGACTCGATAGCCGGATTCTTCAGCAGATGAATGAGTAAGTCTTTTTTCTCTTTTTTCTCAACGAAATAGACTGATTGGGAGATTGTGTCAACCGTAGACGATGCAGGGGTGACTTCCACTTTCTCGGGGTGCGTCAGCATGGAGTTTGCCAAGGTCTCTATTTCCGGAGGCATTGTGGCCGAAAAGAAGAGAGTCTGCCGTTTTGCGGGCAATAACTTTAATATGCGCCGGATATCATGTATGAATCCCATGTCCAGCATCCGGTCTGCTTCGTCCAATACGAAGAACTCGAGCGCTTTTAGGTTAATGAAACCTTGGTTGACCAGGTCTTGCAGTCGTCCGGGAGTTGCAACCAGTATTTGTACTCCACGTTTCAGTTCATCTGTCTGTGGCTTTTGTCCTACACCGCCGAAGATGACGGCATGTCTCAATCCGGTATACTTACCATATGCACTGAAGCATTCTCCTATCTGTATGGCCAGCTCGCGGGTCGGCGTCAGAATGAGTGCTTTGATACTTTTGCGGTTATCCGTTTTATATAACTTTTGCAAGATAGGGATGGAAAATGCGGCGGTTTTGCCTGTTCCGGTTTGAGCACATCCTAATAAGTCTTTTCCTTGAAGTAATATAGGGATCGATTTTTCCTGGATTGGGGTAGGGGTGGAATACCCCTCTTCTTGAAGAGCCTTCAATATAGGTTCTATCAAATTCAAATTTTCAAATGTCATGTAATCAATTAAGTGAGCCTCATGCTCTGTTTATATTTGGCAAATATACGTCAAGTCTTCCGGGAAATCTCTTTTTATGGAGTGGTTTAATTATATTTAACTAAGGATGCTGAGGTATAATCGCATGTTATGGTGTACTTTTGTTCCATATTTAGATAGTGGCATGGAAAAATGATGAAATTGCATTTAAAATACCTTTGGATTGTATTGGTGACTTGTACCTTGACTGCTTGTATGAATGGTGGGGGTGACTTGGCGGGTAAGTGGCAGTTGCGTCAGTACCAATATGCCGACGGTACATCAGAGAAAGTGGACAGTGTATTTTATAATTTTCAAAAAGGAAGTTTTTCTGCCATATGTTTGTTGAAAGATGGGGGGGCGACTACGTTTTTTGGAAATTATTCTTTGAAAGGTGCTGAAATTTCCATTATTTTGTTGCCTGAAAGTGTTAACGATAAAAACTATGATACTTATTTCGGGTGGCCGGAAGGAAAACGTATCTTTAAAGTAGAAGATTTATCCTACTCTTCATTGCGTTTGGAATATGAGGGTACGAAATCTGTATTTCGGAAATTTTGAGATAAAGATAAGAATAGACGATTTTACTAATAAAAACAATAGAAAAGATGAAAAAATTAGCCGTATTGGGAATGGGAGTATGTATAGCTCTGGCATTCTCTTCTTGTAAATCAAGTGAAAGTGCTTATAAGAAAGCATATGAAAAGGCAAAACAGCAGGAATTGGCGGAGCCGCAGACAACTGCCCCTGTTGAAGAGGTGGCTCCAGTAGTTACCGCTCCGGTAGAAGTAAAGGTAGTGGAAAGTGCACCTGCCGACATGCGTCAGGAAAAGGTGACTGTGGTATCAGGTGGTACCAGCTTGAAAACCTTTAGTGTAGTTTGCGGAGCTTATAGCGTGAAAGCTAATGCGGAAGGTGTGAAGCAGACATTGGTGAATGAAGGTTATACTGCAATGGTGGTTTACAATGCAGAAAGAAATCTGTATCGTGTAGTTATCGGTACATTCGATGACAGAGCATCCGCCGAGAATCTGCGTGACTCTTTCAAAGCTAAACATCCTTCGAATGATGACTTCCAGAAGGCATGGTTGCTGTACAGCATCAATTAATAGAATTCTTTTTGGTAATTCATAACAGAAAGGAATGTATGTTTCCTTTCAAGATGAGGCAGTAACTGCGAAGTTACTGCCTTTTTCATGATATGCCGAAAGAATGTGAAGGCTGGCGCTGTCATGTGTTTGGTTTGGCAAAACAAAGTGTTTCCTTTAACGGAACAGTTTGTTTCATTAAAGAGAACACTTTGTTTCTCTTAACAAAACATCTCGTCCTATTGCATAAAAACAAAATGTTGTTATATACTGAAACAACTTGTTTTCCTATGCTGAAACAAAGTGTTCAGTGCTGTGAACTAATGAACTAACTGAGGAAAGGCTCTGATAAACTCATGTTGTCACAGTTTCTTTATTTCCTTCTCCTTCGTGAATACTTCACTCTATTTTTCTGCTCCGGATTGATTTTCCTGATTGTGAAAAGTGCTTATAATATTCTCTCTTTCGTTTAAAAGAAGTTATAAAACAAGAGGTGGAAACTTTTGGACCTAAAAAAGTTTTTAATTTTGTGCTTTATCTTTGAGAAGAATATAGTATGGAACGACGATATATACTGAATGCGATTGATGCCGCTTTGCAGGCTGGCGAGAAAATTCTTTCCATTTACGATGATCCGGCATCGGATTTTCAGGTAGAAAAAAAAGCGGATAATTCTCCTCTTACTATTGCCGACCGTAAAGCTCATGAAACTATCTGCCGTTTTTTGGCTGATACACCTTTCCCTCTGCTAAGCGAGGAAGGTAAACATTTGCCTTTTTCAGAGCGTAGAAATTGGGAAACCTTATGGATTGTAGACCCTTTGGACGGTACGAAGGAGTTCATCAAGAGGAACGGTGAGTTTACGGTGAATATAGCTTTGGTGCATCACTCGGTACCGGTAATGGGAGTTATTTATGTGCCGGTAAAAAAGGAGCTCTATTTTGGAGTGCATGATTCGGGTGCTTATAAGCTATCCGGTATTACTGCGCGTAATGGAATGTCCTGGGATGAATTGATTGCGAAAGCTGTCCGGCTGCCGGAAACAGGTATGCACGAACGATTTGTCATTGTGGCTTCCCGTTCGCATCTGACGCCCGAGACAGAAGATTATATCGAGAAGATGAAATGCAGCCATGCGGAAGTTGAGCTTATATCAAGTGGAAGTTCCATCAAGATTTGTCTGGTAGCTGAAGGTAAGGCTGATGTATATCCTCGTTTTGCCCCTACGATGGAATGGGATACGGCGGCTGGGCATGCTATTGCACGTGCTGCCGGAATGGAAATTTATCAGGTGGGGAAGGAAGAACCTTTGCAATATAATAAGGAGGATTTGCTGAATCCGTGGTTTATCGTAGAGCCCAAGCATACTGAAATAAAATAACGACTGTATGACATTTGAGATATTGTTTGTACTATTGGCATTGTTGGGTATGGTGATTGCCTTGGTTCTGGATAAAATGCGTCCGGGCATGGTGCTCTTTTCTGTCGTAGTATTGTTCTTGTGTGCAGGCATCCTTACTCCTAAGGAGATGTTGGAAGGGTTCAGTAATAAGGGGATGATGACTGTTGCCATGCTGTTTCTTGTCAGTGAAGGCATCAGGCAGTCGGGTGCTTTGGGGCAAATAATCAAGAAGCTGCTTCCGCAGGGTAAGACTACAGTCTTTAAAGCGCAGTTCCGCATGTTGCCCACCATTGCCTTCATTTCAGCTTTTCTAAACAATACTCCGGTGGTTGTTATCTTTGCTCCCATTATCAAGCGTTGGGCTGAATCGGTAAAATTGCCTGCTACCAAGTTTCTTATACCTCTTTCATACGTTACAATACTTGGTGGTATCTGTACATTAATAGGCACATCAACCAATCTGGTGGTGCATGGCATGATATTGGAAGCCGGATATGAAGGTTTCACTATGTTCGAGTTGGGCAAAGTAGGAATTTTCGTCGCGATTGCGGGTATCCTTTATCTGTTCGCTTTCTCCTCAAGGCTTTTGCCGGATGTTCGTACGGATGCGGTAAAGCTGGATGAGGAGCCGGAGGAGCATGGAGATTTGCATCGGGTGGAGGCTGTACTCGGCGCCCGTTTTCCCGGTATCAACAAGAAACTTGGTGATTTTAACTTCAAGCGGCATTATGGGGCCGAAGTGAAGGAGATTAAGCGTAGCGGTCAGAGCATTGCCGGAAATCTGGAAAATGAATATCTCCGCGAAGGAGACACGCTGGTGGTGATGGCTGATGACTCTTTTATAAAGACCTGGGGGGAATCTTCGGTGTTCGTGTTGCTGGCCAATGGCAAGGATACGGAGCCGGTGCCCGGAAAGGGAAAGCGCTGGTTTGCCTTGGCTTTGCTGATATTGATGATAGTGGGGGCAACGGTCGGTGAACTTCCGGCTGTCAAGGAAGCTTTCCCGGAAATCAAGCTGGATATGTTTTTCTTCGTTTCCATTACTACTATCATTATGGCCTGGACAAAGATATTCCCGGCCCGCAAGTATACCAAATATATATCTTGGGATATTCTGATAACGATTGCTTGTGCTTTTGCTATCAGCAAGGCGATGGTGAATTCCGGAGTGGCAGACGCTGTGGCGCATTTCATTATAGGGATGAGCCATCATTATGGCCCCCACGTGTTACTGGCTGCTATGTTTATCATAACGAACCTGTTTACGGAACTGATTACGAATAATGCGGCTGCGGCACTCGCTTTTCCATTGGCACTTTCCATCTCTTCACAGATGGGAGTCAGCCCGATGCCTTTCTTCGTTGTAATTTGTATGGCGGCTTCCGCCAGTTTCTCTACTCCTATAGGGTATCAGACTAATTTGATTGTACAAGGTATCGGTAACTATAAGTTCACGGATTTTGTACGCATCGGGTTACCTTTGAATATCATTACTTTCCTGATATCCATTTTCTTGATTCCTTTAATTTGGCCATTTTAAAAAAGAAGAAATAATAACATATGGAAGAAAACAACCACATATATCCGATATTCGACAGAATGCTGATGCGGAAGGACAAAGAAGACTTGTTGAAGCAGCACGGCGTGATGATTTGGTTTACCGGCTTGAGCGGCTCCGGCAAAAGTACGATAGCCATTGCCTTGGAGCGCGAACTTCATAAAAGGGGATTGCTTTGCCGTATCCTGGATGGTGACAACATCCGCAGTGGCATCAACAGTAACCTCGGCTTTACGGAGGCCGACCGTGTGGAGAATATCCGGCGTATAGCCGAAGTTTCCAAACTCTTTCTTGATACGGGGGTTATAACAATCGCGGCTTTTATCAGTCCTAATAACGATATTCGTGAAATGGCAGCTGATATTATCGGACAAGACGATTTTCTGGAAGTTTATGTCAGCACCCCGCTTGAAGAGTGTGAGCGCCGTGACGTGAAGGGGCTTTATGCCAAGGCACGTAAGGGAGAAATTAAAAATTTTACGGGCATTTCCGCTCCTTTTGAGGAACCGGCTCATCCGGCTCTGACGTTGGACACCTCTGTTCTCAGCCTGGAAGAATCGGTCAATAAATTGTTGGAACTCATTTTACCAAGAATTCAGAAGAAATAAGATATAATGAAAGAAGAATATAAATTGAGCCATTTGAAGGAACTCGAAGCAGAGTCCATTCATATTATCCGTGAAGTGGCAGCGGAGTTTGAGAATCCGGTGATGCTGTATAGTATCGGCAAGGATTCTTCGGTTATGGTGCGCTTGGCCGAAAAGGCGTTTGCTCCCGGCAAAGTGCCGTTCCCGTTGATGCACATCGATTCCAAGTGGAAGTTTAAGGAGATGATACAGTTCCGTGACGAGTATGCCAAGAAGTATGGTTGGAACCTGATAGTGGAAAGCAATATGGAAGCTTTCAATGCAGGTGTCGGACCTTTTACGCATGGCAGCAAGGTGCATACGGACCTGATGAAAACGCAGGCTTTGCTCCACGCATTGGATAAGTATAAGTTTGATGCGGCATTCGGTGGCGCTCGCCGCGACGAGGAGAAGTCACGCGCCAAAGAGCGTATTTTCTCCTTCCGTGACAAGTTCCATCAATGGGACCCCAAAAACCAGCGTCCCGAATTGTGGGATATTTATAATGCCCGGGTACATAAAGGAGAGAGTATCCGAGTATTTCCGTTAAGTAATTGGACGGAGCTGGACATCTGGCAATATATACGTTTGGAAAATATTCCTATTGTGCCGTTGTATTTTGCCAAGGAACGTCCTTGTGTGGAGATTGACGGAAATCTGATAATGGCGGATGACGACCGCTTGCCTGAACAGTACCGCGACCAGATAAAGATGCGTATGGTGCGTTTCCGTACGCTGGGTTGCTGGCCGTTGACCGGTGCTGTGGAAAGCGATGCCGATACCATCGAGAAGATTGTCGAGGAAATGATGACCACCACCAAGAGTGAACGGACGACCCGTGTCATTGACTTCGACCAAGACGCAAGCATGGAGCAGAAGAAGCGCGAGGGATACTTCTAAAGGAATTAAAAATTAAGAATTAAAAATTAAATCATTAAGGATGAACGATTCTACACTTGATATAAAGGCTTTTCTTGATAAGGATGAGCAGAAAGACTTATTGCGCTTACTGACTGCCGGTTCTGTGGATGACGGAAAATCCACATTGATAGGCCGTCTGTTGTTCGACAGCAAGAAACTATATGAGGATCAGCTGGACGCACTGGAACGCGACAGCAAGCGCATGGGAAATGCCGGCGACCACATTGACTACGCCCTTTTGCTGGACGGCTTGAAGGCAGAGCGCGAACAAGGCATCACCATCGACGTGGCATACCGCTACTTCTCGACCAACAACCGTAAGTTTATCATTGCCGACACTCCGGGACACGAGCAGTACACACGTAACATGATTACCGGAGGCTCTACGGCTAACCTGGCAATTATTCTGGTGGATGCACGTATGGGTGTCATTACGCAGACGCGCCGGCATACTTTCCTGGTGTCGTTGCTTGGCATCAAGCATGTGGTGCTTGCTGTCAATAAGATGGACCTGGTGGATTTCTCCGAAGAACGTTTTAATGAGATAGTCGATGAATATCGGAAGTTTATAGCTCCATTGGGTATTCCTGACGTAAACTGCATTCCGCTGTCAGCTTTGGACGGGGACAATGTAGTGGAGAAATCGGAACGTACTCCTTGGTATGAGGGTATTTCACTTCTTGACTTCCTGGAGACGGTACATATTGACAACGATCATAATTTGAAGGATTTTCGTTTCCCGGTTCAATACGTCTTGCGCCCCAATCTTGATTTCCGTGGTTTTTGCGGCAAGGTGGCTTCGGGTATTGTTCGTAAGGGAGATGAAGTGATGGCATTGCCTTCCGGTAAGAAGTCGCATATCAAGAGTATAGTTACATACGACGGTGAATTGGATTACGCCTTTCCGCCCCAGTCCGTCACCTTGACTTTGGAGGACGAAATAGATGTGTCGAGAGGGGAAATGCTGGTACATCCGGATAACCTGCCCGTCATGGACCGCAATTTTGAAACGATGCTGGTTTGGATGGATGAAGAGCCGATGGATATCAACAAATCATTCTTCATCAAACAGACCACCAATATAAGCCGCACCCGCATCGACAGCATCAAGTATAAAGTGGATGTCAATACGATGGAGCATCTTTCCATTGACAACGGAAAGTTGAGCAAGGAAACATTGCCGATGCAGCTCAATCAGATTGCGCGCGTGGTGCTGACCACTGCCAAAGAGCTTTTCTTTGACCCTTATCGGCAGAATAAGGCTACCGGTTCGTTCATCCTGATAGACCCGATAACCAACAATACCAGTGCTGTAGGTATGATTATCGATAGGGTGGAGGATAAGGAGATGCACTTGTCCGAAGACCTGCCTATACTGAATTTGTCTAAGCTGGGTATAGCTCCCGAACATTACGAAGCCATAGAAAAGGCTGTGAAGGAGTTGGAGCGCCAAGGCATTGCAGTGGTTGTGGAAAAAGAATAAACAGCTTTTTGATAGAGTGGGAGAGAAACTGTAATATATTAATATATAGACTATAATGGGACTATTAGAATTCAACAAGCTTCCTATAAACACATTGGTAGGCGCAGATTGGAAAACATTCAAGGATATAACGGGCGGTCGTGACATCGGTGCTGCCTACAAAGGCAAGTATCGGCTGACAAAAGCTGTCTGCCGCCTGCTGTCCACTTTGGCTCCTCTGCAGGACAGACGTTATGAAAAGCTCCTGGCAGATAAGCCCCTGGAGCATGATCCGGTATTCATTTTGGGACATTGGCGTAGCGGGACTACGTTTGTGCATAATGTTTTCTCCTGCGACAAGCATTTCGGCTACAACACGACATACCAGACTGTATTTCCGCATCTCATGATGTGGGGGCAGCCTTTCTTTAAGAAGAACATGAGCTGGCTGATGCCGGACAAACGCCCCACGGACAATATGGAGCTTGCCGTCGACCTTCCGCAAGAAGAGGAGTTTGCTTTGGCAAATATGATGCCCTACACCTATTATAATTTCTGGTTCCTGCCCGAATATCAGCAAGAGTATGCCGATAAATATCTGCTGTTTGATGATATTACAGAGAAAGAACTGAAAGTGTTTGAGGAGACTTTCGTCAAATTGATAAAAATCTCTCTTTGGAATACGAAGGGAACTCAGTTTCTTAGTAAGAATCCGCCTCATACGGGACGTGTGAAAGAGCTTGTCAAGATGTTCCCCAATGCTAAGTTTATCTATCTGATGCGTAATCCTTATACTGTTTTCGAAAGTACACGTAGTTTCTTTACTAATACCATTCAGCCGTTGAAGTTGCAGGATATCAGTAATGAGGAGCTTGAAAAGAATATTTTGTCCATTTATGCCAAACTGTATCATAAGTACGAAGCGGACAAGACATGTATTCCTGAAGGAAACTTGATAGAGGTGAAGTTTGAAGACTTCGAAGCGGATGCAATGGGAATGACTGAACATATCTACAAGGCTTTGTCCATTCCGGGCTTTGCAGAGGCACGTGCCGATATTGAAAAGTATGTAGGCGGAAAGAAAGGATATAAGAAGAATAAATACAAGTATGATGAGCGTACAGTGCAGTTGGTTCAGGATAACTGGAATTTTGCGCTGGAACAGTGGAAGTACGATTTATAATGATTGTCAATTATTAATGAGAGAAATGATTCAAAAGAAAGTTCGTATATTGGGAATGCTGTCTGCCATGCTCTGTTGCGGAGCAGTTTCTGCACAGCAGCACGAGGTAGAGATGATTCCTTTCGGAAATATGGATCAATGGATTGACCGCCAAATCAAGGAATCCGGTATTATTGGCGGTACCACGAAGAATGTATATGCTATCGGGCCTACTGCTACTGTCACCGAGACCAAGGCATACAAGAATATGGGAGGTTCGCCGTGGGCGACATCCAATGTGATGGCCCGGGTAGCCGGTATCACGAAAACCAATACTTCTGTTTTCCCGGAAAAGCGAGGGGATGGTTTCTGTGCCCGTATGGACACCCGTATGGAGAGTGTGAAGGTTTTTGGAATAGTGGATATCACGGTGCTGGCTGCCGGCTCCATGTTTCTGGGTGAGGTGCACGAACCTATCAAGGGGACCAAGAATCCGCAGAAAATGCTGAATTCCGGCATACCGTTTACAAAGAAACCTATCGCCATACAGTTTGATTATAAAGTAAAGATGTCCGACCGCGAGAAGCGTATCCGTGCAACGGGCTTTAGCCGTATCACAGATGTTGAGGGAAAGGACTTCCCGGAAGTGAATCTGTTTCTGCAAAAGCGTTGGGAAGATGAGAAGGGGAATATCTATGCCAAGCGTGTAGGAACGATGGTCGTACGATATTATACTACTACCGATTGGCATAATAATGCCACTTATTCCATCATGTACGGTGATATCACCGGCGACCCTGCATACAAGGCCCACATGATGCGTCTTCAGGTTGAAGAACGCTATGCAGTTAACAGTAAAGGAGAGAGTGTGCCTATTAAGGAGGTTGCCTGGGGGACGAAGGACGATGTGCCCACTCATTTGCTGTTGCAATTCACCTCTAGTCATGGTGGTGCTTATATAGGTTCTCCTGGCAATTCGCTATGGATTGACAATGTAAAATTGGTCTATTAGAATAAAAGCAGTTAAAGTTGATGTCATACTTTAGCTGCTTTTTTTATGGAGTCAACGAGACTTTGACTTACTTCTTATTTCAAATGAATTTTGTATGTCAGCCCTCCCGTGAAATATTTCATCCTCTGCATTTCGACCTGCACATGCAGATGCTTGAACAGCAGAT
>ONZZ01000023.1_pt1 | contig 133927 bp, 123 predicted proteins | sample 1671101 | NCBI WGS metagenome assembly ONZZ01 (sample SAMN06348122, study PRJEB24527) | human gut metagenome | biome: human gut; feature: ankylosing spondylitis patient; material: feces | host: Homo sapiens | place: China | collected 2015-10
TTACTTTGGGATTTTGCAGGTGATGACGCATGTCATCCTGCTTTTTCTCGTCACGGCTGAAAATACGGATCTCTTTAATGTCACTATCAAGAAAGCGACGAAGAACAGCATTGCCAAAAGAGCCTGTTCCACCGGTAATCAACAAAATTTTATCTTTAAATCCAGACATAATATCTTATATTAATTCAATCTTATAATTACTTTTATTATCAGTTATAATAGCTTTAAAATCTTCTTTTCTTCTTTGAATATTATAATAGTCTAGTAGCTCATCATTTGAAGTTATTGGAACAAAAGAGGTTAGCTTACTAATTAATTGCGAGAACTCACTATCGAAATCATTGTCTATGTTAAATACAAGTTGCTCTTTATAAATAGGATTAGCCAAACCACCCTTTCCTGAATGAATTAAAATATTACTGGCACATAAAGCCTCTAATGCAGCCAATCCAAAACCTTCATATAATGAAAGTTGAAAATAATATTTGGAACGTTTTAAAAAGGCTATCTTTTCTTCTTCAGATACTTCCCCTATCAATTCTATAGAATCATTCAAACCATATTTATTGATTATAGATTGGATAAAAGCCACTCCTTCCCCTTTCCTTCCTATAATAATAAATCGATAATCAGCAAATGCAGGTATTTTCTTTAATTCAGCAAAAACCTGCAAAGCCTTATCCACCCCCTTCCTTCTCACATTACCTTCATTCCCCATCCATACAATAGAAGTAAATAGATTCTCTTTCGGAATATCAGAGATAAACAGTCTTGTATCAATAGCATGCTCACTATAACTTAACTTCTTCCTCGAGGAAAGGCATTTAACGATATTCTTTAAATCAGATTGTGATACAACTATACAAGAATTAGAAATCCAATAACAGAGTTTAAAAAACAACACTTGAATTCTATAACTGCGAGTAGAAACATAATCTGCATCCAAAGAATCAATACCTCCAGTAAAATAAGTTTTTTTACCCAAGCATTTCGCAAACAATGCAGCAAAAAACGAGTATCGATAAAAATAGGAAAATAAAATATCATATTTCCAAAATAAAAGGCTATCCAATATCCGATTAGACAGCGAAACATCATATCCTAAATCTCCTAACAAAGCAATATCTATCTGATAAAACTTTTGAGTTTTAAATAATTCAAGGGAACCCACACTTGAGTAAAACAAGATTCTTTTTTTCATATTTTAGTGCTGCATTATGAAATTCATTAACCGCTTTGCTTGAATCTCTGAATTTTTATTCTCTAATATGAACTGTCTTGCATGTTTGCCAAATTCATCCAATTCCACTTGTTCTTTATTTCCCCATTCTTTTAAAACAGCAGTAAATGTCTCTCGTGAATTATCTGGTATCAACACCAAATGCTCTTCGTAATCAGCAGGAAGTCCTGGAAGCTTATACATAACCGTTGGCGTCCCTGAAGCCATATATTCCATTGTCTTCGACGGAAAAGAGTACTTGGTAAATTCTGCATCTCCTTTACGAGGATTAACCAATAATGTGGCTTGTTGTTGCATTTCGAATACACGGTTTTGCTCCACAAGTCCCCAATATATTATACGAGAATCATTTTTAGCAGCTACTTCAACAAAAGGTTGATCTAAACCAAAACCGCATATCCATAAAGAAAATTCTTTATCATCAATTTCATTAAACGCTGCTATTAAATCTCGAATACCAAAACGGGTATCCAACTTACCTGTATAAAGAATTACTTTTTTCCTCTTCTTTTGAGAAGTAACTTCTATGGGATTATATACACCTTCCAAAAGATGCCATGGACGAAATCCAACATTTAGCTTATCTTTCATGTGCTCAGTAAGAAGAACGAAAGAGTCAATCTCAGGAACTAATGCATAAATCTGATTAGTAATTTTCTTGCCCAATATCCTACAGAACCAAGATGTATTATCTCCAAAATATTCAGGCAAATCCAAAACAATACAACATACTTCTACATTGGGATATTTATATTTTAAATCAATGGCAGCCTTCAAATAGGGATAAATCACAGAATAAACCAATATTGTAACCTTTTCCTTACTATGTAAATCCAACCATTCAGTAGACTCCTTAATGATAGAACGATAAATGCTGTATTTTTTTATATAAGTAAAATTAAAGAATGCACCATTCACACCTTTCATTGAAGCAAATTCAAATTTTGAACGAGGAAAAAAAGGACTACTGCATCGCATTGGAAAACTCCCTATATCAGGAACATTAACTATATAATTAGGCTTATACTCTAATTTATCATAACCATGCAAAAGTGCTCTCTGAAAGGTTGTTGCACTAACAGATATACGACCTTTGGTTCGTTTATTTATAAGTGGCATTGTAGTAGGTTCACAGAAACAGCCCAAATACAAAACTTTCATAAAATAATTTATAAAGAAATAATTATTTTCAAATATATGATTTAACAAATGTGCCTTTAGAATACTCATTTAAAATGCCGAACAATAGACAGAAAAATGCAAAAAACATTGGAATACCTTCAAGAATAGGTTCAGACACAAACCCGACAAGCATTATAAACGAAAGAAAAGTAAAAGCTAAACGTAATATCGGATTAACAGACTTTAGTTTATAAACTCTAACAAAAGAATAAAGATATTGGCATGTCAAATAAAACAATAACAATAATGGAATGATGCCTGCCACTCTCCCACAGTCAAGCCATAAATTATGTGCATGACCAATTTTATTATTCATATTCATTCCTCCCAATGGATAATCCAACAATTTTGAGCCAACTATCATTAATCTATCAATTCTACCTCCTCCGGTTTCAACTTCATCTGTTTCAAACCGATCAAAGACAATCAATAAATCCCCATATGTCGTATAAATATATGACACAATTCCAATGAGAAAAATTAGAGATATTAACAACAACCTGATTTTTTTTATAGACATACCTTTAAAATTAAATATCAATGACATCAGCATTAATATTAATATAGCCACAATACAAGTTCTACTTTGGACGCGAACTGCACAATACACCGAGAGGAAAGAACCTATTAGAAATAAAAATTTCTTTTTTCTTCCCAATGGAATAAAAATAAACCCTAAGAACGACAAAAGGAACAATAATTTTGTCGTTATTAGCGTTGCAGAAATAAACCCTTCTTCATTATCAATCCCTATTAAAGGAATATTACGCCCCATTCCTATCACAAGAAAACCATTTTCCAATACATCTTTAATTACCGAGACAATAGCTACGGCAGACATAGACAATGCCATAATATACAATAAATTAATTAATGACACATCATCACTTCTCCGTACTAAAAACTTACCTAAAAGATATATAAAGGGGAAATTAATGAAAAAAATAAAAGTCGTAACATACCCAAATCCATCTGAAAATATAAATACAGACAATGCATACAGCATTCCCCACATAAAAAGGACACAAAAGGTTTTATCTATTAATTTATATCCTTTATGAACAAGAAGATAAATAAATGGTAAATAAAACATGTAATATCCATAGCCTGAATAATCTAAAAACATCAAAGCTAATAGTATACTCAAAAAACAATACTTATTCTTATGCAATATCTTCATGTATCATTCCCCAATATCTCACCTGAATTATATTTTCAGAGAATAAATCAATAAATAACTTTACGCGGCAAATAATACCTAAACAACATAGAAAAACATGTCAATGATGTATCTATCGTCCCTACAGCATTCTTATAATCAATTTTTTGTGTAAAAAAGATACTTCTAAGTCCAATGGTATACAATTTTCCATAAGGATAAGCAAAAAAAAGGATTGCTTTTCCTACTTTTTTCTCAAGCTCTTTCCTTGATAAAAATATTTCCTTCTGCATATTATTTTCATATCGCAATTTTGAATGTGACTGAGTATGAAAGCCTATGGTTACCAAAGGATCCTCACTATACACTTTCAGTTCACTATTCCCAATATATCCCTCTTTTCCAATAAAATTAGTAGTAATATATACGGTAAAAGGGATATTATATCTCTTCAAGAAAGGATAAGCATTCATATATGCATCCATCCAGCCATCATCAAAAGTAATAACAGCTTTTTTCTTTTCCGTCTTTTCATAAATATCATCAATACTTACAATTTGATAATTTATCCTTAATTCATCTATTATTTCTTTAAATCTTTCGACCTTACAAAGACACGCAGGAATCTCATCTAACTCCTCATTCGTAACATGATGGAACATAACAATCACACCTTTTTCGCAAAAAAATGCATTAAACCATACAAAAACTCTTTCTATAATTATGTAGAAGCAAGTAAATACTTTATTTACAAACATATTTTCTAAATTTTCTTAATATTAGATCTTTGAAATATTGAAGAATCATTGAACGATTGAAACTCCTTAAATAATACTCGGATAAGAACTGAATTGTTCTTATCCCAAATTTATTATCGCTGAACTCTGACATATCATAAAGATAAATACCATTTCCCTCAATCTCTTGCAAAACATTCAACTCAATAGGTCGCAACCTCATACCAAATGTTCTAATTATCTTATAGGGCATATTACGGCAACTCAACAAATAACGGGCCTCATCTATATTTTCACGATTACCATTCAAATCAATGATCACATCTTTAGATGGAAACTTTGATTTCAATAATAAACACTGAGCATAAGTATCATAATGCACTAGATCTCTAAATAATGGTAAAACATATTTTTTTCGTCCGTATATAAGCTCAACCTGATAACTATTGCTTATTTGTCCCTCATTAGTATGTACCCCTACGTCACTAAAGTTAGTAGAAAGTGAAGTGTAAGGATAAATAAAGAATTTATTGGTTAAGATAAGATATGCCTCGAAGTATTTAGACCAAGCCTTATCCCACCCTTTTATTATCGAATAGGTATCTACCTTATCAAAATTACAGTCCCATTTTTCCAGCCATTTACGAAACGGCTTCCACATACTGTAAGTAAACGTTTCTCCCCAAGTAGAAGTTGATTGATAAGCAAAAACATCATGCCCTATATTCAAAAAATAAAGGGGAAGATTATTAAAACCATTGTGCTCATTTCGATATAATGAAATACCAGCAACATTTACATCTTCTCCATAAGCACTCACAGTTTGTTCAATGTAATCATAAAAAAAAGGAGAGACATATAAATCATCTTCCAAAATAGTAACAGATTTAAAGAACTTACTTAAATCACCGCATCTATATATATGTTCTTTCAATCCCCTCTTTTTCTCCTGAATAATCACATATTTGTTCCCATGAGTCCATTCGAAATTTTCTACAAAATCATAAAGTTCTGTACAGTCACTCTTGTCTATACTTACAACTAAGGGAACAGCTATGGAAGCATAATAAGCCTCCTGCAAACTTTTAAGTAATCGTTTTATAGATACAATGCGGTTATAACCTACAACTACAATAGCATTGTGGTTAATTTCACAATCTGGAATCTGTAACATAATTTACAAATGTTTATTCAAGAGGAATATTTAACAAACATAAGTCTATTAAAGAAAAGAAGAAATGGATAATGTGGAATCACCTTAAAAAGGAGAAGAATTATCGCAATTTTGGAAAAACCGGCATGAATGATACTTTTCCAAATATACGGCAACGAAGCAATCTCTTTTATTCGCAAAATACTCTCATTTTTATCTGTTCGTACATGCATAATCTCATTAAACAAACAGCTATACAAATCCAATGCTAAAACTCTATAATATTCGTGATTTGGGAAATTCTCACCATACACCTCTTTTAACAGATTATATTGCTGCATATGTAGATATTTTTTAGACATAGGATAATTATGCATATATTTAGTCATCAAAGAATTTGGATTCACAAACATGTAACAATAAAGAGGCTCATTAATATAAAATAATTTGCGTACATATTTCAGATAAATAGTTGTAAAGCCTACATCCTCACAATACGAAATATCTTCGTTAAAGCGAATATTTTTATCTTTCAATATGGATGTGCGATACAATTTTGTACCAATACAGTTAATAATACTAGTTTTATGAAGTACGCTAAATGGCATTAACCATTGTTCTATAGTATATAGTCCAGACTTCTTGTACAATTTTGTATCAAAAACAAATAGATTTGGTTTACAACACTTATAAGTAAATACAACACAGTCTATATCATTATTTGCATGATAAATATTCAAGCATTTTTGAAGTGTACCCGGCTCTAAAAGATCATCACTATCTACAAATATTAGAAATTCACCTTGTGCAACTTCTATAGCATGATTTCGAGCCGATGAAACTCCTTGATTAGTCTGATTAAGTACTTTTATACATGAATACTTTTGAGCATAATCATTCAGAATATTCAGACTATTGTCAGTAGAACCATCATTTACCAATAATAACTCTTTTTCTACTTCTTGTGCTAAAAGATTATCAATAGTATTGGAGATAAAAGCAGAAGCATTGTATACCGGAATTATGATACTAATTAAATTACGTTTCAACATACAGTTTATTATTTCCCTATGCAGTAATATTGAATTCCTAATTGCTCCAACTCGTCAGAATCATAAATATTCCTGCCATCTACCACTACACAATTTTTCATACTTTTGACAATAACGCCCCAACTTGGTAAACGAAACTGCTTCCATTCTGTAAGTACCAACAATGCATCGGCGTCAAGTACAGCATCATACATATCATTAGCATATGTAATTGCATCACCAATACGACGTTTACATTCATTCATGGCCACAGGGTCAAACACCTTAATAATACAGCCAGCTTCTAACAACAACTTTATGGTGACAAGTGCAGTGGCCTCACGCATATCATCAGTTTCCGGCTTGAAAGCAAGCCCCCACAAAGCAATAGTCTTTCCTCGCAAATTGTCTCTATAATACTTCTTCAGTTTATTATAAAGAATAGTTTTTTGACTCTCATTCACAGCTACCACAGCTTTTAACACCTGCATCTGATACCCCTTCTTCTCAGCCGTTTTAATAAGTGCTTTCACATCTTTAGGAAAGCAACTACCTCCATAACCACAACCCGGATAGAGAAATTTACTTCCAATACGGCTATCACTGCCAATCCCTTTACGTACCATATTCACATCAGCACCTACTAACTCACAAAGATTCGCTATATCGTTCATAAAAGAGATGCGAGTAGCCAGCATAGAATTTGCTGCATATTTAATCATCTCCGCACTAGATATATCAGTAAAGATAACACGAAAGTTATTAAGCAAAAAAGGACGATAGAGTTTGGTCATCATCTCTTTTGCCTTCTCCGATTCTACCCCCACTACTACACGATCAGGACTCATAAAATCTTTAATAGCTGCACCTTCCTTCAAAAACTCCGGGTTACTAGCCACATCAAACGGTATTTCTACACCACGGCTATCAAGTTCTTCACAAATAACAGCCTTTACTTTCTGAGCTGTACCTACAGGAACGGTAGATTTAGTAACAAGAATAGTATATTTCTTAATATTCTGACCAAATAAACGAGCTACAGATAAGACATATTGGAGATCAGCAGAGCCATCACTATCAGAGGGTGTACCTACAGCACTGAATACAATATCAACATTATCAAGACAAGAAATCAAATCAGTAGTAAAATTTAAACGACCTTCACGATGATTACGAAGTACCATTTCATCCAATCCAGGCTCATAAATAGGTAATTGGCCAGACTGTAATAATTTTATTTTCTCTGCATTTACATCTACACAAGTGACATTTACCCCCATTTCGGCAAAACAAGTCCCTGATACCAAACCTACATAGCCAGTACCAACAATTGCAATATTCATAAAAGCTAAATTAATTTAAGGAATATCTTATCATTATAAATGAATCAAACTACCCATTTCGTCTAGATATTTAGGGGCAATATAGCTCATATATCCCCCTAAAGAAGTAAACGTCATTTCACCAAAATACAATTTGCCATTTGTAATATAAAAATCAATCCGGACTTGATGATGGCCTTTTGACAAAATTTCAGCAGCTTGTAACATATCAGACAAACATGTAGGTTTTTCAATCGTCACACAATCCTGCTTATGACCACCTGACAGCATATCTGGTTTTGGATTCCATTCTAAATCATACCATGCCAAACAACAACCTTTATATAATACTCTGTCAGCACATACCAAAATTGAATAAGGTTTCCCTTCTAAACAAAATACCTTATAATCAACCAAAGAGGTAGAATTAGCATTATCATTCTTTAAATACTCCTCAGCTATAATCTTAGGTTTTATACTATTATAATGAGGTTCTGCGTAAATTGTTCCGAATTTCAATTGAAGCCAAGTATTCAGTTGTTTTCTTACTTCATCCTCATTTATACTATTTTTATTCTTAACAACAATAATAGTACCACAACCATGATTTGTCTTAAGCACAAATGATGTCGGTAATAGGTTGAAATCAATATCACAAGCATCATCCCAAACACCGTAGAGTTCCACTAAAATACTGGAAAGGCCACGCTCTTTCACATAATCTCGTACTAGATATTTATCAGCAAGCTTTGTCCAAACAGAAGTGTCAGAATTGAATTTCAACCAATTGATTTTTTCATTCAAATTTTTCGGAGAACTCCAATTGATTTTTTTGTGAGAAATATTATAATATAATAAAGAAGCAAGTTTTTTTAAGTCACGTTTCCTATAATACTCACATAAATAAACAAAAATCTTGCGACGAATGAGTACAAGAGGATAAAAAATAACCCTCAATACATTCTTAATTTTTTCACAATTTTCATCTTTCATTATTTTTTAATTTTATAAATATTTTCTTTATTATACTCTTTTCGTCTTCTCTCAAACCAAACAGAAAAGCAAAAAATAAAGTTTGAACAGCAGATAAAAATATCAACAAAAATAACCAATTTATAAAATATCTACTAATATAAAAACAAATCAATGCATTTAATATAAAAACAGGAATCCCCCCAAAACAAACGTTTCTAAGATACTGCATAATTGAAAGATTTATATTTATATGTAAAAACAAAATACGTCCGACAGCACAAATTGATTCAAACAACACATATACCAACATTACCATTTCGGCTGAGTACCCCATTTTTAAAATAATATAAACTATAGGTAAAGTTAGAATCTTTATAGTATTAATACATATACTATAGACTTTAACATTACCCACAGCTTGATTAGCCACTGCCATATTCATAGTTAACAAATCAATCTGAATAGCCAAAAGAAACATCCTACAAAACATCGTTGTATAATCAGGAACTTCCCTTAGCCAAATAGCAAGCAACTTATCCATAAATATAAATGCAGGTACACTTATCATTGACATCAACAAAAAAGAAAACTTACATGAGATTTCTGCCAATCGAAACATCTTCTGTCTATCACCTGCACCTTCAGCTTTTATTATTTGAGGATTAATAGCTGTAGTTAATGCATTAGATAAAAAATTCAACTGTCCAGCTACTTGATTACCTATTCCATAGGCAGCATTAATCGCAGCTGAATAAAAATTATTCAAAAGTATTGCCACACCTTGCCCACGACCTACAATACAACAAGTCCCATATACATTCCATCCCATAAATGAGAACATCTCTTTAAACAAAGAATATTCAAAAGTTCTAAAATTAAAATGACGGCATTCTTCATATTTCTTTCTGCAATAAATATAATATAATATAAAATTAAATATCACAAGAAATAAAGAGCCACAAGAATACCAAATTAATTTATCAAATGTAACATAAATTAAAGAAACAACAATGGGTACTTTAAGAATGGAATCGACAATCTGTACCATAGATGAATAAACAAGATTCTCATGAGATATAAGAGATGCAAAATATGGAGTACTAACAAGATTAAAAAATAGAGAGCCAATCATTAGATAATATACAACCTTTGCCACAGACAGTCTTTCCATGCTTATATTTAACATATTGGCAAACACAAAATCAGTAGCACAAACTAATAGAACACATATAACCAATCCAAAAAAAAGTTGTATACAAAGACTATTATTAAAGATTTTAATCACCATTGGCATATCATTTTTCCCATGATGATATGAAAGATACCGTATAGTGGTATTAGCTAAATTTATCTGAATAAAAGAAAGCATAGCTATAACTCCTCCTACAAGATTGTATATTCCATAATCTTCTACTCCAAGATTATCAAGTACAACTCTTGAGGTATAAAGCATTATAGCCACTTGTACCACTGTACGCACGTACTGAATACCAGTATTAACAACAACACGCGTAGAAGAATCCATTAAAATACATTATTAATATATGTATAAATAAGTAATTATTAAGCAAAGAACTACTGTTCTTTAACCTTAAATCCTAAATAATCAAGATTACATGAGAAAAGGGTTAGAGTCTGAATTTTACTATTTTTATATACTCGGAAATTATATCACAGTTAACACTAAGTTATACCACTATTACTCAATGATCTCTAAAGGATACGGATTCTCCTCAATATTTTTCAAAATATCTATTACCTTCTTTTGCTCAGTAGATAAATCTAACATATTCCAGTTTTTCATTATGTTATAAGTTTCGCATCGCATGGATTCTTCATAAACCTCACCATAGGTATAAACCAGTAAATGGACCTTAAGCAAAGAAACGGGAAGCTTCTCCAGAACATTATAGATACGCTCTAAAACCACCTGTTTTTTCCGCTCTTTATCTCCATAATCATAAATGGTAGCATTATACCCCATCAAAAGAGCCAAGCACAAATTCGCCTCCTCCTCAACATCGGAACTCTGAGCAGAAAAAAGAGAATCGGACTTAACAAGCACTTCCTTATTCAACCGGCAAAAAGTGTCGGAATAGACCGGCTCACCGTCCATACCAAGATACATCAGCTCATGAGCTGCATGTTGAAGCTCAAGAGCACGGGAAGTTAAATCATTCATTATTATGATATATGATTAAAATATAAGATTATACTTATTTAGAAGTCACCCGATTATTTTCAGATAAGATTTGGGGACTTTGACACTTGCCGTCAAAAGATCTTTAATACGGATAACGACGTATGTTTTATTGGCTTCGATGGCAACCTCACCTTCAATACCGCTGAATTCGCCTTTGATAACTTTTACTTTATGCCCAACAGTAAGAATTTCGCTATTAAGGCTGACACCGTCAGGATTCAGATCCATCACGAACATAAAATCCTCCATTTGCTTATCCGGCACCACCAGCATGGAATGCGTGGAAAGGTCCTTCATATAAAAAAGGGGGACATTATAGATGTTGGATATATCGCAGGCTGTCTGCTTGGTGGAATGAACAAACACCAGATTACGGATTACTGGAACTTCGCTACGCTTACGGCGATACTTCAATTGCGAAATGACAAAACGCGTGGGAAGATAATAGTCAAGGTCCAAATGTTCTTCCGATTTAAGTCGGTCCAGAGATTTCCGGACTGTGAATTCCTGCTTGTCACGGGTGCGGGCTGCAAACCAATATTTCTGTTGTTCAGTCACTTAGGAATTTTCTTTCGAATGAATCAGCTCAGTTCCGGGTGCGCTTCGCGGTTTGAACGAGACATTTTCCCACCCAAACCGTATTGTACACTTTTGCAATGATAATAAGCTATTAAAGAAGATATTAGACCATAGAAATGTCCAATAAACGTTCGTTTAATAAACGTCTATTTTTAAGAAAATAAGTAGAGGTATAAAAGTTAAAAAGGAACAGAACTTTAAGATGTTAAATATTAGATGTATACTACTAAATTTCAATGCATTAAGATGAGACAGAAAACACTTAGGAAATATTTTTATTAAACATTTTGTTAGTTCAAAAAATACAGCTTATCTTTGCGTTCATTAAACGAACGTTTAAAAAACACCTCATCATTTCCAATATATCATTCTACATTCCAATATCTTACCCTCATAAATGCATTATTGAAGTTTCGCAAAGATGCCTGCTGATAAATGGGAATTTATCGCACAAAACGCAAGTGAAATAAAAGCCCACTTCCATAATCTATGGAGAGAGAGTGCAAGCCCGTGAATTTCTATTTAAAACACAAGCATTCCTTTGCTTTTCACCCTTTGTTTGTCCACTGTTGCATAGGAAATTAATAACGCCTAACGGCCATGAACAGCTCTGCTTATGGCCGTCAAACGATTGCTTCATGGCCGTTAGCAGGGTTGTTCATGGCCGTTAGGCGTCACTAACTCCAGGGCTTTTACAGATGAAGTACGTAGCCCGCGCCTATTGCGCACAAGGTGCAAACGTATTGTACAGCAACTTAAAAGACATTAGACTCCACTATTCATAGTCGGGCAAACTCGAAAATGCAGGAAAACTACATCGACCGATTTATGTAACCCACGCGCGGTATTATGGTAGAGGATAATAAGTTACGGCAAAACTCAGACGTTTTTGGCAGGTGGAAGCAAATTTTGCTTCCACCTTTTCAGGTTGCTCCCACCGCAGGGCAAATGCCGATGAATAGGGAGATACAGGAGTTGGGTGGAAGTGTGGAAGCAAAGCAGATGCAAATTTATGTTTCAGCAACACGCCTCAAGTTTTAAAAAAGATGTAGTACAAAGACATAATATATAATAAGTGTTACAAATACACACTTTATACCCCGTTACTCTTGCAAATGTCGAAAAAGTCCGTACCTTTGCAATGTGTTTTTCATAGTATTAGATTTAAGGTTAACAAAGGTTGGAGTACAGCGGTACTCCTTTTTTTATGCCCATACGTACCGTCCCGGTTCTCCAATAAAATTTTCACATAAAATGCAAGGCAACTTTTTATATCCATTTAGTTTTTGGCTATCTTTGCACTGCTTTTGGCGGGCATAGGCACGCATAAAGCAGCTTAACTAACAATAAATCAATAATTAAAAACAGAAAATTATGGCAATGCATACATGGTTTGAATGTAAGATCCGTTACGAGAAAACAATGGAAAATGGAATGAACAAGAAGGTGACCGAACCGTATTTGGTGGATGCCCTCAGTTTTACGGAAGCGGAAGCACGCATCATCGAAGAGATGACGCCGTTCATTTCGGGAGAGTTCACCGTATCGGACATCAAACGTGCCAACTATAGCGAATTGTTCCCCAGCGAAGAGGAAGCTGCCGACCGCTGGTTTAAATGTAAACTGGTTTTCATCACATTGGACGAGAAAAGCGGTGCGGAAAAGAAAACCTCTACCCAGGTATTGGTACAGGCTGCCGACCTGCGTGATGCAGTGAAGAAACTGGATGAGGGCATGAAAGGCACAATGGCCGATTATCAGATAGCATCTGTAGCGGAAACCGCCATTATGGATGTATATCCGTACAGTGCAGAGCCTGACGACAAACCGGAAGTGTAACGAAGCAGAGCTTCGTAATGTGCTAATGTGCAAATATGCCAATGACCTGCGGCGTGAGAGCACAAGATAAACATAGCACAGCCAATTAGCATATTAGCACATTAGCACATTGGCACATTAACTCATTAACCCCTAAAAAGATGATTGCAGAGAATTTAAAACAAGTACTGAGCGAACTGCCTGAAAAGGTACGGCTGGTGGCTGTTTCCAAATTTCACCCCAACGAGGCGATAGAAGAAGCGTATCGTGCCGGCCAGCGTGTGTTCGGAGAAAGTAAGGTGCAGGAAATGACTGCCAAATACGAAAGTCTACCCAAAGACATAGAATGGCATTTCATCGGGCATCTGCAAACAAACAAAATAAAATATATCGTTCCTTACGTAGCGCTGATTCATGGCATAGACTCCTACAAGCTGTTGGCCGAAGTGGACAAGCAGGCTGCCAAAGCCGGAAAAACCGTCAACTGCCTACTGCAGTTGCACATTGCCCGAGAAGAGACCAAGTTTGGATTCAGCTTTGACGAATGCCGGGAAATGCTGGCAGCCGGTGAATGGAGAGAGCTCAAGCATATCCGGATATGCGGATTGATGGGCATGGCCACAAATACGGACAATGACGAACAAATCAAAACAGAGTTTTGTTCTTTAAATAGCTTCTTCAATGAAGTGAAAGCCAAGTGGTTTGCCGATGCAGAGTCATTCCGGGAACTGTCCATGGGGATGTCTCACGACTATCACGAGGCCATTGCAGCCGGGAGCACCTTGATACGTGTAGGAAGCAAGATTTTTGGAGAAAGAAACTATTAACCATAAAAAATCATTATCATGGCAACATTAGAAACTACTTTTGCAGGGCTGAAACTCAGAAACCCCATTATCGTCAGCAGCTCCGGACTGACAGACAGCGCCGCCAAGAATCAGAAACTATCTGAGGCCGGCGCAGGTGCCATTGTGCTAAAATCACTCTTTGAAGAGCAAATCATGATGGAGGCTGACTGGATGGGAGACCCGAACATGTACCCCGAAGGCAGTGACTACCTTGTAGGATATATCCGCGAACATAAGCTGGGTGAATATCTGAACCTGATTAAGGAAAGCAAAAAGGTTTGCAATATCCCCATCATAGCCAGCATCAACTGCTATCAGAATGCCGACTGGGTGGAATTTGCCGCCAAAATAGAAGAAGCCGGCGCAGACGCACTGGAAATCAATATCCTTGCACTGCAGACGGATGTACAGTATACATATGGAACCTTCGAGCAACGCCACATCGACATTCTGAGCCACATCAAGAAGACGGTCAAGATACCCGTCATCATGAAGCTGGGTGACAACCTGACCAATCCGATAGCTCTGATAGACCAGCTGTATGCCAACGGTGCCGCCGCAGTAGTGCTGTTCAACCGCTTCTACCAGCCGGACATCAACATTGAGAAAATGATACAAGTATCCGGCAACGTATTCAGCAATGAAGCCGATTTGTCCAAAGCCCTGCGCTGGATAGGCATCGCTTCGGCAGCCGTAAACAAACTCGATTATGCTGCTTCCGGTGGTATCCACTCGCCCGAAGGCGTTGTCAAGGCAATATTAGCAGGTGCTTCGGCCGTAGAGATATGCAGTGTGCTTTATCAGAATTCAGCTACCATCATTGAAGAATACATCCGCTTCCTCAACTTGTGGATGGACCGCAAAGGTATGGAAACCATCAGCCAGTTCAAAGGTATTCTGAACGTAAACGACCCGAAGGGAGTCAATACTTTCGAACGTACACAGTTCTTGAAATACTTCTCTTCACATGAATGAGACAAAAGGGTGACAAGACAATAAAAATGAAAGGGTGATAACACTACAATGACGTTATCACCCTTCATTTTATACTATACCGCTATCTTTTCATTTCTTCTTATCCAGCGCCTCAAAGCAGGAATTCTTGCTCACGAATTCCGGAACAATATCCTTCATGGCAGCAACAATTTTCATCTGGTCATAAGTGTAACTTACATCAATCAGCTTCTGGATACGCTCCTTCACCTCGTCATAGTCATACTCACGCACCGTGGCAATCATAATCTTCTCATGATAGGTGGGCTTTGTAAGCTCCTTCACATTCAAGAGTTCCTCGTAGAGCTTCTCGCCATGACGGAGACCGGTAAATTCAATCTTCACATCCGTACGTCCGGAAAGGCTGATCATACGCTTGGCAAGATCCACAATCTTCACCGGCTTACCCATGTCGAAGATGTAGATTTCACCGCCGTTACCCATACTGCCGGCCTCAAGGACAAGGCGGCAAGCTTCGGGAATGGTCATGAAGTAACGGATTATCTCAGGATGGGTCACTGTCACCGGGCCGCCACGCTGAATCTGGTCGCGGAAACGGGGAATGACAGAACCGTTGGAACCCAGCACATTGCCGAAACGCGTAGTGATGAACTGAGTGGCATGGCCTCCCTCCTTCTGCAACTTCTTCGCAAGAGACTGCACATAAATCTCGCAAATACGCTTGGAACAGCCCATCACGTTTGTAGGGTTAACAGCCTTGTCCGTAGAAATCATCACAAACTTCTCGGCACCGTATTTCACGGCAAGATCGGCAACGGTGCGCGTACCGAATACGTTCACCTGGATGGACTCGGAAACGTTGTCCTCCATCATCGGCACATGCTTGTAGGCGGCCGCATGGAAAATATACTGGGGCTTGAACTCCCTGAAGATATCCTCCATGCGCGTGGCATTGGAGATGTCGGCTATGATGGTCTCGGCATCGATGTCCCGCCAACGGTCCTGAAGTTCCAGACGGATGTCATGCAGAGGAGTCTCGGCTTGGTCCACTAAAATAAGCTTGTAGGGATTGAACGAAGCCACCTGGCGCATGATTTCGCTGCCGATAGAACCGGCGGCGCCCGTAATCATCACACGCTTGCCCTCCAGATGAGAGGCAACCTTACGGATATCTATCTCGATGGGATTGCGCTGAAGCAGGTCCTCAATCTGAATTTCCTTCAGCTGCGTACGGCTCAGCGCCTGGCCGTTCCACTCGCTCAAGGGGGGTGCGGTCATCAGTTTGATGTTGTGCACCAGCAGGCGGTCAGCCATGTCGGACTTCTTCAATTCTTCCATCTTGGCGGGAGAAATGATAATAGTCTGCACATCGCGGTCGTTCAGCACATCAATCAGCGTATCATCGTTGGGGAACACCTTGACACCCATCATCACCTTATTGATAAGCTCAGGTTCGTCCGCAATGAATCCGCGCAGACGGTAGTGGTTGCGCAGATTGACACGTAATGCCTTGGCAATATTGACCCCGGCTTCCTTGGCACCGTAAATGAACACATTGGCACTATGGGTGCCGTCGAAGTTCAGCGCCTCGAAGAAAGTCTTGACAATCACACGGGAGCATGCCATCATGGCAAAGCTGATGATATAGGACATGAACAGCACGCTGACCGGAGCCAGGTTAAACTCCAAATAGCTTTCCGTCAGGACGCTCGTTATCATCAGCAGTGCATACGACACCGTCAATGACACAAAAATGCGCATGATATCCACAAAGGAGGAAAAGCGCAGTACATTGGAATACGTACGGAAAACACGGAAGAAAATCAGGTTGACAGCAACCGTCCATAAAATGGTCTTGTCAATGGTAGATGATTCCAGAAAAATGCTTCTGAAATCATATCGGAGAGCATAGGCCAACAGACTGGATATGACGATGATAAATACATCAATTAACAGAATAGTCCATATCGGAAGCACTTTCGCGGAAAGATACCGATGAAAAAAATTTCGCTTCATTTCGCTTGACAGTTTTGTTTTAGGCGAGGCAAAGATACACTATTTTAGTCAAAACAGACAATAAATCGATAAAAAAATGTTATAACAATTATTTATCGTCTATAAAGAAACCATCCCACCTCCCCCGTTTTAACAGTCAGAAAGCGGGATAGAAATAGTTTTGCCCCGGAAAATGCGGTATCCGCTACATCAGATTACTTGCCAACTCGCTCAACTGGCTGCGCTCCCCTTTCACCAGATTGACATGGGCAAACAAATTCTGGTCTCTCATGCGGTCTATCATATAGACAAGCCCGTTGGACTGACTGTCCAGATAGGGTTGGTCTATCTGCTGAATATCACCGGTAAACACCATTTTTGTACCTTCGCCGGCACGGGTGATGATGGTCTTAATCTCATGTGGGGTCAGGTTCTGGGCTTCATCGATAATACAGTAGGTTTCGCTCAAGCTGCGCCCACGGATAAAGGCTAATGCCTCGATGACCAATTGTTCACTTTTTTGCATATCCTCCAAGCGTTTCACTTCAGAGGAATTGGCAGCGAACTGATGCTTGATTACATTCAAATTATCGAACAAAGGCTGCATGTAAGGAGCCACTTTCTCATTGGCATCACCAGGAAGGAATCCAAGGTCTTTATTGGATAAGGCCACGATGGGACGTGCCAGAAGAATCTGCTTGTAGTCGGTAAGTTTTCCCAATGCGGCGGCCAGTGCCAGCAGGGTCTTACCGGTTCCCGCCTTACCGGTCAGGGCAACCAGCTTGATATTCGGGTCGTTCAGCACCTCAAAAGCAAAGCTCTGCTCGGCATTACGCGGTTCAATGCCATAGTTCTTTGTCTTGTTGACCCGACAAATCGAATGGGTAAAGGGATTATAACGTGCAAGCACACTGCTGCGGTCACTCTTCAGCACAAAGCATTCGTTGGGGCGAATGATGTCCTTAAAATCGAACTCGTTGATGTCCAGTCCTTCTTTGGAAGAATAAATGCGGTCTATCAGCACAGGGTCAATACCCTCGAACACTTCATTCGACTTTTCGAATATATCCACATTGATTACCTTATCATTGATATAGTCTTCGCACAGCAGACCGATGGAACGCGCCTTCATGCGCAGATTCACGTCTTTCGTGACAAGGATGGTTTTCATTTTAGGCTTTTTGGTGGAAAGCCAGTCCACTACCGACAGAATCTGATGGTCGGGGATGCGTTCGGGAAAGGAATCACGTACTCGGGGAGAGTCCACCATGCCTGCCACCACAAACAGACGGCCCAAGCCCTCTCCCAATGGCGCCCCTTTGGTGAACAGATTGTCATCGGTAATCAAATCTAGCTCACGGACGAACTCACGCGCATTGAAATTAATCTGCTCATTACCTTTCTTGAATTTGTCCAGTTCTTCAAGGACTACGATGGGAAGATAAATGTCATTCTCTTGAAAATTCTTCAAACAATTATAATCGTGAAGAATCACATTCGTATCAATCACAAAATTTTTCTTAGCTCCCATACACGTTAGATTTAAATTGTTAATACCTTTGCATAAGCTTAAGATAAGCTACACTGCAAGCAATTTCAAGCAAGCTTGATTGCGTTCGGTCTGCATTATCTTTGTCGCTTTTAAAGATAACAAATTAATAGGGAGAAAGGATTGCTTCTCCGTTAAATATTATAAAAGATGGATTATCAGGACACTTTAACTTACTTATATAACAGTGTGCCCATGTTTCAGCAAGTGGGCGGCTCAGCATACAAGGAAGGATTGGAAAACACTCTGACCCTGGACGCACACTTCGAACATCCCCACCGCAGTTTCCGCAGCATTCATGTGGCCGGTACCAATGGAAAGGGCTCCTGCTCGCATACGCTTGCCGCCATACTGCAAGAGGCAGGATACAGGGTCGGGCTCTATACCTCGCCCCATCTGGTGGATTTCCGGGAGCGCATCCGGATTAATGGACAGCCTATACCCGAGGAATACGTCATCCGTTTTGTAGAGCAGGAACGTGGCTTCTTCGAACCCCTCCATCCCTCTTTCTTTGAGCTGACCACTGCCATGGCCTTCCGCTACTTTGCCGATGAGAAGGTGGATGTAGCCGTAATCGAGGTGGGACTAGGCGGACGCCTGGACTGTACCAATATCATCCGTCCGGATGTATGCATCATCACCAACATCAGTTTTGACCATACCCAATTCCTGGGGGACACCTTAGCAAAAATCGCAGGAGAGAAGGCAGGAATCATCAAAAGCGGTATCCCCGTTGTAATCGGCGAGACCACTCCCGAAACGAAACCGGTATTTCTGGAAAAAGCACAGACAACGGGTGCTCCCATCTACTTTGCCGAGGAGAATGACCGTGAAGACTATCCCGGAATAGAATACGAACTGAAAGGACTCTACCAGCAGAAAAATGCCCGGACCATCCTCACCGCCCTCCCGCTACTGAAAGAAGCCGGCTACCGGCTGGACGGACAAGCAGTGCGCAGTGGCTTTGCCCGTGTGGTGGAACTGACGGGCTTGATGGGACGCTGGCAAAAACTGCAGGACTCGCCCACCCTGATTTGTGACACCGGCCACAATGTGGGAGGCATCACCTACATTACAGAACAACTGAAGCAACAGACTTACCGACAGCTACACATCGTCATAGGCATGGTGAATGACAAGGATATACGGGGGGTACTGGCCTTGCTACCCCGGGAAGCGACCTACTACTTCACCAAAGCCAGCGTGAAGCGGGCATTGCCCGAAAGCGAACTGCAGGAGCTGGCCGCAGCAGCTGGCCTAAAAGGGCATTGCTATCCTGACGTACCCGCCGCCGTGCGGGCCGCACAAGAAAAAAGCCTCCCGGAAGATTTCATCTTCGTGGGAGGCAGCAGTTTCATTGTGGCCGACTTGTTAGCGAACCGCGATGCACTCAATCTCTACTAAGGCGTCTTTAGGCAGCGCCTTCACTGCCACAGCCGAACGTGCCGGGAAAGCACCGTCAAAATAAGTGGCATATACCTTGTTCATATCAGCGAACAAGGACATGTCTGCCAGGAAAACGGTTGTCTTCACAATATTTGCCATGCCCAGGCCTGCCTCTTCCAGAATATGCTTTATATTCTCCAAGGACTGGCGGGCTTGCGCTTCAGCACCTTCAGCCATCACTCCGGTAGCTGCGTCAATAGGCAACTGACCTGATACAAATACCATTCCGCCGGCTTCGATAGCCTGGCTATAAGGGCCTATGGCGCCCGGTGCCTTCTGGCTGCAAATCACTTTCTTCATGATTGTCAAAGTTTGTTTTTATTAATAATCGGGGCTATTTTCTTTTTTCTCATAAAAAAATCCGAAGTATATGCAGTATTCCGGAAATCCACGCATTTTATAAATAAAACAACGTAATTTCACTCATAACCTGTTATACCTAGACTTAACTCATTTAACACGGGGGAGTTCCCCAAAACAGAGGCTCTGCTTGCGAAAGCAGAGCCTTTATTCTATCCCATCCCTTTACTTGCAATGCTTCTCTATCAAAGCATCCACATTGGGGTCACCCAATTCCTTTGCCTTGGCAAAGCTGGCACAAGCTTCCTTGTCCTTCTTCATCTGCAGCTGGGCGATACCCATCAGACGGTAGGCCTCGGCATACTTAGGGTCTTTCTCCAGAGCAGCCTTCAGCACATTCAACGCCTCTTCGTAACGTCCCACGCGAAGATTCACCACTGCCAGTTCGGCACGGTAAGTCAAATCCTCCGGATTCAGTTCGATGGCTTTCGCCATATCGTCCAGCGCACGCTGGTACTGCTTGGCCTTCAAAGCAGCCTGCTCACGGTAATAGTAGAACATGTCGTTCACTTTACCGTTCACGGCATTGTAATAGGCGTCATAATCCAGCATGGCATTACGCGCCTGGTCTGCATTCATACGGGCTTGGGCACGCTCCAGCAAGTAAGGGGCGGTTTCCTCCGTATAGGGCTGGGTAAAGCGGGCCACACAACTGTCCATCAGAGCCAGTACCTCCTCGGCAGGCGCCTGCATCAATTCCTTGGTCTTGGCGGCACTGAAGAAGGTGGCCGGAGAGGCCAGAATGGTCTTATTCACTTTATCATAGCTGGTAAATGCCGACGGATAGTCCTGCTTGGCAAACTGGATGTCACCCTCCAACTGGACATAAACCGGAAGCTCGTCAATGGCTATCGCTTTCCGTACCTCGTCCAAAGCCTTGTCGAGCGACCAGTCCTTATAAACTTTCTCGGGCTTGCCCAATGCATAATTATAGATTATCTTGGCCCGGTTGTAATACACATCATCTTTCTTTGCGGCAACCTCCAAAGCCTTATCCATATCTGCGGCGACCTTATCCATGGAAGCATCTTCACGGGACATGAACAGATGCTGGGAAGCACGGCGCAGATAACCGTCGGCACTGGCAGGATATTGTGCAATGAAATCATTCAGAGTCTCCATATACTTCTCCGGAGACAGTTGGGAAGAAGCCATGTAGAGGAACACCAAAGCCTGCTCTTCGGTATCGGGCAATGCCTTCTTGATACCGATGCCCTTCAATGACATATCTCCATAAGACAATGCGGAGATATTCTGCGACATGGCGAAATTGGCATCAATGGCATAGCAGATGGTAGCCGTGTCTTGTCCGGAGGACTTCTGCGCAAGGCCGAAGACCTGCCCGTCCACAGTCATCAGCGGACAACTCACCATCTTGTCCTTCAAACGCATATCAAGTGTATAATAGGAATAGTTACCGGAAATCTTATCAGCTTCCTTTACTTTCCCGGCAGTGAAGGAACGGTCCTTCTGGGTGGAATAAGGCAGCAGATATACATCCGCACCGACGGCCGGAGCCACAGCAGCCAAAGTGAGTGCCGTGACTTTCTTTCCGGGGATGCCGACACGGAACTTGACAACATCGTACATGTCATCAGCTCCCATAATGGCCTCCACCGGCATCTGTGCCCCGTCCGAGCTCATCACAACGGCGCGCCGGGCACCTTTGAACAAGGTGTAGTCAGAAAGCGCAACGCCATCTTCAGTGACAAAAAAGCCGTTTCCAGTATTCAGTATCTTATCGTCCTGGTCGTAGGTCACCACCGAAAAAACGGCACGTTTGGCTTTGTCTACCCACTTCGGGGCTTGTGCCACACTCCACTGAGCCAATAAACAGAGAGTGAGCATCAACAGCAATTTCTTTTTCATATCTTAGTTGGTTCTTTGTTTTACCGCTTCATAAATCAAAATGCCGGCTGCAACGGAAACATTGAGGGACTCGATGGTTCCCAACATGGGAATCTTCACCCACTCGTCACACAACGCCAGGTTGTCATAGGACACCCCCTTGTCTTCGGCACCCATAATGATGCACATCGGACCGGTATAGTCGGCTTTGGTATAGTCGTAATCGCCTTTCTCCGTGGCTGCCACGATATGGAAACCACTATTCTTGAGGAATTGCAGGGTCTCTTTCAGGCTGTGTTCGCGGCAAACGGGCAAAGTGTGCAAGGCTCCTGCCGAGGTTTTCATGGCATCTGCGTTGACAGATACACTGTTCCGTGCAGGGATAATCACGGCATCTACCGCCGCACACTCGCAAGTACGGGCAATGGCACCGAAATTGCGGACATCCGTGATGCCGTCGAGCATCACAAACAGAGGATTCTTGCCCTGCTCGAAAAGGAAAGGTACCAAGTCCTCCGTCTTCTGGTAAGTGACTGAAGAGATGAAGGCAATCACTCCCTGGTGATTCTTCCGCGTCACGCGGTTGATGCGTTCCACCGGAACGCGCTGTACCGGTATCAAAGTCCCTTTCAAGACAGCGAACAGCTCTTTTGACAAATCACTCTGAATGTCCTTCTTTACCAATATCTTGTCTATCTCTTTTCCTGCCTGAATGGCTTCTATCACGGCACGAACGCCGAAAATCATTTCACTGTTATCAACCATATATGGGTATTTACTATTTGACGATTTACTATTTACTATTTGATACTTCCAGCAATGCTCTGGCATTGTTCAGTGCGGCTTCGGTCAGCTTAGCACCACTCAGCATATGGGCTATTTCTTCCACACGTTCATCGTCGGTCAGACGACGGATGTGACTGTTTGTTTCCGTCTCGTTGTCCTGCTTGTACACCTTATAATGGGCGCGTCCGCGGGCAGCAATCTGGGGCAGATGGGTGATACTGATTACCTGGCGGTCCTGCTCGCCCATCTCCTGCATGATATCCGCCATGCGGTCGGCTATCTCGCCGGAGACTCCGGTATCTATTTCGTCGAATACAATGGTAGGAAGCTTGACGGCACCGGCTATCATTGCCTTGATGGAGAGCATGACGCGGGCTATTTCACCACCCGAAGCTACGGAGGAGACGCTTTGCAATGCCCCGTTCTTATTCGCGGAAAACAAGAAGTTCACAGTATCCGCCCCGTGTATGCCCGGCTCTTTGCGGGCACCTATCTCTACCTGGAAACGGACATTGGGCATGCCCAACGGAACCAGCCGCGCAGCCATCTGCTTCTCCACTTCACGGGCAACGGCAGTACGCGCCTTGGTGAGGACGGCAGCCTGCTTTTTCACCTTATTATATAAAGCGTCGCAACGCGCTTTCAGTTCCTCGATGTGCTCGTCGGACGAAGTGATGGCGGAGAGTTTGGCGGCGTATTCATCCGTCAGCGCCAGAAGTTCACCGACAGTGGAAACGCGGTGCTTCTGTTGGAGCGTATAAATCAAGTTCAGACGTTCGTTCACTTCATCCAGACGTTCGGGGTTGAACTCTATTTCATCCTCCTTACCCGACACTTCCTGCGAAATATCCTTCAACTCGATATAAGTGCTTTCCATGCGTTCGGCAAGTTCCCCGGCAACCGGATAAACCCTCTGCAGGCCGAGCATCGTATTCAGGCATTCCTTCAGCCCGGACAACAAGCCTCCTTCGTCCGAGTAGAGCGTCTGCCCTACCCGATAGAGTCCGGCCTTTATCTCTTCCGCATGGCTCAGCGTATCTGCCTCTTGCTCCAGCTCCTCCTGCTCACCGGCAGACAAGTGTGCCTCTTCCAACTGTTCCAGTTGGAAACGGATATAGTCTTCGTCCGACTTATCCTGATTGGCACGGGCAACAAGGGCCTCCAAATCCTGCTGTGCCTGCTTCCATGCTCCGAAGATATGCTGGTAAGCAGACAAGGCCTCTTCGTTATGCGACAAGATGTCCAGTACATTCAACTGAAACCCTTCCTTGTTCAGCAATAGGTTCTGATGCTGGGAATGCACGTCAATCAGCTGTTCTCCCAACTCCTTCATCTGAGCCAATGAAGCAGGCGTGTCATTGATGAATGCCCGGCTCTTGCCCGAAGCGGACACCTCGCGGCGCAGGATGCATTCTTCCTCGTACTCCAACTCATTCTCCTCAAAGAAAGGCTGCATACCGTAAGCGGAAATATCAAAACGGGCCTCGATAATGCACTTCGAAGCTCCTACACGAATGGCTTTCACATCGGCACGCTGTCCCAGCAGCAGACCGATGGCACCCAGAATAATGGATTTTCCAGCACCGGTCTCACCCGTTATCACCGAGAAACCGCTGCTGAAGCTGATATCGAGCTTTTCAATAAGCGCATAATTCTGTATGTAAAGCGAACGCAACATAAGGATATTGACGATTTGACGATTTACTATTTACTATTTAAATCTTTCACCAGACGGTCTACGATGTCGGCAGCCACTTCGGCTTTGGACTTCAAGGGGTAGTCCGTCTTTCCCTGGTGGTCTATGATACTGATTTTATTGGTATCGCAACGAAAACCGGCTCCCTTGTCGTTCAGGGAGTTCAGCACGATGAAGTCCAGATTCTTGCGGTTGAGCTTGTCTTCCGCATTCATCTGCTCGTTATGAGTCTCAAGGGCAAAGCCTACGAGGAGGCGCCGTTGGTGCTCTGTATCGTTCTTCAGATTACCTAAGAAAGCGGCTATGTCGCGGGTAGGTTTCAAGTTCAAACTCATCTCCCCGGTCTTTTCGCGCTTGATTTTCTCATCGGCAACTTGTTCGGGAGTATAGTCTGCCACAGCAGCCGTCAAGATGGCGGCATCGGCATGGACAAAGGCTGCGGATGCAGCATCGAACATCTCCTGCGCCGACTCTACCGCATGGTATTGATGCATCGGAAAATAAGTGGTCTGCTGCACCGGACCGGCAATCAGTATCACCTTGGCTCCCCTTGCAGCGCATTCGTCTGCCAAGGCAAATCCCATCTTACCGGAAGAATAGTTGCCGATGAAGCGCACCGGGTCTATCTTCTCATAAGTAGGTCCTGCGGTTATCATCACTGTCTTCCCCACCAGGTCTCCCTCTTTGGCAGCAAAGTACATTTCCAGATGGCAAATGATATTCTCCGGTTCCTCCATACGGCCTTTCCCCACCAGATGGCTGGCGAGTTCTCCCGTAGCGGGTTCTATGATGTGGTTTCCATAAGAACGGAGTATATCCAGATTCTTTTGGGTGGAAGGATGGGCATACATGTCCAGGTCCATGGCAGGCGCCACAAACACCGGAGCTTTGGCGGAAAGATAGGTGGTAATCAGCATATTGTCTGCCACGCCATTCGCCATCTTGCCGATGGTGGAAGCCGTAGCCGGGGCTATCAGCATGGCATCTGCCCACAGACCGAGGTTCACATGACTGTTCCAGGTGCCATCACGTTGTGCAAAGAACTCACTGATAACCGGTTTGCTAGTCAGGGCAGAGAGCGTGATGGGGGTAATAAATTCCTTACCGGCAGGCGTAATGACCACCTGCACCTCTGCACCACGCTTAATCAGTCCGCGAATAATATAACATGCTTTATAGGCTGCAATGCTGCCAGTAATGCCCAATACTATTTTCTTCCCTTTCAGTATATTTGCCATTTATTTCTGAGTCATTTCACGCAGACGTATCTTGGTCAGCGTGGCTTTGGTATTCAAAGTAAAATCACTGTTCAGAATCCAACTGTAATAGCCGGGATCGCGCTTCAGGACATCGGATACCGACATGCCCTTGTACTTGCCGAAGTTGAATACTTCCACACCTTTGTCATCGTAAACCATACGACCGGCAAAGTCCACATTCTTGTTGAAGCTGGAATAGTCGGCAAGGAAAGCCACGTCATTCTGCAACTCCGGATAGCGGTCCAACTGCGACATCAGCACCTCGTAGGTGGCACGTGTATCAGCCTCTGCCGTATGGGCGTCTTCCAAATTCTTGCCGCAATAGAATTTATAGGCAGCAGACAGCGTGCGTTGCTCCATCTTGTGGAAGATGACCTGCACGTCCACAAACTTGCGGCGGCTCATGTCAATGTCCACACCGGCACGAAGGAACTCTTCCGCCAGGACGGGGATATCAAAACGGTTGGAGTTGAAGCCCGCCAAGTCGCATCCTTCAATGTCATTGGCAATGTTGCGCGCCACTTCCTTGAATGTGGGGCAGTCGGCTATATCGGCATCGTAGATACCATGAACGGCAGATGCTTCGGCAGGAATGGGCATTTCGGGATTGATACGCATGGTTTTGGACTCCTCATTCCCGTTGGGATATACCTTGAGGTAACAAATTTCGACAATTCGGTCTGAGTTGATATTGGTACCCGTAGTCTCCAAATCAAAAAAGACTATCGGATTTTTCAGATTCAATTTCATTGTTTTTTCGTTTTATAAGCTCTGGCTATGAGCTATAAATTATAAGTTTAACTTACAAGCCACGAGCTACAAGTACCGTGCGGCATAATTGCGCAGCCACTTGTAGCTCGTAGCTCATAATCCGATTGCTAATATTCATCAGTCATTCAGCATCATCGGCATCAGCAGCATCAGCAAGTCTTCGTTCTCTTCCTGCTCTACCGGAATAATGACACCTGCACGTGAAGGATCTGCCAGTTCGATAACGATTTCATCGGCAGAAATGTTATTCAGAATGTCAATCAGGAAAGTGGACTTGAAACCGATGCTCATCGGATTGCCCGCATACTGGCAAACCAGTGTTTCTTCGGCCGATGTAGAGAAATCGATGTCCTGTGCGGAGATGACAATTAGATTCTCCTGCATACGCAGCTTGATAAGGCTGCTTGCCTGCGAAGAAAAAATGGACACACGGCGCAAAGCACCGAGCAGTTGCAGGCGGTCTACCGTCACTTTATAAGGGTTGTTCTGCGGAATCACAGAGTTGTAGTTGGGATAGCGACCTTCGATAAGACGGCACACCATGCGGTAGCTTTCCAGTGTGAACACAGCGTTGCGTTCGTCGAACTCGATAGTCACCATGCCTTGCTCTTTCGGCAGCAGATTCTTCATCAGCGAAGCCGGCTTCTTGGGCAGGATAAAGGCGGCACGTTCGTTACCTTTGGCGGCCAGTGTCTTGCAGCGCACCAGCTTATGACCGTCTGATGCCACCATCGTGATGTCCTCCGTTGTGATATCGAAATAGATACCGTTCATCACGGGACGAAGCTCGTCATCAGCCGTAGCAAACACGGCACGGTTGATACCACCCAGCAACACTTGTGCATCCATTTCCACACGTACGGCATTGTCACCCAACATGGCAGACTGAGGGAACTCGTCCGCATTCTGCCCCATCAGGCTGTATTTACCGTTCTGATACTGTACCGTGATTTCAAGGGAATCCGTATTGATTTCAAAAGTCAACGGTTGTTCGGGAATTTCCTTCAAAGCGTCCAAAAGGGTTTTGGCTGTGACGGCAAAACGGCCGTCCATATCACTTTCATTCACTTCGACCGTAGTGACCATCGTCGTTTCACTGTCGGAAACAGTTGCAGACAAGGTTCCGTCTTGCAGTTCAAAGAGGAAACAATCCAAAATAGGCAACGCATTCTTCGAATTAATCACACGGCTGATAGCCTGCAAATGACTGGAGAGCGCAGTACTCGAAACGATAAATTTCATATCTTCTGTATATTTAAGTTTTTTATTTTGCTAACGTCTTAGAAACCGTTTTTATATTTTTCAAACTGACGGACAAAGTTAAAAAAAGAATTCCCTACGACAAAGAAATAGCAAGAAAAAACAGCCGAATATTCGTCTCATATTCCTAAAAAATTGTAACTTCGCCGCATCATTTAAAAAGAAAACAATGGAATTTACAGGAAAAATCATCGCTATACTCCAGCCCAGAGGCGGAGTTTCCAAGTCGGGTAACGAATGGAAAGCACAGGAATATGTGATTGAAGATCATGGTCAATACCCGCGTAAAATGTGTTTTGACGTGTTTGGAGCAGACAAAATAGAACAGTTCAATATTCAGATGGGTGAAGAGTTGACAGTATCTTTTGATATAGACGCACGCCAATGGCAAGACCGTTGGTTCAACAGTATTCGCGCATGGAAGATAGAACGCGTAAGCACTGCCGCACCCACTCCGGGCGCTCCCGTTCCGCCGCCAGCTCCCACTGCCGCACCGGAATTCCTCGCAGGGGATGCAAAGGATGACTTGCCGTTCTAAAACTAAGTTATAACTCACCACAAAATTGTACAGATTAACGCATATTACCCTAAAACATTGATAATCGACATCTTCAATTGCAGCAATCTGTGTAATTCTGTGGTGAATGTATATTTTGACTTTCCTTGTGCCTATTATCCCTCAGCACACTACAGCACGACTGATTAATCATCCCCCTTATAAAGCAATACAATATTCGGATAAACCACCCCTTCTGTACAAGTGAACTGTACTGCAAGCATGAAGTGACGGAAGAAGTTGGATTGGCGGAAGAAGAAGTTCGGTATCAGACGCACATACGTTTCCGGCTGACTCAGCATCATCTCCATATCCACCATCATTACAAAATTATATATGGGTGAAAGACTGCCGATACCCTCTTCATACACCGGTGTTCCGTCCAATACATCTCCACTCTCCACCGCTTCAATATAGGCAGAAAGGCTCAGTGCATCAGGAGCCAGCAACAGACTACCCCGATAGAAACAGGCAAAGGTATAAAGGGCAGACTCCGTGATACCCGTCAACTGGGTAAGCAGCGTGTTACGGGGCAGCACATATTTAGAAAACCTCCTTGCTTTGGGATACAACGAATTATTTGAAACCACCTTCGGCATAAGCGGAGCATCCTCTTCCTTGGGAGTACTGTAAAGCAAAGACTGCAAGCAGCGTTCCGCTGCCAGCTCATCCTTGAGAGGAATACACATCACGGCGCAAGGCAGCTTGTCCAACGTGTCTTTCGACTGAAACAAGCAAGACATCACGTTCTCCCCCGCATGCTCATTCAAGTAAGCAATCCACTCTTCGTCGCGCTGCTTGATATAGTCTGAATAGGTGGCCTTGGCATACTCCTGACTGGCAGTGAAGCCAAACCAGGCATCTCTGTCAGACATTGCCCAGCGATCGTAAAAGAAAGTGGAAGACGGAAGCAGAGACCCGGAAAATCCGTCCTCTACCGGCTGCTGCACCCGCAAGGCATTGATAAACGTCTGTGTGGAATCCGATCCGTGGCTGACACCGGAACAATAGATGGCATCTTCATTGAACTTCATGTCAAACTCTGCCCAACTGCCCAGCTGCGTCTGCGAACGAATACCGTCCGTAGTTTTCCCCATACCCACTCCTTTCATACGCACATAGACTGTGGCAGCTACATTGTTGTGTTTGCCCGCGTGCATAGTACGGAAAGAAGGGAGGTTCATCAGGGACTTTTTGCTGCGCCGCGCATCAATCACATGTTCTATCAAACGCTTCTGGAAACTTACAACCAGAAAATCGGGAGTGAAGTAGGCAGCCAGAAAACGACCGTCTGCCATGGGATAGATACGTATCTCCTCTCCCTTGTAATCGAAATACTTGGAAGGGAACGAACTGGAGCAGTACTTCTCCACAAAAGACTCCACTAACTCATAATCACCCGAACCCAAACTGCAATACAATACTTGGTTCATCGGTGTATCTGGCTCGTGAAAGCTAATCAGCATCTTGTTCATCTGTTTACTCAGTCCATGTGGAGTATCTTCCACCAAAGTATACAAATACTTCTTCAAGTAAACAAAAAGCTCCGATACGTATAGAAAATGATTGTCTTTGCTGCAATTCAACTCATTGATATCTTCCACGAGGTCTGCCATACGGTCGGTTTCGAGTATGGCTGTGGCATCTTGCGGCACCAAAGTATAAAGATTGAAATCCTGCCGGTTCTCCACCGAATTCAACCGCAGGAAAGAATACACGCCAAAGCCGGTACATAGCAGCACTATGGACACAACGACAGCTATCTGTATGAGGAGTCGGAGTTTCATGGCATTTATTCATCAACTTTTGGCAAAAATAACATTTTCTACTAATAAAACAAAACAAATGTTTCAAAAAGTTTAGAAATCTATTTCAAGTCCATCGTAGGCAAAGTGCACATGGGGTGGCAGCCGCTTTTCGATGTCAGTATGAAGCCCTGCATGATGGCTCATATGGATAAAATAGGTCTCTTTGGCACCAATACGTCCGGCAGCCTCCAACGCCTCCGAAATACTCTGGTGCGTAGGATGCGGCTTTGGCCGTAAAGCATTCATTACCAAAACATCCAAGCCTTTCAATTGTTCATAAGATTCCTCAGGCATTGTGTGCATATCCGTGATATATCCCAAGCGGCCGCCAATGCGGTAGCCCAGGATGGGAAGCCTGCCGTGCATCACCCGTAAAGGCAGCACCTCCGTCCTGTTGATGTGAAACACTTGCCCCGCCTCCACTTCCTGCAGATAAATACGCGGAACTCCCGGATATACTTTATCGACAAAACAGTAAGGCATCCTTGTCCGCAGATGGGCAGCAGTGTAGGCATCGGAGTAGATAGGAATATCGGCAAAACGACCGAACGGACGCAAATCATCCAGACCGCCCACATGGTCATAATGTTCGTGTGTCACCAGTACGCCGTCTATCTTCTCAAAAGAAGAGGCGCACAGCATCTGTTCCCTGAAGTCAGGACCACAATCTATCAATATCACCGCATCATCCGTATGCAGCAGGGATGACGCACGCAAGCGGTTGTCCCGCGGGTCAGTGGAAGTACAGACCGGACAAGTACAGCCTATCTCAGGCACACCGGTCGAAGTCCCGCTTCCTAATATTCTGAGTTTCCCCATTGACTAAATCAAATAAATTTCTAAAATCAGGTTATATACAACGATGTTTGGGTGTGTCAAAACTCTCTTACTATTTTATCAAACAAACTTCCGGGTGAATATCAATGCCGAATTTCTCGCGGACAGAAGCGCGCACGGCATCTGAAAGAGCGACAATATCCGCTCCCGTGGCACCACCCGAATTCACCAGTACCAACGCCTGCCGATCGTGCACCGCAGCAGGCCCCAGCGCTTTACCTTTCCAGCCACACCGGTCTATCATCCAGGCAGCCGGTATCTTTACCCGGCCGGCATCCACATCATAGTGGGGCATGTCCGGATATTCCCGTTGCAAGGACTCCAACTGCCGACGCGGCACAATGGGGTTCATAAAAAAACTACCCGCATTGCCCAGCACCTTCGGATCGGGCAATTTGCTTTGACGGATGTCTATAATCACCCGGCGCAAAGTTTCCAAATTCAGCACCGGATATTTCTCCAGCTCCTGCTGGATAGTACCGTAACCCAATGTATAATGTTCCCGTTTACCCAGGCAGAAGTTCACATAAGTCACAAACACGGTCTTCATCTCCGGTTGCTTAAACAAGCTCTTTCTGTAAGAGTAGCCGCACTCGTCCACTCCGTAGATACGCTTCTCCCCTGCCATGTTTATGGTTTCCACGGATGTTATCAGGTCCTTTACTTCCACACCATAGGCACCGATATTCTGTACTGCACTCGCCCCTACCTCACCCGGTATCAGCGAAAGGTTCTCGGCACCATACCAACGCCGCTCCACACAGTAGGCCACAAAATCGTCCCATATCACACCGGCGCCCACACGCACCGACACGTGCTCCTCATCCTCTGACGTCACCTCCAGGCCACCGATGCGTGAATGCAGCACCGTGCCTTCATAATCCTTGATAAAGAGCAGGTTGCTCCCTCCACCGATATGTAGCCAAGGTGCAACAACATGTCCTGCCGCAATCAATTCCCGCAGTTCATCCTCCGAACCGTATTCCAGAAATCTTGCAGCAGTAACGTCAATTCCAAATGTATTGGGTATTTTCCTCAAACCTTTCCTCCTCTATTTTAAATGCTCGTGTCTTCATATTTGTACAGCTCCCATCCCTTACCGCGTTTGCGGAAATAGAAGATATTGGAGTACCCGTTGCCTATACCATTTACCTTCAGTATCTTGGTATCCGACAAGTCCTCATTCTTCTGTCCGTAATTGATATTAGACAATCTGTCGGTAGGCATTACCGGACGGAAGGCATACCACTGGTCCACATCCAAAGTAGTTTCCAGGATAGAAAACTCGTCATCAGGGTCTATGGTGATGAATTGTAGCGGATGGCTGATATGCTTGCTTTGATAGACACTGTCCCTCACAAAACGGGTATAGAATTCCACGAAGTCCTCATTTTCACCTTTCTCCATCTCGCGCAGGTTGATGGCCTCGAGCATCCACATTCCCCGCTTCCGCTCAAAATAATAACGCTTCACCATACGCGTTTTCAAGAAAATCCACTCCACTTGTACCGATGTCAGCGTAGTATCACCCACCATGTCCATATCCTCTTCCTTATCAAAAAGCAAGGTGTAACAGTTCTCCTTGGTAAACAGATAATCGTGCTTCCAGAAGTCCGCCTCTATCTTCAGCGGAGTATCACGGTCATAATAGGGCAAAGGAAATACCGTCCTCTGCCTTTGCAGGGCATCATCCGAAGCATAATTGAAGATAAAATCATCAAACAGCTCGTCTGCCACCATCGGCTTCGGTTCTTCCTTCACTTCTGCTTCCTGCAGCGTATCGGCCTTGTAACCGGCCGAATCCACCATTTCCGCAATGGTAGCAAAGGGATCCATTTTCGCCTTTTTGTTTCCACACGAAATCAAAAAGGCGAGTAACAAAAATCCCAATAAAAGTTTTTTCATTCTTTGCGGACCGCTTACGGTCACCTATTTAATTTAGCCTTCAATTTCTCAAGCATGTCTACGGTCATGGACTCCAGGTCATACTGCGGCATCCAGTCCCATTCCTCGCGTGCACAAGAGTCATCCAGAGAGTCGGGCCAGCTATCAGCAATGGCCTGCTTCAGCGGATCAATCTCGTATACCATCTCAAAATCAGGCACATGCTTCTTGATTTCCTGATAAATCTGTTCAGGGTCAAAACTCATGGAGGCGATGTTGAAGGCGTTGCGGTGCTTCAGCCTTGCCGGTGCTGCTTCCATCAGTGAGATGGCCGCATTCAGTGCATCAGGCATATACATCATATCCATATACGTACCGGCCTTCACCGGACATACGAATTTTTCTCCCTTCACGGCAGAGTAGAAAATATCTACCGCATAGTCCGTAGTGCCGCCACCCGGAGGGGTCACGTTCGAAATGATTCCCGGAAAACGTACCGAGCGTGTATCCACACCATATTTTGTATAGTAATAGTCACTCAACAATTCAGTCGTCACTTTAGTCACGCCATACATGGTACGCGGACGCTGGATAGTGTCCTGTGGTGTCTTCACGTGAGGCGTAGCTTCGCCGAACGAACCGATGGAACTCGGGGTAAACACGGCACAATTGTACTCGCGCGCCACTTCAAGTACATTCCACAACCCGTCGATACCGATTTTCCAAGCCATGGCCGGACGGCTTTCGGCAACTACCGAAAGCAAGGCAGCCAGGTTGTAGATTGTATCAATCTTGAACTGACGCGCCACCACCTCGATGGACTGACGGTCTGTCACATCGGCAATAGCCGAAGGACCGGATGCTTTCAATTCTCCCTTGGGCATAGCACTCGGAATGTATCCTGCCACAACATGGTCATCGCCATAACGTTTGCGCAACTCCAGTGTGAGTTCCGATCCAATCTGTCCGGTAGCTCCAATTACCAAAATATTCTTCATACGAGTTATTTATAAGGTTTCGTTATTATATATGGTGCAAATATACACACTTTTTTTTCATATTTCTGCCATATTGTTATTGTTTATTCCAAGAAAAATGATGTTCTTTGTGGGAAATGTAACGACAACGTATTACCTAAAAAATAAAAATGCTATGTACGGTAAAATGAAAGACCATCTCAGCAAGACTATTGCTGAAATAAAAGAAGCCGGACTCTACAAGGAAGAGCGACTGATTAAGAGTGCACAACAAGCTGCCATCACCGTAAAAGGCAAAGAGGTACTGAACTTCTGTGCCAACAACTACCTGGGACTGTCCAACCACCCGCGGCTGATTGCCGCCGCCCAGCAGATTATGGAACACCGCGGATACGGCATGTCGTCCGTACGTTTCATCTGCGGAACGCAGGACATCCACAAGGAGCTTGAAGCAGCCATCTCCGACTACTTCAAGACTGAAGACACCATTCTCTATGCCGCTTGCTTCGACGCCAATGGCGGGGTATTTGAACCCCTCTTCACCGAAGAAGACGCTATTATCTCGGACTCCCTGAACCATGCTTCCATCATTGACGGCGTACGCCTCTGCAAAGCCAAACGCTATCGCTACGCCAATGCCGACATGGCCGACCTGGAAAAATGCCTGCAGGAAGCCCAAGCACAGCGTTTCCGTATCATTGTTACGGACGGGGTATTCTCCATGGACGGCAACGTTGCCCCGATGGACCGAATTTGCGACCTTGCCGAGAAATACGACGCGCTGGTCATGGTGGACGAATCACACTCTGCCGGTGTGGTAGGCCCCACGGGACACGGCGTAAGCGAACAATATGGCACCTACGGACGCGTAGACATCTACACTGGAACTTTGGGCAAAGCCTTTGGCGGCGCTTTGGGAGGATTCACTACCGGACGTAAGGAAATCATTGACCTGCTGCGCCAACGCAGCCGTCCGTACCTCTTTTCCAATTCATTGGCGCCAGGTATCATCGGCGCCAGTCTCGAGGTATTCAAGATGCTTAAAGAGAGTAATACCCTGCATGACAAACTGCTGGAAAACGTGAATTACTTCCGCGACAAAATGACTGCCGCTGGCTTCGACATCAAGCCGACACAGAGCGCCATCTGCGCCGTCATGCTGTATGATGCCAAACTTTCCCAGATTTATGCCGCCCGTATGCAAGAAGAAGGTATCTACGTTACCGGCTTCTACTACCCCGTAGTGCCCAAAGACCAGGCACGCATCCGCGTACAAATTTCTGCCGGACACGAAAAGGAACATCTGGACAAATGTATTGCCGCATTTATTAAGGTGGGGAAAGAGCTTGGAGTGCTGAAGTGAATTATAAGTTATAACCAAACAAAAAAATCCCACGACTGATTAGCCGCGGGATTTTTTGTTGTTTCTTATTTGCGTTCTCCCAACTTTGCATCAACAAAGAAGATTCCGGTAGTACCAGCTTTCTTCACCATATCCACAATACCAGCAGCAGTAGCTTCTTCTTCTACCTGCTCACGTACAAATCCCCAAAGGAAATCTTGTGTAGCCTTATCTTTTTCTGCAGCAGCAACATCCACCAATGCATCAATCATCTTTGAAACACGGCATTCGTGTTCATAAACCTGCTCGAATACTTCCAACGGAGTACCAAAATCATTAGGAACAACATCAATCTTATCCAATTTAGCCTTACCGCCACGCTTGATGATATAAGAAGCCATTTCGCAAGCATGAGCTTTTTCTTCAGAAGCCTGCTTCTTCAACCAAGCAGCTATACCGTTATAACCTTCTTTCTCCATATAGAAAGACATCGCTAAATAAAGATTGGAAGACCACATCTCAGCCGTAATCTGCTCATTAATTGCATTCTGTAATTTTTCTGTAATCATAATCGTATTTATTAAAATTGAAATCATTACAAAAGTAACAAGAAACCTTAAAAGTTGTTCACACAATAACATTTTTTATACAAAAACAAAGGTCTTGGAATGCTTCGTCATCCATGCAACACGTCTCCAGCCGCTCTATACCAGCTCGTCCGATGTATATCCTTGAGGAAGCTCACGGCAGTTATAGCCCGAAGCCATAATTTCACCATAAGCCCCTGCCGAACGGAGGGCGATAAGGTCACCACGCTTCACGCCATTCAAATCAATAGCCTTACCAAATACATCGGAAGACTCGCAGATGGGTCCTACTACATCATAAGCCTGAACCGGCGCATCCGAAGTGATATTCTCTATTTTATGGAACGCTTGGTAGAGTGCCGGACGAATCAAATCCGTCATGCCAGCATCCAAGATGGCAAACTGCTTGTTGGTACCCTGCTTCACATAAAGTACCTGCGAAATCAATGAACCACATTGTCCCACTACCGCACGTCCCAGCTCAAAGTGAAGCGTCTGATGGGGACGAAGTTTCAAATGGCTGCTGTAAGTCTCGAAGTAGCTTTTAAAGTCAGGTATCGGCTGACGGTTGGGGTGACCATAGTCGATTCCGAGCCCCCCCCCCACATTGACGTGCTCAATGCGGATATGACGGGCTTCCAACTTATCTTGTAATTCGTTGACACGGTTACACAAAGCCACGAAATCACCCATATCCAATATCTGGGAACCGATATGGAAATGCAGTCCGATGAGTCTCAGATTCTTCATATTCTGCGCAATGTCTATCACACGGTCCATATCCTGCATACTGATACCGAACTTATTTTCGGCCAGCCCAGTGGTAATATTGGCATGGGTATGGGCACCTACATTGGGATTGATACGGAAAGCCACATTGGCTACCTTACCTTTAGCGGCAGCCAGCTCATTGATAATTTCCAGCTCAGGGACAGATTCCACATTAAAGCAGAAAATATCATAATCCAGCCCCAGATTAATTTCCCAATCAGCCTTACCCACCCCGGCAAAAACAATCTTGCCAGTGGGAAAACCGGCTTTGATGGCAGCACGGATCTCACCGCCACTTACACAGTCGGCACCCAAACCATTCTCGCGGATAATGGCAAGCACTTTGGGATTGGCGTTGGCCTTCACGGCATAATGCACTGAATAATTACCATACTTCGCCGCCTCCGTACGAATGCAGGCAAGCGTATCACGCAAAACCTTTGTATCGTAGTAATAGAAGGGAGTACGCAATTCGCGGAATTTATTGATGGGAAATGTTCCTTTCATATAATAGCTGTAATCTTTGTTTAGTTTTAAAAAAGGAAATGAAAGAAGTGTTTGCAACTCTTTTTAGAGCGTAGATTACGCGGATTGTACGGATAAAAAACAAAAAGAATTCGTACAATCCGCGTAATCTACACCCTAAAAAAATATTTATTCGCCGTTAAACAGCGCATTGCTGAGTGACTGCAACGCCACTTTCTTGTCACACTCTCGGATGAGGAAAGAAATATTATAGTTGCTACCACCGAAAGAAATCATACGTACCGGTATGTCGCGCATGGCATCCAATGCCTTGGCTTCGAAACCGACGTTCTCCCATTCGAGATCGCCCACCACACAGATGATACACATGTCCTTGTCCACCGTCACTGTACCATACTTCTTCAAGTCATCCAGAATTTCATTAAGATGCTTCACATTGTCGATAGATACGGACACACCCACTTCTGAGGTACAAATCATATCAATGGAAGTCTGGTAGCTCTCGAATATCTCGAAAACCTTACGCAAGAATCCGTGAGCAAGCAACATGCGGCTGGACTTTATCTTGATAGCCGTAATGTTGTCCTTGGCAGCCACCGCCTTAATCTTACCCTTCTCCGTATCGTTAGAAATCAGTGTACCCGGAGCAGTGGGGTCCATCGTATTGAGCAGACGGACGGGAATATTGGCATACTTGGCAGGCTGAATGCAGGTGGGGTGCAGAATCTTGGCACCAAAATATGCCAGCTCTGCGGCCTCTTCGAAGTGCAGATGACGCACCGGCGCAGTTTTGTCCACAATACGGGGATCATTGTTGTGCATGCCGTCGATATCCGTCCAAATCTGAATTTCAGAAGCGTTGATGGCAGCACCGATCAGCGAAGCCGTATAGTCGCTTCCGCCACGCTGCAGATTGTCTATCTCTCCGTAGGCGTTACGGCAGATATACCCCTGAGTAATATAAATCTCAGCATCCGGATGTAATTCCAGCTGAATCTGAAGCTTATCCTTGATATAGACCGGATCGGGTTCGGCATTCTTATCCGTACGCATGTATTCTAAAGCCGGAAGCAACACAGACTTCACACCGCATTCCTGCAGATAGTAATTCATCATGGCGGTGGAAATCAACTCGCCCTGAGCCAACACCACCTTCTCCTCAAACAGAGTGAAGAGGTCTTTGGTATAAGAACGGATATAGTCAAAATGAGATTTGATGAGCTCCAAGCCTTTCTGTTTATACTCCGGAGTAGCAAAAAGTTCATCAATGTGCTGGCGATATTTACTTTCCAGCTTGTTGATAATCTCGTTGGCACCTTCCGGATTCTTCTTGTACAGATAGTCCGAAATCTCAACCAATGTGTTTGTGGTACCCGACATGGCAGAGAGAACCACAATCTTACGTTCACCATCGGTAATCAATTTGGCCACTTCCTTAATTCGCTGAGCCGAACCTACTGAAGTACCTCCAAACTTTAAAACTTTCATTTTCGTTTCTGTATTAATTAGTTTATAGTTACAAGCTACGAGCTACAAGTAGGCAGCTACGGAGCTCTATCGTTAATTTCTGTTCTTTATAAGAATCAGTAGTCAGAGATAACTACTAATCATTGGTTATTGTAGGGGCGTATTCTGCCGTAACATCAGTCATCAGGTGGTCTGCGCACCGGTACACCTTACCGGGAAACTCTCGCAGCAACTGCAAGTTGTGCGTGGTCATCACCACCAGTGCGCCGGCTTCACTGATGCCGTGCAGAAGCTCTGCAATAACATGTCCGGTTTCCGAATCCAGGTTTCCGGTAGGTTCATCCGCAAGGATTATCTCCGGAGAGTTGAGAACTGCACGCGCAATCACAATGCGCTGCTGCTCACCGCCCGACAGTTCATTGGGCAACTTATACCCTTTGTTGCTCATCCCCACCAGGTTCAGCACCTCTTCTATTTTGTCCTTAATCTCCCCTTTGCTCTTCCAACCGGTAGCACGGAGAACAAATTCAAGATTGTCGTACACCGTACGGTCTGTCAGCAACTGGAAGTCCTGGAATACGATTCCCAGTTTGCGGCGCAACTGTGGGATGTGCTTACGCTTAATATGGAGCATGTCATACCCCAATACCTCAGCCTTGCCCGATGCAATATCCAGTTCACCATAGAAAGTCTTGAGCAGGCTCGTCTTGCCAGAACCCACTTTACCTACCAAGTACACGAACTCCCCTTTGTGAAGTTCCAAATTCACACCGTTCAGTACGCACAACTCCTGCTGGTGTATCTCTACGTCCGTATATCTTATCAGCGCCTCGCCCACCCCTATTTTAATTTTTAATTTTTAATTGTTAATTTTTAATTATTAATTTTTAATTGTTTAGTGTTTCTTCCACGTCGCACTGTGACGTTCCTCCAATTCACGCGCAAGGTCTTCAATGCGGTATCCTTTGGATGTGAGTAGCACGATGAGGTGATACAACAAATCAGCTCCTTCATAAATCAGGCGTTCGTCCGTACCGTTGCAAGCCTCAATGACAGTTTCCACAGCCTCTTCGCCTACCTTCTGTGCCATTTTGTTGACACCGGACTGGAAAAGACTAGTCGTATAGGAACCTTCGGGCATCTCATCATAACGCTTACAGATAAAATCCTGAAGAAGCTTCAAGAACATAACAGGTTGTTCGTTCTTCTCACCCCAGCAAGTATCTGCACCGGTATGGCAAACCGAGCCTACGGGATGTACCTGCACCAGTAACGTATCCCGGTCACAGTCTTCCTTCATGGAAACCACATTCAGGAAGTTACCACTCTCCTCGCCTTTCGTCCAAAGACGGTTCTTGGTACGACTGAAGAAAGTCACCTTTCCGGTTTCCACCGTCTTGTCATAAGCCTCCTTATTCATAAAGCCAAGCATCAGCACCTTAGCGGTATCTGCATCTTGTATAATCGCCGGAACAAGTCCGTTCATCTTGTCAAAATCCATTTTATTTACGATTTAGCTATTTACTATTTACGATTGAATTATTTTAAGTGACTGGAGACTTATGATTTGCTTGAGTAATCCCAATCGTAAATCGTAAATCGTCCAATCGTAAACTCACCTTCATCCTCTCATCGCAATTCCTTGGGCACAAAGGTACGATTTTAATTCGGGAATTTTGATTTCTCCGAAATGAAAAACACTGGCTGCCAGAGCAGCATCTGCTTTTCCCTGCAAAAAGACATCACGAAAATGCTCTTTGACACCTGCTCCCCCCGATGCAATGATAGGGATGGACAAATTGTCGGCAAGGCTGGAAAGCGCTTCATTGGCATAACCAGTCTTGACACCGTCGTGATTCATGCTAGTGAACAATATCTCGCCCGCACCACGTTCCTGGGCTTCTTTTGTCCACGCAAACAGTTCCTTATCCGTTTCCACACGGCCACCGTTCAAGTAACACCACCATCCCTTCTCAGTCTGTTTGGCATCAACTGCCAGTACACAAACCTGCGAACCGAAGTTCTTCGCAATCTCGTCTATCAATCCGGGACGGCGGATAGCAGAGGAATTGATGGAGATTTTATCGGCACCTGCATTCAGTAGCCTATCCACGTCACCCAGTTCATGAATGCCTCCACCTACAGTAAAAGGAATACTGATATTCGCAGCTATGCGTTTCACCAATTCTGTGAAAGTCTTACGACCTTCAAAACTGGCTGTGATGTCGAGAAAAACCAGTTCGTCGGCACCCTGCTCACTATAAGCACGCGCCAGTTCTACCGGGTCACCTGCCTGGCGGAGGTTCACAAAATTGACACCTTTCACGGTCTGCCCATCTTTTATGTCGAGGCAAGGAATGATTCTTTTTGCTAACACGGCGGTTTGAGTTATGAGTTATAAGTGATTAATTTTTAATTTTCAATTTTCACCTTTCAACCAACAAAGTTTTCCAGCTCTTTGAAGGTAATGCGACCTTCGTACAGAGCCTTACCGAAAATAACGGCAGGTATACCGGCAGTTTCCAGCTGGCGGATATCATCAGCACAACTTACTCCTCCACTGGCTATCAAATAGAGTTCAGGGCGGTGCTCCAATATCTCCTTATACAGCGCTATCGATGGTCCTTGCAGCATTCCATCACAACTGATATCAGTACAGATAACCTTATGAACCCCCTTCTCCACATAGTCTTTCAAGAACGGAAACAGTTCGCAACCACTCTCATCCTTCCAACCATTGACGGCTATTTTATGCTCTTTCACATCAGCGCCAAGAATAATTTTCTCAGAGCCATACATTTGAAGCCATTTGCAGAACAATTCGGGATTCTTCACAGCAATGCTGCCGCCAGTCACCATCTGCGCACCGTTCTCAAAAGCTATCACCAAATCTTCATCACTCTTTACCCCACCTCCAAAATCTATAATAAGAGACGTACGCACAGCTATCTGTTCCAACGTGCGGTAGTTTACCACATGATGGGAAACCGCACCGTCCAAATCGACCACATGAAGTCTGCGGATACCATGAGCCTCCAGTTCCAAGGCCACTTCCACGGGATTTTCATTGTACACCTTCTTGCTGTCATAATTGCCTTGGGAAAGGCGTACACATTTTCCGTCAATAATGTCAATAGCGGGAATCAGTTCTATCATTTCATTTACGATTTGGCGATTTACAGTTCCAGGAAATTCCGCAAAATACGCTCTCCCACACTTCCACTCTTTTCCGGATGGAACTGTGTGGCGTAGTAATTGTCTTTATGCAAAGCGGCACTGAACGGATGAATATAATCCGTCACGGCTGCCGTACAATCACTGACAGGCACATAGAAACTATGTACGAAATAGACAAACTCTTCTTTAGTAAAGCCTTTAAAAAGGCCACTATTTATCCGAGCAATGGTATTCCATCCCATATGAGGCACTTTATCCTCGTGCCTCTGAGAAATGAAACGTTTCACATCAGTATCAAAAATACCCAGACAATCCACATCCCCCTCTTCAGAATGACGGCACATCAACTGCATGCCCAGACAAATGCCCAATACCGGCTGGCGTAATTCCTTTATCAACCTATCCATACCACTGGCACGCAAAAAGTCCATAGTGGTTTCCGCCTCTCCCACACCGGGAAAGATAACCTTATCGGCAGCACGTAACACAGCCTCATCCGCTGTAATCACTGCCTCTACTCCCAGGCGTTTCAAAGCATAATCCACCGAACGGATATTGCCTGCATTATATTTGATAACTGCAACCTTCATTTTTTTATTGAGAATTGACAATTGAAAGGTGATAATTGAAAGGTAATGACTGGTTCCACACCATCAATTATCAACTAATTAAATATTACTGTTTTATTCCTATATGCCAACACCTTGCGTTCAATATGCTTCTGAACAGCACGGGAAAGTACAATCTTTTCCAAGTCCTTGCCCTTGTTCACCAAATCTTGCACAGTGTCCTTGTGTGTAATACGCACCACATCCTGCTCTATGATAGGACCGGCATCCAACTCTGTGGTAACATAGAGGCTGGTGGCTCCAATAATCTTCACTCCACGTTCAAACGCAGCATGATAGGGCTTCGCTCCTACAAATGCCGGAAGGAAAGAATGATGGATATTGATTATCCTATTAGGATAAGCATTTATCATTTGCTCGGAAATGACCTGCATGTAGCGTGCCAGCACTATGAAAGTTATCTTATGTTCTGCCAGTAGCTCCATTTCCTTCTTCTCTTGTTCTTCCTTTGTCTCTTTGGTGATGGGGAAAAGATGGAAAGGAATACCGAAACGCTCTGCCACATGCTGCAAATCAGGATGATTGCTTATGATAAGAGGTATCTCTACGTTCCACTCACCGGCAGTATAACGCGCCAGCAAGTCGAACAAGCAATGGGACATCTTCGAAACAAAGATAGCCATGCGCGGTTTTGTATCGGAGAAATAGAGACGAAAATTCATCTCATACTTCTGTGCATACAAGGTGGCAAAATAATCTTCAATCTTTTCTTGAGGTACCAGAAAATCCTTCAATTCCCATTCTATACGCATGAAAAAGATATTCTCTACATGGTCTACATACTGATCTAGATAGATAATATTACCTTTGTTCACCGTTATAAAGTCTGTTACTTCTGCCAATATGCCAGGTTTGTCAGGGCAGTGCAGCAACAGTTTGGCTGTTTTCATCATCCTAAAATGTTTTTTATCATTTTTCAAATTACAACATTCTCGTTTTGAGTTCGCAAAAATAACGATTTATTGCAAAACAAAGAACTTTTCGAGCAAGAAGTTTAAAACAAGCTCCGAAATGTTTCGTTTTCTCCAGGAGAGATTTTCATATCAAGAACAAAACAGTGCATAAACAAATTTCTAAACAGTTGTTAAATTTACTTTTCTCTCATTTTTACAATCTTCTCAATATGAGGATATAAAGCAAATACAGCACAAAACGCTTGAAAAAAAATTCGTCATAGCTATTGCAGATATCAAAGAAATGCCTACCTTTGCAACCGCAATCGAGAGAGATAGCTACAAAAAAAATGAAATAATGGTGCGTTAGTTCAGTTGGTTAGAATACATGCCTGTCACGCATGGGGTCACGGGTTCGAGTCCCGTACGCACCGCGAAAGCAAATAGCAAATGAAAGCAAAGCTCTGAAATTCAAGGATTTCAGAGCTTTTTCTTTTTCTCTGCTTCGGCAAAAAATAGCGGTTTCAGGCAGTTCTCACGTGGCTTATTCGTGGGACTTTTTGAAAGCCGTTTTTGTTCCCACGAATTGACGCATTTGTCTTTGATTGTCAGCTTTTTGCGTAGCTGGTTTTGAGTGTAGCAAACTAATTTTGTACCACTTAAAAATCAAAGAATTATGGGAGCAGTGAAAAGAAACACACTAAGCGTATTGTTCATCATCAAGAAAGCGAAACTTCTGAAAAACGGTGAAGCTCCTATCTGCATGCGCATCACCGTAAACAAACGAGTAGCCGAAGTTATGATTAAACGGAGCATTCCTGTAGATTTATGGAATCAGAAAAAGGAATGTTCCAAAGGAAAAGACCGTGTAGCCACTGAACTAAACTACTATATTAATACGGTTCGTGCCAAAGTATTACAGATACACCGTGAACTGGAAATAGACAACAAGCCAATAACAGCTGATACAATTAAGGATTGTTTCTACGGACGGGATAAGGTACAGCGTAGCTTGCTGGAGGTGTATGCAGAGCATAACGAAAAATGTCGTGCCCTGATTGGCAAGGAATATACAGAAAGCACCGTTACCAAGTTTGATACTTCCATAAACCGGCTGAAAGAATATATCCGCAGTTGTTACCACTGTGATGATATAATGTTGGCAGAACTGGACGGGCAATTTATCCGTGATTTTGATTTTTGGCTGAAAACGGAGAAGCATTGCCAAAACAATTCCGCATTGAAACATTTGAAGAACTTGAAAAAGGTTGTTCGCATTGCTTTGGCTAATGACTGGATAAAGAAAGACCCGTTTTACGGCATCCACTTCAAGCAGGAGGAAGTAAATGTAGAGTTTCTCTCACGTGAAGAACTGGATATTCTGATGAACAAGGAATTTGCTATCAAACGGCTGGAGCAGGTAAGAGATATTTTTATCTTTTGCTGTTTTACTGCACTTGCTTTCGTGGATGTGCAGCAGTTAAGCCGTGAACACCTAATAAAAGACAATAACGGTGCTTTGTGGATACGCAAGGCACGACAGAAAACCAATCAGATGTGTAATATTCCTGTTTTATCCATTCCTCAAAGGATATTGAGGAAATATGAAGATAATGTAGAGTGCATAAAAAAAGGAGTACTTTTGCCTGTAATCAGTAATCAACGCATGAACGCCTATTTAAAAGAAATTGCTGATGTATGCGGCATAGCCAAACGGCTGACCACTCATGTTGCACGACATTCAATTTTCCTTTTCCTATTGAAAAACAAATAATTAAAGCTCTTATAATTTTGAACAGGTAACGATTTAGAAACGAGCGAACTACATATATTCGTTATATTTTGCATCAAATCTGAAGAACGCTTTATTATTTCACAAAGATAGCGTTTTTTTATTTTTATTCTTGCATTTTTTTGGAAAAATCCTACAATCCTACAGCCTTATATCTTTTCTAAGTTCATATCTTCTATTTTAGATTTTCAATGATTTGACTTAACCATTTGAGGAATAAACTTTTAGCAAGCTATTTGAAAAGTAGCGGTAACGACTAAGAAACCGTGCGATTTTCAGCGTTTTGCTATGTTTTACTGTCAAATAACTCAACCGCAAAAGTAGCCAAAATCATTGAATGGGCAAAGAGAGTGGCGACTTTTTAGCACTATAGATATTATTATCGCAATCCGATATACTTCATATTAACCCATTTCAACTTTATCCTTACCCAATCAAACAGAAAATACAAACCTAACTGAGGATTTACTGTAGAATGCGAAAGGTAGGATAGGACAAAGTCTCCGGAAAGTATGTCACGTTACAACACAGCAGCTTCACCGTCAGCTATTACCACCTGTTTCAAATCTCTGTATCACAAGGGCAGGCTGTTTTGTCTGGTGATGTTGTTGGGATTACAGGCAATACGGGACGCTGCACCGAGGAACATCTGCATATCACCTGCAAATACAAGGGAAGTATTATCAATCCAATTCTAATTGTTGATTATATAGCTCATATAACTATGATACCATGGATCTGACTGAATAGGTAATATCAAACGACAAACAAATCAAAGCAGTGAAATTGGTCTTCGACAAGTAGGTGATTCTGATCTGGTGGGCTAAAATTTACTTGCGAAACTTAAAAACTCATTGTAAGTTTTGTGTTACATATTTATGATGCCTCAATGGGAAGTAAAGTAATCATTCAACTTTCGAATGTCGTCTATCTGTGAAAACATTCTCTGGAATGAATGAAGATTGTGGATTTTGTTGTAAATTTGCACATTACATCAATAAATTAATCTATGAAATCGGAGGTAGTTACTGATAATAAGATGATTAATCGATTAAAAGTGGTTTTAGCCGAAAAGAATCGTACTGGTAAATGGTTGGCACAGCAACTAGGAAAAAATGAAGCAACTGTTTCTCGATGGTGCTCTAACACGGCGCAACCATCACTTGAGATGGTTATCAAGATAGCTTCTGTCTTGAAAATAGATCCTCGCCGACTCATCAACGGTGGAACTTCCATACAACAATGGAAATGACATTAACGGCTCGGATTCTATAAATGTATACGATAAGATTGATGAATGCAATTCATTACAGATCGTATACTTCTTGCATCTTTAGTTTATAGCGTGTTTGTCATTCTTAATTTCAAGTATATGAGATAAAAAAAGTATCATGAATAAGAATAAAAACGAAGATATACAACAATTTTTTATTCCCAAGATTGCTGTATTAGGTCTTGGTTATGTTGGGTTGCCATTGTTTTGCCTATTTTCAAAACACTATCATTGCGTAGGGTTTGATTCAGATAATGAGAGAACAACTCTGCTTTCTCGTGGTATTGATGCTAAGAGGTGCGAGAAAGAGGAAAATATAAATGCAGCTATTAGGAACAGCATTATTGTTTCTAATAGTAACGCTATCAGAGATTGTAATGTTTTTGTAATATGTGTTCCAACAGGCGTCACGTCGTCGCACGAGCCGGACTTGTTCCCATTAAAAAGCGCATGTTTCGTTGTTGGAAGCAATCTTAAAAAAGGAGATTTGGTTATATTTGAATCGACTGTTTTCCCTGGTGCAACTGATGAAATATGTATTCCTATCCTTGAAGAGTATTCTGGTTTAACGCTTAACATAGATTTTGGGGTTGGATATTCTCCTGAAAGAATTAATGTCGGAGAGGAGATACATCATCTTTCAATAACACCTAAGATTATTTCTGGCTCATCCTCAGAAGTATTGAATAAAATTGAAAAACTCTATTCGTCGATTATATCGGCTCCGCTCTGTCGAGCTTCAAGCATTAAAGTGGCTGAGGCGGCTAAGATGTATGAAAATGTTCAACGCGATACCCTCATTGCCTTGGCCAATGAATTTTCCCTTTATTGTGGAAAAGAGAGAATTGATTCATTCGAGGTCACTCGATGTGCTTCAACAAAATGGAATTTCGCATCTATTTACCCCGGCTTAGTTGGTGGGCATTGTATTGGTATTGACCCATATTATTTAATAGAAAGGGCTAAATCCAAATCATTAGATTTGCCGTTGGTGTCAACAGCAAGATGCATCAATGAGAATGAGACTTTTATCGTGATAAAAAAGATCTCCGATTTAATTGGCGACAAAGATTGTTCCATTCTTATACTCGGAGCGTCATACAAAGCCAATATAAGCGATATCCGGAATTCAAAGTCGATTGAAATAATTAAAAGACTACATGACCAAGGGGTTACGATAATGGCCTTTGACCCGATAATTGATACATCTCTTCTTTCACCGGAAATAGAATCCCTGTTTATTAAAGATCAATCGGAACTTATCCAGAGATACGACATTGTAATTAAGCTTGTCAATCATTCGATATTTGACAAATTTAATATTAGAGGAACCATAAGTACTCTTGAATTAAAAGATTTAATATAAAATGCAACACTGTATGAACATATTAGTCGCTGGCGGAGCCGGTTTTATCGGTTCTAATCTTTGTGCATCATTAATTAAAGATGGACACAAAGTTGTAATCCTTGATAACCTGAGTACTGGGAGCCTTGCAAATATTAGAGACTTAGAGGACGGTACATATACGTTTGTTAATGAAGATGTTAGAACCTGTGATTTAGGAGGAATTATATCTATCGCAATTGATGTCATCATTAATCTTGCTTGCATTGCCTCTCCAAAGGCTTACTATAAACAGCCAGTAGACACCTTAATGACATCCGTTTTGGGAACCAAAAATCTCTTGGATTATGCTCTTACTCAAAATGCCATGTTAATTCAAGCATCTACAAGTGAAATTTATGGAGATCCTAATGTAGACATCTTAGAAGAGACCTACAATGGTAACGTAAGTTGTACCGGTCCTAGAGCATGTTATGATGAAGGTAAAAGAGCCGCTGAGACTCTTTGTATGGACTATATTCGCACACACAAGATGGATGTTCGGATTATACGTATATTCAACACTTATGGTCCGAAGATGAATTCTGCTGATGGTCGGGCTATACCGGAGTTTATTAATAAGGCTCTTAAGTCAGAATCCATAGAGATATATGGGAGTGGTGATCAGACTAGAAGCTTTATGTTCATTGATGATTTAATAAAAGCTGTAAAGCAGTTGATTAAATCTGACGTCCGTTTCGATACTCCTATCAATATTGGGAATCCGTATGAAGAGCACACCATTAATGAATTGGCAGGAATAATTAAAACATTGACACATAGTGACGTTCCTGTTGTACATTTAAGCGGATTAGAAGACGATCCCAGGAAGCGCAAGCCTTCAATACTTAAAGCGGAAAGAGTCATAAGTTGGAAACCCACAGTTAGTCTGAAAGACGGTTTATGTAAAACAATTCAATATTTTAGACAAAATGATTAAATTACCTAAGATAACAGAAGCGTCGATAGATTTATCCACAATCTGTCAATTACATTGTGTCGAGTGTTCAACGTCCAAAGGAATCACTCATGCAGGGATTGTGGGAAAAGGTCAACTTTCTTTTGAGGATTTTTCAAATTTTATTGACACTAATCCGGAGATTAAAAGAATAGAAATGTCCAATTGGGGAGAAATATTTCTGAACAAGGATATTGTCAAAATTTTAGAGTATGCTTTCAGAAAAGGAGTTACTTTATATTGCGGAAACGGTACTAATTTCAACAATGTTTCGGAAGAAGCATTGGAAGCACTGGTCAAATATAGAGTTGAGTATCTAAATATTTCTATTGATGGAGCAACACAAGAGACATATTCAATTTATCGCGTGGGTGGTAATCTCTGTAATGTACTTCAAAATATCGAGCGACTGAACAATTATAAAGAACGATATAACTCAGAGTACCCTAAGTTATCATGGCAATTCGTGATATTCGGCCATAACGAACAGGATTTACCAAAGGTTAAAGAGTTGTGCTTGAAGTACAACATGGCTTTTAATCCCAAACTTAATTATTCCCAATTCTCACCTGTAAAAGACAAGGAATTTGTAAGACGAGAAAGTGGTCTTGGAGTAGCAGACCGTGATGAATACCGTCTGAAGCATAATCACGAATATAAAGCTCCATGCTATCATTGCTTCTCAAGTCCACAAATTAATTGGAATGGGGATATCCTTGGATGTAGTGTTAATAAGTGGAGAAGTCTTGGAAACGTCAAAGATGGGTCTTTGACTCAATGGACAGAAAGCGAGGGGTTCAAGGCATTAGTTGAACTTCTTTTTGAAGGGAGAGATACCTCTATTGATTTACCTTGCAAACATTGCCCCAATTTAGTTAAAGTACTATCTTGTCCACTTTCAATTGAGGGATTACAGAAGTATAATGAATATATCGCACCAGCACTACGATGATGGAAAAGTTAATCATAGAAGTGGATATTACACATCGTTGCAATCTTATTTGTCGACATTGCAATCGTCTTTGTAATGCTGAGAATCAGTATGCAATAGTTAGGAATTCTTTGGATATGGATATGCGGCATATAGACTATCTGTGTCGTGAGATTAAATCGATTCGTAAAGGAAGTATAGAAACCATCCGAATACTTGGAGGCGAGCCATTATTGTCAAAGATATTAGAGCCGGCGGTTCAAGCTTTTGAATTACTGAAAGACGAAGGCTATATTTCTAATATCAATATTGTGACCAACGGTACATTGCCTATTCCTGCTTATTGTTCTCCATACATTGTATTTGCGCCACAAATTGTAGGTCAAATGATAGAAGACAAAGGTAGGCCATTGACTAAGAACGAAATATATTCAATCAAGAATATAAAGCACAGAAATATAACATTATCTCCGGAAGACATTGGCGCAGACTATAAAATCTGCGATAGAATCAATATTTGTGGTATTCATTATACCGTCTATGGTTTTTCATATACAGCTCCTTGTTTCCCTTGTATAATGGCGAAACAATCAAATCATAAATATTTTTTGCATGAATTTCCAAAAGATGTTTCAATGTTTATAAGAGAAAATTTTAAGAATGACGTGTGTTCTCTATGTACATATGCTATAGAAAACTATAAAATGTATGCGAATGAGCATCCAGAATTTCAAACATGGAACTATTGTGGAACTAAATGGAAGGAGCTAATCTTTTCAAACAAGGTAAAGTATGTAGAACCCGACACAAGTTGGATTAATAAAGTGTAAGATGGTACTTAATCAAGAACAATTTGATGCATTCAGAATGGAGATTGCTACATTCGGCAATATTCCGATCTTAAGCCAGTACTGTGGTATAGGGTGTGTATTTTGTAAAGTGCACACAGATTCCTATTTGGGACACTATCCAAAGATTCCAATGATTGATAAGGAAGACCTTATAAAAGGTTTTGCTTTTATCAACCCGAATGTTAACTACGTAAGGCTGGGTGCTGGTGTATTGGTCGCACCTCATACAGACCCATTTCTTCATCCTCAGATATATGATTTTATCAAAATTGCATCGGAATATTTCCCGACAAAAAAGATAACAACCGTTACTACCAGTGCATATATCAGAGAAGACAAATTGGATTTCCTTAATTCTATTCCGAATTTTGGTATAGATTTATCACTCATCACTATGCAAGGTAAGAGGGAGGCTATCATACCAAGATCTGAACGTGAAAGAACAATGACTTTGTTGAAGTATGCACCGTTAAATAAGTGTACACTTATGTTCACCGGTTCTATTTATGATATCCAGAAAGATCTCGAATTGCTTTATGGACTTGGCGTTGATAAAAAGGTCAGACAAATTCTTGTTCGAAGGATGGAACACACTAAAACAAGTCAACGTCAACTGAAAGAATTGTCAACACAATGCATAGAGCATTATGAAGAATGTATAACTTGGATAAAAGAAAATTATCCAGGCGTTATTTACACTGTCCCCATATTAAAGGACGTTTTTCGCGGTGGTAACAATGAATACTTCATTGATGCTGACAAACGCATAGCGAGACAAAAAGAAATCATAAACAGTCTCCCTTCAGATGCGATGGTGAATCTTATCTGTCCCTTATCTGGATATGATTACTTTACAGAAGCATTTAAGGGTATGCACAACGTAAAGACCAACCTTATACTGAATCATCTATATGGAGGATCAGTGTCTGTGGCTGGGCTCTTGAACCACAAAGATATTAGAGAGCAATTCAATCCAGATAGAAATGATTATATGTTTCTACCGAATGAAATGTACAATGCTGACGGTCTTGATTTACTTGGTGAGCCTATGAGTGAACTCGAAAAATATTACGGAGCTAAAATTATATTGGGATGAATATTGGTTGGAATAAATTTCGCATATTAGTTACAAATCGTTGTAATTATCATTGTCCTTTTTGTCATAACGAGGGACAGGATAAGTCCATTGTTCAAGAACAAATGACATTTGATGACTTCCGGAGTTTCGTCGATATTATAGCCAATCTGCACATCAGCGAGATTAACTTTAGTGGAGGAGAACCATTACTCAATCCGGAAATTGTGGATATGATTTTATATGCCAACAATAAGTTGACAGGAGATATTAGCTGTGCAACAAATCTTTCATTGATTACTACCAATATGATTGAAAAGCTTGCTAATACAAGATTGAAATTCAATATCCAATTCCCATACATAAATGAATCTGCATTCATTAAAAGTACAGGAAATGGTTTTCTTAGCAAAATCAAGTCTAACATTAAGGCTGTAAAGGAGGCTGGAATAAAGATTGGACTTAACACTGTTATCCAATCACGGAAGATTGAAGCGATAATAGAAATGATTGAATTCGCGATTCAAAACGAGTTACCTTTAAAACTCCTTCCTCAAATAGGCTTGGAAGGTAGCGATAAGTTTAAGGATCAAATATACCCCATTCTTAATAGATACGCTACAACCATTTGCGATAAAGGAACTGGAGCTACAGCCTGGAATGTCGAAAAAAATGGGCATAGGACTCGCGTTCTTTATATCGATTCGCCCTGTTTCAGTAACGATATCGAAACCTGTCGTGCATTTGGTGAATTAAGAATACTTCCAGGTATGTATGCACAGCCCTGCATACTTAAAGAGCCTGAAATACGATTAGATCTTTCTAAAGGCGACGAATACATACTTAATCAATTAGCACAATTATGGAACGGCTTCACGACATGCTAACCACTTATAATGCCAATATTCCTACGGATATGAGGACATCCTGGAGCAAGCAATTTTTACAGCCTACTTTCCCCTCGTATTGGGAGATTACATACAAAGTGTTGCAATTTATAGATAGAGAAAAACGTATAATCGAAATTGGTGCTGGACAAGGAGATGTTACAGCTATAGCTTGTTATTTAGGGTTTGATTTCATCTCTGCATATGAACGAAACATTGAGGCTGCTAATATAGCTGAAGCTAAGATTTCCGACTTATTTCACAGAATATCAATCATAGAAAAGCAAGATTTCGCAAAGGTAGATCTCAAGGATGAATGTGCAGATATTCTTATCATGGTGAATTGTGCTTATGCAGATGGTTGCACAACTAAAGAAGAATATCTTTCAAGACTTGTTTCTTTCTATAACAAAGCGGGAAAACCAAAGTTGGTTATACTCGAAGTAATAGATGCTTCTTATACTTGCGAAGATTTGGATTTCCCTGTATGTATTAGACTAAATCCACAAGATGTTGAATCAATGTTTCCGATGTCAAAAATATCGTCTTATCTAACATATAAATATCCAAAAAACAAGAGGACTAAGCGCCTATATGTAATTGAGAAAAGATGAACATTTATATAGTTACAAACGAATATAGTATTGAAGGTGGCGGCTTAGCTTACAGTTGTCATGCTTTTGTGAATATGCTGGAACAAGTAGGACATGATATCACAATTATTTCTAGTTCTGTTCCATCAGAATCTATTACATCCGGAGGATATAAGCCATCTCTTGGATATGAACTAGCAATGGAGGAAAAGCTCAAAGAGAATATTAAATCACTTGCCTCTGGTGGGCTTATTGTATCGTTTGGAGGTGGTTTTAACGCCTACTATGCCGCTCTTTTGGCGTCCAAATCGAGACTTAAATTATGGCTAATGTTCCGAGGTTCAGATGCTAATATCAGCAAATGGAATCCTATTGAATCTTATTATAATAAATTCGTGGTTGATTGCGCCTCTGAAATTTTCGCTCTATCTAAGGAAATTGCAGATAATGTTCAATTGTTTTCATCGAACAAACTTGATATTCATGTTATTCCCAATTCTGCTAGTAGGAAATCCGAGCAAATCAAGTCTATATCCAGTAGGCATATTACATTAGGAACTGGCGCGACACATCTCAATGAAAAGAAAGGAATCTCACATCTTTTGGAAATGGTCGCTGTTGTAAATAGAACAATGAAAGATTTACATCTTTCGCTTGAACTCGTTGGCCACATAGACAATGATGTAAAGGAACTGTATAAAGCAAAGATGGATGAATTGTGCATTTCAAGTGATGTGAACTTTTTAGGTAGGTTGAGCCGAGATGAATTTAGAAATAGACAAATGACTTGGGACATGTACGTTCAAACTTCTGTTTGCGAAGGAATGGGTAACTCTGTAGTTGATGCAATGTCTATGGGGTTGCCTATTATGATATCCAATACCGGTTATGTAGCAGAAGCTGCGCAAGAACATTTTCCTCAAATTGTATTTAGTTCTCTGAATCCACATAGTATGGCAGATGAACTTTCGATACTAGTTAGTCTTAAAGATAGGGATTTTAGATATGGAAATTTCTATTCAATGTTCTTCTCAGGAATAACACCCTCCAAGATTGCTTCTCGATGGAAACAATTTCTTGAATGCGATACCCCCAAAACGAATTTTGAGTATAAACCTAGCGCGGTTTTATCTCTTACATTGCACGATGTAAGTGGTGATAAGCATGATAATATCACAACGCCAGTAGAAGTCTTTGAATCTTTTGTAGATCGAGTCCATCAGAAGGGACTTGGTTTATGCTCTATGAAGTCTTATGTACAGAAATCGATAGATGAAAGAGAAAGGTGGATTGTCTGCACTTTTGATGATGGTTATACAGGGTTACTTGATAATGCTTTACCTATTCTAAACAAATACGGTTTTACCGCTTCGGTCTATGTATGTACAGATTATTTAGGAAAATCCAATGATTGGAATTTTAAGGATAAGTCTCGACGAATGCATCTGAATGTAGAAGAACTTAAGGAATTAATTTGTGCCGGTTGGGAAATCGGTTCGCATGGAGTAACTCACGAGTCTCTGTTACGTTTGGATGATGCCGATATAGAATGGCAGTTAAAAGAATCCAAAAAGATTCTTGAAGAGCTTTTCGGTCCGGTAATATCTTATGCTTACCCTTATGGAGATATAAGCCCCTACATTGAGACACAGGTGAAAAAATACTACGATTATGCGTTCCTTTTAACGCAAGGCGGAGTGTTTTTGAACACAGATGCGCATAAAATTCATAGATATTACATCTCGGAGATTAATCAAATAATAAACGGTTTATGAGGATTCTTGGAATATTTCGCGGTTTTCCCGGACTTGGGAGAGTTGTAGCAGGAGTCTCCTTATTGGAGGAACTTCGAGATCAATACGGAGCTAATATTCGTATGATTAGTTATCTTCAAGGTAATGAATATCTTAAGTCCAAGGGCTATGCAGATTTGCACGAAGCCACCCCCATGGACTATTGTTCGATTGGCTTAGTCCCGACAAATAAGATGGGAGCATACATTCATACCACAATTAAAGAATATACCCCGGATTTAATATTAATAGATGGTGAGCCCTTGATAGTTCATTCCATTAAATTGTCTTTCCCGAGAATGAAAATTGTAGTGTTATTAAATCCTTCTGATGTCGACAATTCATATAATGACAAAGAAGCGATGGACTACTTTAATTCATTATATTCTATGGCAGATGTTGCCATCGTTCATGGGCTTCGGAAAATCAGAAAGCCATTGTTTTACGATTATAAACAGTTCTATTCACTTAACACGATTCTGCGCAGGGAGATTCTTAAACTCAAAAATATCCCGTCCAAAGATATTTATTGCATTTTAGGAGGCGGGACCGTTAATGTGAGTTGTCAATTTACCGAATCTTCAATACGTATTGGGGAATTATGTATCAAAGTTGCCGAGGAGTTATCAGAATATCGAATGCATATCGTTTGTTCAAGTGCAAATATATATGATGCTCTGTACAGAATGAGTATCACGGACAATGTATTCCTATATAAGGATATCATTAGCCCTCAGTACTATTATGCGCATGCCTCACTCATTATTACCCGTTCTGGGAGAAATACATTGAGCGAGATTAAATATCTTGATATTCCTGCAATTACGTTTGTGACTGGCGATAGGTACAGAGTAGTAGAACAGAGACAAAATGTAAACTTGCTTCATGATGATTGTTGCCTTATGGCTGAGTCCAATTGGACAAAAGATGAACTCGTACGACTAATAAAACGGCTTAACATACCTAAAGAAAGTGATAAAATTGGAAGTTTTATTCCAGGGAATGCAATAGCAATGGAGATTCTTCTTAACAATACATCATCAATGCCGACTAAATAACCACAACATTATGAACGAGTTGTCACAACCTCTATTTCAGTTGCATGCTCCCTTTATTGTGCTAACAGCAAAAAGCAGTATTGAAGTGCAGGCTTCTATAACATATGCTTTTGTGTCTGCATGTACAGATTCTATTATTATAAGCATTCCAAGAGGTACTAGATTATTTACAAGCAACTCCAATAAAAGGGATAATGCGGGGCTAATACAATGTGAGATTATTTCTCATAGAGAAGAGATTGATGCGAATACCGAAACGTTGGTGCGAAATAAGTTCCCGGAATTTTGTGATGAATATAGCAAACTTTCTTGTATAGGCTATATTTATATAGATCCGTCTCAACTTGGGTGTTTCAAAATTGAAGATGCAACAACTGACGACATATTTGCAATGTTTAATATTAGATAACAATAACATTATCGATATGATAGACAATTTTATATCTGAATTTTCTATTACAAACTCTTGGAATGCAGAGAAATGGTCTCGGTTAATGGAGGATGTTAAAAATATGACTGATGGCGATTCTCGTAAAAGATCTATGAGAAAACTAAGGGCCATAGTTTTTGCGGCGAATAAGTTTATTGTCAATAAAGGCAATTATGTTACTCATCAAGGATTGGTAAATATGCCGATTTTTCAATCATATGATAAAATATATAAGCAACCGATAACTGTTAATCATATTAGAAGAATTGAAGCAGAAACCATATTCGGAGTTTTGAATATGGATTGTATAGATGCAGGTAAGATGCTTCAAGAAGAGGGCTATCATCCAGCTGTTTTAAATATGGCATGTGAGGACGGTCCTGGAGGTGGGGTAATTGGAGGATGCTATGGTCAAGAGGAAAGCCTTTTTAGACGCAGTAATCTTTATGTGTATCTTTATCCTTATTCGCCCCATGCCTTAGAGTGTAACTTGCAGTCTAAACATCCTCAATATCCGCTAAATGGCAATTTTGACGGCATATACGTAAGAGATGCTGTTATTTTCAGGGAAGCCGAAAATAAAGGATATGAACTGCTTCAAAATCCGTTTAATATGTCTTTTATTTCTGTTCCGGCAATCAGAGAACCAATTTTAAATGACGGAATGCTCAATAAAAGAGATATCATTATAGCGAAGGATAAAATCCGGACAATCCTACGCCTTGGATTGATAAATTCTCATGACGCTTTAGTTCTCGGGGCATGGGGTTGTGGCATATTTCATAACCCACCACGAGATATTGCTAGATTATTCAAAGAGGTCTTTTTAGAAGAAGAGTTTTTTAATAAATATAAAAAAGTAGTATTTGCGATTCTTGATGATTCTATATCTTTGAGTAGAAAGAAAGATGACGGAAATCTGTTGCCGTTTAAAGAATTATTTGACAAATAATATACCAATATGATTAGACTTAGCATAATAATCCCGGCATACAATGCTGCTCAATATGTTGAGAGGTGTTTATTGTCCATAAATAATGAAGCTATCAGGTCAGGAATATCTCAATCAGAATATGAGATAATCATTGTAGATGATTGCTCATCAGATAATACAATAGAACGAACTTTAGAATATTTCAATCATCTTAATCTAAGTAATGGCAAAGTGATATGTCATCACACTAATAGGAAACAAGGGGCAGCCCGTAATACTGGATTGCGTGTTGCTAATGGAGATTATGTGTGGTTTGTTGATATCGATGATTCTATTGGCGATGGAATCCTAAAATATCTACATTCATCAGAACTTAGTTCTACCCCTGATATATTTCAGTTCCATGCGGCATCGAAAGACCAATCCAATAACATCGTCATTGAACCTTATTGGGAAAAGCCAATTGGGCCTATGTCAGGAATTGACTATTTGGAATTTGAAGCAATGAATGCCTATTCAAACAGAATCAGAGCATCATGGTCCAAATGGTTTCGCCGAGAATATCTGTTATGCAATAATCTCTTTTATGAGGAAGGTGTTTTCTGGGAGGATGTAGTCCACACTTTAAAAGCATTTTATCTTGCTGATACAGTTATTTATCACCCAGTTATCGGATACATCTATATTCAGACCCCCAATTCGGACATGAGGGGCGTTCAGAGCGGAAAGAAATACGCTGATACTATTCGCTTTTGCACTCAATCCCTTCAATTTCTATTAGAAAAGCATGCATCTCCAAACATTAAAAATCATCTTTCGTCATACTATCTTAAAGTATTGAGAAAGTACAAGAATTACTTAAGCAAATTGACAGAAACAGAAATTGATGCTTTCATAGAGGCCATAAGTGATCTTAAAATGAATGTAATAGAACAATTCTTCGGTAACAAGGAACATGATTGGCTTCTTAATGACAGCAGTATAAGAGAATTATATAATCATCAACGCAAATGAAAACTAAAATTGTATATGTTCTCGCAAGTTCTCAAGAAGATTATTTTCTTGAGCAATGTCTTATTTCACTAAAATTCCTTAGGAAATATAATCCAGAAGCATATGTCGTTCTTGTTTGTGACGACACGACTGAAAGTTCACTAAATGGTAATCGACAAGATATTAAGTTGCTAATCAATGAATTGAAATCCATACAATTTGAAAGGCCAGTAAATAAGGTCGAAAGATCTAGATTAATGAAAGTGAATCTCCGAAAATATGTTGAAGGAGATTTCCTATACATAGATTGTGATACGATAATTGTAAATGACTTATCAGAAATTGATAATTTTACTTTTTCGATAGGAGCTGTTTTGGATGGGCATCAACCGCTTAAGTCCCATCCAATGCGTTCATATTTTAAGAAACAGAATCAACATCTCAACTATAATTTTGATGAAGTCCTTTCATATTATAGTGGAGGTGTCATGTATTCAAAGGATGATGAATCTTCTCATGATTTCTATGCTCATTGGTATAATAATTATCTGGAATCTTTGAAATCAGGAGTTAAACTTGACGAACCACCGCTGGCTAAAACCAATGAGGAGTTGGACGGAATCATTTGTGAAATGAATGGCATATGGAATTGTCAAATTCGATTTGGTGCATTATATTTAGCTAATGCCAAAATTCTCCATTTCTGTTCTAAAAAAAATATGCCTGTTAATAATCTCGCACGAAGAGAATTTTTGTACAAGATTAAAGAACGAGGATTAGACATCGACGAGATGCAATGGTATTTGGAAAATTGGCATAGAACAATACCTTCTAATTTATTGCTGTCAACAAATATTGATGCCAATTTTAATCTGTCCAGGGACTATGAAGATGCGCGTTCAGCCTATGTGATTGTTAAGATGCAAGATGGGATATTTCAGCCACAAATAACTACATTTAAGGAACTATACAATCATTATAGAAATATCATTATTGGAAAGTTCAATCCTATGTCATTAGCAAAAATACTATTTAAAGAAAAATTTGGTTATTCTATAGAAAATGAGCCTATTAATTCTCTAAATCGAAAGCTTTTTAATCTTGCATTCTTTAATCCAGTTGATATATGGACAACTCTTGCGGATAAATTGGCTGTAAGAAAATTTGTAAAATCTAAAGGATGTGCAGATATACTGCTGACCGTTTATAAATATTGGGATAATGTTGGGGTTATTGATTTTTCATCACTACCAAATTCATTTGTCTTAAAGTGCAATCACGATAACGGTTCTACTATTCTTGTGTATGATAAGTTTTCTGTAGATAAGTCATTCATTGAAGACTTTTATCGCCGAAAACTATCGCTACCTTTCGGCATTGAAACTGCAGAGCCGCATTATCTGGGCATCAAGCCCTTTGTTTTTGCTGAAGAGTTGCTTGAGAATGACAAGCAGTTCTCATCAGGACTTGTTTCTTATAAATTTTTCTCAGTTCATGGGAAGGCCAAATTTTGTCAAGTCATTTATGACACTGAATGTTATGATGAGCAGAAATCTCAAATATATGAGACCAATGGTTGGATTCAATGTCCCGGATATATTCTTAAAAATGAAGGACGGATGAAGATACCGCAACCAACTTCTTTAATGAAGATGTTGGAGGTGGTAGAAAGACTCTCGTCTGAGATTTCATTTTGTCGTGTGGACTTATATGAATATCATGGACGTGCGTATTTCAGCGAAATGACATTAATGCCAGCAGCAGGAAGAATCAACAACTTTTCTCAAGAGTTGCTATGTTTAATTGGTAAGAATATTTAATGCTAAATATGAATAACATTATTATTATTACTGGAGTAGCAGGGTTCATCGGTTATTCTTTAGCTGATAAACTACTTAATAAAAGATATTCAATTATCGGAATAGATGCAATGTTTGGGTCTGGAGAAAACCTACGCTTAAAACAACGTAGGCTTGAAATTCTTCAGGAGTACAAGGCATTCAAGTTTGTGAATGTAGATCTCTCGCTAATGAATAATAACTTAATAGATGTGTTTTCACAAGCCGATGTTGTAATTCACTTAGCTGCTTCTCCTGGTGTACGACAATCAATGAAAACACCTGAGCCATATATGCAAAATAATATTCACGCCTTTGCGAATGTTATTGATCTTTGTCATTGTGCTAGAATAGGTAAATTTATTTATGCAAGTTCAAGTAGTGTTTATGGGGATGTGATTACAAATGGGGCAATCATACCATTAACTGAAGATATGGATACAAATCATCCACAGAGTGTTTATTCAATGACTAAGAAATCTAACGAATTACTAGCATATGTATATTCCTCCGCATTTGGTATCAAGACAATCGGATTACGCTTGTTCTCAGTATATGGTCCATTTGGACGGATTGATATGGCTCCATGGATTTTTGCACAATCCATTCTTGAAAATAAGGTAATCACCTTATACGATGAAGGTAAAATGATTCGTGATTTCACATATATTGATGATGTAACCTCTGCAATAACCGCAGTGTTGGAGCAAGATATTGACAAAAATTATTCAATTTATAATGTTGGTTCATCAAATCCACATTCGGTAATTACATTACTCCATACTATAGAACATAAATTAGGCATAAAAGCTAACTATATTTCTTCAAAAGCACTTGAAGGTGATGTCAAATACACATATGCATCAACAGACCTAATTCGGAAAAATTATACATTACCTCCCGCAACTAACTTCTCGGAAGGTATATCATTGTTTTGCAAATGGATAAAAGAGTATCTGTTCTAATTTTAAAAATTTAATACAAAGCATTATGGTCGGAGCTTGTAATTAGAGATTTAGCGATATGGACATGGGAACACGATAGAAAATGTTTCTATGACAGTCTTGTGTCTCCTCATTCTAAGTTAACGGGTTACAGAATTATTCCTATAGTGTGTGGTCAATGATAAATGAAGACGGTTTAGTCCATAAGAATCATTTTATGTTGTTTCCTTGGATTTCTTTGAGGCAATCTGGATTGTATCTATTTTCGATACGATTTGATAACCAATTTTCAATCTATTTCCCCAACTTTGGAGGGAAAGGTTTTAGCAAGTAGTTTTGGGGCGCTGGAAATATTTCGGGTGCCCCAAAACACAACTTGCCATGTTCGCTTGAACATGAATTTTTCATCCGAAAAATTGTAATACAGCGGACTATTCTCTTCCATACGAGAAAATTCTTTCTCCGTCATCTTTATAACTCCTTGAATACCCAAAACCGGCACCATCGGGACACCGGAACGGTGTAACAGGATGACACATGGTGTCACAGGCCGTCGTCAGGCTGCCATGAGAGTGCCAATCCGGAAATTTTATCGTTATTTTGACGCATGTCCGAATGCGTTCGTTCACACAAACACCCATGTGTGCGTCAGATACGGGGTGCATGGTTGCATCATACCTTTCGGTAACGGGTGAATGTGAACATACAAGAACATAATAATGCAACCGTCCGCCCATGTGTGAATGCGTGACCGGCCTGATGTCAGACGGAACACGTGGGGGATTGGGCACATGACCGACTTGCCGGGCGGATGTACATACCCGTCAGATGATGCAAACATATAATAACGGTCGTATTCTCGCATTCACGACGTGACGGAAATGCCAGTCAACCGGAAACGAATTGTTCAACTATCTAAAATATGAAATTTATGGTAAAGAGAAAAGAGGTTAAAATCAACGAGGAGCAGATACGCAGCATAATGACGGGGGATATTCCTGCCGCCGTCATGGACAGTCTATATGGGGATAACACTCCCGGCTCCGAAAAAGAAAAAGACAGCGGATCAGAAACAGAGACCGTACCCGACAAGGTGGAGGCTCCCGGTGTGCCTGACAGTGAGGAAGAAACGCCGTCTCCGGTCATCCGGGAGAAAGTCCGCCGGAAAAGGAACGGCTTGCAGGAATACCCCGGACATCTGTTTGACAACAACGTTGTGCGGGAACGTCGCCAGACCTATGTCAGCAGCGACAACTACGAACGGGTGCGCACCCTGCTTTCCGTGATCGCGCCGACAGTCAGTATCTCGTGTTACATCGACAATATACTCACGGCCCATCTGGAGCAATACCGTGACGAGCTGAACGCCATCTACAGCAGCCGTATCAACCTGAAACCGTTATGATACATCCCGCCGCATGAAAAAAGGGACACCCGGCGGTCGGAATCTATTCTTTCCGCCGGACATCCCTCTGTTTCCCTTACAGGTATGCGCCTATCCCGCATTTATGGCCCTCAGCCCTTTCGGTATCGGGTTGTCAAGGATTATCCTGTAGCAAAGTTTGCCGTCCACATTCACAGGCTCTTTCGCTACCATAAAACCCGCACACCTCTCCACCTTCGCAGCATCGAGTATCATGCCGGCTATGAAGCTGTTCGAGAAGCGGGCGCAACGCGGGTCGTTCCATATCGTGAATCCGTTCTTGTCGTCGGAAACGAACATGTACCAGTCTTTCGGCCTGTCGTCGTCCCTGGCGATGCACAGCCTGTTGCCGGCGTGCAGACCCAGTTCCCTGCTCAAAATCTTGCTCAGGTACATGCTGCCGTCTCGGCATACCGTGATTATCCGTTTCCCCTTGTAGGTCAGTGCCGGATGGGAATTGCTCTTGTCATAAACTGTCAGTTTCATAATCATTCGTATTTTATAGTTGTTATATATATGTCATCATAGTTGTCATGCCGCCTCTCCGGCCATAATCAGCCTTCTTCTGGCGATGAACTTCCGGTTTGCCCGAAGGGATTCCATCATCGCCTGTGCCCGTCGTGTCACCGCCGATGTTTTCTCTCCCATGTGTCTGGCAATGGTGCGGAACGAGCTGCCGGTCTCGTAGAACCGCAGCATGAATATCCTGTAATCCTCGTAGGAGAAGTGACGTCTGAGGAAATTCTGTATGTCCCTCACCAGCCTGTCACAACCGGTAAGCATCTCTTCCCGCTCCCCAGTCTCTTCCGTGCGGTCCGTGTCACCCAGTCTCACGAAATACTCGTCCCCGGGACAGGAGTAACGGTGGCCGTCCCTCGCCCCGGATTGGAGTATTCTCCGGTAGCACCCGAAGAAGTAGGATTCCCAGTCCTCGATTCCACCGGAGAACATCACCTGCTTCCTGACTGCCAGATAAGCGTCATGGAACGCATCCTCGTCGGTTTTTCCATAGATGAAGAGTCTCTCTTTCATTCTCGCGTATGAACGGTTGAACCATCCGTTGAAGTCTTTCACGTCTTTTGTTGCCATATCCTTTTGCTTTTATCTGTTAGACATCCGGCCCGTGGTACGGGCACTCTTGTTTCTTTGTGTGCCTTACAGCCGTTCTCCCGCCGGAAAAGCGTCAAGGCCCGGCAGGAAAAAATACCGGAGCGTAGCGAGGATGATTTTTTCCTGACCGGTCCGCAGGGCTCCGGCCTTGCGCCCCGGAAGGGAACGGCTACCTTTGCTTCAAAGAAATAAGGGTGTCCTTTTCTGTTTTCACCTTCGGAATTACAGACGGCCGGTGAAAAGGGATGTCTGCCGGTGACATGTGCCGTCCGTTTTGCGGTCTGTTCCTGTTTTTTTGCTTTCTTCGCTTCCGAAACGGTTTGGCGGGCTCATGCGTCCCTTTTCAGATACCATTTGTCCGCCGTTCCGTTTTACAGCAGAATCAATGTCAAACTTAAATTTACAGGAATATGGAAGTAGTGGTCATAGAGAAGGCGACTTTCGAGAGGATGCTCTCGGGGTTCGAGGATTTCGCTAAAAAGGTGGAACGGCTCTGCCGGGAACATGAGGATTTGGGAGAGAGGGAATGGCTTGACAGCGACGACGTGTGCAGGCTGCTCGGCATCAGCCCGAGAACACTGCAAACGATGCGGGAGAACGGCACGCTGGCTTACAGCAAGATAAGCCACAAGGTGTATTACAGACCGGAGGATGTGAAGGCCGTCTTTCCCGCAGTGGGAATGAAACGGCGTATCGTCGCCAATAAAGGAAGGGAATGGAATAACGATACAGGCAACCAATAAACATCGTGCTTATGACTGAAAACGACAACATCCGGCTGCTTACACCGGAAAACGACATGCGCGTGAGATCTTTTTTCTCGTCGCTGGAAAGCCTTTCAAACAGGGTGGAGAAAATACACGACAACAACAAGCCGTCGCTGGACGGGGAACGCTATTACACCGACAAGGAACTGGCCGTGAAACTGAAGGTCAGCCGCAGGAGCCTTCAGGACTACCGCAACAACGGAATACTGCCATACACCCGGATAGGTGGCAGGATTCTGTACAGGGCTTCCGACATAGAACGCACTTTGATGGACGAGTACAGGGAGGCGTACCGTATGAATGGATGAGCTTGAATCTACCCTCGTAAAGTTGCTTTTATTCCGTGAAACTACCTTCTGGTATAGAAATTACGAGTGAAAGCAACTTGCTTTATGATATTATGTCAAAAAAGAAAGTTGCTTGTTGCAAGATTTTTTTGTTTCTTTAATCTTGATTCTGTGATATTGGCCGTTTTAACTTGACCCATAAACACAACATAGGTGTATCTTTGAATTTAGTCAAACACACATCAGCATCATTTAACATTAGGATTCTATTCCAATTGTCAGCTTTTAATTGAGGAATTTCTACCACTTCATCGAATAAAGTAAAGGCAGCTCCCATACCATTAAATACTCTAACAATTCGATTAACTATAATCTCTATTTCTCTCATCAGAATAGGTTGCTTCAAGTCATTGTTCTTATGAAGTATAATAACTGTTTCATCTTTCGATTTTCTTTCTATCATACAATTGAAATATCCGAAGTACTTATTGGAAGTATTCAAATAAGTTAGAGATTGCCCAGGTTTTGTTTCGACTCTAATTACTTGCCTTTTAGTATAATCGCAAAGGATTTCATCAAAATATTCACGCGCAGATTTTTTATTGTTATTTATTGCTTCATCAAATTTTTCTATAAACTCATCTATTGAATATACTTTAGTACCGAAATTGAAAAGTTTGTATAATGTTTTGCTCTTTCGGCGCATACCTTCGTCATCACTAACTATACAATCGCAGTATGAGCCGAAGAAACTATGACAACAATCAGCTTGCATATTTTTAAACTTAACCTTCTTCCGAGTTTCTTTATTTATTCCCAATAGGTCAAGAATCATATAGGACATATAATATTCCGTTGCAAAATCAGTAGATGATAACCCAATTTGAGTTAAAGTGGCTTTAATTATATCTAGAAAGGATAATCCTAATGGGGACGAGGCTAACTGTTCGTTAAAAACATTTTCACTTTCCGCTGTAATTAATGTAGGATTATATCTAGCAATAGTATTGTCTCTTATAATTTTGTATGACTCCTTATTCTCATAAAAATTGTGGGATACAAATTTTATTAATGATGTAAAAAATGGGGGATCTATTTGGAGTTCATTAGCTGAAACCGGAACTCTTTTTGTTAGCCAATCAAAATCCAATTCTCCTTTTAAATCCTTAATGCTAATATCAACAATATTGTTGATAGCATTCCGCTGTTCTTCTGTTATTTGTGAGAAATTAAAATTTTCAAGCCAAGAGAAATCACCTACTTTGCCTATAGTCTCAAAAGCCTTGCGTGGGGATTGCTTCAGAACTTCCAGTTTATTGCTTTCATATATTAAACGATTTTCGCCAACTATCGATTGCATAAATTCCATTTCCGCATATTTAATATCCGTTTTATCATCTTGCAAATCAAACAAATGAGCATTTGAATAGAGAAAAATAAACTCATCCTTGTGAGATAATATCTTTTCACGCAAGAGGGAGTATTTCTCTTCCCTTACATTGAATAGATAACTGAATACTTGCTTATCCAAATATATTGTAATCATAAATAATAAAACATGTATAAAACAACAACGATTTATTTATCATTTTTAATCTCCTTCAATACTAAAACTTTTTTGTTTAATTCTAAAAGATCTTCCAAATCTCCTTTGTCTTAGGAGGTTTGAAAGAAGGCATAAAAAGAGAGAAACGAATTAACAACAATTCTTTTTCTCAAATGTATGCCACTATCTTTCAAATGTCTGCAAATCCATCTTAAGGGAATAGGTAATGGATTTGTAACGTGCTATCTTCTTTATCTTGCTTCAAATAAAAGTATAATGACTAGCAGATGATAAAGGTATGGAAAATAATGGATTCTCTATTTTCTGACTTTTATCAAAATCAGTAATTACATTATTGCCATCAACTCCATCCAGCAACTTACCAGCAAGTTATATTTGATGTATAAACAACTGCAAATCAGTAATATATATATATATACCACTAATATAGCAAGTTACCAGCAAGTTAAATCAACCCCATATTGGAATGTATTTCATATAACGAGGGGCGGTATTAGGATCTACAGGTTTTATTAATTTACTATTTAAAACGTCTTTTATCAATCGTGAGATACTACCTGATGAAGATTCCGCAACACCGAATCGTTCCCTTAAAGAGCTATTTGTCAATGCATTTCCCTCTATATATCTAACACAAGCATGCAGGTATGTTGCCCATGCTTTATCTTCCATTGGAATATTTGTAAAATCCAAATGAGAAAACAATGAAACTTTAGTAGATTCCTGATAAATTTGGATTCGTGGAGCTGGCAACTTTTGCAATTCACAACTAATAACCATTCTATCCCATCCACGTCCCAATTCTTCACACATGTTCAACCGACGCATTAAAGATGCTAATTTTTCGTTTCTAGATTTAGGTGGATTATCCACAATTCTCATAATATCAACTAATGGCGTTCCCGAATTTGTAACCTCTACCCGATTCTCAAATACTTCGATAAGCGGTCCTGTTCCGGTAATGAAAAAATCCTGATGAATAAGACTATTGGCTATAGCCTCTCTAATAGCAGGCATAGGGAATGTACTTATTGACTTTCTGCGAACAGAGTCAATATCTTCTTTTGAAGGCAACAGTGTATTTACATATTTTACTGCATTCTCGAAGCTAATGGCATACCCTTCTGTCGTTGTTTCTTCTTTTAATATTACAAGTCTATTAAGCCCATCGTATTGTACAATTCTTATTGCTTTTCGTCCTACACGTGGAAATTCAGATAGTCTCTTTGCGAAGAGAATAGCCCCAAGGTTTGTTATGGCATACAAACCATTATCAAGTTTGGCAATAATACCGTCTTCTACCAAATAATGCACATATTTATCAGGACTTGTTGGAATCGGCATATTTAGGATATCAAAATACATCTCACAATTTAAGTAGTGAGAAATATCTTGCAATTGTATATCGGTTAGAGCATAAGCATCTTCAAATTGCTGATTTCTCAATTTATCCCACAATTGAGCCTGTAATGCAGGAAATTCAATGATTTTCTTTGTGTAACTACCTATTCGGATATAATCTACCTTTTCAAAAGTAACAGGAACTCCTACTGCTTTTGAGATAATAAGCATTTCAATATGCTTTCCATCAATATCAACAGAGTGCATTTCGAAATCGGCATTTTTGGAAAGTAGATAACGTAACCAGTTCTCAAGTTCTTGATTACCTTTCTTTTCTTTTTTCAAACTGACTTTCGTGCCAATTATCTCGTGTGTATTATCATCAACACCCCATATCATATAGGCATAACTCCTATCCGCAATAACTGCACTATTGGCTAAGGCACTAATGTCCTCTCCAACCATTTTAGGGTCGCAATTATTATGTTTAAACTCTACCCAACCTGTTTCTTGTGGCAGTTTACATAATTCAAGTACAAGCTTATCCAAATTCTCCATATGCCTATAAAATCACTTGAAAATAATTCAATCTTTAAAATAACTCATTTTCTTCCATACCCTGACCATCTGGGTCTGTATTATTCATGATGCCCTTGTTAATCCCAAAATTAGGCATAGAAGTTTTGAACTCTGAATCAATGTAGTGACATTGTTCCTTAATGATGCCGCGTCTTTCTATTGCTGGTTGCAAACAGTAAAGGTCGAATTCTTCAAGATTAACATCTTCAACGGATTTCCAATGAGGAAATAACAATTTCATAGCTGCTGTGGCTATCTTCTTTACAGCTTTGAAATCGCGCATATCTGCTTTCTTGTCATATACGACAAGGTCGTCAAACAAAAGCCCGTATGAATTTTCGGTACGGAGCGAATGTAATATTTCAGAGAAATATTCTACGTTGATAGTCCAACCTTTATAAATCATACTCTTGTTGATGCGCGGTAAATACCACCCCTCAATAAAACAATGGAAGCGGTCAAGCAAAGCTGACTCTCTGAAATACAAAGGTAATGCATCAAAATATCTCTTACTTTGAGGCAGACGCTCGGAAGTAAGTTGGATGTTTCCCATCAGCATTAAGCCACACTCTGACGAAAATTCATTATTGTCTATGGTGGTCTTACCGCTTTCAAGGTATGATTTTAGCGCTGCCTGAATTTCAGAAGGCTCTTGGAAAGTGATTGTTTGAATTTCATCAAAAACAGTAAAGTCATGGTTCTTTATAATACCATTCTGCTGTTTCTGCTTGTCGTAGAAAAGTTTTGCACGAGTAACTTTTCCGCCACTGACAAGCCATCCGTATTTGGAGAGGTTACCGAAAACATAACTTTTACCAGTTCCTTTAGGGGCTAATTCAACTACGTTCAATCGAGGCTCAACGAAGATGAACAGACGAGTAAGAAATTCCAATTTTTGGTGCATATTCTCAAAAGAATCTGCATCGTATTCCATTGCGGATAGCAACAAATCAATCCATTCATCGGTAGTAAACGATTTACGAGCATCACGTAAATAATTAACATCAACTGACTTGTAAGGCTTAAATGGCTTATAGTCCACCATTTCTACATGGTTCTTTTTGCCGTCATCATCAGGTAAGAGAGCCAATTTAATGATACCCCAACGTTCTCCGTCAACAAGTGTTCCTGTATGTTGGCTATAAACATATTCAGGGATAACGCCCTCGTTAAGTTTGATACCCATGTCAGGAATAGCAAAGCGGCGAACACCTTTCACGAGGTCAATATAAATAATGAAGCGAACCAACAAAGTGAGGGTTTCGCCTTGTGCTAATTTATCTTTAACATCCGTTGAATTTTTGGGGATAACTATATCTAAGAATGATGTCAGTTTTCCTCTATCAACGCTCCCGTCTGGACTTAGATGTTTTTTTAACAGAAAGTCCTTAACAAATGCAGGAAGATTTCGCCCCGCAAACAAACTATCTGTTGAATTGGGGTCTTTATGTATAGACATTGGTGCAAAATGCTGACGCACCTTTTCTGATATTATTTCGCGCATAATATAAAAATTTTGCAGTTAGAACAAATCTTCTTCCTCTAAACCTAATTTAAGTTCGAGTTTGAAGTCGCGGTACTTATCTCCAATAATCAATCGAATATTTTTAGCATCTTGCAACAACGGCAGGCATGGGGTAATGTAACTATTCCCTGATTGAGCAATCAATTCATAGTGTACATTATTATACTCAACAATCGGAATGTCATTAAATGAAAGTCCGCGAATGTCAAACTTGAGAACGGGATTTGAAGCAGAGACTTCAAAATCCTGCAATTTTGCAGTCCAATTAGTGGCATTTGGTTGCGAAGAAATTATCAATATCGGTACGAGTACTTCTTCGGGAGTACATCCACCATGGCAACCTGAACCGTCATGAATTTTTGCACATAACGAATTGTGCTGTAATGCACAAACGGTAGTGTTATCATCAAGAATAATATAGCGATTATCAATAGTAGGTTTCTTCACCGAGGCAATTCTTCCACCATGATCACTTTCAAATCCGGGCAAATTCAGACCGGAACAGAGTTGCGGAAGATAAGAAATGCCATGGTCAGAAACAATAGCTATTTTCTTATCAGGATTGTTATCAAGAATATTGTTGATAATTTCAGCAATCTTCTCCATATCATCTATGATGTATTGCGGATATTGCCGAACTTTATGAGAAATAGTGTCTAAATCTCCCTCTTTCGGCAAGTTGTCATTTGCAAGAAGTAACAATGATTTTTTGTTATTCTCTGTTTTGGTAGGAATATCTGCACGAGAAACATAAACTTCATTCAAGAAGAAATTGTCGTGTTTGCGTAGCCCTATCACATATTGGATGAATGGTAACCAATCCAATCCCAAACCGTCTATCCAATAAAATACATCAATATCCTTGCGACTATTGAGTACGGTTCGAGTAGTACTGAAATTATGATACCAAGAGTTGAATTTAATAGTGTCATGATTCTTTTCACAGATGGTATTAAGCACTTCATCTGTGTACACGTTACAGACTTTCGCTCTTTTATAAGCATCTATGTATTTGAGAACCCACTTGCTTTCGGCTTCTTTTATACCAAAGGAAGTGCCAAGATAGTAGTACAACTGCGGATAAAGTTCTCGAATATCTTCTTTTGAAATATAGGAATGGCTAACCCAGTCAATCAAAAGTGCTTTTTCTGCGTTAGTGACAAGTGACACATATTGCAAGGCTGTACTATATCCGGAAGTTTCAACAACTTGATTGATTTTTTCAATCAGTTTGTGCTGAATTATTTCAGAAAGTACCACTTTCTCTTTGTATATATGAGATAGGATAGCACTTCGCTCATACAAATAATCTTCGGGATTTTCAAGGTTGAAGATTGTAAGAGCTATTGCTTGAGTCAAGTCAGAATTGGTATATCCATTCAAATTTTTAATGGACTCACAAATATATCCTTTTGAACAGAACTTTTCCTGATAGTATGAAGTGAGTAACCAACGATCAAATGGAAGTTCGTTTTCAAACCAAGTTTTGACAAAAACTTCAAAACCAGCAAGAGCGTGTATGTCGAATTTAGCATTGAAAAAAGTCTTGAAATCAAAAGACTCAATATTGATTTCTTTAGCTAACTCCAACCAATGCTTATCTGCTTCTTTGCTAGATAAAAAACTAAGGTGAAGCCCTAATCCATTGGTGAGAAACTTATGGACTGAATTACATGGCACAAAATCGAAAGCATTGTCGGGTTGTGCGTACTCTGCATAAGCAAATATGGAGCGAGAGGTGCAAATGATATCCCGTTTCATTCTTTGGTCACGCCAAAGGCGTAGCCATTCTGAAACAGAGCTTACCACGCTATAATTATTATCCAAACCATTAACCCCATACGTAGAACCATTAGTGAGTATTAACCGATAATTTCGCTGTGGTTTAGGATTTTTATAATCCCAAACCGTTATCTGACTATCATTATAAAACTTCGACATCTTCGCTTCCAATCCCACTATAGGAATGTAAACTCGTTGATGATTTCTATAGGCAATATGCGATGCTTGAATCGCTTTAATGTCAGAAATTAGCGTATCAAATTCTATATCGGGTTTATTGTTGTTATAAAAACGAGCAAGTTCGGAGAATGGTGCAATGACAATATCATTGTCTTCCTTACTGCGAACGAAAGAGCAAATTTTATCAGAAAGTTTGCTGTATGTAATCAATAAATCCGGATATTGTGAATCCAACCAACAATCCACGCTTTGAAGTTCCACACCATTATCGGTCAGGTGGTCAACAAAATCATAGCAATCCTTGAAGTTGTTGAACATGACAAACCTGACGGGGAAACGCCCTGCCGAAGCAGCGTTTATCCCTGTCGAAACTTTATCCTCTTCGACACATTGTAGAAGATAGTCAAAATTCTCGAATGCTTGGTACATAATTATTCGAGTATGGTGTCTATAATCGTTTCCATATCAAGTTCTATAAGCCGAAGAAGTATGTCTTTAGCATCTTCTACATTGTTTATAAACTGAACTTTTTCTTTAGCCTGTTCACGTCTTCCCGGTGCGGGCGCTGTCGGTGGCACAGGGGGAATAGGGGCTGCACCACCCGGTATAGGTTGTATAGGAGGTGTAGGAGTAGGTGCTGGCTTTTGTGACAATGCCCAGTTCTTAAGTTGATCAAGCACTTCAGTCTCTCCCCAAAGTCCAATTTCTCCCTGCATATTCTGTTTGATAAAGGCAAATGCTTTATCTAAATCTTCGGACTGAAGGGCAACATTCGGCTCTGACATAAGGAATTGCTCAAAGCCTTGTTTGAAGTAGGTATTATCTTTGAACCATGCTCTGATTTCAAAGTTCATTGATTTGATACCCTCCACAATGTCAACCATCATAGATGGGTTGCGGTGTGTGGTTTCAAAACAAATAGTAAGTACATCATCTATGAGCTTTTGAGCAGGTTCTTCAAGACCTGCATTCTTTATTGTTGCTGGTATGGCATACTTCAACGCCCAAAGAGGATACCCCTTTAGAACGGAGTATTCATGCAAAATAGCCCAACGAGCATCTTTCAAACTGCTTATGTCGTGATAGCCATTCAATGAATCTAAAGAAAAACATTTGATAAGTGACTTGCATAACTGTCCTTCTTCCTTGGTTTCAAATTTGAATGAAATTTTTGGGTTTTTATTACCCTTTTCCCAACAATCAAATGTGGCTACTACATCTTCAACCAAATGCTGTGCTTCACGAGGCTTACCGTTAGTGTCAAACATCTTGCCGATATACGGACGGAGGGCAAAAGCCAACATCGCCATACAAGAACACGTTTGGAACAAGCCGTATGGAGGATATGAAAGTTCTTCAAACTTTTCAGCAAGATTAAAAAGATTCTGCTTATCCGTTCTTTTTATCTTGTCCTCTACAAACTTGTAAACAAGATACAATGGATTACGTTGTTGGTCAATATCCGGCTTGAACTCAAGATTTTCGTCCACGCTTGCTTCAAGAAGTATCTTTACCAATGATTGTTGAGCATTGAGCTGATTTATAATGTCTGTTTTCGTGTTAAAACTCAACACTAACTGCACAATCTTTTTGGTAGATTCTTTCTTCCAATAGGTTTTAGATTTACCCACACATTGCTCCAACGCTTCTGGACCTTTGCAAAACAGTCGTGGCGCAATGACACGATCAAGCGTAGAGGTCAATTTTGAAGCCGAATACGTATTATGACTTTCTCCCAAATACAGATAGAAATTTTCACGACGCACATTCTTGATGATATAGTCGGTGAGAATACTTGCCGCATTCTTAACGTGTGCCTGATATTGATCGGTGAAATTGAATTTTTGTGCACACTTAGCATTTGCCTGATATTCAATGAAACGCTCATATTCTTTTTCTCCGAAAGGAGCATCGAAAACGATAAAGCAAGTGTCGGCAAAGCGTGGATCAACAGAAGCATGTTCTGCATATTCACGCAAAGTCTGAATTTCAGTAGTTGTCTTGCCAAACAACAAAGCTAAGAATAGTTCGTAACCTTTAGCATCTTTTCTACCGTTCTCTATCTTATTGAATAAGGTATATTCATTTATATCCAACGAATAGAATTTAAACGTATACGGACGACAAAGATTAATGAGAATTTTGTCGACTTCCTTAGATGCTGAGTCGTTGAAAGTAAGAACTTGTGATAAGTATTTAAATTCACGGTTGCGCAACGATTCTTTTGCGTCTTCGATTTCTTTAGTGGGAAGAGCTGTGAACTGAATAGAAAACACGTTACCTGGTGCACGTTGAATATAGCCTTTGTTATCAAACATTGTAAGGACATCGACAACTTGCTCTGCAAACGAAGTACCCTCAAACAAACGAAGAATATTCTCCTCGCTTGGAGTTACCTCTTTATGATTAGCAATGTTATTAAGTGCATTAAGCAAAAGTGTTCCTTTGAATACTTTCATTGCCACTTCACCTTCATTCTCAATGTTTGAGCAGTAGGTGTTGTAGCGTTCGGTAACAGCTCCGAATTTTGTCACATTTTCGTTAAACTCACCAATCACATAGTCCCAAAGAAAATCTGCTGTAATTGTATCACGTTTGGCAAAAACGACTTCGTTGTTCAAGAACTCTCTTACGGTTTCGTTCTCTCCCAAGAATTGGAATACACTGCGAGAAGATGAACCCGCTTCACGAGCATAGAATGTGGCGAGTAAAGCGGTTGCAGGGTGTACTGGCATCAAACTCTTGATATCGCGTGTCGTTTCCACTGCGTTAGGCAAATTTTCCGTATAGTGGTTGATAAGATTATCAAACTTATCTAAAACGGGACTGAAAACAGACAAATATTCTTCATTGGTACCAGTCATACGGAACTTGCGCGACATAATCTTATATGCCGACACGGGTTCCATGTTGTACTTCATATAGTGGTAGCGACCAATAGTTTTTTGACGTTCTTCCGCTTTTAGAGAGTTGAGAGCCGATGGATGAGAAATGAAAAGGAAATAACTGTCATTCTCTTGTGCCATAGCACGTTCAGTCAGCTCTTGTAACTGAACCAAGATATTAAGACCTATATCAAGAGTGAGCAGGGTCGTAAACTCGTCCCAAATAATCAGTAGTCCGTCATATTCGGTTTTCTCTTTCAGTTTCTCTTGAACTTCAAAAAACCATTGTGTGATATTGGCATTTTCCATACGGATATGAAAGCCGGCATCGCGCAAAGCATCTTGCACCACACGCAATATTTTTGGTTCAAGGTCGGAAAGTTCTTTACGCAACTTATCCACATTGGGAGTAACCGCTGAAAGTTTTGGAGATTGTTCTATAAGCATTTCCCAAAACTGCTGATTTTCATCAATGTGCTTGATATAGGTATCATAGTCGGTCTTTACTTCAAGGTCTGTAAGTCCGGCTTTGATTAAAGCCTCTTGTATCTTTTGTTGAAGTTGTAGGGAGAGGTCATCAGGATGGGCAATTGAACTTGCTCCATACAAGGTAACGGGAAACAGCCGTTTCTTTTTACGGAGATCGAAAACAGACTGGCACAAGCCCTCAAATTTCGGTAATTTGTATTCCCCAAGCAACCATTCTTCAATAGCACTAACATCGTCACAAAGTAGATGCTTTAGCACCGCTCCGGCATGAGTTTTTCCCGTACCATATGTTCCTTCTATCCAAAAAGACTTATGCGCATCGAGGTCATTGTTCATTACAGAGCGGACTACAGTACGCAGTATATCATTGAATTGGTCGTTTACAATGAATACACTCCAATCCCCAGCTTTCTCTTCTTCGAGGTAATATGTGCTACGCCCAGAGCGCAAATCAACGATATCAGAATACTTAGTAGCCATAATTAAATCAAAGTTTTAAGAATAGAGATTGGATTCACATCTTCTCGCAAGGTAATATGGTCAAGCCCCATATTCAACTCTGCTACAAGTAAACGGTTGTTAGCTGAGTTCAGGGTTCGTAATATTTTCTCTAATCCAGAAAGCGAAATTCCAAATTCAACGAATGGACCAAGTTCTGATTTTGAATCTTTTAAATCAGAAACGCGAAAAGATTTATATCCAACATTTTCAGCATATCGATACAAAGAATAAGCTAAAGCGGTATCGGATAAATCTTCAAAAGATTTACGTCGATATTGCTTACCTTCAATTTCTTCAGCTATAGCAAAAGCACTGTCCGTAGGACAATACTTAAATAATTGGAATAACGCCGAGACTGCATTGTCAACTGTTCGCTTTCCGTAAACTGGATATTCTTCCGAAATGTTTTCTGAAATAGAATTTTTATCGAAAATTTGTCCGGGCACAATATGAGTTAAGAACCAATTCACAATGAATGAGTTTTTAGCAAGATTAGTAAGAACCACAGACCAAACCAAGTTGGGGTCATCAACATATATTTCAGATAAAACGTTCCCAATCTCAGTGAGATTTAATTTAGCGTCTATTATTTCAGCTTCTTTGAGCCAGTTTTTAAAACTCGGAACTTGTTTTGGTCCAAGTCCATTATAGTCCCAGAACTCAGTAGGATTTAATAGAAACTCGCTCATCCATTCTTCGTGGAGTCCAAAGGTGTTGTATCTATCAATTCCTGCTTTCGCTTTTATATTTGTTTCTGTTGTCATACTTATAGAATTAGCAACGATACATCCTCTGTCGTGAAAGTTCAAACATTTGTGGCAATGGATGCACTTCGTTAAATCAATATTTACTTTTGGAAAAACGGACAATGCCCCTGTTGGGCATTCAACCTCGCATGATTCGCAATTAATACAATATGCCGCTTTGTATATAACTCTTTTCAATAAAGAGATAAGAGATAAATCTTTAATCCCTTTAATATAAAAAGTATAATCTGTATCATTCCCCTTAATCTCAAAAGAATAGACAGTATTTTTATATTTTATATCTCCGTGAAATTCATTAGAGATATTAAAGAGAGTGAATTCACCCAAGACGGGCAACCACGCAGTAATGGGTAATTTTGCAGATTTTACTTGGGCGTAGAAATTATTAGGAGAGTTCTTGAAATTCACCTGCGTGGAAATTTTCATAAATTTACCACTAGCTCTAAATTTCCACTTACGCTCTTTTAGATATACTTCCAAGTCTTTGACACCCTCTTGCTTGGACCAATCATAAATTCTTGAAATAAAAGGTTCTAATTCTGCACCATAGCAACGGCTTACTATCATATCATCCCATTCGGAAGAGTAAGGGCAAGTAATGCACCCTACTCTTGATTTTCCTAAACGATAAGCATCATTAATAGGTAGAGCATAAGAGAATAAATATAAAAATATTTCCGATGTATTCCAATATAATATCGGGTGAGCATTTACAACTGTTGAATGTTTTACACCTTTACCCATACGTTCATAATTGCCACGACGGGCAGATTCTTCTGCTCTTACACCATCAAAAGTAAGAACTTTAGCTTGCTTGTTTGTACCCTGGACTTTAAGAGAACGGTAAAGAGGTGCGGTTTTCATTACTGAACAGCACCAACGATGGGTATCGCTCGGCGTACCAATCTTATCCCAATAGCTTAACACCGAAGCGTGGTTGCGAGCGGTGGAAAATTTAAGTCCAGGATAAAGCGCAGAATAGTGTCGTTTGACATCTTCGTAAAGATCGAGCGATGACGGCAATTCATACCCAGTGTCGCTATATATCACTTCGAAAACGCTGGGCGGTAAAGCTCTTGTGCAAAGATCAAGGACTACTTGTGAATCTTTGCCGCCTGAAAATGATGCCAAAAAAACATCAATTTTGGTGGCAAGTAGTCGTTGTTTACCTTGTTGCTCTGCAATATCCAAGGGCATTACATCGAAGCTGTCGCACTCCTCCTTGACAATAGCCATTTTCCGCTTTTGTTTTTGCTCAATAGATGCAGCGATAGCTTCAAAATCAAGTTGATTGGCTTTTATCTCATTGAATTTTTTAGAAGCTGTAGAATAGATGAAGAATGTTTCGCGTATAAATTCAATGGCTTCGCTCTCCAGCAAGAACATAATATCGCGGTTTCTCTCTATCATTTTCTTGACATCAATCGGGATAAGTTCAAGATTCTCAAATCCCGGCATAATAGTTATGGTAGCCGAATCATACAAATTTGCCCCTTTAGCCTGAAACACCAAGTCGCCACGATAGAAATATTGTTTATTAACTGCCCACATAAGTGGAGCCTCTGACTGCGGATATACATATCCTAATTTGTCAAGTCCAAGTAAATCAAGTTCTTCAAACCAAACAGGACGAGGCGAAATGCCCAAAGTCTCTTTCGAGACTTTGGAACTTAACAAAACACCTCCTGTTTCTTTATCCCATTCTATCTTATACATGAACTTATTTAATTTCAGTTTTTACAATCAAATCTCTTACATCAACATTAAGCAGCCCTGCTACTTTTACCAAAGTTTCTAAACTTGGTTGGTATGTATTGGTACACCACTTTGATATAGTGGCCTGATCTTTGCCCAATTCTCCAGCAAGCCATTTACTGGTTCTATTTTGTTCCGCAAGCACTGCTTTTATTCTATTGATATTTGCACCTTTCTGCATGATACGGATGTTTGATGTTGCATGATTCCATTTAAAATTTTGCAAAGGTAGTAATTTCCCCAATTATTATCGCTAACACTTGGAATATTATTTCAAAAACATGGCGTATTATTTCAAAAATATGAAAGCCGTAAAATAATCAAACAGGAAATTGTCGAACAAACAATACAATCTTGCGACTTCTGTTTTTTTACAAATTATAATATTTTTATACTTATTGTAAACTAAATTAGGTTTATTTGTTTGGATCGTCTTGCCCTTGATAAACTTTGCCTTGTCCTACTGCTCCTTTACAGACTGTTATGTGATTCTAACTTGTTCAGTAAGAGCTGTTCGTTTTCGTACCGCTTTCTCGCAGATTTCTACGTCTTTACGCATTTACGCACTTGGCGGATTTTATCGTTATCTTTATTGAGTTCAAAGATGTCTGCCTATTCATATATTATTGGGAGCTTCGCCTTTTATCTTGATATGACGAGACTTCAAATCATTATCCATACGGTCATAATCTGGCTGCTTGACTATATCTACCATTTGATATGTCAGCGTCAATATTCTTGATTATCCAACAGAAGAATATAGTATTGTAAAAGTTACAGACATCAAACTTGCAAACGAACTTTTGGATGTCATTTACAATAGAGAGAAGTAGTATAAACTCAAAAAGCAGGGAGAAAATCATCGCCCTGCTTTCACAGGACAACACACTGAGCGCAACGGCACTTGCCAAGCGGATAGGGATACCCCCCAAAGCCGTGGAAAAACAGATTGCCGGGCTGAAAGCGGACGGGGTACTCCGACGAATCGGACCAGACAAAGGCGGATATTGGCAGGTGGTCGAAAAAACGGATTGATTTTTCTGGAGGGAGCGCAGTTTGCCGCCTGCCCGCTTCATTCGGCTGTCAAAAAAATATCCCTCCTATAGGATATCGGAACAGCATACGGACCGGTAGTATTCTACTGACCGTATGCTGTTTCTCTTTTGTTTTTTTGTTCCGACTTTTCCGTCGGTCGCTTGTTTCCGCTGCCGACGGCGTCCATTGTACAGACGTGAAAGGGAAAAAGTTTTCGGGCTGAATACGCTCCGAAGGAGGAAGATTCAGCCCGAAACGGCCTGCCGCCCGACTTTTTCACTTTCAATGAAGTCTGTACTAACTTCCATGGGCGGCGAGGAAGCGGGCGACCGCGAAACAGGGATTCTAATTGGAAGATGCCCCGTTTTCACGTCTCCTTGTCATCAGCTTATCCATATCCTCGGAGATTTTATCATCGGTCACTTTGGCATATCCCTGCGTGGTCCGGATGTTCGTGTGCCCCATCATCTTGCTGATGCTCTCGATCGGCACACCTGCCGAAAGCATCAAGGTTCCGAACGAATGTCTGCTCGCGTGGTAGCTGAGATTCTCTTTCACTCCTGCCACTATCCCGATTTCGTGTATGCAGTACCACAACATGTCACGCTTGGGTAGGGGGAATATAGGCCTGCTGTCATCAGTGGTATTATACAGCGACAATATCTGTTCGGCTACGGGATGCAGCGGAATAAAGGATTCCACATCGGTTTTCTTCCTGTTGATACGGATATACCTCCTGCCGTCCGCGCTCGTTCCGATATGCGAGGGATAAAGCCGTTTTACATCGACATATGACAGCCCCGTGAAGGCTGAAAAGATGAACGCCCTACGGGTAAGCTCCTGTAACCTCTCCGACATGGGCAGCTCCATGATCCGTTGCAGTTCCGCCCGGCTTATGTGTTTCAACTTGTAGTCCGGTTTCTTCTCGTAGGGGACATCCGCAAGCGGATTGAAACGGAGTATCTCCCTGTCCACCGCAATATAGATAAGACGGTTCAGCCATGTAAGGCAGTGGTTGATATGCCCATTCCCGCAGCCTTTGGTTTTCAGGTAAAGCTTGTAGCCCCAGCCGAAGTCTTCGGTAATATCTTCAAAGGCGATGTCCCGCATACCCAGCGACAGCAGATACTCGTGCAGGTATGCCTGCGAGGATTTGGACTGGCGGTAAGAGGAAGTGGAATTTATCACTTCGGAACGGATTCTCAACCGTTCCCGCTCCTCTTCCCCGGCTTTCAGCAATGTGACCGGAACGGTTGCTACATGGGTAATCTCGTTCTTGAGCATTTCTGCCGTGACCATACCCGCATCCTTCAACAGATTGTCATATGAGGTCTCAATTTTGGAACGGAGTCCGACAAGGAGATTGTTTGTCCTTGCATCCTTTACTTCCCCTGCCTTGGCGTTCCAGTCTTTGGGATTGCAGTAATAACTGGTGGCAAATACACTGCTCTTGCCGTCAACGGTGATACGGCACAGTATTGAAGTAGTTCCGTCTGTTTTGACCTTGCCACGGTTGATGTAGTATAGAATGGAAAAAGTGCTTCGCATAATCAAAGTGTATTTATAGGGTTAGAGAATGAGTTTCAAATCTTTTGTCGCTTCGATGTATTTGTCCATATCCTCGAAGAGTTTCTTAGGGGTTACACGGGCATACACTTGGGTGGTCCTTATATCCGCGTGCCCCAGCATCTTGCTGACAGTCTCGATGGGTACGCCGTTTTCAAGGGTCATGAGGGTCGAGAACGAGTGCCGTCCCATGTGATAGGACAGACGCCCCTTGATACCGGCTTTCATTTTGATGCTCGTCAGACACCATTTCAGGGCTTGATACGGGATTACGGGAAACAGTGTGCCCCGTGTATCGTCACGGTATTTTTCGATAAGGGCTACCGCTTCGGGCAGCAGCTTAACACGGCTCAACTGCCCATTCTTCCCCCGGCGGTATTTCAGCCACAATGCCCCGTTGTCGTCCCTTGACAGGTTGTCGGGAGTGATGGCCACCACATCCACGTACGAGGTTCCGGCATAACAGGCGAAAAGGAACATGTCCCTGACAATGGAGTGTTCCGGGCGGCATCTGGTAAGCTCTATATCCCGTATCTTCTCGAAATCCTCCTTACTTAACGCTCTTGGAGCAGTTTCCTTCTGCTTGGGTAATTTGTAGTGTTCAAAATAATATTTGTCTGAATATCCCTCCTTGAAGGCTATGCGGCAAATCTTCTTCAGGATAGCCAGGTAATGGCGCACTGTCTGGACGCCCAGACCTTTCTCTATCACGACAAACTCCTGAAATTCCCGGATGAACTGCTCGTTGAGCTGGCAGAAAGCAAGGTCGGATACTTTGAACCTGCTGCTGACGAAGTCAGCGAGACGGTTACGGGTGTAAAGGTAGTTGGGCAAGGTGCGGTGAGACACATCGATGCCTACACGTGCCCTGACTTCCCCTATATGCCTGTCGAAGAGTTTGAGCAAGGTCATCCGCGTCTCCTTGCTGCCTTGAAAGGCTTCCTTGACTGCTGTCGCATCGAAATCGGTCTTTCGTTCCACAAGGGAGTCGAACGCGGAGTTTATCGCTAACAGCAACTTGTCGATTTTCGCGTTGACTTCCACCGCCTCCTTGCTCTTGCCGTTCAGACGGCTTTCACGGGGATTCCACAACTCGGGAGTGCAGGAGAGCTTGCAGCTGAACTGCGCCATCGTCCGATTAACGGTGATGCGTCCCATTATCGGAGCTTTGCCGGATTTGTCCAGTCCGCTCTTTTTGAGGTAGAGCAACACCTTGAATTTTTCTACTTTCATACGCTTATATTTTTAGTGGCAAATTTACCTGTTTTATAAGCGTTCTTTGATATGCAAAACTATGACAATCAATGTAATATATCGCTGTTTTAAATTGTTTGATCCACTCTTCGTTACCTTATCCCTGCCGGTAACAGCCCTGCTAACGATTTGGTAACTGAATATTCTCAATAAGCCTCGCTTTTTTGCTTTTTCCTCATGTTGAAGAATATAGAGAAATAGTTAATTACCAACAAATTGCGTCATGATTTCTTTTCGTTGCCATTACTCATATTACTTCTTTCTTTCCACACCGCCCGTCATACTGCGGCTACCGTTGTTTTTCTCGCTAATGATGTATCAATGGAAAATGTATCTAAGATTTTGGGACATTCCAATATCAGAACGACACAGCATTATGCACGGATATTGGATAGCTCCATTATGCGTGATATGATAAACGTAGAAAAAAACTTTAATAGAAAACAGTAGATGTTTGCTTTTTATCAATAAATCTCTAACGAGTATTTTGATAATATATATAATAACTATATCTTTGGTAAGCAGCAGATAATTGTATTTGTGATATTATTATATAAGCACTTATTTTTTATGAATACGACAACAAAGAGCATAAGGACTTGGAAGAACAAAGAAGGAAATCTTTGTTTTAGCTATAATATGAAACAACCAATGGAGAAACCATTAATAATTATAATTATAGGTGCATGTATTGGAACTGTGATACTTGCTGAATATCTATGCTTTAATACTACCTATAGTTTATTTCCCCTACTGTTTTTATTTATGTTTACTTTTATGTACTGGTGTGTTTATCCATGTAAAGATAATGAAGTGGTAGAGGAGATGATGATGAACAAAAATGTGAACTTACGTCTGCATAATGAATTAAAAAGGTATGATAAAAACGTCTATGAAGTGAAGCGTAAATTCCATCAAGATACAAAAGGTACATACGGTATTATAACTGGTACTTATATGTTAGTGTTATTATCTAATGGAGAAATTTTAGAATATGAATTGAAGTATCATAAGCCTACAAAAACAGAACATGCATATCATGAGTTTATAAAAAGACCCATACAATGTATAAATCCTGAACATAAAAAAGTTATAGAAATAAGGAGTCTTATTAAATGGTGGACACAGATTACAATACCCGAAAAAGTAAAACTTTCATTAATTATACTCGCATTTGTTAGCATAGGTATTGCTTTAACTTCTTTATACTCATGGATAATAATAAAATTAGAATGGAAAGCCATTGTTTTTTTTATTGGATATATCGTTATATTTATGCTTTTACAATCACTAATCAGTAAGAGTAAAAATAGAATAGTAAAGACAATTAATTTTGCAATTTCTTTACCAATAGTAATTACTAAGATATTGTTCAATTTAATGCATCCAACAATAATAGTTTTAATGAGCTACATGTGTCTGGGGGCATATGCATTTGGAGTACCTATAGTAATTGTGATAGTTTTAAACTTCTTGCTTGGTCTGAATATTTCATGGGAGACTATGTTTTTCATTACACTTGCAGTAGGTTCTATTATCAGTGTTCACGGGGCAAAATTTATTCATTGGATGATAAAAGAACACTCTCCATTGAAGAATTGGGAAAACCATAAATATGAAGCTGTTCAGACTGAATTAGCTCTCTATGTTATCAATAAGAATAATGTGAATTTTCTTATTTATTTAGCATACTTCTTATTTCTCTCTATATCAGGATTAATGCAAATACAGTATAATGAACCACTGATAACAACTAATATTGATAGTGCGATATTGAAAGCTTTTCTTGTTTTCATAGCTTTCTCAAATATGGTCAATAAATCAAAAGATGTCGAAATAAAGACAAAACCATTGTTAGACAAAATGATTAGATTGATAACGACACATGATGAATAATAGATTTTGCTATTTCGTAATATGATAAACCATAAATTTACTATAAGTATTCATTCTGTAAATAGACTTTCCGAAGTTGAATAAAACATTAACAAAGGTAAGCTCCGTATTCCGTCCGTTCAAGTCCAAGCCCTACGGGTTTGAAAGAAAATCTCCACGCCTGCGCTACGCTCCGGGTAGTATTTTCTTCCAAAGGCTTGCACAGACGGATTACTACACTGGTAGAGTTAATGTTCTTAGTCAGTTTCGGAAAAAATGTATTTTTTTAGGACGGTAGGTCATTCCTGTCGTTCCTTGTTGTAATAGGTCTGCAAAAGCCGTTCTATATCGCTTTCACGGTAGATTATTTTGCCTTTTATCTGAATATAAGGGATAACGCCCGTATCTCTCCATTCTTGCAGCGTCCGGATGCTTACTTTCAAATATTTGGATGCTTCCTGGTTACTTAGAAACTTTTCGCCGTTCAGGTGTGGTTTGCTTTCTTTTACCAGTTTACCGATACCCTCTAACATTCTTTCCATAGACTGAAAGAAATCCTTAATTATCTCACTGTTGCCGTTTATCAGTTCCATATTGTTATATCGTTTTATTGGTTTATAATTGGTTTAAATGATGACAGGCACACACCTTGTCAGTTACGCAGATACTCGCCATAGTAAGATAAGGAAATACTATCTTTGACCGCATCATAGCTTATATAAAGCCGTTTAAAGGCTGAAACGATGAAGTAACGGCTATCTTCTTTCTGTATCTCGTAAACGGCTGGTTTTGCCTGTCCGTTATCCGATAAATGGAGCATCGAAAGGAAATACTTTCTCTTGCTTTGGTATATCATCACCGTAGGATGAAGATTTAAACTTTCCCATATTCCGACAATAACAGACAATTTGAATGACTGGTTTACTCCTGTATTATTTTCTTCTTTCTTTTTCATAGGGCAATATTTATTTATTGTTTGATTTATAATTCGCTTTCTTGTTTTCCGTACATTCTGCAATCAGTCTTTCAATATCGGCAGATTTATAGTACAGTTTATTACCGATTTGGGAGTAACCCAATTTGCCACTGTCCCGGTAGTTCTGCAAACTTCGGATGCTGATACCGAGCAGGGCGCACACTTCACGACCTGACAACCATTTCTCCGGCTGGTGGGTATTCTCTTTACAAATCCGTTCCACCTGACTGATGAAACCGGAGAACCGCCCACATACTTGTTTAAAAGTCTGTTCCTCAATAGTTACGATATTCATACGTCTTTTTCTTTTGGCTGGTTGAATATTCCTTTTTGTATTTCTTCCCGGTAGAGAGCCGAAAGGACATCATTGTGCGCACCTAAATGTTCTTCCAGTACGTTATCAATGAAATTTCCGATGCTTACTTGTTTGTTTGTAATCACGCCTACAATCTGAACGATACGTTTTTGTATCTCTCCGCTTATGTACACGCTTTGACGGTTGCAAACCGACCGTTTTTTAAGGAACACCGATTTATAACTTTCCCGTTCCTTACTTGCTGTTTCCTGTAATGATTGTTTTACTTCTTCCATACATTTAATTTTTAATGATTTATAAATAAGTTGATTGATTCCCGATACTGATTGAAAAAATGCAAACCAGTTTTATAACTATGTCCCTTTATCTTTAAATAGCTTTCAAACATGGTTTAAAACTATATTCAGACCTTGTTTTACTGTCTTATATATTGCCACCACTCAATCATTTTTCAGCAAAGAAAGAGGTAAAAACAAACGCTTTTAAAAATGGGGTTACTTTGTCTGTTTATGTCACAATTTGGCGCAACCGCCTATATTTCGGGAGGGAATTACTGTCTGTAATTTTGCAACTGATAAACAGACAGAGGATAAAGCCAAACCGCTTGCTTTTGCAATCTGACTATAGGGAAGATTTTTGTTATCACATGATAACAGCAAGTTGTGTTTTGAGGCCCGCGCTTCGCTTTTTGTGCCTCAAAACCTTGCCACCTTTTAAGGTGGTTGGTTTTACTCCGAAGTCGTAAAATCAGTAAATAATTATCATTATGGAACAGAAAAAGAAGCCATTTAACAAAGGTGGGCGCAAGCCTAAACTTGACCCACGAACACACCGCTATTCTCTTAATTTAGACGATGTGGAGAACGCTAAGTTCTTAGCCTTTTATGACCAATCAGGCTACAAGGTAAAGGCGCATTTCATTAAGAACTGTATTTTCGGGAAATCGTTTAAGGTGCTTAGAATTGATAAAAGCAAGGTAGATTATTACATCCAACTCTCCCAATTGTTTTCACAATTCAGGAGCATAGGCATACTGTATAACCAAACGGTGAAAGAACTCCATTCCAATTTTGCGGAAAAGAAAGCACTTGCCTTGCTTTACAAACTGGAACGATATACTGTTGAACTGGTAAAGACGAACCAGCAGATTATTGCGCTTACCAAACAGTTTGAAGCATCTTATAGGGAAGAGGGAACAATATCAGCAGGGAAGTAAATACAGACTTGCCAAAAGAAAAACATCCCGAAACTGCCACGTGTACAGCTCCGGGATGAATTTCACTCTTACTTATTCGCTCCGTGTTCTTTCTCGAACTTTCGGAGCGTGCCCACATCGAACCGTTCCTTTATGAACTCACGCACATCGGAAGCCCGGTAGTAGGCTTTTCCGCTAATCATCATAAAGGGTAGCAGTTTTTTGCTTCTTAATCTCTGTAATGTCCGGGTACTGACTTTGAACAGCAGGCATAAATCCTGATTATCCAAAAGTTTGTCATTCGGCATTACTTCTGGGTTGGTTTGCAAACTCTTTACATCTTTGCCGACTTCTTCCAGTTTATCAAGTAGCTTTTGCATCCAGTCTTTGAACTCGTAACTATCTACATACATATTGCTTCATTTTTCAGGTTATACACTAATGCTTACCAATCGATTGATGAAGCAAAGTTCGGAAAAGGGAAGCAAAGAAAATGGGGGAATGGTACACCTAATCCCCCATAAATAATTTGTAGTACGTTGATTATCAATATAACAGAAAATTCCTTTTTACAAATGGTTATAACCATTATCTCTGCTCTTTTTTATAATAGCGACTTTCAAGCTATCTAAAAATTCTGTTATTTTAGTAGGTTTCCTTTTGATAACCGCATTTTCTTTTTTGTATATATCTCCAAAATTAATGTTGAACATCTTTTCAAAAATCCGGGCAACATCACTTAAAAATATGTCCTTGTTATCAATCCGAACTATTCCATCTTTGATGTAAAAAATACCACAAACCAATTCCATTATATCTACAATTTTAATAACCTCATTGTTTAAGTAGAATGGAGATTTCCAATCAGATTCTATATTGATGAAAAATTTTGGATATTCCATTTGGCGATAGATTAGTTCTTGTTCCATATTTATTAAAGACAAGAGTTTATCAAGATATATAATTTTCAGTTTACTATTTTCAGTAGGAGAAGTTTCTTCTAATGCTTTTATTGTTCCAAAATCTATATAACTCATATTTAATTGCCTGATACGTATTTTATTATCGTGCTCTTTATTGAGATAATCGAATAAATCTTCAACAAATTCAAGATATGCAGAAGTTATTTCTTCTATCACAGATTTTTCCTTTTGGCAAGGATGCTTTAGCAATTTATATATTTGCTTTTCTGTTAAATCCCATTTTGGCATAATATTTCTTAGAAGAAAAAGTGTAATTGTTTTATAAGTTTTTTGCTATCTTCTGCCATTTTTTCTGCCTATGTTTATAAAATTTAAGCGTCCACCAAGCGGCAAGAGCTGTTAAACCACCTGCATATAAATCAACCATATCTGTATATCTTGTTACATTAGGAGAAATTTCTTCCATGTTGATATAATGATTCCATATAGTTACTTTTTTATTATACTCATTTGTTACTATCTCTCCTGTGCTTTTATCCATTTTGATTACGTTTATTGTATGTTTTCCTACTGGAATAAATCCATGTAGGAACATTTTAAAGCAAAAAGATTTCCCTTCTTTCCAAGTAGGAGAAGTATTATTATAAGATACAAAACTGGCTTTTGGCTTGCAAATTTCTCTTAAGGTATCAATATCCTGAATTTTACACCAAATATTTTCCCTGTTAGCTTCAAACTCAGAAGTAACAACTACTCTACGTCCTACAACCTCTTTTCCGCCACGTGTCATTAAACAAATTTTCTTTATCATACTACATGAATTAAAATATTAAACATCTATTTATCTTATACTTATACTGATTTCATTATCTTTGTGCAAAGATAGAAGCAATAGACTCTAAAGGCAATAGTCATTTATAATGAGAGAACGTGCAAATATCTAATAATCAGATATTTTTAAAATATGATAATTGAGGAAATTGAGAAGCAAATAATAAACTTACTCCCGACATCAAACATACTACTTGATGAGGTAGACTATTCCATTCTCGAAGAAAGGAAAAAGGACTGGAAAAAACTCTCGGAAGTTACGCACAGTATTGTGTTGGCGTTTGATTGCTACACTAAAAAATTTGTATTTGTTTCTGATAACATTCCTGAATTATATGGGCTTGATTCCCATAGATTGTTTATAGACGGGCATCAGCCAGTAGTAGAGGTTATACATCCAGATGATATATACTACGGATTAATTGTAAGAAAGAAAATCTATTCGATATTGAGTTCGTTCTCCAATGAAGAAAAAATGAACTATAAAGCCATTCATGAAATGCGGGTGAGGAATCTACGAGGTGAATATATCCGTATAATAGAGCAGGAACAGGTCATTGAGTTGGATAAATCAGGCAATATTTGGCTTATGCTGTCGGTTATTGATGTTGACGCAAGCCATGAATCAGAAATTATTAAAAGCCACCTATATAACTTTAAAACTGGAGAACAGATTTTTATAGATTTATCTGATACATTGGATGAACCTTTAACAAATAGAGAGTTGGAGGTTTTGCGTTTGATGAAGCAAGGCTTGTTAAGTAAAGAGATAGCAAACACTTTGAAAGTTAGCATCAATACGGTGAATACTCATAGACAAAATATATTGCAAAAGCTAAAAGCCAATAATTCGATTGAGGCTGTAAATTTTGCTCAAAGATTAGGTTTGTTCAATAAGTAAATATCATATAATAGTAATAAAATGGAAAATAAAAATGTTACAATAGTAGATTTGTTTATAGATATTCTGTCTAAAAATAAAGATACACAATCGCAAAACATGGTAAAATGTTTAAAAGTTTTCATTCGCATTCCTGAATGCGCTGAATTTTTAAATGTTATTATTATTAATGCAATGGGATATAAATCTCAAATAAAATCTACAACGGTAGATAAAGCTGTTGAATGTATAATTAATCAGTCTAATAATAGAGTAGATGAAGATAATTCCCTTGATGAACATCAAAAACAGCAAATTAAGAAAGATAATGAAATCATATTAAGAATGTGTGCAGACATCACCAAGAATAAGTTAAAGGAAACTGAACAACTTATTGAAGATTAATTTGCCTAAAAGCAGAAATACATTCTAAATATTACTATCTTTGCACCAACTCAAACAACCACCGCAACACCAAGCAATCTAAAGAATTGCGCACGTGGGGTTATTAGTGGGAGAAAGATTTTAGAGATTGCTAAGATATTGAGTATGTGAAGAATAAAACTAAGGTTCATCTTCCGTACGCACCGCGAATAATAAAGTAAACCTCTGAAATTATTAAATTTCAGAGGTTTACTTTATTATTCTTCCGACAAAAATGGGAAGTCGAAATATCCGGTGCACAAGCAACTTTCGGGTTTCAGCCTTCTCAGATTTACATCGCAAGAATAAGAAACTGAGCAGCAATGAATGGATAGATCGCCCCCTGGATAAGGGTAAGACCTGAAGAAGATATAGGCAGAATCCATAATATCCCATACTTTTTATCACGGAGGTTTTATGATAAGGATTTGGGAATTATACATCAAGCTTCTCCACATTACACATAGAACATCAAGGGAAAAAGTACCCACATCCGGAGAGTAAAAGCCACACTTCCGACACTGCATGCAACGGGATTGCCCCCTTAAATGCAGTATTTGTACGAAGAAAGTGAAGAATAAGCCCTAAATCGGTGTTAATAGATATTAGGGTAAAAAAGCATCGTTAAGTTCTTACTATCAGAAATTAAATCTGTAAATGAAAAGAAAAAGTAGTGCTGTCAATTACATCTTTATTTAAAATTGGATGCGGGCTACAACTGCATGTGTAAAATAGGATACTCTTTACCTTCTCCGTCCAAATCGGACCTTTTGTATACGTTAAAGCCTATATATTTATAAAAACCGACAGCTTGAATATTCTGCTCGTTCACATCGACTTTCGTTACCTGCAAATGATTTATGGCATAAGTAACCAGTTTTTTCCCAATTCCTATGCTTCGATAATTATTGTCAATAAACAACATTTCAAGATTTCCTTCTGCAATTCCCATAAATCCGATTAAGATTCCCTCCTGTTCAAATCCGAATAGAGTGACATACTGAAAATATACCGGAAGCTGTTCCTTATAGTATAGAAAATCTTCCTCTTTAAGAAAATCATGTGTACTCAATACTGCACTTTCCCAAATTTCTATCAAACGTGGATAATCCGTAACTTTAATTTTTCTAATCATAATTGTAATTGCTATTTAAAGCCGCAAAGTTCGGAACTTATACATTCAATGCACTGAACCCAGGTTAAAAAATACGTTTACGGATTCTGCTTAGTGCTTGCGGCGTGATACCCAAATAAGAAGCTATATCTTTGAGTGGTATATAGTTTAATGTAATGCCATATTCTTCAATCATCTGTAGATAATACTGTTCAGGAGAATATTTAATCAGGTCGATATTTCTTTTCAAGAGTTTATTCAGTAGTATAGCATTCAAATCTTCAAATACAGTTTTCACCTTAGGAATAGCAGTATACAGTTCATCTACTCGCTTCTTGTCTATTCGGTAAATAACGCTATCTACAATTGTCTGCACATTAAATGCAGATTTTGTTTGTAAGGTAAAAGATATGTTCGACATTGAAAACGTACCTTCTTTACAAAACCAAAAAATCTGCTCTTCCCCTTTATGATTCAAAAGCCAACAACGTAACATCCCATCATAAACGAAATAACTATATCTTTCTATTTCTCCTTCCTTAATCAAAAATGTATCTTTACTAATCAATATCCGCTCAAAATATCGGTCAAATAACTTAGATTCCTCCAAATTAAAAGTATTGATGCTAAAATTAAATTCTTTAAGCAGTTTTTCTAAAAGCATAATATTCACTGACTATAGTTTTTATAAGTTTTGACAGCCGATTTTTATTCCACAATACCAAAATGAACCAGAGCGTTCCGGATACCATGCTCATCCACCGTCTCCGTTATATAATCGGCAACGCTTTTCACAGCCTCGGAAGCTCCTCCCATAGCTATTCCCATCCCGGCTGCACGAATCATGGAAATATCATTCCCGCCATCACCAAAAGCGATGGTTCCTGAAACATCAAATCCATAATAGGAAGCAAACTCATTGATACCCATAGCCTTGTTTACTCCCGTCACATTGACATCCGCAAAGAAAGGGTTCCATCTGGAAACAGAAAGTCCGGGAAGTTGTGCCATAACTTCTTTTTCCATTTCTTCATCACAATATATGCATAACTGACAACATTCGCCTCCCATAAATTCCTTTTCAATGTCTGCCACCGGCGGTGTAGGGTGATTGACCAGCCTGGCCAATTCGACGACGGTCGGATTGAGTTCGTTGACAAAAATACCTTTATTCGTTTCGATAGCCAGAGCAAACCCATAATGTTGAGCCAATACCAGTACCCTCTGAAAATCCTTTTCGGGAATCTGTTTACGAGATATAGGAGTGCCATCTCTCAGTACACAATCGGACCCATTCAAAGCTATCACTGCATCGTATGGAATCTCTTCAAGTTCGTGAAGATCGGTAAACGCCCTCCCAGTTGCTATTATGATTTTTATATCGGATTCATGAACTTGCTGCAACGCTTCGATAGCCGACTGCGGAACGCGGTGAGTGTCGAAACTCACCAATGTTCCGTCTACATCTAAAAATATAGCTTTGGTCTCCATTATAAAATATTTTGGTCTAATAAATTATATATATTTCCCTCATCTCAATTTTGTGAATATCTATATTCATTCGGTGCAACTCCCGTTGCTTTCTTAAACACCAGACTGAAATATTGCACACTCGGATAGCCCAGCCGACGCGCTACGGCAGCAGGTGTATTACCGCCTTCCGACAACATCTTCCTGGCCGTGTACAAGCATTTGAGCTGGAAATGTTCAGCCAATGTCTTGCCGGTTTCAAACCTCAGCAAATCATCAAAGTAAGCCGTCGAAAGATTCAGTCTTCCGGCACAGCATCCGGAAGTGGGCAGCTTCCCCTCCTGCAACTTTCCGGAAGTGATATATTCGTCCAATATCCCTTCCATTTTCCCCAGAATCATCTTGTTCTTATTCTCACGGGTGATGAATTGCCGCTCATAGTAACGTGAGCAATAATCCAGCAGCAATTCGATGTGACGGGACAAGATGGTATTGCTATGCGTATCAATGGAATGATGAAGTTCATCCTCGATATTCTCAAAGCAACACGTCACTTTGGCCGTTTCGCGCTGTGACAGATGCAACGCCTCCTCTTTGCGGTAGAAAAAGAAAGTATAGTTGTCGATATGATTCTTTAACGTAGTACAAAGCAATAAATCGGGATGAAATGCCAGCAGCCAGCCTTTGTCCGGAAGCGTATTATTCTTGTTCATCCGGAATATCTCGCCGGGAGTAAGAAATACCATCGTAGCATTGGAATAATCATAATATTTCCGCCCGCAACAGTCGCATCCCCCTTCACAATCCTCTATCAGCAGGATAGCATAGAACTCAAACTTCACGGCATCCTGATACACATTAGGATTTTCCAGATTAATAATGCTTACCTGGGGATGCAGCGTTTTGCATCCCAAACACCGGTTACACTCACATACAGTCTTTATGTCCAATGTATTGTCTTTCATCACCTATAAAGCCATTCTCAATTATTGCAACTTCAGATATCTAAAATCGTTAAGGATATGTTTTCCAAACGTTCACAATATCCCAATTACAAAATTAGAGGAAAATCCGGATACTTTCACTACCCTTATTACGGATTATATAACCTTAGTTACTGTCTTTATATCTGGTTACGTGACTTCATCTCCAGATACTTGTTTATCACATCGACAGAAAGATTCTCCGGTGTAGTCAGTAAAGAACAGATGCCGTGCTGCTTCAAGGTGGAAACAATCAACCGCTTCTCAAATACAAATTTCTCGGCAATGACATGACGGTAATAACCTTCCGTATCTTTTGCAGGCGTGGCGATGTACTCTTCCAAATCGGTATCTTCAAAGAAGATGACAAGCAACCGGTGCTGACGGTTCAACTGCTGTAGATAAGCCAGTTGGCGGTTCAGGCTGCTTATACCGGAAAAGTTGGTGTACAGCACCAAAAGGCTCCGTTTGTTGACATGCTTGTTCAAGTGTACGCACAATGAGGAAAAGTCGGTCTCCCCAAAAGTAGTCTGCTGGCTGTAAAGGTTCTCCAATAACGCCTGCATTTGTCCGGGCTGTCGGGAAGCGGGGATAAATGTATCAAAGTGCTCGTTAAACGTCACCAGTCCGGCTTTATCCTCCTTCCGCATGGCAACGTATGAAAGGACAAGGGAGGCGTTGATTGCATAGTCGAGCAAAGTCATTCCGCGAAATGCCTGCTGCATAACCCGCCCCTTGTCTATCACATTATAGATTTGCTGGGAACGTTCGTCTTGATAGACATTGACCATGAGTTCGTGCCGCCGGGCACTCGCCTTCCAGTTTATCGTGCGGTAATCATCCCCTTTCACATACTCCTTTATCTGTTCGAACTCCGTATGATGCCCCACCCTGCGGATGCGCTTTATCCCCAGCTCGGTCAGGTTGTCACTGATGGCCAGCAGCTCATACCGATGAAGCATCAGATAGGACGGATATACCTTGACATCCTGAGGAGCACCGCAAGTATATCTGCGGGAAAGCAGTCCCATCCTGCCTGCCACAAACACCCGAATCCGTCCGAAAGAGTAAATCCCCCGCCGCGTGGGACGCAGATGATAGGTAATCGTCCTGCCCTCACTCGCCCGGAGCTTCATCCTGAAATCAACATTCCGCAACTGGAATTCAAAAGGAATCTCATCCACCACTTCCACAGCTACCGGATACGGATAACTGCTCTCCACACGTATGTTCACAGCGTTCTCATCTCCGTTGGAGAAACGGGTAGCGCACTGACGGAAAGCCCGGATGCCACGAACGCGATAGAGCATAACCCCATCCACCAGCACCGACAAGGCCAGGACAAACAGCGCCCACTGCCCGATTGTAAAGAACGGAGCAAAAGCATACCCGATACCCATCAGCAGGATAATCAGCACAAGAGTCATATAGAAGCGGCGGCCCAGTCTCATTTCGGAACTTCCACTTTATCAATCAGACGTTGCGTCACTTTTACCGGTGAATAACCTTCCATCTCGGCTTCTGCCGTCAATATCAGGCGGTGCTGAAGTACATACGGAGCAACGAACTTTATGTCCTCCGGTGTCACGAAATCACGTCCTTGCAACAGTGCATACGCCTTCGAAGCCTGCATCATTGCCACAGATGCACGTGGAGAGGCTCCTAAATACACAGCTTTGCTGGTACGCGTCTGTTGCACTATCAGCGCGATGTATTGAAGCAGTGTACGATCCACAAACACCTGCTCCATCAGCCTGCGCAATGACAGCAGTTCTTCCTTTGTAAGGACAGGCGTCAGACTATCCAGCTTCACCAGCGAAGCATTCGTGTGGTGACGCTCCAGAATATCCACCTCCTCCTCCAACGAAGGGTATCCCATGGTTATCTTCATCAAAAAACGGTCCAATTGCGCTTCGGGCAATTTATAAGTACCCTCCTGTTCCACCGGATTCTGGGTTGCCAGAATCGTATAAAGTTCTCCCATTTGATGCGTGGTGCCGTCAATGCTGACCTGCCGTTCTTCCATAACCTCAAACAAGGCGGCTTGCGTCTTGGCAGGAGCACGGTTTATCTCGTCCACCAGCACGATGTCGGCAAATACCGGTCCTTGATGGAAGTCAAAGTCATTGGTTTTCATGTTGAAGACCGTAGTCCCCAACACGTCACTCGGCATCAAGTCCGGAGTAAACTGAATGCGGCTGAAATCCGCCTTAATCAAACGGGCAACCAGACGGGCAAGCAGCGTCTTTGCCACCCCCGGCACTCCCTCCAGCAACACATGGCCGTTTGCCAGGACAGCCGTCAGTACCAGGTCCACTATCTGCTCCTGCCCCACTATGACCGTAGCAATCCGGTCCTTCAACGCTTGTATCTTCTCGGAAAAGAGAGTCAAGTCCACCCGTTTTTCTGTGTTCTCTTCCATAAATATCTTCTTTATATATGATTGATTATTTCATTCATTTTATCGACAAGCCGTTTCATCTCCTCCTCAGAGATGCTGCGCCCTCCGTACACCACCGGCCTCACCTCGCGGATGAATGCGGCAATTTCCCCCGCTTCCATACCCGTCTTCCGGGCAATCCTGCCGAAAGAGCGCTCATCCTCTGCCACTTCCTCCACATCCACTTGCATTTCCCTCCTCAGTTCCTCCGCAAAATAGAGATATTTCTTGCGGACTAAGTCAGCATGGTCCTTCTTCTGATAATAAAGGGTACCTATCAACTCTGCAAACTCCAAAGACTTATTCTCCGGTTCGCGGATAACGGGAATGGCACGCTGCTTCCTACGGGCTGTAAATATCATAAAGAGCAGGATGGAAACCATACTCAAGTACAATGCCCAGCGAAGCGGAGGCTGCGAAAGGAAATAGCGAAAAGGAGACATCTGTGCCTGGGCTGTTTCTTTCATATAGCCTTCGGTACGGACAATGGGAAATCCACCCATTTGGGACAATATACGAAAAAGATAAGCCGCATTCTTCCCATCCAGCACACCATAGTTCGTAAAAAGCAGGGGAGTGGAAGCCAGTATAACCTCCCCCTTTCCCCAAGAAACTGACATGGCAACCGGATGAGCAGCTTCTCCGGTAACAGTTTTTTCCGCCAACACTTTACAAGAAATGGAATCTGCAAAGAAATAAGACTGGCAAAGTTGGGGATAGAAACAGAAAGTCTGCTGCGGATAAACCGCCGAATCCCCCACCCAGCACAAACTGTCTTTCGAGAGCAATGCAGTGGCATATTTTTTCAAAGCCGACGGACTGAAATAGGAATAGCTGCACTCAAATCCCAGCGTATCTTTCAAAATACGGCTGAAAGAGCTCCCCGCCAGCATAATCCGGTCTCCCCGTCCCGCCATCTTCAACATCGCCTCCACATCTACATCCGTCAGATGCAGGTTATCGGTAACAACCAGTATTCCGCGGCGAAGCGTCGTATCTTCCTGCTCCAGCTCATAAAAAGTCTTTCTCGACAACGAATATCCCTTCGGCAACGATGAAGACACCAGGCTATCGAACACGGCACAGCCGAACGGTTGCTTGTCATAATGGCTGAACGTAGGGTTCCAGACAAACTTCTTCGGCAGACGGCACTCTATCGCAAACATCAACACCAGAAAAGCAATGATACCGGCTATAAACCAATGGTTCCCCTTCATGCCATCCCTCCTTTCTCCACTTCTTTCTGCAAATCCCGCATCGCATGGAACAATGTTTCGGTCGCTTCAAAATTTCCGTAACGTACCCGTAGAAAATGGCTGGTCATTTGGCGGAAAGCTGGCAGACGGACTTCATAGATATATTGTGTAGGCGTTTTATATAACTGCCAGTCTATACGTTTTCCGTCGCTGAGCTGTTTCAGCGTCTGCAGATAGAGCAAACGCACCGCCTCCCGATAATCCGTCCGGACAAGCGCATCGGCAATTCCCTCCGCAAAATCCACTCCATAGATGGTATCCTCCCCCACTGTATAGGGCAGGGTACTCTTGCGCGAATGCATGAACAGTTCCGGACGCTTCTTGTACACAAACCAGATGACCAATACAAGGATAAGAATGGCAATGCATATCAACACGACCTCCGAATATTCTGCCACCAACGTATTCCCGAATATCTTGTCCAGCAGCTTGCCGAACCATCTGCTGAACCACTCAAGTACATTAATTTCGGGAGCTATCAGCTCACGGCTGTAAGCAAACGCCGGGTCGGACTGCCAAACGGCAATCTGTGCAGTATCACAAACCAGTGTATCAGCCGGAACCATATTCATAGTCCGTTATCAGAGTTTATCAAAATTGTCAATATCACTCTCTACCATCACATAATCTATCTTTTCCGAAGCATGACCGTATTGATAAGCCAGTCCCAGCAATGAGAAAATCATGGACATATAAACGCCGAATGCCTGGACCACCGCCAGCAGATAAAGCACAAAGCTATAGGCTGCCGATACAGTGGCACCGCCACCTGCATCAGTCATTGCAAAGATATATTTCACAATGGTCCCGATATACCATGGAATCATCGTCACTCCTTGCAAGATGGCGGCAATGAATCCCATAACAATGGAAATCAGTACGATACCTCCCCAGGTAGCGAAACCCAGTCGGTAGGCCTTCTTCAAGGCATCTATGATATAGATATCTTCGAACAGATAGACTGGAGCCCAAATAGCCAGTGGCACAGACACCACCACAACAAGCAGAACGAACAAGAACGCAAGCGCTATAAACGGAATGATGGTGGCTATAAAACCAACAATAAGCCCTACAAACAGCACCAAAAGCACACTGACAATCATTATCAGAAATACCCTTCTGACATTACGGAACAACAAGGGCTTCAGCATCCCTAACGTCACTCCCTCCAAGCGTTCTTCCCGTTCATTGTAAGTACGGACCAATGCGTAGACCAAAGAGGTCAGCATGACAGTTCCCAGCAGATATAGAACGGCATACAGACTGTAATAAGTCACCAGCGCCATGATGGACGCTCCGACAACAGAAGAGTCGAACGAGCCTCCGGTCATATCACCCAAAACCATTGTACCGCTCATCAGCCCGTTCAGGCTCAGCCCCTGAAGCAGGCAAAGCGGCAACATCAGATATGTAGTGAATTTCATCAACGGCTTCCAGTTCTCTTTGATAAAATCAAAGGTAGCAGTTAGTTTCTCTCCAAAAGAACGTTGTACATACAGTGCGATTTTAGGTTTCTGTGCTTCCATGCTTCTTTCTGTTAGGTAAATAAATATAATAAAAAAAGATAAACGACAAAGAAAGTAGAATAAAGCCGAACCTCAAAGCATCCGAAAGTTCGGTATGACGGGTAACAAATCCTTCTATAAATCCTGCCATGATGAATACGGGTACCGTACCCACCACTATTTTCAGTCCTTTTTTGGCTCCCCGTTTGAAAGATTCCAGCCTTGAATAGGTTCCGGGAAAGAGCCATCCGTTGCCCAAGGCAAGACCGGCGGCACCGGCTACAATAATCGCCCAGATTTCGAGTGTCCCGTGCAGCCAAATGGCAAGGGAGGACTCCCAAAGCAAGTCGTGCTGATAAAAGAAGGTTTGGAAAGCCCCTATCATGATGCCATTGTTAAGGAGCATGTATCCGGTGCCAAAACTGGTCAGCAGCCCCATGGCAAAGCAGTTGAAGGAGACCATGATATTGTTCAGCGTGATACTCAGAAACATGGGGAACCCGGAGGAACCGTTATATACAGCCATGGGTTCACCATTAGCGATATTGTTCAAAGTCATATCCACATAAGAGTTTCCTAAAATCAAACGCACAAAATCGGGGTCTCCGGCAGCAGATACCACTCCTATCAATGCGCTGACCACAAATATAATGAAGGAAGCCACTAACTCACGGCGTGCATCGTGCATGGCCGAAGGCACTTCACGGGTCCAGTAGGTGATAATTCTTGACCATTTCTCGCGCTTGTTTCTATAAATGCGGTTGTGCGATGCCGAGGCAAGATTGTTCAGATAGATAGTGATGCGGGAAGCGGGGAAATGCGTTTGGGCAAAAGCCAGGTCTGCCGTAAGCTCCGTATATGCGTCGGCAAGCTCATCGGGAGACAGACTGTCCGCCTGCTCCACTATTTTTTCTGCTTGTTTCCATTTTTCGATGTTCCGCCGGATAAACGTCACTTCTTTCATACCCCATGAATATTTCAGAGAAGTTTTGTCTGAAATCGGTAACAAAAATAAGAGAATAATGATATATTTGCAATGAAATACTAAAAATGTTTTATCAGGAATGGCAGAATCTACAATTATCACCGGGCAGTTTGTCCGCATCAGTCAAACGCCTGCCAGTATCGGTGAACGGCTCATTGCACTGGTCATAGACTATATTCTGCTCGGATTCTATGTATTTTCTACTTTGGCCTTGTTTTCACGGATTCATCTGCCCTCTGATTTCACGATGCTTTTCTTCCTCGCTATCGTCTACCTGCCGGTCTTGTTTTACGCATTTCTCTGCGAAATGTTCAACCAGGGACAAAGTCTCGGCAAGCGGCTGATGAACATCCGTGTCGTAAAAGCAGACGGTTCCACGCCCGGTATAGGCTCGTACCTGCTCCGATGGCTTCTCTTTCCTATCGACGGACCGGTGACCGGTGGCCTGGGACTTCTGGTCGTCCTTTTGACCAAAAACAGCCAGCGAATGGGCGACCTTGCTGCCGGCACCATGGTAATCAAGGAAAAGAATTACCGCAAGATACACGTCAGCCTCGATGAGTTCGACTACCTGACCAAAGACTACCGGCCTACCTATCCACAAGCTTCCGACTTGTCATTGGAGCAAATCAACGTCATTACTCGGACCCTGCAATCGGGTAAGAAAGACCGTACACGACACATTGCCTCCCTTGCGAAAAAAGTGCAGGTACTTCTCTCCATCACTCCTCATGACGGTAACCCGGAAAACTTTCTTCAAACCATTCTCCGGGACTACCAGTATTATGCCTTGGAAGAAATTTAATACAAACTTCCAACAAAACCCAAGAAGTGTTAAGTCTTACGCTTATTTAAGATTCAAGCTGCATCTTTTTGGTTTTTCATTTGTTAATTAACCAGAAGGTCTTAACTAAATAACAAAGAACAATTATGAAACGAATCATTACATTAATCACACTGGTGTTGGTAAGTGCATCGACCCTGATGTATGCACAGAGTAGCAGCGAAACACGCCAAGCAGAGCGTAAAGCCCAACGCGAAGCCCAGAAAGCACGCGAAAAAGCGGAAAATGAAAGGAACTATGCCATTGCCGTCCAGGCATTGAAAGAGGGCAAGTTTGTATTGGAAGCAGACCAGCTGGTGTTCAAGAGAGGACGGAGCGCATTTGTTTCATCGACAACAAACTTCGTTCTGATGGACGGTGAACACGCATCCGTACAAATAGCTGCCAACAATGCCCTTGCAGGCCCCAACGGAATAGGCGGCATCACAGTGGACGGCAGCAGAAAGGAAATGAAAATCACGACCGACAAAAAGGGAAACGTGAATTGCAGCTTCAGCGTACAAGGCATCGGAATATCCGCACAAGTGTATATCACACTGACCAAGGGCGGCAATAATGCATCGGCAAGAATCAGCCCGAACTTCAATTCGAATACCCTGACGCTGAACGGAGTCCTGGTTCCATTGTCCCAGTCAAACGTTTACAAAGGGCGGGCTTTATAAAATACCCCTTTTGTCCGTACAAAGTATAAAGAAAAGAAGATATTCATATCGTGTTCGCAGGATACGAATATCGTGTAGACACGATATTAACAGAATGCGATACAAGGAATTAATAAACTGTTATACAGAATATTAATTCCTTGCATCGTACATAAAGGGAGCTAACAGAATGTGGACATTTATTCTTTTATCTGTTGACACGTCGGGCAATAATATACCGAACCACCCATATAAGCCTCTTTTATGATGGTACTGCCACAACGGAGACAAGGATTCTTCCATGTTTTGGCAGAAAGAATGGTTTTGTAACCTCCGGCGTTGCCATAAAGATCTGTTTGCGTATCGCGTCCGCCCTCGGAAGTCATATCCACCAATGTTTTTTTTTAGAGCATTAAAAAGAACCTCTTTCTGATTATCCGACAGAAGTAGCACTTTCTGTTTGGGATTTATCCGTGCATTGAACAGAATATCCTGCGTTACGCCATTACCGACACCGGGAATATGCTGATTGGTTGCCAATAGAGCTTTAGCAGAGAGGGTCTTCTTTGCTTCGGCAACGAGTTTCTCAAATTCCGCTTCGGTGTATTTATCGCTCAACGGCGAAATGCTTTCCCGACTCAATTTATAGTACTTATTGTCGATATAGCTATCAGAATAAACATTGATAAAACCATACATTGCAACCGTGAAGACAAGGAATGAATCATCATTAAACGTCAGCAACAACTGGTAATTGGCAGGAATCTCATCTCCCGCACTATAATAACGGACACTGACTCCGTCGCCTATGTTCATGATCACATTATCCGAAAGATTGAAATTGACAAACATGCCATATCCTTCGGATGAAAGGATGGTTTTGCCTACGAGCAGTTTACCATACTCCGACGGTTCACCGTTATAGAACGTAAACTTATGCGGTTTGGTGGCATTAAATACCTGCGTGATTGTTTTACCGCTCAAGGCGTTGTTCACTTGTTTGCTCAAGGTGATAACTTCGGGTAATTCTAACATATTATCTTACTTTTATTTTCGATAGGGATATATATTTCCGTTAATAACTCGTCAATAGCCGTGTTGCCAGGTGTATTATAATCAATATCACTCATTATTTTAACCGGACCACTTCCCCTATAATAGGCATCAACACGTTCAATGAGTCTTTCTCTTTCAGATTCATGGCATTTTTCAGCGGTTCGTCCCAGCGGTGTCTAGCCAAAGCATATTTGGAATGATGAACAGTCAGAATCTTTTCCGCATTCAAGTCCTTGGCCGCTTGCCCCAAATATTGGGGCATGGTATGGATATATTTCCAATCTTCGTTATACTGCCCATTCTCCAATATGGCAAGGTCAATGCCGGGATATTGCTTGCCTATTTCGGCAAAATGCGTGTCATATCCGCTATCACCACCCATATAAATCTTCTGCGAAGGGGTTTCGATAAGGAAAGAAGCCCATAATGCCTGATTTGCCTTCAACGAGCGGCCCGAAAAATGCCGGGCGGGCAAGCAATGAAGCAGAAATCCCTTATCCAGTACAGTATCTTCAAACCAATCTAGCTCAACCAGGGATGATTTGTCAAATCCCCAATACTCGAAATGTTCGCCTACCCCCAAAGGACAGACCACCTTGCCTACCCGGTTTTTCAGCTGCATCACCGTCTCATAATCCAGATGGTCCCAATGGTCATGTGATATCACCAGATAGTCAATCTCCGGCATATCGGCAGGCTTGTAGGCATCCGCTCCTTTGAACGGCTTGTTTACAAACGAAACCGGAGAAGCCACACAAAATACGGGGTCTACCAGTATACGCTTTCCGTCTACCTGGATAAAATAGGATGAATGTCCGAACCATACCAATACATTCTCGTCCTTGCTTATCTTGCTGAGGTCCGTCTTTATAACCGGAATCTCCGTTTCAGGACGCAAATCGGTTTCTTTCTTAAATAAGAATCCCCAGAAAGCTCCCAAACGTCCCTTTTGGGAAGTCATCATCACCGTACTGTGCAGATTCCGGAATTCTCCGTCTTTGTAATGAGGCGACTTCTTTATCCTCTCCAACCGTTCTCCTTGAGGAGCCCTCCCGAAACTCGGCTGATTGACAAAAACGAATCCCGCTATGACCGCAACAGCCACAATACCCACTATAATGCCAACTATCATACGTACTCTTTTCGTTTTTAATGAATTCATATTCAATGAAGCTACATTTACAGCTGCAAATATAGTCGAATTGTTATTAAATCACTATCTTCGCGCCCAATTTACGGAATCAATACAATAAAGAAATAAAAAGCCAACAAAGAAATGAACACACACAGTCTATGTTGCATCGGTTATATTACCCAAGATAAAGTCGTAACCCCTAAAAATACCATATATATGCCGGGAGGCACCTCCTTCTACTTCGCACATGCCATCAAGCACTTGAATGCTAACGATTTTCTATTGGTAACAGCTTTGGCTGATACTGACATGGGCATTGTGGAAGACATTCGGAAAGAAGGTATTTCCGTCAAAGCCTTGCACAGCACACATTCCGTCTGTTTCGAGAATATTTATGGAGAAAATCAAAACGAACGTACACAACGTGTCACGGCAAAAGCAGACCCTTTCACCGTGGAAGGTTTGAAAGATACCGATGCACGGATTATCCACTTGGGCAGTCTGCTTGCCGACGACTTCTCTTTGGAGGTCATCAAGTTCTTGTCCGGCAAGGGACTCCTCTCGGTAGACGTGCAAGGATTTCTCCGCAAGGTGGAGAATGAAAAGGTGCTGGCCGTAGACTGGCCGGAAAAGAAAGAAGCATTGAAGTATATCCATATCCTGAAAGCCAACGAAGCTGAAATGGAAGTGCTGACCGGATGCAGTGAACCGCACGAAGCTGCATTGCTGATTGCAGACTGGGGCGTGAAGGAAGTGCTGCTGACCCTGGGAGATAAAGGTTCGCTGATTTATGCCCAAGGAGAATTCCACGAAATACCCGCCTACCCTGCCCTGCAGATTACAGATGCAACGGGATGCGGAGACACCTATATGGTAGGATATCTGTATATGCGCGACAAAGGCGCGTCTTATCGAGAAGCCGGATGCTTTGCCGCCGCCATGTGTACCATAAAGCTACAATCGCACGGGCCGTTCTGCGGAACGGAGGAAGCGATAAATAATGTGATAAGAGGATAAGATGATGGGGTGATAGCAGGATATCACCCCATCATCTTATTTACAATCCGAATTTCTTCAAATCATCTTCCACGCTACCGATACCTGCAACATGGAACATATCAACCAGTACCTTGACGACATTTGGAGAAAGGAAAGCGGGCAATGTAGGTCCTAAGTGAATATCCTTCACACCGAGGCTCAATAATGCCAATAATACAATAACTGCTTTCTGTTCGTACCACGCTATGTTGTAGACTATGGGAAGTTCATTAATGTCGTTCAGCTGGAATACTTCTTTCAGCTTCATGGCTATTACCGCCAGTGAATAGCTGTCATTGCACTGCCCGGCATCCAATACACGGGGAATGCCGTTGATGTCTCCCAAACCAAGTTTATTATAGCGGTATTTGGCACAACCTGCGGTCAGGATAACGGTATCTTGCGGCAAGGCTTTGGCAAATTCCGTGTAGTAGTCACGGCTCTTCATACGTCCGTCACAACCTGCCATTACGATAAAGCGGCGTATGGCCCCGGTCTTCACGGCATCTACCACCTTGTCTGACAGTTGCAGCACCTGGTTATGGGCAAAACCGCCGATAATTTCTCCATGCTCTATCTCCACCGGAGGCTGGCATTGTTTGGCAATCTCTATGATTTCAGAAAAGTCTTTCCTACCTTCAGCATCCTTATCAATGTACTTGCAACCCGGATAGCCGGTAGAGTTGGTGGTAAACATACGTTCTTTATACACAGCATTTGCCAGAGGAGGAACGATGCAATTGGTGGTAAACAGAATCGGTCCGTTGAAGGAAGTGAATTCTTCGCGCTGTTTCCACCAGGCATTGCCATAATTGCCTACAAAATGGGAATATTTCTTGAAAGCCGGGTAATAGTGAGCAGGTAACATTTCACCATGTGTATAGACATCTATTCCTGTGCCTTCAGTCTGTTTCAATAATTCTTCCATATCCTTCAAGTCATGGCCGCTAATCAAAATTCCCGGACGGTTCTTCACACCGATATTCACCTTTGTAATTTCAGGATTACCGTAAGTACCAGTATTGGCTGCATCCAATAGAGCCATTGTCTTTACTCCAAACTCACCAGCTTCGAGAACCAGCTTCACCCACTCCTCTGCCGATAGAGACTCAACTGCAATGGTAGCCAGTGCGCGTTGCATGAAAACATGAACCGTATCATCATTGAATCCCAGACGCATGGCATGCTCCAGATAGGCAGCCATACCTTTCAAGCCATAGACAAGCAATTCTTTCAACGAGCGGAGGTCTTCATTCTGTTCACGCAGAACACCTACTGTCTTCGCTTTTCCGGCATAGTCATCACGCGTTCCCTGCCAAGTCAGTTCATCTACTTTGGGTAAGAGCACTTTGTTATGCTTGGCCTCTTGAATCAATCCATTACGCATGGTGATTCCTTTATCTACCCGCTTCAAAATGCTTTCATCATCGAAATTTGCATTCGTAATAGTGCAGAACAGAGCATCCGTCACAAAGATATTCACTTCTTCGGAGACTGGACAATCTGCCTTGCGCAAAACATCGGCAACGACAGAGACACCTCTAACCACAAACAGCAACAAGTCCATAGCTTGAGCCGTATGACTTTCTTTTCCACATACACCTTTCAGTATACAGCCGGTTCCTTTGGCTGTCTCCTGACATTGATAACAAAACATGTTCGGTTCCATATTCTTATTCATTTAAAAGTTTACATCATCTTTCCATAAGATAAGCGGCACCTCAGCAATAAAAATAAGCAAGCTTATTTTCTATTACTTTCGGTTTGCATTATCTTTGTGCAAAGATGAGAGTTCTACAACGCGAAAACTGTCACGAATGTTACATCGAATCACAAAAAAGTAAAAAAGAGAATGGAAATCCATACATTATTGAAAATGCCTCCTTTTCAAGGCATAACAGAAGAAGAATTATTATCCCTCATCCTGGCACCCGAACATGCACGCAGGCAATACAAACCTGCTGACTTTATTGCCATGCAGGGAGAAGCATACCGTTCTCTATTCATATTGTGCTGCGGCAGTGTGCGTACCCAAATGGTCAGTGCAGAGGGAAAGCAACTCACCATAGAAACGCTGAAAGCCCCGCAACTACTTGCCCCGGCTTTTGTCTTTGCCTCCGAAAACCGCTTCCCGGTAAATATCGAAGCAAAAGAGAAATGTGAGATACTCATCATAAACAAGAATGTCTTCCTGGAATTCCTGCATCGACACCCCACTGTGATGCGCAACTTTCTGCAACTGGTATCGGACAGAACTCTGTTTCTCTCCAAAAAGCTGAATGCCTTTGCCCTGCAAAGCCTAAAATCGCGCATACTGAACTATCTACGCATGCATGGCACAATACTCAACCAGCAGGAAGTGGCACAAATACTGGGAGTGGCTCGTCCCTCGCTAGCACGTGCCTTATCGGAGCTGGCAAGCGAAGGATGCATCCGGATAGAAGAGAAGGAAATGCGGATAAATGAAATCTCCGCCCAAAAGTATTTATAAAAAAACGCCCACAAAACACGCACGCCTGCGCATCTTGCGGACATCTTCATCCTTTTATAAAATTGCCTGCTTTTTCTAAGCAACTTTCTTTAATTGCATGTTCGCTTTCCTACTGCCTTTCCGAACCAATCTGCGAATCCAAAGATAATAGCCCGTCAGCGGCAAGCTGGCCCCTACCAAAGCGGCAAGAAAACTCAATATACGGGTGGTCAGCCCTCCCCAACTGCCTACATGAACGGAGAATATCCAGCCACGGATTTTTCCTGAAGCGTCGGCATCCTTATATAAGGTAGCCCCGGTGATTTCACCGCTACGGGGATTGAACGTATAGCGGTCGGCAGCACGCTGGTTGCCCAACCGATTGAAAGAAACCGTAGCAGAGCCTTTGGACACGGTAATCTGTTTATAATCAGGATTGAGTTCCTTCAGTTCTTCGTAAACCTTCTGCCAGCTTGTAAAAGGAGAGAAAGAATTTCTTTCACGATGCTCACCTCCTGGTCTGCCACCAGACCGGCCTTGAGCCCGTTCTCCTCCCTGGGCAGCAGTTTGTGCCGAAGCACCATGTCCTCCACCCCCTTGCGTGGTTTCCACTCCGAAAACTTTGTAGAAGCCGGTGCGGTACCAGGAGAAAGACCATGACAGTCCCGTAAGCGCCATTACCAACAGAAGAACCAGCGTGTACATACCGCCTGCCACATGCAGGTCATAGCAGAACCGACACCAACCCTTACCGGAAACAATCTTCAAACTGTTCTTCAAAGCCTTTTTTGTACGGGGCCACCAGATAACAATGCCCGATATCAGGACAAAGACAAACATCAGCGTGGCAGTGCCCACAATCATTTTTCCCCAGAAGATGCCTCCATCGGGCTTCATGCTGTCCAGCAACCAGCGATGCAGGCGGAACATGGTCGTGAAAAACGGCGCACGTTCATACTTGCCCTTTATCTCACCCGTATACTGGTCTACATAGACGGAAGCACGACGAGGTTTGGAAAGGTTCACCTGCCAGGCACGCTCCGGAGCAGACGAGGCTGTGACACCCGTCACAAAAACACTATCCGGCAGAGTAGCGGCCACTTTTTCGGCCACCTTGCCCATGGGAAGCGATGCCGGCCCGACTTTCTCCACATAGTAGAGGTCGCGGCGGCAGAGCTCCATCACCTCCGTCTCGAATACCAGCATGGCTCCGGAAAAACAGATAAGGGTAATCAGTAGCCCGAAGGGGACTGAAAGCCATAAATGTATTTTACGAAAAACTTTCTTCATAGGAGCTTTATTCCAGTTTACCTACACCGTTCAGTTGGGTTGCATTGACAACCAGACCCTTGGTAGCTGTTGCATTGGCAGGGTCTACCTTATAGATGGCAGGATAGCCGGAAGAGGTAGTGACTGCCACATATGCGTTGCCATTTTCCATGTACGGGGTATTACCAAAGCCGGAGACATCGCTTGGAAGGCCGTTCACATAAGTCAAAGCTCCGGTGGAGGCATTGAAGACGGCAAGTTGGTTGGCAACCTTGTCTGATGCCGTAATTGCCTTATCATACATCAGCAACAGGAAATAATTACCTGAAATATACCAAGTGCGCAAGAAAGAGGCGCCATTGGCTTTCTCTTCAAGATTATAGTAATAGGCGGCATCAAATTCCTCTGCTTTGGTATCGATGCGTACAACTCCAGCAGGCAATGTAGTCTGCTGACGCGAATCACTCATGGTCTTGGCATAGCTCGGAGAAAATACATATACATAGCCGTCGTCGGCAAGCCAGTTCATCTGGTAGTACTGTGACTTCATGCGTCCGGCAGCATAACTGATTTTGTCTGTAGTGATGACCTTATGAGAATTCAGTGTCTGATCACCAAAGATAGCGATATGGCATTCATTAGGATACTGGGTCCATTGCAATTCGTCCTTCTCATAGGCACCGCTACCCTGCCCGCCGGATTCTGTCTTTATTAAATCCTCATTACCGGAAAGCACCCACTTGTAACTACCGTCTTCATTCTTCTGCATGCAACCATACTGGCTAAGCCCCATGGGAATGGCTGCTGCATAAACCTTACTGCCCACTTGTTCTATACCGGCCAGTGTTACGTATTCACCATTTTCAAGGAAATTTTCGGCAAGAAATGGAGTATCCTTTGTTACCGAGTTCTTTGTATAAGTCTGTTTCTCGACATCCAGATAGGAAATCAAAAAAGATTGGGGAGTATATCCATTTGCATCATTCAGTTCCGTAGGGCCGTCGCCGGTAGAAGTCGTCATTATAAATTGGTCATAATAGCCGTAGGTAGTGAAACGATTGACGTTATACTCCTGGCTACGTTTTTCCAGTTCACCGTTTGTATTCATAATGAACGACTGGGTAGTGCCTGCATTTCCCTGGTGATAATTCAAGGCATACAGATATTTGTTTCCGTAGAACACCCAGTAAGTAGCCCCATCGTTCACAAGGCCATTGCCGGCAGCAGTAATTTCACCGCTTTCCAGTGACTCGGCTGTCAGCAGGACAGGAACGGAGCTACCTGAAACTGTAGCCGTGGCAGCTATCACATAGTTACCCTTTGAACCGGAACCGGAGCCGGAACCCGGTTCGTCTGTGTCTGTACAAGAAATTAAAGCCATTCCGGTCATTGCCATTGCCAAGAGGCCGGACAAAAGATAATTCTTCTTCATTTGTTCTTCTTATTAATTACACCTATTAAAACCATTATATTTATTAATCACCAAAATGTACACGTACCTTGCCATAGAACGCACGCCCGGCTTTCTGAAGACTGAAATTGTCGTACAAATCCTCGTTCGTGAAGTTGCGGCATTCAAACGAGATATTATAGCGGCCATTCTTCAGACTATAGCTCAATGTCAGGTTATGGGAGAACTGGTCGGGTACCATGAAATCCTTGTTCTTGCTACCGATGGCCTGCGAATAGTAGGAGAAGCTGTGCATGTACTGGTTGTCGTAAGTCACGGACAGCATATTCCCTTTCTTCCAGAGGTCGCGCCAATAGAAGTTTACGTCAAAATCAGCAAACTGATAGGGCACATTGGGAATGCGTGCCTTGTAACCGAGATTTTCCACAGAGTTGCCGGTACTGCCGATTTGCATCTTCTCATTGTCACGCACATTCATCTGCGTGAAGTTGCCGCCCACACTCAGCCAGCGTCCGAAGCCATAGCGTGCCGATACATTGTATCCCTTCGTCAGCACCTTGCCGTAGTTGGTATAAGTGGCCCCTTCTTTTCCTCCGCTCAAGTCCTGGATATTGCGCTGGATATAATCCTTCGTATTGCGGTATACCACACCGCCTTCCACGTAGACGGAATGTTTTCCAAAACTCCGGGAATAACTCAGGTTCAAGTTGATGTTGTCACTTTTCTCGGGACGGATGCCGATGTCTCCACTCTCCAGATCTTCGTCACCAAACATCTCTTCGATAGTGGGCAGGCGGTAAGCTTTTTCATAAGAGAGCTTCGCCTGCAAGCCGGGCAGGATGAAGTAGGTTCCGGCAGCACCATATCCCCAAGAGTCTACCGTACGGCTGGTGCGTACATAATTACTACCGGTATCATCCTCGGCCATAGGTCCTGCCACATACTGGCGGTAGTATTTGCCGAATGCCGAGAAGTTCCACTTTTCGGAAGGCATCAGGCGGTATGACAAACCGGAGATATTCTTGCGGGTCTGCTTGGCAATGGCATCCGTCTGTTCTTCCACCGCCAACAGTGAAGTATTATCACGCTGGAATGCACTCAACACATGATTGAAAGTCAGCATGTGGACTCTGGCAATGCGGTAATTCAAGGTCAATGTACCGTTCCAATTGTCATTATCGGCACGGGAATACTGGCGGGACTGTTCGCCGGGGCTGTTCAGCGGATGTTTCTCACCAAGCCAGTTGTATTCGTAGCGGGCAGTATCCACATTCGTAGTGGCATTGCGATTGTAGTTGGCTGTCAGCACCATATCCAGCCCCTTGATTATCAAGTTGCGTTTGCTGTATTCCATCGAAGGCATCAGTGAATGGCCAAAGCGGTGCTTTTCCCCGAAGACTGTCTTCTGGCGTACGCCGGTCTGTATGTCCTTGTACATGTGCGAATAGGTGAAACCGAACATCAGCCGGTCTGCCCAACTTTTGTCCACAATACCCGCTTTAGCCACAATGGCTTCGTTGTGGTAAGTATCATTGAAACGCTTCACGCGCACCTTCTCACTTTCGTTGAAACTGCCCGTCTCAAAATCCTTTACCGGCGCATCTACATAATAATCGTTGTCCGAGTAGTTTTGAAAGGCATTGATTTCATAGCTGAAACCGTTCTTGAAAGTCTGTCCGAAGTTAACGTATGAACGGTGGGTATTGAACGAGCCGTAAGAATAAGAAGCATCCAGAAACCAGTTCCGGCGTTTCTTGTTGGTAACAATATTGATGACACCGCCAATGGCATCCGTACCGAAGCCCACGGGAACTACACCTTTATATATCTCTATACGGTCGGCAAAGCTCACCGGAATATTGTTCAAGCTGAAGGAGCTTCCCACACCTTCCTGCGGCACACCGTCAATGAACACCTTGACGTGCTTTCCGCTAAAACCGTCCAGCATCAACTGCATATCCGAACCTACCCCACCCGACTCACGGAGTTTCATGCCCGGAGCCTTGGTCAAGGCATCGCTCAGATTCTTCGTGGTGTTCTGGAGTTCCTTTGTATCGACTGCCACAGCATTGAATGCCGACCTCTTCACCCGGCTCACTCCGGTAGAAACGATAGTCACCTCGTCCAGCTGTTGCGTTTCAGGAGCGATGGTTATGTTCAGCTTCATCCGCTCATCATTGACCAGCTTCACCTTTTTCTCCACCTTTGTATAACCTACGGCAGACACCACCAACGTATAGTCGCCGGCAGGCGCCTTGATGTGATAGAGGCCTTCCTGATTCGTGGTTCCTCCATAACTCGTCCCTTTCAGATAAACAGTCGCAAAATCCACCGTTTCTTTTTCCGTAGAAATGATTCTACCAGAAATCATCCCTCCTCTCCTCTGCGCATGTACAGACAGAGAAGCCAACAGAAGGAGAAACAGCAGCGAGAATTTAAATGTATATGCTTTCAATTTTATAATAATTATAATGTTGTTAGTAAACCGGTGCAAAGGTCATTATTAACATCCAGCTGTGCAATCGCTTATTGTAGGTAATTATATGGAGTGGATTTATCGTATATATCATACCATGCAATCACCATTGATAGGTATTATCAATAATAAAACAGATAAAAAAACCGAAAACGAGCTCGGAAGGTGCTGAGGAAATCTCTTAAATAATAAAATCAAAACAATTTCTTATTCGTCAGCGGCATTTATGCGGATAATCGTAAAAGAGAAAATAAAGATGTAGCAAAACTAATGATAGAGAAGCCTTATATTAGCCGATGAATAAAGACAGACTAACTTCTCATTTACTAAAAACTATTCGTCCGACAGTTGTTACATTATCGTCCGACGGCTGTTTAATTATCGTCCGACAGCTGTTGGACGATAATGCAACAACTGTCGGACGAATAAAAATTAGCAAACAAGAAACTAAAGGTCAGTAGACAAGGATATAGAATATAGTGATGCAAAAATTACCTGTCCTAACAGCCCCCTTCTATTTATAGGAGCCATCAGATACAGCATCTTATTCACGGTTCATCAAACGATGCTCCGCCATCTGCTCGAACTTCGTGCCGGGACGTCCGTAATTGGCATACGGATAAATGGAGATGCCGCCACGCGGGGTAAAGATACCAGTCACCTCGATATACTTAGGATTCATCAAATGAATGAGGTCTTTCATTATGATGTTCACGCAATCTTCGTGGAAAGCTCCGTGATTGCGGAAGCTGAACAGATAGAGCTTCAGGCTCTTGCTCTCCACCATCTTGACATCGGGGATATAGCAAATACGGATTTCCGCAAAGTCCGGTTGTCCCGTGATGGGACAAAGACTGGTGAATTCGGGGCAGTTGAAACGCACCCAGTAGTCATTGCCGGGATGCTTGTTATCAAATGCCTCTAATACTTCGGGAGCATAGTCCTGACGGTATGCTGTCTTTCTCCCCAAAAGGGAAAGTTGGTCTTTCAATTCTGTCATAGCCATATATTTTTAGTGATACAAGTGTGCCTCATTTAGTAGAAGCCAAAAACTTTTCCAATCCTTCTCTGCGCAACGTGCATGCCGGGCAGTGTCCACAACCATCTCCCGGGATACCGTTATAACAAGTCAGCGTTTCGTGGCGTATAAGTTCGAGCACTCCAAGCTCGTCTGCCAGTGCCCAGGTCTCCGCTTTGTCAATCCACATCAGTGGTGTGTGCAGTACGAATTGCTCGTCCATAGCCAGGTTCAGCGTCACGTTAAGCGACTTGATGAAAGCATCCCGGCAATCGGGATAACCGCTGAAATCGGTCTGCGACACCCCCGTCACAATATGATTAATTCCCCGCTCGCGGGCGTAGACGGCGGCTATACTCAGGAAAAACAGATTGCGTCCCGGCACAAAAGTATTCGGAAAGCTGTCTGCCGGCTTCTCCTGGTCCATCTCCATGCCGGCATCTGTCAATGAGTTATGTCCCAGCCGGCCGATAAAGGAAACATCCATTACTTCGAACTCCACACCTGCCTTACGGGCAATGGCCCTCGCCAAGTCCACTTCCTTCTGATGCTTCTGTCCATACAGAAAACTCAGCGCATACACTTTCTTAAATTCACGTTTTGCCCAAAAGAGGCAAGTGGTCGAGTCCTGCCCGCCACTGAATACCACCAAAGCAGTGTCCCTATTCATCTTGTTAAAAGCCTCTCTGTTTCCCTCCCCCGTAGGGAGGGAAACAGAGAGGGCATTGCTTATTATTTGTTTGACATAATAACTGATTTCCCCTCACTACGGGTAAGGGGCTTTAAATATCGCCTATTTTCCATACTTTATAGGAGATGCCTTCATCATAGACATCACTACCGTCTATCCGCTTAATAGCTTTTACCACACGGATAGTCACAGGCAGTATCAATACCTCGTACATGGACTTCAGCAGAATCTGGATACACATCATCACCAGCAACTCCCGCCATGCAATGATTCCTCCGAACGCCACCGGAAAGAAAATCAACGAGTCTGCCGTCTCACCAACCACCGTCGACCAAATGGCACGTGCGGAGAAATTACGCCCGTTGCTTGCCAGTTTCATGCGGCTCATTACGTAGGCATTCAGAAAAGAGCCCACCAAGAATGCCGTCAGACTAGCTATGACAATACGGGGAGCCATTCCAAAGACAAAATTGAAATGCGCGGCACCATCCCAGAAAGGGGCGGCAGGCAATGCCACGGCTATCAGTCCCAGCATTACCACAAAAAAGTTCATGGCAAAACCGCTCCAGATTATCAGACGAGCTTTACGAAAGCCCCAAACCTCGGCAATGCAATCGTTGATAATATAAGAAACAGGAAAGACCAGCAATCCGGCTGTTACGGTAATACCCAAAAACTGGATAACTTTAGTCTCAAGAAGATTGGCTGCAATCAAGCATACATTGAACAGAATGCCCAGCAACATAAAAGGTACAGATACTTTTTGTTTCATACTCCTGTTTTTTACGTGGTGTTCTAGAATACACGACCGTTATTCACGGCATCATACATTTTAAATCCGGTTGCAAAGATACAACAAGTTTTGCAAATGAACAAACAACATATATTTTAACTAAAACTCAAGCAAAACGAAAGTCCTTTTTTTATTCGAAGTAATTGCAAACTGTGCATATTTAGTTAACGAGACTTAAATAGAACATCCCAAACAAAGAATATTATTTACAACAACTTTAAAATATAAAAACTAAAAGCATATAAATCAACATATTAATAAATTATAGTACAAATTCAAAAGCATGCAACCGAATTCATCCTCAAACAAGATTTCATTCACGCAAATTCCTTAAGCATATAAAATAATAGACAACATATTTTAATACTTAAGATTCTATATTTTAAATAATTAAAATTAGGGTTATATTTGATAACAACAATCCGGAAGCTCTGGAAAACACATTGATATTAACCAAGAATATACCATATTATATATAGTAACCTTAGAAAAACAATGAATGCCTATGATTTACCCGAAAGCCCCAAGACACTATTAGTGTCATCTTCTATTCAACCTATTTATTTTGAGATCCATTAGCTTAAACAAAAAACATCTATTATGAATGAAAATCGTAAACGAGGAACATCGAACAACAAAATCCTCACAGCAATTGCCATCGCCTCCCTATTTATAGGAAGCAGCAGAATCATGGCAATAGAGACCTATTCGGAAAATTCATTCGGAGTGACAGAACAGATGCAGGCACAAACAGCCCGCGGTATTGTTGTCGACCAGAATGGAGAGCCTATCATCGGAGCAAGTATCTTGGAAAAAGGTACTACCAATTGAGTTACTACCGACTTATACGGTAAATTCTCGCTAAACGTAAAAAGAGGTGCCACCCTGGTCATTTCCTACATCGGCTATAAGACGCAGGAAGCCAAAGCAGATGCCAACATGAAAATCACCCTTGCAGAAGATTCCGAACTACTGGATGAAGTAGTTGTTGTCGGTTACGGTGTACAGAAAAAGAAACTTGTCACCGGCGCCACTGTACAAGTGAAAGGGGAAGACATAGCCAAGCTGAACACTGTGGATGCCCTGGGCGCTTTGCAGAGCCAGTCACCGGGTGTCAACATCACGCAAAACAACGGCTTCCTGGGTTCGGGCTTTAAGGTGAATATCCGCGGTATCGGTACTACCGGAACCTTCTCCCCGCTTTATGTGGTAGATGGAGTTGCCAACGGTAGCATCGACGGGCTGAACCCGAGTGACATTGAATCTTTGGACGTCTTGAAGGATGCCGCTTCCGCCGCCATCTATGGTGCGCGTGCTGCCAACGGCGTTATCCTGATTACCACCAAACGAGGTAAAACCGGTGTTGCCGAAGTCAGTTACGACGGCTATGTCGGCGTGCAGAACCTCTACAAAATCCCTACTATCCTCAATGCCCAAGAGTACATGATGATGCAGGATGAAGGCCGTGTAATGGACGGATTGAGTCCGTACAACTGGGCGACCTATATTCCGGAAAGGGATTTGCAGGCCATACAGAACGGAACATGGAAAGGGACAAACTGGCTGAAGGAAGTGCTGAATGAAGATGCATTGGTACAGAACCACGCAGTCAACATCACCGGAGGAACAGACCGTTCCAGATATGCCATAGGTATTTCATACACCAACCAAGAAGCCACCATGGGAGTTCCCGGCGAATTTCCTGAAATGAACCGCTACAACTTCCGCGTCAACTCGGACCACGTAGTCATGAAAAAAGGCAATCTTGACTTCCTGAAAGTGGGCGAAACCATCAACTACAAATATTCGCAAACGCAAGGTTCATTCGGAACCGGCGGCATTTATTGGAACGGAGTGCACAATATGCTCATCATGAGCCCGTTGATGCACCCTTACAATTCAGATGGAGACTACTACCTCTACGCAGACCAGGAAAAGGACAACTACAAATGGGATATCTCCAACGGAGCCAATAAAAACCCGATAGCTTATCTGGACTACTATATGAACCAGAACCTAAGCAAGTCCCATTACATGCAGAGCAGCTTCTATGCAGAACTGCAACCCATCAAGAACCTGCGTATCAAGAGCCAGTTCGGCTACATCATGGGAGCCTCCAGTTATCGTTCCTATTTGCCGAGATTCGATTATCTGAGTGCGTCACTCAACAACGCAGAAGACAAGGTAACCCAATCCATGTCCATGTATAACCGTTGGTCATGGGACAATACAGCCAACTACATCTTCAATATCGATGACCACAACATCGACATCCTGGTAGGTCAGAGTATGGAAAAATGGGGTATGGGAGAAGAAATGAGCGGTTCAGCCATAGGCTCAAACTTCTATGATTTCAAGCACGCTTATTTGTCCAATGTTCCATTGACCGCCAACAGTGTGTCCTCCTTGACTGGCAAGCCTAACGGGGAAGGTTCCATCGCCTCCTTCTTCGGACGTGTCAACTACAACTATCAAGAGAAATACATGGCTTCTGTCATCATGCGTGCGGACGGTTCCTCCACTTTTGCCCGCGGACACCGCTGGGGATACTTCCCTTCAGTATCCGCCGGATGGGTTATCAGCAACGAGTCCTTCATGTCAGGAATCAAATGGCTGGACTTCTTAAAGCTGCGTGCTTCCTGGGGGCAAAACGGTAACTGTAATGTATCTACTTTCCAATATCTTTCACTGATAACTTCCAACAACGGATATGGCGGTTATACGTTCGGCGACTCCATGGACCTCATCAGTACCGGTTCATACGCCTACCGACTGACCAACCCGGACCTTACCTGGGAAACACAGGAGCAATTGAATTTCGGTATCGATGCACGCTTCTTGAACAACCGCCTGGGCTTTGAATTCGACTGGTATAACAAAAATACCAGAGACTGGCTGGTTACGGCTCCGGTACTCTCTTCCTTCGGTGCCAATGCAGTGTCCGTCAATGGCGGTAATGTAAAAAACACGGGTATTGAAGTAGGACTCCACTGGAACGACAACATCGGAAAGGATTTCCAATATGGAGCCAACCTGACCCTTGCTCACAACAAGAATGAAGTGACCAAGATTGCCAACAAAGACGGAATCATCCACGGTAGCGGCAGCGTTCTGTGGGAAGGAGCCGAAGAGTGCTTCCGTGCTGAAGTAGGCAAACCCATCGGCTACTTCTACGGCTACAAGAGTAACGGCATATTCCAGAACCAGGAACAGATAGACAACTACAAAGGTCCGAAACTGAATGGCGACAAGACACAGCCGGGTGACGTAATCTGGGCAGACACCGACAATAGCGGTACGCTCGATGCCAATGACCGTACTATGATAGGTAACCCGAATCCCGACCTGACAATGGGACTTTCCCTGAATGCCAGCTGGAAGGCCATTGACTTCTCAATCACTACTTACGGCGCATTCGGCCAGCAGATTCTGAAGTGTTATCGTGACTTCTCCTCCTCACCCTTGAATAACTATACAGCAGAGATATTCCAACGCTGGCACGGCGAAGGTACGTCCGACAAGTTCCCGAGACTGTCCAGCGCTTCCAGCTCCAACTGGAACAGAGTATCAGACATTTATATCGAAGATGGAGACTATCTCAAGATAAAGAACATCACTGTGGGGTTCGACTTCAAGAAAGCATTCAAAAAGTTACCGGTACAACAGCTGCGTCTGTATCTGACCGCACAGAACCTCTTTACCTTCACCGGCTATTCCGGTATGGACCCGGAAATCGGTTACGGCGGCGACGATTATGGTTGGGCATCAGGCATCGACCTGGGCTACTACCCCAGTGCACGTACCTATATGATAGGCTTAAATGTAAAATTCTAATTAACCGAAGAAATTATGAAAAAGATATTATTCATAGCATCAGCAATACTGATTCTTCTTTCAGGATGCGAAAACTTCCTCGATTCGGAACTTCTGACCGAAAAGACAACCGCCAACTTCCCGGAGACAGAAAAGGATGCCCAAGAGATGGTGACGGCCATATACGCCCATCTGTTGTTTGAAAGTCCTGAAACCTCTTCCCAGTATTACATTGCCCAGTTGGCAGGTGACGACTGTCTGGGAGGCAACCTCTCCTACTCCAACAACTGTGCCACCAACTTCCTTATGTACAGTGGCAATCTGAATACATTTGCCGGCATCTGGGACCGTTGCTACACCCTTATCAACCGTGCCAACAATGCCATCAACACAATGGAGAACGTGAAATCATGGTCCAGCGAGAGCGAACGCAACCGGCTTTTCGGTGAGTCCTACTTCCTGCGTGCCATGGCTTATTATGAACTGGCACAAGTTTTTGGCGGAGTTCCTTTACGCACCACACTGGAAAGCACCAACCTGCCGCGTGCATCCGTAGACGAAATCTACGCCCAGATTGCAGCAGACTTGAAAAATGCTATCGAAATGATGCCCGCAAAGATTTATCCGAAAGGCTCAGACATGACCGGACACGCTACAAAATATGCCGCCGAAGCCATGATGGCACGTGTATTCCTTTTCTATACCGGACGCTACGAAAAAACCGAGCTTCCCAACGGAACTACCAAAGAGGAGGTCATCTCTTGGATAGATGACTGTGTAAACAACTCCGGTCATAAACTGGTGTCCGACCAACGCAACATTTGGGCCTATACCAACGATGCTACCGAAGACAATACCGAAGGGTTCCGTTACCAATACGTCATCAACCATAACTTGAAATGGGAAGGAAACAGTTCCGACGAAACTTTGTTCGCCAACAAGCATAACCTGAAATCCGACTGGACCTATACTTGGTTCTCCAACACTTGCGCCCAATTCTATTCACCGTCTGCCGACAACTATTCCAACAAAGACAGCTACCCCTTCGGCACCGATTGGGGAGCTGGCCCAGTATCTCCGGCCATGGTCAACGAATGGAAAGACTGGGCCGCCAAGCAGACCTATACGGACGGTTACAAGGAGGATCCCCGTCTGACCGGTTCCATATGGTCGTACAAAGCACTCGACCCGAATATTACCGGCAACGTACTGATGGACTGCACCATGGACGAGGGTGAACCGGAATATACCGTATCCTATCGTTACTATGAACAAACCGGCTATTTCCAGAAAAAATACATCAATATCAACTCCTACAATGAAGGCAAAATCGAACCTTTCGGCAAACAGATGTTCCCCGGAATATCTTCGCAGACATCCCAACAGCTACTCCAAATTGCCGACTTGATTCATATCCGTTTTGCCGACGTCCTGCTCATGCAGTCCGAGCTGAAGCAAGACGCTACGGGTCTGAACAAGGTACGTGCCCGCTCCCACTTGGCTCCGGTTGCCTACTCTCTGGAAGCCATCAAGCAGGAACGCCGCTGGGAACTTGCATTCGAGTCCATCCGCTGGTGGGACATCCTTCGCTGGTCGGGTCCTTCACTCGAAGAAGCCGGTGACATACTCAACAAACAGACCGGGTTCAATATAATAAATGCCGCTACGGTGGTACCGATGGTAAAATTCGACTATAAGAAACGCTTACAGGCAACCCAAGGCTACTGGCCCATTCCGCAAGACGAAATCGACATCTCCAATGGAGTCCTTGAGCAGAATCCAGGCTGGGATGCATCTGCCCAGTTCTCGGATTGGAACAATATGTAAGGAGTATTAACCTATAAATAAAGACAATATGAAAGCAACAAAAATATTGATAGCAATGCTTGCTTCAGCCTTCATCGTTACTGCATGCGATCCTATCGAAGACGAAGACTTGCGAGACAAATATGTGACTGATGCCGGTACGCCCATTACCAAAGAGGCATTACAAGCTGCCATATCCATTACCCAACCCTTCCCCAACCAAGACGGAGTAGTGGAAGGCGACCAGTATATCGCCTTGAAAAACTCCCGCCCGGACATTGGCGGTTCATGGCACATAGAATGGGGGGACGAAGGAAGTAAACAAAGTAAGACACTGGTCACGGACAACGCTACGGTCATCATGGAATCCAATGCAGACTATTCCATCTACTATATGGGTATTTCCGCCAATCAAATTATCAAGACAGAGCCGGTTGTAGTGACTGTGACCAATGTATTCGACGATTGGTCCACTTACTTCACCGGTGCAACCGACAAGAGTGACAAATCTGCCAAGAAAACCTGGAAGTTCCGTGAAGTCAGCTGGGGTTCCGTCTGCAATATGGGGGCTCATGGAGGCTGGAAATATACCAGTGCAGGCTATACTCCCGAATCAAATTTTGCCTGGTGGGCCAATGTCACTGCCGCCGAAGCCGGAGACCAGTCCATGGTATTCGAATTCGACGGAAACAAGATGAAAACCTATGATGCCAGCGGAAACCTAAAGGCAGAAGGTACTTTCTCCTTCACACACGAAAAACCGGAAGACGGAGTACTGGGTGAACTGATAACGAGCATCCCCACCATCGGAGGGAATTATGACGACAACGGACAAAGCGTAGGCAGCAACAAATTCTGGCTGCTGACACTGGATGAGAACTATATCACAATCTATCATCCCGGCAAGTATAGCGGTGGTGTGGATTGGGACGACAGCGGCTGGTATGCTTACTTCAAGACTGAAGCAGGAACCGATTCTGAATAATATGCACTCTCTATGAAAAAGAAACTGCTATTTATAATAGCTACTGTCTTTCTAGTAGCCGCATGTCACAATGACGACTACATTCCCGGACTGCCAGCTCCGGGAAATGAAGACAACGAGACCGAAATGGCCGAGCAGGTTGCAGGCCGGGTTGCATTGGGCTACGTCACTTATTATGGCACATCCATACCCGATGCCAAATACCTGACCCACATAAACTACGCTTTTGCAGAATTATATGTTAAAAACGGAATTTATGAAAAGTTTGGCCTGCAAGGTGATAAATCCCGTTTTGATAAGGTAAAGAAAATAAAGAGCCAGTATCCACATGTGAAGATATTACTCTCTTTTACCAATAGCGTTTCCAATTCTGACAATTCCCAGGACGGAGGCTTCTCCGCCCTGGCGAAGAGTCCGGAAATGCGCAAGCAATTCGCACAAGACTGCAGAGCCTTTGTTCTGAGTGAGGGTATAGACGGTATTGACATTGACTGGGAATTTCCCGGTATGACTTTCAGCAGCAATGCCTATGACGAGTTGGTAGATGTGGAAAACTTCACCCTATTGATGAAAGACTTGCGTGCAGAGTTGGGGCAGTCCACCCTATTGACCTATGCAGGTTATTGCATGGACAAGCGTCCCCAAGGCGAAGGCTACAAATATATTGATGTAAAGGCTGTAGACCCGTATGTAGATTTCGTCAATATCATGGCCTATGATCTGGTTGGTGCCCCCCAGCATCAATCAGCATTGAACAAGCCTAGTAATTACTGGGACTGCCAGCATTCCGTAGACGAATACCTGAATGCAGGTGTAGCTGCCAACAAATTAGTATTGGGGATTCCATTCTATGGAAGGGCAGATTTCAATTCCGGCGGCAGTATCAATTATCGGGATATTCTCAACTTGAGCAAAGACGACAGCTATGTCATCGATAATTGGGATGCCGAAGGCAATGTCCCCTATGTCACCAAAAACGGCAGTTTCTACTGTGGCTACGACAATCCCCGCAGTATTGCCGCCAAAGGTGAATGGATATTAAAAAACGGCATGAAAGGCATGATGTTCTGGGATTATGAAGGTGACGACACCATGGGAACCCTACGCAAAGCGCTATGGAATGCCGTCATGAAAAAATAAATAACTTAACACACATCCTCAGGAGGTTATTCCGGAAATTAGGGTAAGGGTAATTTTGCATACGATCTTCATTCAAGGCAAGAATACTGACGGAATAACCTCCTTTCTTCCTCCAAGACTACAAAACCTTTTTTCATTTAAGTTGTTGAAAGCACATTCATCAAAACCTAACTTAAATGAAAACAATCTTAAAAGCAATGTTTCTGTTGTGCGTAACCGGACTTCCCTTGTCCACTATCCATGCACAAAAAAAAGAGATTATCGATGACGAAGCTCCAAACGGCATTGTCATAGTTACCATCGACAAAGCGGGCGACGAGATTATCCGCATCATGAATGAGTCACAATTGCCTTACATCCATGACCCGAAAGCTCCCCGCTTCTTATTGATGGACAAACAAGGCAAATTCGCCCTGGGTATCGGAGGGTATGTCCGTGCCACCGGCGAGTATGATTTTGGAGGTATTGTGGATGACATCGACTTTGTTCCTGCCAACATTCCAAGCAGTAGTAAAATCAAAAATCAATTTCAGATGGATGCCAGTACGGCTACTATCTTTCTGAAATTGGTCGGACACACCCGGCTATTGGGTGACTTCACAGTCTATACTGCTGGAAATTTCCGTGGTGGAGACAAAACATTCCAACTGCGCAATGCCTATCTTTCATTCCGCAATATAACAATAGGATACAATTATGGCGGTTTCATGGACTTAGGCGCCCTCCCTTCCACCATTGACTTTCAAGGTCCCAACGGTGCCACATTCTACCGCGCCACACAATTGTCATATACTTATAAAGGGCTGAAAGACTTTCGTTTCCAAGCTTCCATCGAGGCGCCTGCCGTTGACGGCACAACAAGCAGCCAATTCGAGATTGCCCAGCAACGCATGCCGGACTTCACGGCTTCGGCACAATACAGCTGGAACAGCAGCAGTCATCTGCGTGTAGGAGGTATCATCCGCAGCATGACATATACCAATGTAGAAAGGGATAAGGCATCCAGTGTCACCGGATACGGTATACAAGCCTCAACGACCTTCAATCTCGGTAAAAAATGGCAGGCATTCGGGCAAGTCAACTATGGTAAAGGTATCGGGCAATACCTGAACGACATCAGCAATCTGAACGTCGATATTGTCCCCAATCCCGAAAAGGAAGGCAAAATGCAGGCATTGCCCATGCTGGGCTGGTATGCAGGTCTGCAATATAACATATCTCCGAAGATATTCCTCTCAAGCACTTACAGCATGTCCCGCCTTTATTCTGAAGACGGTTATCCCAACGACCTGCCAAGTACCTATCGCTACGGACAGTATTTCGTAGCCAACGTATTCTGGAACGTAACCCCGAACATGCAGGTAGGCGCTGAATATCTGCGTGGCTGGCGCACCAACTTCGACAATTCCACCAACCATGCCAACCGTATGAACCTGCTTGTACAGTATTCTTTCTAATCCAATATAAAAAGAGAAGCCGCCTCAAATCGACATTTGAGACGGCTTCTTAATATATAAAGGTAGGATTGTGAAATCAGAACTTATAGTCAACACCAAGACCAAACACTTTATTAGTACGGCTATAAACATTCTTGGTGGTTTCACTTATCTTCTTTGTATAATCATCATAGTTTGTCCAAAAATAGGCTATATTCATAGTCAAATGCTTTGTCATTTTGATGGCAGCACCAAACCCCAGTGAATAAGAGTCACATGAAAAACTTATATCACTCTGAAAATCATCAGCCAAGCCATAATCTGTACGCTGATAACCAGCACTGATGGTCAGCTGTTTAGCTATATCCCATTCTGCACCAATCAAAATTTCATGTGTGCCATGCTTCAACGCTTTCTGCTTATCATTGGCCATCCCTGCCGCTTTATCAAAAAAATGGTGATATTCCAGCGTTGCACGAAGCGTAGGAAGGAATTCATAACCAACAGCTGCAGTCAATAATGCAGGGATATCACTCGGAGTATTCACACCATCCTTATAGTCAGCCAAAGGATTCCCTTCATCTCCCATAGCAGTTCCCATCGCACGTACTTCAGCTTTTTTGGTTTTATTTTCGAGATTAAGACTGGTCATAAACTCGTACTTCAACCCAATATTCCATTTGCCCAACTTCACATCAGCTCCCAAGATAGGGGTCAATCCCCAGCCGGTCTGGTCGCAGTCTAAATCGATACCAACCAATTCCATACCACCATAAGTAGGAATATTACTGTGTGCGGTTGCAGTCAGAAATCCTTCATACCCACCGGTAAAATAATTCATACGTCCACCGGCAAACACACCTAACCAATCATTAACTTGATACGACAACCCCAATTGCACACCATAAATAAACTGGCTTCCATCCATTGCACTATTGATAGAATACATATTGGGAGTGATTTGACCACCCGAAATAGTATGGACTTGTCCCATCACCATTGAATCGAACATACCCAAACCATCATCAAACGATGCCTTACCACCACCACCTACAACAGCAAAGCTACCGGAAATAGTCCAGTCTCCTTTTTTATATGCACCTTGAAAACTAGGAATGAAAGGAGCAGAAGCTTTTCCTTTATAATAACGTGTATTCCCATCTTCAATAAACAAGGGAAATGTCGCCTTTATGTTACGAGTCTGATAAGCACTTTGTCCATTCAAAGACAAATAGAGACCATCTTCCGGCAAGAAGGCCAAACCGGCCGGATTAGAATAGACACCGTCAATATCAATGGAAGCACCACGTGCTAACATTCTAAGAAAAGATACATGCTGATTTGTATTTGTCAGGATACCACCCGCAAAAGTTGGAATTGAAACGATTAACATCACAATGCTAATCAACGAAATTTTTCTCATCTAAATCTTTTTTAATTGTTTTCGGGCGCAAAGGTACAATAATATTGCACATAAAAAATAGTTTTGTGCATAAAGTTATCCTAATATAATACTTTCATTGAAATACCAAATAGTTTCTAATGAAACAAATGGAAATAATTATCATTTTATGGATCCTTCCGGCCACTGAACCATATCAACTTTCCACTTGTTATCTCCCTATTATTATATAACATTTAAAAAACAACAAATCCCATGGCATACACTATTGCATTTTTTGGCAGCAAACCTTATGATGAAGCATCTTTCAATGAAAAGAACAAGGAATATAGTTTTGAGCTCCGCTACTATAAAGGGCATCTCAACAAGCACAATGTTATTTTAACCCAAGGCGTAGATGCAGTCTGTATCTTCGTGAACGACACGGCCGATGCCGAAGTTATTCGTCTGATGGCGGACAATGGTGTGAAATTATTGGCGTTGCGCTGCGCCGGCTACAACAATGTAGATTTGAAAGCAGCTACCGACTGTGGCATTACCGTAGTGCACGTCCCTGCCTATTCCCCTTATGCCGTGGCAGAGTATACCGTTGCCCTGATGTTATCCCTCAACCGTAAAATTCCACGCGCCACCTGGCGGACACGGGACGGAAACTTCTCGCTGCACGGACTTCTGGGCTTCGACATGTACGGAAAGACAGCAGGCATCATCGGTACGGGAAAAATTGCCAAAAAACTGATATGTATCCTGCGCGGATTCGGCATGAATATCCTTGCCTACGACCTCTATCCCGACTATAATTTTGCCCGTGAACACCAAGTGGTATATACCAGCCTGGATGAGCTTTATCACAATTCGGATATCATCTCCCTGCACTGCCCGCTGACTGAGCAGACCAAATATCTCATCAACGACTATTCCATCAGTAAAATGAAGGACGGAGTAATGATTATCAATACCGGACGTGGACAACTCATCCATACCAACGCCCTGATTGAAGGACTGAAAAACAAGAAAATCGGCTCTGCCGGCCTGGATGTGTACGAAGAGGAAAGCGAATATTTCTATGAAGACCAATCGGACAAAATCATCGATGACGATACCCTGGCGCGGCTACTGTCCTTCAATAATGTCATCGTCACTTCGCACCAGGCCTTTTTCACACGCGAGGCACTGGAAAACATTGCTTCGACAACGTTACAGAACATCAAAGATTTTATGAACCATAAGCCACTGGAAAATGAGGTCAAAGCATAGTTCCCACTCATTTACAAATTATTAGACATCGGTTTTAAAACTTTATAACTTTCCAAAGCGTTACTAGTATATAAACCATTTTAGGAAAAGGAATAAATTATGAAAAAAGTTATAGACAAATCAGATAGCAGAGGTCATTCCCTATATGATTGGCTTGACAGCCACCACACCTTCAGTTTTGACGAGTATTACAATCCCCGCCGGATGAATTTCGGCGCCTTGCGTGTACTGAACGACGACCGTGTGGCTCCGGGAAAGGGCTTCGGCACACATCCTCATAAAAATATGGAAATCATCTCCATTCCCTTGAAAGGGAAACTGAAACATGGGGACAGTCATCAGAACAGCCGCGTCATCACTCCGGGAGATATACAAACCATGAGTGCCGGCACCGGCATCTACCACAGCGAAATGAACGGCAGTGACACTGAAGCGGTAGAATTCCTGCAAATCTGGGTGATGCCCGAAAAGCTGAACACACCACCCGCATACCAGGACTTCGACGTACGTCCACTTCTGCGCAAAAATGAAATGGCGCTAATAGTATCCCCTGACGGCGATGCTCCTGCCAGATTGCTACAACAGACCTGGTTCTCTATCGGTGAAATAGAAGCTGGAAAGAAGATTGACTACCACATGCACCAATCGCATTCCGGTGTCTACATCTTCGTAATGGAGGGTGAAGTCAAAGTGGACGGCACAGTGCTCTCACGTCGTGACGGAATGGGAGTGTACGAAACCGGCAGTTTTGAGCTGGAAACACTGAAAGACTCTCACATTCTCTTCATAGAAGTACCGATGTAGCGTGCTTTTGCATAAAATAACAGCTTAAACCGGAAGTTTGTGTAGCGTTTTTTGTAATATTGCGCTATAATTCAATCCGTAAATGAAACTTGATTACATCTACCATAGCGGCTTCGCGATTGAAGCGGACGGAGTGACGGTCATTATCGATTACTATAAAGATTCCTCGGAAGAGGTTTTCAATAAAGGTATCGTGCACGACAATCTCTTGGAAAAGCCGGGCGTACTCTACGTACTATGCTCGCATTTCCATCCCGACCACTTCAATCGCGAAGTTCTTTCATGGAAAAAACAGCGGCCCGACATCCGCTACATATTCTCCAAAGACATCCTGAAGCACCGCCGCGCCTCAGCGGAAGATGCCACCTATATCAATAAGGGCGACACCTACGAAGACGAACATATCCGTATCCAAGCCTTCGGTTCCACCGATGTGGGTATCTCCTTCCTGATAGACCTGCAGGGCAGGCGACTGTTCCATGCCGGTGACCTAAACAACTGGCACTGGAGCGAGGAATCTACTCCGCAGGAAATACGCAAGGCCGAAGGTGACTTTCTGGCCGAAGTGAGAGCTCTGCAGCAAACTGCACCTGCCATAGATGTAGCCATGTTTCCGGTAGACAGCCGTATCGGAAAAGATTATATGCGTGGAGCAGAACAATTCGTGGAACGAATAAAAATCACTATATTTGTACCGATGCACTTCAGCGAAGATTATCAGGGAGGCAACGCCTTCCGGCAGTTTGCCGAGAGCAAGGGATGCCACTTTCTGAGCATCGCACACCGTGGTGAAAGTTTCGAACTCCCCAACTTGTAGCCCATAATTCGTAAATTAATAATTAAAACACATACTATTATGAAAAATTTGACACAACTTCTTTTTACACTGTTTTGCCTGTGTCTGCCGACCATGCTGCAGGCGCAGGATAGGGACGACAGTAAATATCTGGCCGGTGCCGTTCCCGAGGTGGACGGTAAAGTGGTATTCACCAAAGAATTCAGCATCCCCGGCATGTCTCAGGATGAAATCTACGAACGTCTGCTCGGCTGGATGGATGCCCGTCTGAAAGAGAATGAAAATAACAGCCGTGTAGTATTCTCAGACAAAGAGAAAGGACAGATTGTAGGTATCGGGGATGAATGGATTGTATTCAGTTCTACGGCTCTGTCATTAGACCGTACCAAAATCCTTTACCAGCTGACTGTGACCTGCCAACCCGAAAAGAGCGTGCTCGAAGTAGAGAAGATACGGTTTAACTACCGCGAAGGAAAAGAAAAATATACCGCCGAGGAGTGGATTGTAGACAAGTATGCCTTGAACAAGGCGAAGACCAAACTGGTACGCGGACTTGCCAAGTGGCGCAGAAAAACCGTAGACTTCGTTGATGACCTTTGCCTGGGAGCAGCAGAAGCATTGAGCGCCACCACTGCCAAAGCTCCGGTAGAAGAAAAGAAGGAAGAAAAGAAAGAGGTGAAGGCTGTCGTCAATTCCGGTCCGACGGTAATCACCCCAAAGAAACAAGTTACCGTGGAACCCGCCCAGGCTGCTGAAAAGGCATCCGAAGGCGTCGTGAAAGATGCCCAAGTCATCGAAGTGCCCCAAGTCAAGAAACCTGCCGCACTGGTTCCTGCCCAAAAGAGCCAGCAACAAGAATATACGACCATAGCCCCCGAGCAATTGTCAGCCGATGCCATCCAGACCGGAGCAGGCAAATTGGTTATCGTCATCGGCCAAGAGCCTTTCAACATGACCATGATGACAGCAAACTCCGGAGGTTCTTTGGGCAAAGTCAACGGCAAACCAGTTGTATTCAGCATACTGTCGCCCGACCAACCGTATGAACAAATGGAAAAAGCAGAAAGCTATACCATCCGTTTCTATCCTACGGGACAGACAGAGCCTACGGTCATTCTGGAATGTAAGAAGCTGCCCTCACCGGCAACGATGGAAGGTATGCCACGCACGTATGTAGGTGAAATTCTGAAAGCAATGGTCAAATGACCGCACACGCAGACTGTAAATTGTAAATAATCAAATCAGAAATAAACAAATGGAAATAAAAAGTAAATTCGACCATTTTAATATCAATGTCACCAACCTGGAACGTAGCATCGCATTCTACGAAAAGGCACTGGGGCTGAAAGAACATCATAGGAAAGAGTCGTCCGACGGCTCTTTCACTCTGGTCTATCTGACCGACGGCAGTACCGGCTTCCTGCTGGAACTGACCTGCTTGAAAGACCACCCACAAGCCTACGAATTAGGAGAGAACGAGAGTCACCTCTGCTTCCGCGTATCCGGCGATTACAACGCCATACGCCAATACCATAAGGAAAACGGATGGGTATGCTTCGAAAACACAGCAATGGGACTGTACTTTATCAATGACCCGGATGACTATTGGATTGAGGTACTGCCGGAGAAATGATATTTTACATCACTAAAACAACGAAATATATGAGTATAGAAGAAGCGATGATGGGTGGTATTGTCTTCAAAGGCAAAAAGGACAAACCTAAAGAAGAAAACAAGATAAAGACCAAAGCCAAGAAGAAAACCTACATTACCGGGCAACACGGTTCCGCCTCAGCCAAAATGAAAGCAGAAATCCGCCGCAAACGCGCTAACAGACATAAGAAATGATAAATACAGCCTTATTGCCTGCCGACAAGGACCCGATGGGCGCAGCCATAGCCGATTACTTTAAACGGCATAAAGCCGACCGCCTACGCGTGTTCTCTTCACAATTTGATGAGGACGAAATTCCCGTCGAAGAGCTATTCCGCACAGAAAAGCAAATGCCCTTGCTGGAGCGTACTGCTCTGCAAATGGCAACCGGAAGGATTCTGGATGTGGGTGCCGGCAGCGGTTGCCATAGCCTTGCCCTGCAAGAAGCCGGAAAAGAGGTCCATGCCATCGACATTTCCCCGCTTTCCGTGGAAGTGATGAAGCAGCGAGGTGTGCGTAGCGTGTCACAAACCAATCTGTTCAATGAACACTTTGCCGATGAATACGACACTATCCTGATGCTGATGAACGGTTCCGGCATTATCGGAAAGTTGGAGAATCTGCCTGATTTTTTCCGGAAGATGAAGCTGCTGCTCCGGCCTGGAGGCTGCGTTTTAATGGATTCCAGCAACCTGAGCTATCTGTTCGAAGAGGAAGATGGCAGTATTGTTATCGACCTTGCCGGTGATTACTACGGAGAGGTAGACTTCCAGATGCAATACAAGAATGTCAAAGGCGACTCCTTTGACTGGCTCTACATCGACTTCCAAACCCTGAGCCTTTATGCTGCCGAAAACGGCTTTACTGCAGAACTGGTGAAAGAGGGTACACATTATGACTATCTTGCCAAACTATCCCGACAAGGATAAAAAGAAACAAGAAGGCTTTTGACAAGCCTTCTTGTTTCTTTTTATCCTTCTTATTCCGACTATTCAGCCAGCATTCCGTCAATCTCCTTCACCAAAGAAGCAAATTCTTCAGGGTTATACAAACGTGTCAGCTTCACAATACGCCCTTCCTTATCAATCAAGACATTGCGTGTGATACCTGCCTTGCGGAGCGCATACTTCGCAAATATATCCGCTCCCGGGTCCAGACCCAAAGGATAGGTCACTCCGGTTGACTTACCAAAAGCAATCACTTTCTCCAACGGCTCGTCACGGTCGATGCCAATCAGCATAAAATCCGGATTCGACTTATGTTTCAGCCAAATATCCTTCTCAATGAAAGGCATCTCCTTACGGCACACTCCACACCAGCTCGCGGTAAACTGCAACATGACCACCTTCCCACGAAGTCCCGAAAGGGTAATGCTTTTCCCATCCGTCAGCTTCACCGTAAAATCAGGAGCCATCTCCCCCACCTTAACGATGTAGCCGGTACTGTCCGCCACTACATCCTGTGCCTTGCCTGCTATGCTGCACATAGCAAACAGACAGAAAATCAGAAATCCAACTTTTTTCATTTTATTCAATCTTTAATAAGTAAGCTGTAACTATTCAGCGAATGATATTTTATAGAATGGGCAAACAATTCCCTATAACAAAAAACTCCGAAACACTTTTAAAAAGCAGTTTCGGAGTTTTATTCTTGGAGGTACCTGGCAGATTCGAACTGCCGTACACGGTTTTGCAGACCGCTGACTAAGCCACTCATCCAAGGTACCGGTTCTTACAAGAACTCTTTATTTCTTGTTTGCGGATGCAAAGGTAGCACTTTTTTTGAAACTACCAACTATCCGCAACAACTTTTCTTCTTTTTTTTCGTCACTCCACTGCACTCCGCACGCTTCTTATCATACAAATTCTTTAGTTCACAGCCACTTGCACAACTATCACACGGATTACCATTTTCTTTGACCCGATGAAAAAAAGAATAAATACTCATGCCAATCCGCACAGCGCAGAGCAACAACAATAAGGCTACTACCCACTCCTGCCAACTATTCATCATAAAAACAGACCTCCTATCTGATAAATTGCAAAAGACATCAGCCAGGCCAGCGCAGTAGTATAAAGCCCCGCAAACACGGCCCACTTCCAACTGCCCGACTCACCTTTAATGGCTGCCAACGTGGCGATGCACGGAAAATAAATCAGCACAAACACCATGTAGCCGAAAGCCACCAGGGGCGTTATCGGAATGCGTTCGCCCAAGCTTGCGGCATCTGCCTCGGCATCGTCGGCATAAAGCACTCCGAGCGTGCTTACCACCAGTTCCTTGGCGCCCACGCCAGAAAGGATGCCGATGCCCAGCTTCCAGTCGAATCCCAACGGTTCGATGACTGGTTCCATGGCTTTACCAATCCGGCCGATGTAGGAATTTTCCTGCTGTTCCGTCACACTTTCATATTCATCGTGGTTGGGATAATATCCCAATGCCCAGATAACGATGGATGCCACCATAATGATACCTCCCATCTTGCGGAGATACTGCGCCCCCTTCTCCCACGTATGGCGGAAGATGGCCTTGGATGTCGGCATACGATAAGGCGGCAGCTCCATGACAAACGGTGTATCGTCCCCTTTCACCAGGAAGCGGCAGAAAAGACGTGCCATGACCACTGCCAACAGAATGCCGATGGCATAGATTACTAACAGCACAAAGCTCGCATTGTTCGGGAAGAAGGCGCCTGCCAGCAATAAATAGATGGGCAGACGGGCGCTACACGACATCAGTGGGTTAATGAGCATCGTCACCAGACGGCTCTTGCGGTTCTCTATGGTACGCGAAGCCATGATGGCGGGCACATTACACCCAAAGCCCATAATCAGCGGAATGAAGGACTTTCCATGCAAACCCATCTTATGCATAATCTTATCCATGATGAAAGCGGCACGCGCCATATAGCCCGAGTCCTCCATCAAGGAAATGAAGAAATAGAGTAACAGAATATTCGGCAGGAATACAATGACGCCTCCCACACCACCGACAATACCATCCACCAGAAGGTCCTTCAGCGGTCCTTCGGACATGTTGTTGCGTATCAGGTCGCCCAATTCGCCTACCAGCCATTCAATCCCCTGCATAGGATAGTCGCCCAGCACAAAGGTGCCTTCGAACATCAGATAAAGGAAAAGGAAGAAAATGGGATAGCCCCATACACGGTGAGTAACGATTGAGTCTATGATTTGAGTGGTCCGCGACGTATCCTGATGATTGTCCACATAGGTCTCCCGCAGGGCACCGGCTATAAAACCATACTTGGCATCGGTGATGGCCTGCTCGCTCTCCTCGTTCACCACCTCGGCAATCCGTGCCTCTTCCCGGTCGCGGACGGCAAGAATTTCCTTTCCGTTGGGCAGCTCCTCCACAATCTTTTTCAAGTCTTCGTCGTTCTCCAGCAGCTTGATGGCAAGGAAACGTGTGGAATATTTGTGGCGGATGTTCTCATTGACGCTGATGACGCGCTTCACCTCCTCAATGCTACGTTCCAGCTCGGGACCGTGATTGATATGGATATGGCGGTAGAAGCCGCGCGGCTGTTCTATCTCTTCTTTATGGCTGCCGAAGTCATGGTCGGGAACATACTCCTTATGCCAGCTGCGAAGGTCATTCAATATCTCGCTGCGCATCCTGCCTTTATGGTCGAGGAAATCGCCGCCTTCGTAAATATTGATAATCACATGGAACAGCTGTTCGATGCCTTTTCCGCTACGGCTGACCGTAGGCAACATCGGAACTCCGAACAACTGGCTGAGCTTTACATAATCCAGCGTGTTTCCACTGGCTTCCAGCTCATCGTACATGTTCAGTGCAATCACCATGCGCACGTTCATGTCAATCAGCTGGGTGGTGAGATAGAGATTGCGTTCCAGGTTGGAAGAGTCCACAACATTGATAATGATATCCGGCGTTTCATTGATAATGTGCCGGCGGACATAGATTTCTTCGGGAGAGTAGGCCGAGAGGGAATAGGTTCCGGGAAGGTCGACAATACGGAAGTGATAGCCCTGGAAGTCAAAATACCCCTCCTTGGCATCTACCGTAACACCACTGTAATTACCCACATGCTCGTGCGAGCCGGAAGCGATGTTGAAAAGAGAAGTTTTACCACAGTTGGGATTTCCCACCAAAGCCACATTTATGGTTCGGCGTTTGCCGAGGGCCAGTTGCTTCAGCTCATCTTCGCCCAGATGCATGTTTTCGCCCAGCCCCTCGTGGTAATCGGGCTGCACAGCCTGCTCCTTGGCTTCCTGCTCACTGATAATCTCTATCATCTCAGCCTCCTGCCGACGAAGAGAAATCTCATATCCCATTACTTTGTATTTGATAGGGTCACGTAACGGAGCATTCAGCAAGACCTCCACTGTTTTACCTTTAATAAATCCCATTTCCACAATCCGTTTGCGGAAACCACCGTGTCCCAGCACTTTTACGATTACACCTTTTTCACCGGTATTCAATTCGGACAAACGCATAGTCTTTCTGCCTTTCTTTTCTATTTTGGGGACAAAGATAATACTTATGGCTACAAGGTACAAATAATTTAGAATGTTTTTAAATAAGAGACACTAAACAATAATTCCCAGAAGGCAGAACATTATTTCCAGAGATACTAAATCGTAATTTTACCACAGCTTTGTTCTTTTCTTACCACAGCTGTGGTAAGAAAAGAACAAAGCTGTG